>Ga0268298_10004847_pt1 | contig 12887 bp, 10 predicted proteins | sample WWTPWeurt_MetaG_FD_194462 | JGI IMG/M metagenome (GOLD analysis project Ga0268298, IMG submission 194462) | Activated sludge microbial communities from WWTP in Nijmegen, Gelderland, Netherland - WWTP Weurt | ecosystem: Engineered > WWTP > Aerobic digester > Activated sludge | place...
TTCTTGAAAAAATTTTTGGTGCTGCTACCAGCTTTTTCAAGTCCTTTTTTGGTGGCATCAAGACCTTTCTTGGTACCGCCAACAGTTACGTCGATTGCTTTGCCAGTTCCTCTTTTAGTTTCTTTGATTCCTTTCTTCGTTACGCCAACAGTCACGTCTACACCTTTCTTGGTGCCTTTCTCAGTGACATCCCAGGACTTTTTGATACCTTTCTTGGTTGCTTCGCCGCCTTTTTCCACACCGTTTTTCACGTATCCAGCTTGAACTGGAGTGGCTGCGATTAAACAAAACAGGCTTATTAAAAATACTTTCTTCAACGCAAAATCCTCACTTTCTACGTAGTTTATAGCACCAAGAATACTAACGTTGCCGGCAATCCCTTGCTCGACACCTTTTGCCTCCATGACGTTTTTATGTTCATTCGATTATTAACTCTTTCGCACTTTTTAAATTGTAAGTTACACCACGCCATTGCACTCTGTTAGTCAACACCGAATTTAGTGTCATAAAAGGAAGAACAACGTGAGCAAGTGGCACCGCAAAACAGCATAACCAGAGGGGTTCGTACATGTGCGAAACTTCCACACCAAGAATCCGATTCCAGAGACTGCGTGAAAGTACGATCAAAAATATTTCTAGCGGAAAAATAGAAACGCCAATCCAAAATGCAGACAAAAGATCCTGACTGTTCTGAGTAATAGCTAAATACAAAGTCCAGAACATGAACACAGTCCACAGTAACATGATGAGACTGCGACCAATAGCGCGTCTCCAAAGCTCGGGATAATAAACTTTGGTCAGAATCATCTGACGATTAGTCCATTCAATGATTTCAGAAATGGTGGCACGTCCCTCCGAAGTGACTGTACACTTGGTGACAAAATGAACTTTGAGTCCTAGCTCTTTGACGGCTTTAGTGAGCGACATATCATCATCGGCTGAATTATCCCAATGCTCAGCCATGTGCGCACGTTCAAAAACTTCGCGCCTAATTGCCATTGCACCGCCCCAGGCAAAAGCATACTTATCATCGATGAGTTCGACAGATGACATTCGGTTCCAGAAACCTCGAATAATCGAGGGCAAATTCCATTTTTCCGAGACATAAAAACGATAACCAGTGGTTACACCAATAGATTTATCCTTGAGAGGGGCTACAAGATGGGTCAAAAAATTATTCAAGGCAATCACGTCTGAATCAACAAATGCCAAGACTTCAGTGTCTTTGTGAACCAGTTCTAGCGCATGTAGCTGGTTATTAATCTTTTGAGCGCGATGAGGATGAAATCCGGCTACCACAATGTCGGCACGTCCGGGATGTTTCTGACAGAGTTCGTACAAAGGCTTATAGGCTGGGTCGGATTGTTCAGCCACAGCAAAGATAATCTGAAAATCCGGATAATCCTGGAAGAACAGACGCTCTATGTTCTTTTTGAAGTCATGGTCGAGCCCTTTGCAAGGCAAAATTATGCTTGCCTTGGGCTTGTAAGCTTCAGGACGGCGAGAAAGGTCGTTGTCCATATACTTATAGAGTCGAACGTATGTACTGACCTGGATAATGACACCCACAACTGTCATAAAAACAAAAAAATAGCCGATTTCCATGAATATAATCTTTGACGCCGTTGACTTTAGTTGCTGGTGCTATTAGTTTAATGGACAATTATCTGCAAAGTGTAATGTATTCCATAGAGAATCATCTAAATACAAAGATTGTGCTCGTCTCAAGCGGGCTGGGAAATGTCGAACGAGGCTTTGAAGTTTCGTGCGCCCGCTGGTTTCAAGCTCTCAAAAACCACACAGATTTTGATGTCTATCTCTTGGCGGGAGGTAAATATCCCGATGCTGTAAGCATTGCAAATATCAAGAGGAATAACTTCTTCTTGAAGAAATTGTCAGAATTGCCCATTCTGCCAGAGAAAATGCGCTGGGAGCTGACTTATGGTGTGGAACAAATTAGCTTCTTACCTGGACTTTTAGCCGAGCTTTCTAGAATTAATCCAGATATAGTGTGGGTCAAAGACGTACCGCTTGCACATTTGATTATGGCTGCGGCGAATTTGCCGAATTTTCACTATAAAGTGATTTTTGCAAACGGTGGAATATTCAATCCCCAGAATTACAAGTGTTTCGATCACATCCAACAGTTGAATTTTGGCGGATACGAGAAAGCACTGGAAGCAGGCATTTCCGGCACGAAAATGGATTTGATTCCAAACTGTATTGATGCTGAAGAATTATGGAGTCAATGTAGCGATACTGGTGTACGTCAAAAGTATGGTATCGCCAGCGATGACTACATGATCGTTTGCTGTGCAGCGTGGAATCGTTATCACAAGCGTATTGACTATCTTATTGAAGAAGTCGCGAAGCTAAACGATCCTAAAATCAAACTGGTATTGTGCGGTGTGGAGGAGTCAGACACTCCTTATCTGAAAGCCCTTGGACAAAAACTCTTACAAGACCGGGTGCTCTGGCTGACTTTACCCGCCAAGCAAGTACCATCCGTGGTTGCATCAGCCGATTTGTTTATTTTGCCCAGTCTCGATGAGGGGCTTGGAAATGTTTTGATTGAAGCTGCAATTATAGGAACTCCAATTATTTGTCATCCTCATAGTGGCGCCAAATTTATTATCGAAGATTCGCAATGGATGCGCGACTTAAGCGCTAACGGCTCGCTTGCAAGTCGCATAGTTCAAATGAAAGAAGAACCTCCATCGCGAAATGCAATAGATGTTTTGCGCCAGAGAGTGTATGAAAAATTCAGCGACAAGAACCTGGTGCAAGATTTTACTCGCATGATAGAAAAGACACTCACGTCTCCAACGCAAAAGAGTGCTGCAATTCACTAGAACAATTCTATTTAGAAGTACTCTGGGTGGGATTCTTCAAGACCTTGTTCTAGTTTGTTTATTTCGTTGAATAAAACATGGTCGGGTTTTATTTTACGCCCTATATCAAAACTGTCCCAGGCATTTTGAACATCGTAACGCGAAAAATAATATACCCCCAGGTCTTTGTAAGCAGATACAATTCCCGGATTTTTATTCAAGGCATAAAGAAAACGACTTGAAGGATTACCTCCAGCCTGACTTTCGACATTGGCTTTCAGGGCTTCGATTACATAACCCTTTTTGTATTTAGTCGAATCGATTGTATTCAACACTTTGTATGACGCGACTGCCGCAGATTGTGTTTTCGGCATCAAATTTTCCTGCAACTTTTTAACAGTAGAATCGTTTTTAGTTGCTTCCATAATTTCTTTTGATTCTGCAACAGGTTGATCGCCAGTGCACAGGCTATATTCAATCATAGTTAGAAGTGCATCAACTGGCTGTTTTTGTCCAACAAAGGCCTTTGCGGCTGTAAATGCCGATTCTTTTGTCGGCAAAGTTGGCACTTCGTTTTTGATATAAATTATTTCTTGCAAGCTTGAAAGCGGCAAGTTCTTAGCAAAAGAAATTTTGTAATCAGAACCAAGCTCAAGCGATGGAGTGGCGCCTTCGTTCTTTTTCAGAGTCATATTTATAGTGGTGTGAGAACCACTAGCATCCAGTTCAATATTCAGTTGTTGTGGAACTTTTTTGCGTGCAATTAAATCTTGGCGGATAAATGGATGAAGGTTGCAGTTATACACGTAAAACTTTTCCATCATCGCCAGCGCAGATGCCGGAACAGATTCACCAAGAACAGCTGAGGTAACTACTTTTCCTTTGTAAGTGTATTCAACAGTTCCGTCCTTTTCAGAAACAGTGATACCGGGATTCTCTTCTTCACCCGGAGGAATCATTCCCAGTGCACTGCCAGTATTGTAAGGATCAAATGCGTCGCCTGCGTTACCACCAGACTCTTTTATTAATTTACTCAGTTGCGAAAAACTTGTTGCTTTGGCATGTTTGTAAGCAGACATCATATAGAGCGAGTGATCTTCATAAGTTTTTGATTTAGGATCAATTTTGTAGATTCTCTTTTTATCAAAATCAAAAAGATTCAACTTATCGTCAGCTTGCAGACCAAGCTTCTTTTTTCCCAGAACAAAAACCAAATCCTTTTCGCCATCTACCTTTGGAGCTTTCGGATTTGAAGATGTAGACTTTACTTTAGTGACATAGTTCAGCTTTAGAGTATCACCGCCGCTGCCACCTGATACGTTGCTACCCGAACAGGCGCTTAAAAGAATCAAGCTGGAAGATACTACAGCCACTATATATTTCATATTTTCATCCTTTGAATGACTGGAATATTTTACCACTAGGGTAAATTCAATTCTTTAGCCGATTTCATCAGGTTTTCATAACTGGTGAACAAATGCCCATGAATCCCGAGCTGTTTGGCCGCATCGATATTTTCGCTTCTATCGTCAATAAAAAGCGATTCTGAGCCATTGAGTTTTAAATTAGAAAGACTATGCTCATAGATAGACCGATGCGGTTTTACCATGCCAATCTCGCAAGAAAAAGTACAGTGATCGAAATCGGCTATCCACGGTTCTTTTCTGATACTTAGCGTCAGTTCAAGCGGCATATTAGAGATCAAACCAATAATAATGCCGTTGTTCTTCAAGTGCGAAACCCAATTGAGCATATCTGGATTTAGTATTGACCAAACAGCGATATCATGCGCCACTAAATGGTCCACTTCCTGATTGCTGAACTTTCGGTTGAGCTTCTTTCCCACATGTTCCCAGTAATGAGCAGCGTTCACTGTCCCACGGTCGTAATCTTCGCGCCCATGCCAGTACGCACTGCAAAAAGAATTTACTTCCAGATTCTTTAAATTGGGATTCTCGACGATGCGGCCAGGTTCGCCTGGATAGCTCAACACATTGCCGTAATCGAACAAAACAGCCTTTATCATGCGCTTATCGTAACAAAGATTTTTGCATTCTGCTACGATATATTTGAAGTAGAGGTATTTTTATGAAAGCCAAGAGATTTATCAATCTATTAGTTCTTTCAGCATTTTTGCTACTGGGGACCAACGTGCAAGCAAGTTCGAATAATACAAATAATCCAAAAGACCATAAAAACCAGGAAGCTGTTTTTGCCGCTGGCTGATTCTGGGGCGTGGAGGCTGATTTCCTCGATACGCCTGGAGTTGTAGCTACAGAAGTCGGTTACACAGGCGGTCGAACCAGCAATCCCAATTATGAGCAGGTCTGCTCAGGCAAAACAGGTCACGCAGAAGCAGTGCACGTCACATACGACCCGCAAAAAATCAGCTACAAAAAGCTGGTTGAGCGCTTTTTGCGCATTCATAGCCCCACTTATGACAATAGTCACATAAGAGGCGGACAATATCGCTCCGAGATTTTTTATTTTACGCCCGAACAAGCGAGCACTGCTCGCCAGGTTTTAAGCGAACAGGAAAAACTCACAAAAAACAAATATTTCACCAAAGTATCACAGGCGGTGCCTTTTTACCGAGCCGAAGAATATCACCAAAAATATAACCAAAAGAATATGGGAGCCTTTTGCGGAGGCTGGTTCAAAAAGAAATAGCAAACGACTGAGTTCTAAGGTTCTAACTCTTTGAGAAACAACTCGGCCATTCTAAAAGAGTCAGAGTTGGAATAATAGGCGCTTTCGATTGCCTTATGAAAGAACTTGATCGCTAATTCTTTTTGATTGTTTGCCATCGCGTCCAGTGCAATAGCGTTATTGATTTCTGCTTTTTGATACCAAACATTTGATGAGCGGATCAATTTTGCTTGATCTTGCTTACCAAGCAAGTATTGATAAAGAGGCAAAGGCCAGGGAAGGGGCTTGTCGCTATCTGATTGAATGGAATTTTTCTTTTTAGAATAAACAAAGTCATACCGCTTTTGCACAGTCGCTTTTGCTTCTTCTGTTCTACCAAGCATCCTTAAAGTGTAGAAATAAACAAGAAGAGGCATTTCATCTTCGATTGGCTTCTTGCCCGAAATCACTTCAGGATCAAGTTCTTTTAGCGCACCTTCATAATCGTTTTTGACTAATTTCAACTCAGCACGCACAAAACATGCTTTAGCTAGAGAGATATCGAGCAGTTTGATGAAATCTTTCGGCGCGAAAAAACCTCTCTTTTGATGGACCCATTCACCGCTAGGTAGAGTAATTACAAAAGATGGAATTGCAAACAAAGAATATTTTGTCTGCAAGTCAGCAACATTTTTCTTTTCATGCTCGTCTCCCACTATCACTTTGACAGGATAGAAACTTTCTCGCATTTTCTTAACCACATCAGAGGCTTGAAAGGTGACTTTTTCCATGCGTTTGCAGGGCTGACACCAGTCGGCTGAAAAGTCATAGAGCACAAGCGAGGAGTGATATCTTTCTTTGTCATGCTCCAGATCTTGAAGCGTCTTCCAACCAATTTGAGACTCGGGATTAAGCAGCGTTTGAAATGGTCCTTTGATATAAATTCGACCAGCAAGCAGTATTGCCATCAGGATAGTGATGAAAATTGGAATGTATAGAGTCGACTTACCTTTGTTAATCCGCGCCATAAGAAAACTCCCTGAGCGACAGAGTAAATATGGCCAAAAACAAGAAAAGACTCAAATTGGATAAATAAACAACTATAAGCTCTGTGCATGCATAAAAGCTTGTTGCTATAAGCGAAAAATCTACGGTACTTGGAAATACATCGCCGAACCAGTAATTGAAAAATAAAATTGCGTCTTTGACATATTTGAAAAATGTAGGCGCCGAAGCGCTATAGCCAATCGACATAATATCGCCGATTGTCTGACAACCGGAAAAGAAAAGATACAAAATCAACCCCAAAAGAGAAGGCATGGTATGGAGAAAGACATAGAATGCAGCAAAAATCAAACAGTTAAAAGCAATTGACAAAACGAACTGCAAATCTACGGGGTTCTCGGTGATACCAATCATAGTGGCAATACCAAGAGTGAGAGCTATTGATATCAAAAGCACAGAAAACGAACCGACAAATCCGCAAAAGAATTTGCTGAAAACATAACAGGTGCGAGTTACGGGTCTGGTAAAAAGAAGATTCAGTGTTTCAGGTTCTCCAGTAAGTCTACCTGTGAGCAGACCATCTGAAATGAATAAATACGCAAGCAGAAAATAAATGGTTGCATTGTCGAAAATGTGCCAGACATTTCTTGCCGCCGCTTCTGGCTCGGTGGAGTCAATTACTGAAATTAGCATCATGTAAGAAGGCAATCCTACAAAAAGAAGGACTGGAATTCCTACGCGCCAGGCGCGAACTTTTTCCCACAGATTGAAGCGAATCAGAGTTTTATTAAGAAGTGTCGGCTTCATCATTTATTTTCGCCCTTGTTCAAAAATAAGTCGACCAATTCTCGTCTTTCTGATTTTGCTTCGTATACCATCAATTCATTTTTGATTAGCTCTTGTATAAAGAAAGCCAATTGCTCTTTATTTGGAGAGGAAACTTTCGCAGATTCAAGATTCGACTCGATTATGGTGCAATTCTTTTCTTTTGCAATTTGTTGTAAGAGAACGCTAAGCTCATCGCTAGATTTACCTGCGACAGGCAACCATGACAGTGTAACTTCTTGCCCTTGCAAAGCAAATGAATCCATACTCGCCAGTTGTTCTATTTTGCCACCACGTATAAAGGCAATGCGATCGCAGACTTTTTCTACTTCAAGTAAGTGGTGCGAATTGACAATCGCAGTTATACCTTGCTCTTTAAAGCGCAAAAGCATTTTGCGAATCATGATAAAGCCAAGTGGATCCATGCCCGATGTTGGCTCGTCGAGAAAAACTATCTTGGGATTGCCGATTATCGCCTGTGCAAGACCAATGCGCTGCAACATGCCGCGAGATAATTCTTTTACTCGTCGTTTGGTTGGATCAATGTCTAACTCGACTTCTTCAAGCGCTTTTTTGATGTCTTTCTCTCTATCCTGACTTGATCTGCCTGAAAGCATGTGATGATAAGTGAGAAACTGATGAATATTCATCCATCGGTTATAACAAGGGCGCTCTGGCAAGAATCCGATTAACGGCTTAACATCGAAATCAAAAGGCGATTTACCCTCAATTTTTATTAGACCCGAACTAGGCTTTATCAAAGCTAGAAGGCAAGCCATGATTGTTGTTTTGCCCGCACCGTTTGGTCCTATCAGACCGAAAACCTCTCCCTGCTCAACAGTGAAGGAGACGTCTTGAACCGCCTTGATTTTGGCGCGGCGAAAATTTTTGGAAAGATTGTCTACTGTTATTATCGACACTATTTCAGTTTAATTATGATCTGACGCTAAGTCAAGGTTAGTATAATCTTGAAATGAGCGGTGATTCTTCCACATCCCAAAGTCAAATAGACGATCAATCGTTCGAACCAGCCTGGGGAACGGTTTCTGATGAAGAACCTCGCTGGCCTGCTTCAATCGCAATCATAGTCGCAATGACTATTCAAGCCTTTCTTCCCCACGAACTCACGCGTAATTTGCCGCTTGTGATTTTTGGACTCGAATTAATCATACTCGTTCCTATTTCATTTAGTGCACCAAAGCGTCACAAAAATGAAAGCAAGTTTTTGCGCATTCTTGCAAACGTCGTAATTGCACTTGTTAGCATCGCCAATCTTGCTACTTTGATTCTTTTGATTTATTCGTTGTTTTTTGAATCAGGCAAAGTCAATAGCATCGAATTATTCTTTTCGGGATTGGGAATCTGGACTACAAACGTAATTGCTTTCGCACTCTGGTTCTGGGAAATCGACCGCGGTGGTCCTCACGAACGTACCCACAAAGGACACGACGCCCCGGATTTTTTATTCCCGCAAATGTCTACTCCCGGCTCAGCACGACCCGATTGGACCCCAAAGTTTTTCGACTATCTTTATCTGGCATTTACTAATGCCACTGCATTTAGTCCCACCGATGTTTTGCCACTTTCAGCACGAGCAAAACTTTTAATGCTATTAGAGTCTCTTATAGCACTGGCAACAATATCTCTGGTAGCAGCCAGAGCCGTCAACATCATCAAGTAGGAATGCAATAATGCCTTTTTCTTTTATTTCAGGGTTGGTCTTAACCATAGTAATTGTTGGCTTTTCCCTTCTTGGATTATTAGTAGCAAGAAAATGGCATGGAGACGATTTACAATCCCAGCACGAAATAACTGATCCATATTCGCAAATTGTCGCTATGCTTTTCGCCGTGTTGATAGGCTTCATGGTGGCAGATGCGATGCAGCGTTTTACCACGGCAAAACAAACTGTTCAACAAGAAGCATCCTCTTTGGGAAATGTTTTCAGACTGTCCGATGGTCTTCCAGGCTCGAACTGTCATAAATTGAGGGAACTTTGTGCACAATACGCTCGAGAGGTTATTGATGACGAATGGCCAATGCTAGCAAACAAACAAGACAGCTTAAAAGCTTGGACCATTTATAAAGAGCTTTGGAAAACATGCACTGAGTTTGAACCTACTAGCGAACGCCAGAGCAATGCGCAAAATCAACTACTGGAATCAATGATGAGCCTTGGCGATTCGCGTCGGTTGAGAGTCGAGGCCTTACACAATGGACTTCCTGCAGTCTTATGGGCGGTGCTAGTTATAGGTGGTATCGCCACAATCATATTCACTTATTTTTTTGCAGCCCGAAGCATGAAAGTACAAATTATGATGGTGGGCATAGTAAGTCTTGTCGTTTGCCTTAATTTATTTCTTCTGGCTACTTATGACGACCCGTTTTCTGGAGACGTCATGGTAACTCCAAGCGCTTTTGAAACTCAGTTGAAATTATTCAAATTGGAAGGTTACGAAGGCAAACTCACTAAGTAAGCTTGCAAATCTCATTTGCTATGACTGAAGCTGGCTCAGGTTCAGAATGAATTTTCCTTTGAATTACTTGACATCGAAGCCTCATTTGCTTGTCGTGCGCAATTGAGTCAAGACATTTACGCCAGCCGCCATTTGGATCGTGGGTGAATCTAAATTCGTTTGGAACTCGTGGCTTTTTACCCACCCCAAGCTTCTCTAGGCGTGCAGCATTATCAAATTGATCATGAGCAAAAGGAGTGATCATCTGCGGTACTCCTGCGTTCATACACTGAGCACTCGTGCCGATGCCACCATGATGTATAACTACCTGAGCTTTTGGAAACAACAAATCAAAAGGCTCATAATTTGAAAGTATAATATTAGGAGGCAACTTTTCTAAAACATGGTTTTTGTGCTTGGTCACAAAAATGGCACGATAATTAGAACCCGATAAACACTTGAGTATGGTCTTGAAATATTTTTCCGACTGAGCCATGGCTGAACCAGGCGTTACCACCACCGGTGGTGCACCACTCTGCAAGAATTCTTTGACCTCAGCTGAAAGATCTTCGTGTTCTTGCTTATGAAAAATTGGTATTCCAGTACAAACACTATTTGGCGGCCAATCCGGTTGAGGCTCAGCGTACCAGTCGGGAAAAGCACAGATGACCTGGTTTGGTGAGGCTAGCCATTTTCTGAAAATGCTTTTGACCGGAGGCAAATTATGTTTGGCCCTAAATTGATTGATATCATCTCGACAAACCCTATCTAGAGCAAGTTTATCGATAAGCCCTACATATGCATTTTTCATCCAGAGCGGCAAAGAAGTTGGAGATGGATAGCCAGGTCCGGTCATCGGCTCATGCGCCGAAATAATACAACAAGGCGACAGATGAACAGTCGAGGCTTTGATTTTAAGCTCATCTTGCAAGACTCGATTAGCCATTGCAAGTGTCGTGCCTACAAGTAGTGTATTTCCAGGAATTATGCGCTCTTTGACTATCTGATAGTTCAATTCGAGCGACTCACGCACAAACTGCCAGACAACCTGAAAACCCTTACGAGGATCCCAGACTCCAGGTCTCTTGAGTCCCTCTAAATAAAGATGTTCCCCACCCAGCTCAAGAAAAGTCAGTCCGGCATTTTTAACCTTTTGCCCAAAATAGCCATTGGCGCAGAATTCCACCTCGTGACCGCGCTCCAAAAGCTTTTTAGACACTTCAATCATTGGATTGATGTCGCCGTCGCTTCCTATCGCTGTAACAATAATTTTCATTAGTCCGCCAACTTATCATGATAACACCGGTAAAATGTACTGATGTTAAGGGTTATACAGGGTAGTCAACATCCATGGTTAACAAACGGTCTTTAATTCTAGCGGCTCTGGCAACAAGTATTTTGCTGGCACCGATGGCTCAGGTCTCCGCCCAGGAAAACAAAACAGGCATCAGTGTAACCAATATGGATAAAAGTGTTCCTCCAGGAAAAGATTTTTTCCTATATGCAAATGGTACCTGGTTGAAAAACACACCAGTTCCAAATGAGTACGACAAATGGGGTGTACTCAATATTCTGGCTGATCAAAATTTGACCATTATCAAGTCAATTGCCGAAGATGCCTCAAAAAAGCTCGATGCCAAAAACGGAACTAACGAACAAAAAATCGGCGACTTTTTTGCAGCTGGAATGGACGAAGCTGGTATCGAGAACGCTGGACTGGCACCACTTCACGATGAAATCCATCGAATCGAAGGCATTGATACAAAAGAAGAATTGCGCTCTGAAATAGCAAGATTACACAGACAAGGCGTAAATGTGTTTTTCAACATCGGCTCTGGTCAGGATTTCAAAGATTCGACCAAAGTCATCTGTCAAGTGCAGCAAGGTGGACTGGGACTGCCAGATCGGGATTATTATACAAACGATGATGAAGCATCTAAAAAATTGCGTGCGCAATATGTAGAGCATATGGCAAAAATGTTCCATCTAATGGGTCAGCCTGATGGTCAGGCTCGTGCAAAAGCTGTGATGGATCTCGAAACCAAACTGGCAGAGTATTCGATGAAAAATACTGACATGCGCGACCCAGACAAGATTTACCACAAAATGGATTTTGACGAGCTGCAAAAGCTGACTCCTAATTTCGATTGGACCGCCTATCTAAAAGAGATCAAACACAACGATTTCAAAACAGTTAACGTTGGTCAACCAACCTTTTTTGAAGGGATGGACGAACAAATCGAAGCAACCAAGCCGGCAGTATGGAAAGATTATTTGCTCTGGCACCTTATCAGTGAGTCTTCGCCCTACCTGTCTTCTAAATTTGTCGACGAGCATTTCAATTTTTACGGAAAGATTCTGACTGGTAAAAAAGCTAATTTGCCCAGATGGAAACGAGTGTTGAACAGTGCAGATGGTGCCCTTGGGGAAGCTCTTGGACAACTATATGTCAAAGACCACTTCACTCCTAAAGCGAAAGAAAAAGCACTGCATCTGGTATCAGCTTTACGCGATGTTTTGAAAGAAGATTTGTCGTCGCTGTCCTGGATGGATGAGGCCACACGTAAAAATGCGCTGGAAAAGCTCGATTCATTCGGTTTAAAAATCGGATATCCAGACAAATGGAGAGACTACAGCAAACTTGAGATCAGCCGCGAATCGTATTTGAAGAACATGAACAATGCATCTGAATTCGAGTTCGACAGACAAATGGCTAAGATTGGCAAACCAGTTGATCGTAACGAATGGTTCATGAGTCCTCAAACGGTAAATGCGTATTATATGGCAGAGATGAACGAAATCGTTTTTCCAGCAGGGATTTTGCAATCGCCAATTTTCGATCCCGATGCCGATGATGCAACCAATCTTGGTGCTATGGGTATGGTAATTGGACACGAAATGACCCATGGATTCGACGATCAAGGCTCTAAATTCGACGGAAAAGGCAATCTTAAAAACTGGTGGTCTGAAAGCGATCTCAAACGTTTCAAAGAAAGAGTTTCATTGATCGAAAGCCAATATCAAGGCTACAAAGCAGTCGATGATGTTGCCTTCAAAGGAAAACTGGTTGCCGGTGAAGCGGCGGCCGACCTTGGCGGACTTACTCTTGCATATAAAGCTTTGCAAAAATTGCAAGGTAATA
>Ga0268298_10004848_pt1 | contig 12887 bp, 14 predicted proteins | sample WWTPWeurt_MetaG_FD_194462 | JGI IMG/M metagenome (GOLD analysis project Ga0268298, IMG submission 194462) | Activated sludge microbial communities from WWTP in Nijmegen, Gelderland, Netherland - WWTP Weurt | ecosystem: Engineered > WWTP > Aerobic digester > Activated sludge | place...
AATACTGGTAATTTGTCTCAATATATCAGCGCGATTTTTGAATTTATCTCAATAACTTTGAGATAAACTGCCGTTTTGGCCCTTCCAGTCTCAATATTTATGAGACTCTACAGATGTTGTCTGATCTCGTAAAGCCTGGCACTACAGGCGTTTTTCGCGAGATCCGGCAGATTTTTGGATAGGCCAGGGCCAAATTTTATGAGATCCTCCACGGATGTAAAGTCTAAAGATCGTTGAGATCCGTCGGATAATAAACGCCAGACAGCCTTTGAGCCGCTTAAAAAATGGCGTAAAATAAGTCCAAGACTTATACATACTATTTATGGAAAACGCAGATGAATTATGAAACGTTCCGCTCTCTCTGGATGCAGACTTTGGGTGCCCGTGACCTTAAACTGTTTGAACACACTATTCAGGAAACGATGGACACAGTTTCCTTGCAGCGCAGTTACCGGTCGCTTGTGAGGCGACAGCAAGAGAGGAGCGCCCCGCCGCCATTTTCAGTTTCTGCAGAGCTGACCTGGGATTGGGATGCACTGCTCACGGCTCGTTTTGCTACCACGGAGGAAGACATGCTGACCGAGGTCTTCGGGCGCAAACTGCGGCCGAAGAATACTCTGGCTCCCTGGCTGCGCCTGGATGTGCGCCTGCTGGCCATGGTGCAGGGTGACGGTTTTTACCCTTTCCCAGGCAGCAGCGCCTGGCGCGATTGGGCTGCGATGGTCTTCGCCAATGTTTCACCGCATTTTCCGAATGTGATGGAGGGCGACCCGGAGATGCCGTCCGTTGTTTCCTTGTGCCAGGAGCCGGAAATTCAGTTGACTTGTTCTGCCGGGGGACAGTTCTACCTGCTCGGTGCCAGCCTGGCCGCCGCCCAGATGATTCACCTGCCGCGCCAGTGGGATGATCCGCAGCGCCGGCCCGACCCCGATCCACAAAAGCAGCTGATTGAGTTCTTCCGGCGGGTGCATGCCGGGCTGGAGGCATGGCAAGGTGCGCTCGACGAGCTGCTCACAACCAGGAGCGATGGCTGATGACCCGTTATGTCGAGCCGATGACCCGCACCGGTGACTGGGCCGGCATCGCCAGATCTCAGGTATTGGTATAACTTCGTTTCCATTTACCACTTCCCCAAATGGGTAGCCTTTACTTTATATCCAACAATTTGACAAGTCAACTTATAAAATTATTAGATTAATTGTAAGGAAACGGCAACCTTTTACAAACAAGATCAATTCATAGATTGTATCCCTCTAAAGGTATCTCTATATTCGCACACCCTGATAAAAAAGATACGGGCCGGCGTACATAAAGAACTTTTGTCGTGATCCCCACAAATGGGGAAATTCCTTAGCCAGTATTCCCCACCTTGGGGGAAGTTAACCTCGCCCAAAGCGTTTTTCCCAAAATCTCCGCTATAATCCCCCACGTGGTGTACCAGGGCTCGCAAAGAGAGCCGGTGCACCATTTTTAATTCCACCCTATTTCACTCTGGAGGTCTCTCAAAACTATGTATCAAGCTGCTCTCAAAACCTATGCAATCGCCCGCAACTTCATCGCCGACCGCAAGGCCGAACTGGACGAAAAGGCGCTCCTGATCACCTTCTTCGTTCTGGTAGGCATGGTCGGCCTGACTGCACTGGGCACGGCGGTCTCGGGCAATTTCAGCACCCTGGCCGGCAAGATTTAACCAAAAGCGATAGCAGCCGGGAGATCCCGGCTGCTATCGCCAGGAAAACCTTTATGCGCAAGTTCCTCCACGACATTCGCGCCGAATTAGATGAAGCCGTCTTTGTGCTGCCGGTGCTCCTGCTGGTCACCTTCGGCCTGGTCAACCTGTCCATGGTCGGTTTTGCCTCCTTGAGCGCCGCCAATGCCGCCAATTATGGGGCGCGCATGGCTTCGGTGGCTCAGTCCAACCAGGCAGGGACTGCTGTTGGAGCTGCCAGTTCGATGCTGGCAGTTGCTCCGGTTGGAGCCTATACCGTCAGCGTCGCCGGCGGCGGCACGCCTGGCAGCCTGGTGCGTGTCCAGGTGCAGTACAGCGTGCCAAACTACTTTGCCGGACTGACCGGGCTGTTTGGCATCAGCACCCCGGCAAACTGGACCGGCACCGTACGCTCGGATTTCCGCCAGGAAGGATGGTAGGCATGAATTTTAGCTTGAGGAGCCAATCGTCCAATCAGAAATCTACAATCAGAAAACTCAAATCAGAAATCGGCCAGAGCATGGCCTGGACAGCCATCGTCATGGCCTTTGTCGTCCTGCCGCTGCTGACCCTGGTGGTGGACGGCGGTCGGCTGTACTATGTCCGCCAGCGCCTGCAAACGGCCACCGACGCCGCCTGTGAAGACGCCGCCTGGTCGGCCGCCGACCGGCGTGTCTTCCGGGATACGGGTGTGACCACATTCCAGTACAACTGGTATCCGGTGGCCATGGCCCAGAACACTTTCCACCAGACCCTGGGCGAACAGGCTGTGGCCGACTTCTCGGCCGTTGTCGTGATTCGCCCGGATTACATCAATGCCCTTATGACCTGCCAGGGGCTGGCAAGTGTGCCGCTCCTGACCGCCGGGGGCCTGCTCTACTCTCCGGCGTCCATCTCTGCCACCAGCGTCTCCAAGATCCGTTTTACGCGTTGAGGTTCACCCGTGGAAATCGAACTGACCGGCCTGAAGCGAATATTCCAGCAGCGCATCTGGATCGCAGTCCTGCTGCTGATCCCGATACTGCTGTTTTTAGGCTGGTTGGGAGCGCCCTACACGGATGCCGACAAAGCCGGATACCCAAAGCTGCTGAGCTGGTCGGAATGGCAGATCGTGCAGGCCAGGCAGATTTATAACGCCGAACTGGACACCCTGCGCCACGAAGCAGAAAATCTTTCCGAACTGCTCAACCAGGAGCCTGACCCGGTGCGAGCCCAGATCACCGCCGAACGAATTAACCGGACTTATGCCAAGGGGCAGCCGGCGCTTGCCTACCCGCGTGAACTCCTGATCAGCGCCGCCGGAGCCGTGCAGGACTGGTCGGTCGGGGCTCTGCCGCTTGAGCAGGCCCAGGCTGCCATGCAGCAGGCGATTCATGCGCTTGACCCCAGCCCGGAGCAGCCGTGAGATGGTTGCCCTTGCCGTTCAAACACCCAACCCCAGGCAGGCCGTGATGGATACCGCCGACTTCATCCGCGAGCGCATGTTCAAAAACCTGAACGACAACGAGCGCCTGTTAAAAGAAGCGGCTCTGGAGGTGGTAAAGGAATTCCGCAGCGTACTTTTCTCCACTGCCCAGCGCCTGGACAGCCAGCGCGTGCAGGATGTGATGCGGCTGGACCCGTTTACATTCCAATCCTGGTCGCCCGCCCAGTGGCAGGCCTTCTTCGACAGCCTCCTCAACGATGGCAAAGGCTGGAGCAGCCGCGGCGGATCGGTGGCGGATGTGCTGCGGCTCGAGTCGGAAAACCGGCGCTTGCGCCAGGATAGCGAGCATCTCCGCAAGAACAACGAGACCCTGCGCAGCCAGGCCGCCGATCTGCAGCGCCGCCTGAGCGAAGTCGAAACCCGCCTGCGCCATCTGCAGGCCGCCCGCAGCGGTCCGGTTCCGGCCCCAGCCGTGGATGCGATCGAGAGCGGCGTGTATGCCCCGCTGCTCAAGGCGATGCGCGAATGGCAGGCGCCGACGCCCCCCGCCCGTTTCAAGGCCCTGGTTTCCGAGGACCCGTTACGCTGGCGGCGGCAGAGCATGTCGCTCTACATCATGGCCTCCGCCGGAATCAGTTCCCGGGTGGAACTGGATTACCTGGTGGGCTCTCTGGAAGGCGTGAAGTCGCGTTCGAGTTCGCTGCGCACCACCCTGGATTTGCTTGCCGATCACGGGTTGGCGATTGCCGGCTCGTTCAGCGTCGTTTATGGCGCCTTTCAGTCCGCGCTTTCGGTGATGCGCCTTTCTGAAACCGGCAAGGAACTTTGCCGCATCCTGGGCTGGGAAGTGGTCGAATCGGACTGGGAGCGCATCAACCGCCTGCACGACGGCGAGCGCAGCCGGGACCATACCTTTGGTCTGCTGGCCTTCAGCATGCACGCCCGCTTGCGCGGCTGGCAGGTTCAACTGATCCCGGAAGTAACTGGCGAATGGCAGCCGGATTTGCATATCCAGCGTGCGGAAACGGGGCTGTATGTTGAAGTTGAAATGAGCGAGAAGGAAAATCGGGCCAAGTGGCAGCGCCTGGCTGAACTGCAGGGCAAGGTAGCCCTGTGTGCGGCCACCCGCAAACAGCAGGCGGCGCTGACTGGCGACTGCAAGCTGCTGAATTTAGCCGGGATGGCCACTTCAATCGAAAACCTGGTGGCCGATCGGATACCCGATATCAGGCCCGAAACGCCGCTCTGGGAAGAAACCTGGGAGGCGAGCTGACTGTTAAAAGTAACCATTTCTCCCTGAGAAATGGTTACTTCAGATAGCCAACCGCTATTTTGAATGATGAATTTTAGCCCGAAGGCTAAAATTCCTACCGGCTCCTTAACAACCTGTTGCGCCTGGCAGTGAACGATTGCATGGCTGTTTTCAGTCCGTTTCACGCCTCTGCTGAAACCCCGCGCAGGGGGTGTGCACACAAGCACCCCTGCTGCGCCCAGGGGTATTTCAAACGGAGGATTTCTCGATGAACGTTATGCAAGACTGGAAAACACTGACCGGCCTGACCCTGGGACAGGCGATCACCAAAATGGCCGAAGTGCTGCCCCCCGAAGCCTACAAAAAGGTTCCCGGAGCGGCGGATTTGACCGATATCGACCCGGCCTACCTGACCGAAACGGTCACCAAGGTCTTTGGGCCGTGCGGTCTGGGCTGGAGCTTCAGCTACAACCCGGCCGACCTGGAAGTGCGCTACGTCGAACGCACCACCCGCAGGGGCGACGCCTACGCCGTGTATGAGGCCACCCTGGCCCGGCTGGATCTGCGCTTCTGCTGCCTGGATGGCGATGAGCGCCCGACCTGGTCGGAATCGATCCTGGCCAACGGCGGCAGCGACAACGAGCAGAAAGGCTTTGCCGTGCGCGGGGCGCTTACCAATGCCATTGGGGCGGCCTTTTCCAAGCTGTGCTGGCAGATCCTGGTCTACAAGGGTATCGTCTCGCACGACAACGCGGCCGGGATCTACAAGAAGCAGGCTGAAAAGCGCGGCGAAGCGGCTCCTGAAAGTCAGGGAGCGCCGGCAGCCGGACCACAGTCGGAGGCGAGTGTCTCAGGAAATGGCCATCACAAGCCAGCTCCAATCACTCCTTCCAATAATGGCCATAAACCCAGCCCGAACGGCAGCCGGCCATTAGCGGCCCCCGCTCCTGCAGCGGTCAGCGAAGCTGAAGCCAACCCCGGCGATTTTCTGGTCCCGATGGGCAAGAATGCCGGTAAGAAGCTGAGTGAGGTGGACGATGCCTGGGTCAAATGGGCCGCAAAGGACATGAAACCCACCAGCGAGACCACCCGTGCACTGCAGGCAGCGGCTCTGGCGTACCTCTCGCAGCGTGGTCAGGCCTAGTGCAGCAGTCGCAACGGCCATCTACGGGAGCCAGCCCTCCAGGCAAACCGCCTGGTTTTCAGGAGTTTGGCCTTTTACCGGGCCAAACTCCCCCTGTCCAATACCGGTGAGAAAATCTTCCTTACCGTTGGCGCGCACCTTACCAATTTAGTTCTAAACGAACTTTTTTACCCATGCCGGGGCAGTGGCCCCGGCTCTATTCCCTTTTTGATTTTTGGAGGAAACTTGGAAACCCAAACGAAACCTTTCAATGAACACTTTGACCTGAACCAGGTCCACCTGGACGGCGCCGTCCAGCGCGCCTGGGCTTTTGGGGCGGATGTGCTGGTGCGCCTCGCTCTTGACGGCGCAGCCGATGCCCAGCCCAATACGGTTACCCTGTGTTTGCCCGGCGGCTGCGCCGGAGGTGAAATGATCACCCTGCTTAAAGATGATCGTGTCTCCGTGAGCGGCTATCTGGTTGATTCTCCCTACCTGGAAAACGGCCAGCAGTTTGCCGAACGCTCCCGATCGGACCTGCTCCAGACCGTGCCGGGGCTGGGCGCTGTCACGACAGAACGGGTCTCGACCCATGTCGTGATTGAAACGCTGCGCATCATTACAGCCTCGAACCCCGCTCCGGTGAACGAAGTTATCGTGGAAGGCGTGGTTTCCAGGCTGTGGAGCCGCGGCAGCCAGCAGTTTGCGCGTCTGGCGGTTTATGATGAACACACCCTGCTAGATGGGCGCGTTGGAAAAAACGGGCGGCCGTGGCGCAAGGCGCATTATGTCTCGGTACACTTTGTCGATGGGAACATCAACGGCCGTTCGATCCGCCTGGAGAAAAAAGACCGCCTGCGCGTCCACGGCAAATTGGGTGAACGCCGTTACCGTGAGAGCCTGGCGATGTTCCTGCTGCGCGCCGGTCAGATCGGCCTGCTGGCCAACGTCCTGAATGCAGATGATGTGCGGGAAACCCGCGTGCCGCGCAGTTCCACCTACATCACGGCAGGATCCATGATCCAGTTTGCCCGCTGACTTTTTTCAATCTTACCCAATTATCCCCGCACGCGGCCTGCCTGGGCCGGCATAAAGATCGATCGCTCCGATCCGGGGATTCTGGTTGGCCAAAAGCTGCCCATTCTCCTCCTTCCGCCTGAGTGGGCGGGATAGAAATACACGCTCTTCTTCCTTTCTGGTTACGCCCGGACCCGGGGCGCTGGTGAATAAGCCGGCAGTGGGAACCTTTCTGTACCTTCGTACAGCACCGTCTCCACAGCCGCGTTCGCTAAAAACGCCCATTCCGGCCATGCCTGAACGGTCTGTGAGAGACTGAGGCAGGGGTCTAATTGACCCCTGCCTTTCATCATCCTGTTCTGGTGAACTGCTGGGCCTGGACAGCCCTGCAAGCGAGTCCGATTCTCGTTAGGATGTCTGTGTAAGGAACCGGGCGGCGATGGTTGCACAATTGGACAGCGGCGTTTCCTTCGGCTTTGGCGAAATAGACGGTATGGGGAACGCCGTGAGCGACAACTGCCCGGAAATGATCTCCTCGGGCCTGAAAGCAAACTTCAAGCTGAAGACCATGAACCTGCCAGAGGAGTATGCCGGATTGAAGCCTGGGCTGCTTTCGGTTGAAGTTGTTGCATATTCCGATGACTATGCTTCACTCCGGGCTAATTCCAGGACGCGCTCGCCGATACCCCTTTGACCGCCAGGCATACCTGGATGCCGAAACGGGTGGTTACGAAATGAAATCTGGCTGTTCCAATCCCGACAGCCAGATTTCGATCATGTGAATATGATGGATTCTGGGGCTGCTCTCTACAAAAAAGAGCCGGCCAGGCAGTTGTTAGGCGCTTGATTGATCATTCAAGAGTTCTTCCACATCATTCCGGGACAAACCCAGTTGTTCAGCAACCTTCTTGATGTACATTTTCTCCGCGGGCTGGATCTTGCCATCTTGCTTGGACATGTTCACCAGATCCAATATGAGATTAAGTGCTTCATCAGGATGATTTTGATAGGGTGAAAAATCAATCCCTACCAGATTTTTAGCCGCAAGACGGCTTTGGAGGTCTGATGTCTGTTCAGCATTAAATTTCACATCAGGCGAAATTTCTTTCAGAAATTCGAACTCAGCCTTGTCTGTAACTCCATCAACTTTCATTAAGTTAATTAGTGTCTGTAGATGGATTAAGGCAAGAGATATATTGTCAGGAGTTGAAGTTGGCAGAGTAGAAACCGTAAATCGCGCCGATAATTCTTGCTTTTTGATCTGTAGTTCATCATCCGTCAACAAGCCTTCGGTATGAAGGAAATTTAATCGCTCTAAAAGTTCTGCCTGGTCAAGAGCAGCCCCTGTCGGTGAAGTTACAGCTACACCACTGGATACTGCCTCTGGTTCAGACGGTACTTGTGAGGCTTTCTTGCCAAAAAAACCACCAATCTTATGGCCTAATATGCCGGCCTGTTCTTTCAAGCTCTTTTGCTCTTTCCGTTTAAAGCGAGATGCCTGAGCTTGAAGTTCGTTCAGATCCAGCTTTGCACCCAAAGCGGGCAAAAAACGATTGAGCAGGTCAAGCTCGGCCGGAGCAATTGTGCCACTGGCGGCAGCAGCCAATTTGAGCAGGTCAGCCAATGCATTGCGCAATTTAACGTCCTTTAAGGCACGCAACTGTTTCTCGACGGTATCAGCATTAATTTCTACGCGGGCTTCAATTTCTTGCAGAGCTTCATTAGGAACATTCAAGCACTTAGTAATCGCCTGGTATACCTTCAATTCACGCGGATCAATGCTGCCGTCTATATTAATTAATGCCTGTACGGCCTGTACAATAATCGGCAGATCTTCGGATTTCAACTCAGCTTCATTACACAGGTCAATTGCTGCCCGCTGCGCCCGAGCTTCTGATCTAAATTCGTGCCGGCCAGTTTCAGCAATGCCCTTTGTAGAAACATAGTTCCAACTAGAAGAGATGGCAACTCCTGCTACTGGGACTGCAACTTTCAAAATCGCCTTCCGAGTAATCATACCCCCTATGCGCGGGCCCAATACTTTTATTGCAGCTGCTTGAATAATCGGCGTTTTACCTGTTATGAAGCGATAAGCCTGCGCTCGTACGACTTCCGCCCCCGCAACTGCGGCTACAGTACCTGCATTCGCAGAAACTGCAGAAACTCCATAAGCCAACATAAATGCTCTATAAAGTTGTTCAGGGTCATTTAAGTCAATTGGGTCTCCATAAACTATGGACAGATCGTAAATAAGTCGTACCTGCAAACGCGTGGTATACAAAATCTCGCCGCCAATGGCAGCAATAATTACGGGTATAGTAAATCCACCCAATACCCCTGTTGAAGCTGTTATCCCGGTAACCCCACCGGCGACAGCTGCATAACGCATAGCCAGTGTACAAAGTTTTTCTGCTATCGCATCCTGTGTGAGACCAGGATACTTTTTACGGAAATACTCTACACCGCCAGCCTTGATAATTGTCTCAGCATAAGATGACAGCATAGCCTGCACAAATCCATTAAACCAGGTACCATCCCTTAATCGATCCGGGCCAAAGGCGCCGGCCATCTTTTTTAGATCTTCCAATTCTGTTTTAATTTGGCTCTTGACTGATTTGTCTTCATCAAAATATAGGCTAGAATCCGCCATTTTATACCTCCATACTTGAAATTTACCACCTTAACGATGGTCATAAGGACTTCCAATACACTGCGCTTATTCAGTTCATCTTTCTAATTCGGGGTAGATATGCAGCTTACTTGTTGTGTTATTGAGATCGTCCACCGCTCTTGAGTATTAATTTTACCCCGGTTTGTATAAAATAACCTGTTGTTTGCCACCCAGACGAGCAAGATATCCATACCCTGAAAAATATTCTGAAGCGTTGAGTATATCACTCAATGGGGTCAGTTCGCTGCCATCCGCCGCTCCAAATTTCCGACTATGTCCAGAAAGTACCAGGAGACTGGCATTTTCTGTAGACAGCCGGAGTAGTTATCTGGCTTGAAACGGAGGTTTTTACTTATGGATCAAACGACAACACCACCCTCGACTGTGGTGGATGAACGCAATTTTCGCCCATTGAAGCTGGATGAATTCATCGGCCAGGCGGCGATCAAAGCTCCACTGAGCCTGATGCTGCGATCAGCGAAGGCACGCGGGACATCTTTGGAGCATATTTGCCTGTTTGGCGGACCGGGCCTGGGAAAAACCTCCCTGGCCCAGGTGGTGGCCAACGAGATGGGTGGTCTGCTGCGTGAGATTTCGGCGCCCTCGATCGCCCGGGCTGGCGACCTTGTCGGAATCCTGGCCCTGCTCAACACCGGCGATGTACTGTTTCTGGATGAGATTCACGCCCTCAAGCGTGAAATCGCCGAGGTTCTGTACAGCGCCGTGGAGGATTTCAAAGTGGGCATCCCGCTCAAGCAGGGTGAAGAGCCGCTGCTGATGCACCTGCGCCGCTTCACTCTGGTCGGCGCGACCACGGACTACGGCTTGCTTCCCGAGCCGCTGCGCGCCCGTTTTGGGCACATCTTCGCCCTCGACCTGTATACCCAGGAAGAGCTGGAGCAGGTGATTGCCCGGGCGGCCGACAAGCTGGCGGTTCTGATGGATGGCGAAAGCCTGTCCATGATTGCCCGGCGCTCGCGCGGCACACCGCGGGTGGCTCTGCGCCTGTTCCGGCGCTGCTATGATCTGGCCATCGTACAGGAGGCCGACCTGACCGTTGAAATCACCCGGGAAGCACTCGCTCTGCTGCGAGTGGATGAACTGGGGCTGGATGAGGCGGACCGGCGCTACCTGGTCACCCTGGTGGAAATCTACGGCGGCGGCCCGGTTGGCACCAAAGCCCTGGCCGCATCGGCCGGTCTGGATCAGGCCACCCTGGAACAGGCAGTCGAACCCTGGCTGGTACGCTCCGGCCTGGTGGCACGCACGCGCCGCGGCCGGCGCATCACCCGCAAGGGATTTGAACACATCGCCCCGGCGCTCTCGATCGCTTCACGATTGAGCTGCGACCCGGGCAGCCAAGATTTACCTTTACACGGAGGAATCAATGATTGAAATTGCTACTGCTGCCGGTTTTCAAGGCTTCATTTGCGAAGTCACTGCTGAACCGGTTTTACCCGCCGAATGCCTGGCCTGCGCCCGCAAAGGGGCGAGGGATTGTTCCATGACCGCCCCGGTGGTCAGGGGCATTCTCTCGAATATGCGTCCCGCCGACTTCGGCCTGACGGTGACCACCCTGCTCGGCTGCGCCCGCAAGGCACGGCTCAAAAGAGCGCATTCTTACTGGCTCAAACCTTCCGAACTCTGGTGGAGTTACAGGGGCCAGCTCCTGCATAACGTCGCCGCCCAGTATGCCCTGGAAGATAGGCACGCCATCGCCGAACAGCGTTTTTCTATGCTGGTCCAGGCCAACGGCCAGGTGATCGAAATCACCGGCCAGCCCGATCTCGTGCTGACAGACCTGGGTGTGCTTGTGGATTACAAAACTACAAAACGCATGCCGCAGCCCTGGAAAACCTACACGTGCCCGATTACGGGCAAGGTGATCCAGGACAGCCAGTGGGCCGTGCGCACCAAGTACATCGATTGCCCGTTCTGCGAAGACGGGCGGCATATTGCCAAAGATGTTCTTGTTTTGGGCAAGCCACGCGCCTACCAGGGCCATATCCAGCAGGTCAGCGTGTATGCGCTCATGCTGCGTGAAAACGGCATCCCCGTGCAGACCGCCGAGATCGTCTACCAGGATATGGCCGGCCAGCTGCGCATTCCCGTCGATCTGCTGCCTGCCGAACAGGTCTGGGCGCTGCTCGAAGAGCGTGTGACGCTGCACACCCAGCCTGAACTGCCTGGGATCATCACCGACCCCGAACAGGCCTGGTCATGCGATTTTTGCGAGGTCCGCAGTGTTTGCGAAAGCCTGCACGGCAGTCCGGTCGGCAAGAACCAGATCAACGAACAAACTGAAGCCCTGATCCTCAAGGAACTGGGTTTCTGATCCCATTCACCATTCTTTTTGGCGGCGCAGGAACACCGCTCCGCCACTTTACCCAATTTTTTTCTGGAGGAATTTCCCATGTCTGACAATAAATTTAAAAACTTTGCCGTCCTGACCCTTGCCATCCAATCTGTGGAAGTCAAGGAATCCAAAAAGGGCGGCCAGTATGCCATCGCTCAGGCGCTTCTGCAGCCCGGCGAAGGCGAACGTCCTGAAACCAAACCGATGCCATTTCGGGTGATCGTCAACAACGGCCTGACCAAAGTGCTCAAGGCCGGGACGACCATGACCCTGGTAGGGCATCTCGGTTACGAAGAAAAGGACAGCGGCGATAAAGAACATCGCACGGCCATCTACCTGTTCTTTCCCTACAAGTTCGAGGAAACAAAACAACCTCGCAGCTTCGCCCAACTGACCCTGCGCGCCGGCCAGGAAGCTACCTCCCGTTACACGGACAGCGGCGTCTTCTGGGCGCACACCCGCATGGCGCTGGGGATGGGCAAGGACGAGAAGGAAGAATACAAACCTTCGCTCTGGTTGAATGTCAAAGCCTTCAGCCGCGACGGCGACCAGACCCTGGTGCAGAAACTGACCGCGGTCGCCAAAGGCAGCCTCGTTACCGTATCCGGACGCCTGACCTATGAGGCTTACACCGACAAGGATGGTGTGGAACGTGTTTCCACCGGCCTGGTCGTGAGCAAGATCAGCGATTTTGAAGGCGGTGGAAGCCAAACCGAGGGCGAGGAATCTGCAAAGGAATTTGTCGAACCGAGCTTTGGCTAAATGGAGTGACTTGCTCTGCAAGTGTCCCGATGCGTATCCACGCTGAGGCAAAAAAGAGGCGCGTCCAACCGGGCGCGCCTCACAATCTGTCAGCATTGATTAGGGCACTTCAATATTTCTGGTGGCCCATCGTTTCGCCGTCATGAGCATACTATCTAATTATTCAGGCCAGTCATGCAAGGTGGCTGGATCGAAATCCGCTCCATTTGGCCATACCAGTGTATGTATTTCCGGATCAATTTCAACCTGATTGAATAAATGTTGATCCAATAATGGACCATAAATTTCGCCGCTCAGAATCGGTTTGAAATCGATCAATTGATCCTTCCCATCATCGAAAATAATCCTGAGTTGGCAAGGACCAGAAATTTCGAAATCTTGAACTCGATATATTGGATGTTCCATGTTGTGTTCTCCAGGTTTTACGAACGAAACGGTGCAACCTTACAAGGAAGTTGACCGGCCTGGGGTTTTTCCCAGTTTTCTTTTAGCGCACCTTGATGAAGTTCAGCCTATGCCTCCCCTCCCTTCTTTCACGATGGGGGAGACTTCCACCGATGAGTTCAATTGTA
>Ga0268298_10004849_pt1 | contig 12883 bp, 8 predicted proteins | sample WWTPWeurt_MetaG_FD_194462 | JGI IMG/M metagenome (GOLD analysis project Ga0268298, IMG submission 194462) | Activated sludge microbial communities from WWTP in Nijmegen, Gelderland, Netherland - WWTP Weurt | ecosystem: Engineered > WWTP > Aerobic digester > Activated sludge | place: Netherlands...
GGGATGTACCCGCAGAGCCTCGAGGACATGGTGCCGGAGTACCTGGCGGGCGTGCCGCATCTCTCGAATGGCAGCAGCTTCGAGTACGAGCGGCTCGGCGCGAACTTCAAGCTGACCTTCAACTACACCAACCCGCTCCCGGTGCATTGCAGCTACCAGCCCGCGACGCGCTGGGCGTGTGAGTGGTTCTGATGGGGTGGATGCTGGCGCTGGCCGCCGCGGTGCTCGCGGTGCTGGTGCTGCGCTCCCCGCGGAGGCGCTCGGCCCGCGGCACGGGGGCCGGCGATGCCGGGACTACGGCCGGGGACGGCGGGACGCTGGATGCGGGAGCGGGGGATGACTGCGGCGACGGGGCTGGCGACGGGTGCGACGGCGGGGGGGACGGCGGCGGAGGCGATGGCGGCGGGGGAGACTGACGGGGCGGCCGGGACGGCCGCCCCGTTCCGCGTTCAGAAGGTGAACTCCATCCCGAGGCGCACCAGGCGCGGCGCGCCGTAGTAGAAGATGGGCTGGAAGAAGTCCTTCGCCGCCGCGAGGAAGAGCGGCTGGAGTTCGGCGGCGCCGTCCACGTACCCGTTGTTGTCGAGGTCGGCCCAGCGGCGATAGCGCGGCGATTCATACGGGATCGGCGAGGCGTTGGCCTGGTAGGCGGAGTCGGCCAGCGCCGTCAGCTTCTCGACCGTGAGGGCGGTCTTCCCGGTATCCCGGCGCACCGCGATCACGTTGCGGCGGTTGAGCAGGTTGCGGACGTCGAGGTAGATGCTGCCGCCCACGCGGCCCAGGCGGAGCGGGCGGCGGAGCAGCAGGTCCACGGTGCTGGTGCCCGGCAGCCGGCCATCGTTCGGCAAGCCCAGGATGGAGTCGCCGGCGGTATTGGTCCTCGAGAAGGGCAGCCCCGAGGCGTAGCGCACGATCGTGGTGGCCTCAAAGGCCGCGAACGGCCGGACGCCGAACACCCGCGGCCCGAAGGCGGCCGGGGTGGTGCCGGTGAGGATCGCGGTCAGGGTGTGGCGCCGGTCGAAGTCGAGGGGAAACTCGACCTTGGCGGGCAGGATGGTGTCGCCCGAGACCGGGTCGATCTCCGCGCCGCGCCGCACGAAGAAGGCGTCGGAGGAGTTGGCCGTGGCCTCCTGCAGCGTGTAGCTCACCCGCGCCGCCCAGCCGCGCGCCATCTCCCGTTCCGCCAGCAGCTCGAAGCCCTTCACCGAGCCCGCGTCCACGTTCCCGAAGATGCTCGAGTCGGGATTCACCCCGAGCGGCACCGAGGCCACCAGGCCGTCGAGGCGGCGGACGTAGATATTGGCGCGGAGCGAGGTGACCGGGGTGGGCCGCACCCGCAGGCTGAACTCGTACTGGGTGGATTCCTCGAATCCGAGGTCCGGGTTGCCCTGCCGGAAGCGCCCGGTGCGGGTGGTGTCGTCGAACGCCGCGTCCACCAGGTACTGGTAATCCGGTGCCTGGCGGAACTTGCCGAAACTGGCGACGAAGGTGGCGCCCTTGAGCACGGTGCTGACGGCCACGCGGGGCGAGAGGGCCCGCTGCGTCCCGGTTGCCTTGCCGGGGAGGTCGTCGCGGCCGCTGAACTGGTCGTAGCGCACGCCGACGGTCAGGGCCAGATCGCGGGAACGGCCCTGGACCTCCGCGTAGAGCGAGCCCGCCCAGGGGGTGAAGTCGGAGGCCGAGGTGGCGGGCACCGAGTCGCCCGCGGGCAGGTAGCCCTGCACCCGCTGGAAGGTCTTCACGTGCTGGGCGGAGTACTCCCCGCCCACGTAGAAGTCACTCCAGCTCCCCGCGGGGAAGCTCACGTCGAGGCGGGTGCGGGTCTCACGGTACTGGTTCCAGGCCAGGCTCCCGCGCGAGGCGCGCCCCAGGAAGAAGGCCGGGACGCCCCACGGGGTCCGGTCGCTCCAGGTCGGGGCGATCATCCCCGGGAGACCCGCGTTGGCGCTCACGGTGTCCTGCCGCCGCGCAATGTCCTCGCCCAGGATGCCGAGGGACGAGCCCGTGAAGGCGCCGAAGGCGTAGTCGGCGGTCTCGGTGGCGGTCCCCCGCAGGAACTCCCGGTCGAAGTAGCCCACCCGGAGGTCGGCGATGATGCCGGACCCGGAGAACGTGCGCTGCAGGTGGCCGTTGAGCAGGTTGCCGCTGGTGCGCCGCACCGGGGCCAGGTCCTGCTCGTACTTGTAGGCCTGGTCGTAGAGCAGGCGCTGGTCCGCGGAATGGAGCCCCAGGATCCGCAGGGTCTGCCGGGTGCCGAGGGGGATGGTGAGCTTGGCCGCGAGGTCGGCCTGCTCGCCGCTGTTGTGCGGCAGGAGCGCCGGGCCGCTGCTGCGGGGGTCGCGGGGGTTGCCGGGCCGGGGGGCATTGACCGGGTCGGCGTCGAGCCGGGCAGAGACGTCGGCCACGGCAAGGAGCCGGATGCCCGCCGGCAGCGGTCCGTCGACGCCGAGCAGGACGCGGTCGAGGCCGAAGTCGTTGTTGGCGCCCATCGGCCGGTCGGTCTCGTAGGCGGCGCGGCCGCCCCAGTGGTCGCCGCCGTCGCGGGTGGCCAGGTTCACCAGCGCGGAGACCGCCTGTCCGTAGCGCGCCGAGAAGCCGTTGGTGATGAGTGAGGCCTCGGCGAGCATGTCGGGGGGGAGGCGCACGCCGAGGGAGCCGGTGGAGGCGTCGAGCTGGTTCTTGAGCCCAAGGCCGTCGAGGATGAAGGCCTGCTGGCCCAGCCGGCCCCCGCGATAGCTCTCGCCCACGGCGCCGGAGGAGAGGGCGATCGCCTCCTCGATGCTCGAGACCGGCAGCCGGCGGAGCTCCTCGGCGGTGAAGCGCTGCTGGTCCTGGATCGCCAGCGGGTCGAGCACCGAATCCACCCGGTCGGCGATGACCTCCAACGGCTCGAGGCCGACGGGGTCGGGCTGCAGGGCGAAGTCGAGCGGGGTGGTCTGGCCGGCCCGCACCAGCACGCTGTCGCGGCTGACCGGCCGGTAGCCGATGGCGGTGGCGCGCACCACGTGCCAGCCGGCGGGCAGTTCGCGGAGCCGGTAGACACCCCGCGCGTCGGAGGTGGTGGTGTAGCGGCCGTTGTCGAGCGTGACCCGGGCGCCGGCGAGCGGCTGGCCGCCCGCGCCGGCCTCCCGCACGATCCCGGCCACCGCGCCGACCGCCTGCGCCCGGAGGGGGAGGGCCCCGCCCGCCAGCAGCATCGCGCCCACGAGGATTCGCCGCACGCCTATTCCTCCAGAAGCCAGAGATCGGCCCACCGGCTCACGCTGGTGTCCGCCAGGATGATCGTGCCCGTGCTGTCGCGCAGGACGTTGATGGTCATCGGGTAGCCCTCCACCGCGAGCGCGCCGCCCCCGGGCGCCAGCCGCGGCCGCTTGTACAGGTGCAGGGTGTCCCCCTGCCGGGTCTCGGTGCCCGTGGCCAGGTCCACCGCCACCAGCGTGCCGCCGTAGTCCACCTGCACGTCATCGAATGGAGGCAGGTCGGTGAACCCGTCGTGCCCGTCCACGATCGCGAAGAGCGTGGTGCCGCGGAGCTGCGGGTCGCGCGCCACCCGGCCCGGCCCGAAGTCGTGCAGGGTGTCGACCTGCCCGGTCGTCAGGACCTGGGCAAAGACGCGGCTGTCGCCCGCGATCGTGTAGTAGATGGTGGCCCCATCGGCGGCCGCCTGCACCGCGCTGGCCCGGGTGGTGCCGGGCACGAAGCTCCGGACCGGCGCGGCGCCGCCCACGTCGAGCAGCACCACCTGCTCCCCGAAGCGCATGGTGTCCTTCCGGCAGCAGCCGTTCTCCGCGCCGATGAAGAGCAGGACGTCGTCGCGCAGCCACTGCAGGAAGAGCGGGGCGTCGTGGGAGCGGCCGGAGGGCGCGGTGTAGGGAAAGTCGAAGAGCCGCGTGGCGGGGGCAAAACTCGAGTCGCGCGCGAGCCACAGCGCGATCCGGAACGGTGAATGCTCGTCCACGCCGAGCGTGGACGAGGCATACACCAGCCGGCCGCCGCGCGGCGCGGGCTGGTCGAGGATCTCGGTGGTATCATTGCCGCCCGGGTCGGCGGGGCAGGCGAGCGGGCTGCGGGTCCCGCCGCCGCCCGGCATCCGCACGATGCAGCGGTCCTTGTCCACCGTGAACGTATCCTGCGCCGAGTAGTACAGCGTCGTGCCATCGGCCGACCAGGCGGCCCAGCCATCCTGCCCGATGTTGTAGGTCAGGCGCACCGGCGCCGTGGCGTCGCGTGGACCGCCGTCGCCCGGCGCATCGGTGGTGAAGGGCTCGGCATGACCGCAGCCCGCCAGCACGACCAGGAGGATGCAGCGCAGCGGCTTCACGGCAGGGTATAGAGGAAGAGGTCCGGGATGAATGGGCCGGCGGTATCGGTGGCCTCCGCCGCCACCACGCCCCGTCCGGCGACCGGCGCCGCATGCCGCAGCAACTGGTTGTCGGGACTGAGCGCCGTCGGGGTCGGCGAGGTCAGGTCCACCAGGTAGAGCGTGCCGCCGCTGTCGCGCTGGACCGGCCCGAGCAGCGGGTCGATGCCGAAGCTGACCCGTCCGCCCACCACCGCGGTGAGCTGGCTTCCGATCAGCCCGGCGTCGCGCGCGATGCCGAGGCCGCCGAAATCGAAGACCGTGTCGACCACCCCGGTCGCGAGCTGTCGCCGGAAGACCTGACTGTCCCCCCCCAGGGTATAGAGGATGCTGCCGCTCCCCGGCCACACGCTGGTGGCGCCCGCGGTGCCGGGCACGATCGCGAGCGTGGCGGGATCGGTGGCCAGGTCGAGGGTCACGACGTCGTGCCCGATCACGAGGGTGTCGAGCTTGCAGCCCTGGCAGGCCCGCGAGGTCACCACGTCCGCCCCGACGTACACCACCGTGTCTTCCCCGAGCCAGCCGAGGTGGGTGGCGGTGGCGTGGATGGCGCCGCTCGGGGCCAGGTAGGGCAGGGCCCGCAGCACGCGGAGCGACGCCACGGGGTCCAGGGAGCCCACCGCGATGGCCCCACTCGACGGGGTGCGGAACCCCGCCGGTCCATGCTGCTCCACCCAGGCCACGCGCCCGCCGGCGCTGGCCGCGGCCCATTCATAGACGTCCGTGGAATCCCCGCCGGCGTCGACAATCGGGCACTTCTCGGCCTGGCGGGTGCCGCCCAACGCCGGGAGCAGCCCGAGGCACCGGTCGAGATCGGGCCGCTCGGCCTGGTCGAAGGCATAGAGCAGGGCGGAGCCATCCGGATACCAGGAGGGCGCCTGGTCCACCGCGGGGTTGAGCGTGAGCCGCTGCGGGGGCGGACCGGAAAAGGGGCCGTCGTCGCCCGGGTCGCCGGAAGGGAAGGCATCCGGGTGGCTGCAGGCGCAGAGGCACACGACGACCATGACCCGCGAGAGCGATCGCGACATGCGTTCCAGGGGCTGGAGCGCGGCGCCCCCTCGGGGGGCGGAGCGCGGTGGTGGCGCGGTTGTGGTCCGGGATGCAGAGTAAGGCCGTCGGGCACGCACGGTCGGCCCAAGGTACTCCGGGCTAGGGGACGACGTAACCCCGGTGAGCGACACGCGGCCGGTTGCCCCGGGGCACACTGTCCGGTTCTGGGACGGCGAATCCCAGCGGCGGACGCAACCCTGGCGGGGCGGCAAGGGTCTGAATCGTAACCCGATGTCCCAAGGCGCTTTGTGGCGGCCGTGCCGAGGGGCACATCGGCACGCATCTTCCCATTGGGTCGGCACACCCTCGTAGGTGCGTTGATCATCACCTTGCCGCCAGGACCCGTGCGTGGACATTCCCCGAGAGCGCCGTCCGGACCGCCGCCGCTTCATCCTCATGGGGTCGGGGCTGCTGGCCCTGGTGGTCATCACCGTCGGGCTGTCGCGGCTCAAGCCCGCCGCGCCCTCAGTGGAGGGTGGCACGCTCTGGACCGACACCGTCCGGCTGGGACCGATGGTGCGCGAGGTGCGGGGGCCCGGGTCCCTCGTCCCGGAACAGATCCGCTGGGTGTCGGCGGTCACGCCGGGGCGGGTGGAGAAGAAGCCGATCCAGCCGGGGGCGCGGGTCACGGCCAGCACGATCCTGCTCGAGCTGAGCAACCCCGACATGGAGATCCAGCGGCTGCAGGCGGAGCGGTCGCTGACCGAGTCGCAGGCCCAGCTGGTGTCGCTCCGGACCCAGCTCGAGACCCAGCGGCTCAACCAGGCGGGGACGGTGGCCTCGGTGCGGTCCGAGTACCGCGAGGCGATCCGGAAGGCGCTGGCCGACTCCGCCCTGGCCGCGCAGAACCTCATCTCCACCTCGGAGTACGCCCGCTCCCGGGACAAGGCCGAGGAGCTGACGGAGCGGCTCGCGGTGGAGCAGCAGCGGCTGCAGATCTTCACCGACAACATCGCGGGGCAGCTGCAGGTGCAGGAGGAGCAGGTCCAGCGGCTCAAGGCCGTGGCCGACTTCCAGCGCTCGATGGTGGACGCGATGACCGTGCGGGCGGGCGCCGACGGGGTGCTGCAGGAGCTGCCGCTCGAGGTGGGCCAGTGGGCCATCTCGGGCGCCACGCTGGCGAAGGTGGTGCAGCCGGAGCGGCTCAAGGCGGTGCTCCGCATCCCGGAGACGCAGGCCAAGGACGTGGTGATCGGCCAGGTGGCGGCGATCGACACGCGCAACGGCATCATCAAGGGCCACGTGGTGCGGATCGATCCGGCGTCGCAGAACGCGACCGTGACGGTCGACGTGATGCTCGACGGGCCGCTGCCCCGGGGGGCGCGTCCCGACCTGAGCGTGGATGGCACGATCGAGCTGGAGCGGCTCGACCGGGTGCTGCACGTGGGGCGCCCGGCCTACGGCCAGGCCAACAGCACCGTGGGCCTGTTCCGGGTGATTCCCGGCACCGACGAGGCCGAGCGGGTGCGGGTCGAGCTGGGCCGGAACTCCGTCAACGCCATCGAGATCATCCGCGGGCTCGCCGAAGGCGATGTCGTGATCCTTTCCGACATGTCGCGGTGGGACGCGGTCGAGCGGGTCCGTCTCAAGTGAACCAGTCGTTTCCCTTCCCTCTTCCTCCCTCAGCCTGAACGCCGCCCTGGAGCGCGCATGACGACGAACGGCCAGCCCCTCATCCGCCTGGATGGCATCAAGAAGGTCTTCTACACCGACGAGGTGGAGACCCACGCCCTCGCCGAGGTGCATCTCGAGATCCGCAAGGGCGAGTACGTCGCCATCGCGGGCCCGTCGGGATGCGGCAAGACCACCCTCCTGTCGCTGCTCGGCCTGCTCGACACCCCCACGGGCGGCGAGTACTGGCTGGATGGCAAGCCGGTGGCGCAGCTCTCTCCCGCGGAGCGGGCCCGCATCCGCAACCGCGAGATCGGGTTCATCTTCCAGGCTTTCAACCTGATCGGCGACCTGACGGTGTACGAGAACGTCGAGCTGCCGCTGACCTACCGCGGGCTGGGCGCCGCCGACCGCAAGCAGCGGGTGCTCGCGGCGCTGGAGAAGGTAGGGATGTCCCACCGGATGAAGCACTACCCCTCCCAGCTCTCGGGCGGCCAGCAGCAGCGCGTGGCGGTGGCGCGGGCGGTGGCGGGCGAGCCGCTGATCCTCCTGGCCGACGAGCCCACCGGTAACCTCGACTCGACCAATGGCGAGGCGGTGATGGGGCTGCTGCAGGAGCTGCACCGGGGCGGCGCGACCATCTGCATGGTGACCCACGACCCGCGCTACGCGGCCCATGCCGACCGTCCGATCCACCTCTTCGACGGGCGGGTGGTCGAGGACCACCTGGTGGAGACGGCGCGGGGCTGATCCCCCGCCGGGCCATCCCCACGCGCGGCGGCACCCCGCCGCCGCGACCCGTTCCCGAGGCTCCGCCATGGATCACGTCCGGCAGGACCTTCGCTACGCCCTGCGCAGCCTGGCGCGGAGTCCCGCGTATGCCTGCGTGGCCATCGCCTCGCTCGCGCTCGGCATCGCGGGCAACGCGGTGCTGTTCACCTTCGCCAACGGGCTCCTGTTCAAGCCGCTCCCCGTAGGCGAACCCGACCGCGTGGCGGCACTCTACACCAGCGATTTCAGCGGCACCCGCTACGGCGCCTCGAGCTACCCGGACCTGGTGAGCTTCCGGGCGCAGCTGCCGGCGTTCGACCATGTCGTCGGGATGCAGCTGGTGCCCACCAGCCTCTTCGAAGGAGGCAACACCTCGCGGATCGTCGCGGGGCTGGTCTCCGCCGACTTCTTTACGGGCATGGGCATCCCGCTGGCCCTGGGGCCGGGCTTCCGCCCGGACCAGGAGCGTCCCGGCGCGGACGCCCACACGGTGGTGCTGAGCCACGCCCTGTGGCGGGCCCGGTTCGGCGGGGACCCGGCGATCGTCGGCCGGTCGGTGACCCTCGGCGGGCAGCCCTTCACGGTGGCCGGCGTGGCCCGCCCGGGCTTCAGCGGGCTGCTCCGCGGCATCGGGCAGGACGCCTGGGTGCCCTTCGGCGCCTCCGGCGCCGTCAATCCCGGCAATGACTTCTTCGGCGAGCGGGGCAACCGCAGCCTGCTGCTCTTCGGGCACCTGGCGCCGGGCGCCACGCTCGCGCAGGCCACGGAGCAGGCCGCCGCCGCCGCGCGCGCCCTGCGGGAGACGGAGCCCGCGATGTGGAGCACGCTCGACGGCGCGGGGCGGGACCTGACGGTCCTGCCCGAGGCTGCGGCCCGGGTGTTCCCGGACGCGCGGATGCCGGTGGTGCTGGCGACGCTCCTGCTCTTCCTGGTGGTGGGCGCGGTGCTGCTCATCGCCTGCGCCAACGTGGCCAACCTCTCCCTGGGAAGGGCCCTGGCCCGCCGGCGGGAGATCGCGATCCGGATCGCGCTCGGGGCGGAGCGGCGGCGCCTGGTGGCGCAGCTGCTGACCGAAAGCCTGCTGGTGGCCCTGGCCGGCGGCGCCCTTGGCCTCGGGGCCGCGGCGTGGCTGCACGGCCTGGTCTCCTCGCTGCAGCTGCCCCTGCCCGTGCCGGTGTCGCTGGACCTCACCCTCGATGGGCGGGTGCTCGGGTTCACGCTGGTCGTCAGCCTCATCGCCGGCCTGGTACTGGGACTGGCCCCCGCGCTGCAGGCCACGCGCCCGAGCCTCATTCCCGCGCTCAAGGACCAGGGCGCCCTGCTGGTGATGGGACGCAGCTGGCTGCGGAGCCTCCTCGTGGCCACGCAGGTGGCGTTCGTGCTGCCCCTCATTGCCCTGGCGTTCCTCTTCGGCCGCAGCCTGGCCCGCGCGTCCGCGCTGGATCCGGGCTTCGGCGCGCGGGACGGGCTGGTGCTCGCCACCGACTGGGGGCTCACCGGCTGGTCCACGGCGCGCGGACACCAGTTCCAGCGGGAGCTGGCGGAGCGGGTGCGGGCGCTGCCGGGGGTCACGGCGGCGGGGCTGACCGAGACGCTGCCGCTGTCGCTGGGCGGGAATCGCTCCGGGATGACGCCGGAGGGCTACGCCCCCGCGCCGTCGGAAGACATGGAAGCCGGTCGCGTGGCGGTGGGTCCGGGGTATTTCGAGGCGCTCGAGCTCCCGCTCCTCGAGGGACGGCGCTTCACCGACACAGACGCCGCGGGCGCGCCGGGCGTGGCGATCGTCAACGCCGCCTTCGCGGCGCGCTACTGGCCGGGGGGCTCCGCGATCGGGCGACGGCTCAGCTACCAGGGGCCCGAGGGGCCGTGGGTGACGGTGGTGGGCGTGGCAGGCGACGTGACGTACGGCAGCCCCGGGACACCGGCGGCGCCGTGCTTCTACCTGCCACTCGCGCAGGTGAGCGCGCACCGCACCACCCTGGTGGTCCGCAGCGCCGGCGATCCGCTCGCGCTGGCCGGCCCGGTGCGCGAGGTGATCCGCGACCTCGACCCCGCGCTGCCGGTGGAGGGTCTCGGGACGCTCAAGGCCTCGCTGGCCCTCTCCCTGCTCCCGGCACGGATCGGCGGGGTGGCCGCGGGGGCCTTCGGGCTGCTGGGCCTGCTGCTCGCGAGCCTCGGGGTATACGGCGTGGTCGCCTTCGGGGTCGGCCAGCGGCGCCGGGAGATCGGGATCCGCCTGGCCCTCGGGGCCGGGGCCGCGCAGGTGGTGCGGCAGGTCGTGGGGGACGGCCTGCGCCAGGTGGTCGTCGGAGTCTGCGTCGGGGTGGCGCTCACCATCGGGGCGAGCCTGGTGGCCCACCGGGTGCTGTTCGGCCTGGCCCCGCTGGAACCGGTGGCGCTGCTGGGCGGGCCGGCGCTGTTCCTCGCCGCCGCGCTGCTCGCGGCCTGGCTGCCCGCGCGCCGGGCGGCCGCGATCGACCCGTTGACGGTGCTGCGCGCGGAGTAGCCCGGCTCCCCGGCCGGTCCCGCCACACAACCAGGAGACGCGACGCCATGCTGAGCGGAGTGCTGCAGGACCTGCGATACGCGGTGCGCGCCCTGCGCCGCAGCCCGGGGTATGCCGGGGTGGCCATCACCACGCTGGCCCTGGGGATCGGCGCCACCACCGCGATCTTCTCCGTCATCAACGCGGTGCTGCTGCGCCCGCTGCCGTACCAGGACCCGGACCGGCTGGTGGTGGTGGAACACTTCTACCCCTCCCTCAACAACATGGAAGCGCCGGTGTCGGTGCCCGGCTTCCGCGACTACCATGAGCAGCGGCAGGTCTTCCAGTCGGCCGCCGTGGAGATGGGGTGGGCCCCGAACCTCACCGGCCATGGGGAGCCGGAGCGGATCGCCGGGCTCCGGGTGGCCGGGGACTACTTCCGGACCTACGGCGTGCCCGCGGCGCTGGGCCGGGCACTGGGGCCCGATGACGCGGCCGCGGACGATGATCATGTGCTGGTCCTGAGCCACGGCGCCTGGCAGCGCCTGTTCGGCGGCGACCGCGACGCGGTCGGGCGCTCGGTGCTGCTGGACGGCGAGCGCTACCAGGTCATCGGCGTGATGCCCGCGAGCTTCCGCGGCTTCCGGTTCCGCGCGGCGCAGTTCTGGACCCCGCTCCGCTTCCAGCCCGAGCAGTTCAGCGACACCCGCCGCACCAACGAATTCCTGAACTTCACCGGCCGGCTCGGGGACGGCGTGACCCTGGAGCGGGCTCAGGCGGAATTCCATGCCCTGGCCACCCGGCTCAAGGCCGATTACCCGGACGCCTACCCGGCGGATTGGGACCTGCACGTCACCACCCTGCCCGAGGAAGAGAACGGCGGCTCGCGGGGCGCGCTGCTGGTGCTGCTCGGCGCGGTGAGCCTGGTGCTGCTGATCGCCTGCGCCAACGTGGCCAACCTGCAGCTGGCGCGGGCGGCGGGGCGAGGGCGCGAGATCGCCGTGCGGGTGGCGCTCGGCGCCTCGCCGGCGGACCTGGTCCGGCAGCTCCTGGCCGAGAGCGTGCTGCTGGCCCTCCTCGGTGGCGGGCTCGGGGTGGTGCTCGCGGTCTGGGGGGTGCCCGCGCTGCTGGCCATCAACAGCGGGAGCCTCACCCCGAGCAGCGACCTGGTGCTCGACCGGACGGTGCTCGGTTTTGCGCTGTTGCTCTCGCTGGTGACGGGCCTCCTGTTCGGGCTGGTGCCCGCGGTGCGGGTGGCCCGGACCTCCCTCGCCGAGACGCTGCGCGAGGGCGGGCGCGGCACCGCCGGCGACCGCGGCGGCATGGCACTCCGCCGCGGGCTGGTGGTGGCCACGGTGGCGCTGGCGCTCACCCTGCTGGTGGGGGCCGGGCTGCTGGTGCGGAGCTTCGCGCGGCTGGTCGGCGTGGACCCGGGCTTCACGCCCGAGCACGTCCTCACGTTCAACGTCACCCTGCCCGCCGCCAGCTATCCCAACGACACCCTGCGCAACGCCTTCTATGACCGGGCCATGGCCGCCATCGCGGCGGTCCCCGGCGTCACGGCCGTGGGCGGCACCTCGGTGCTGCCGTTCGGGGGCAACTGGTCCACCTCCGGTTTCGGGGTGGAGGGGTACCAGGCGCCGGCCGGCACACCCGGGCCCTGGGGCGACGTGCGGTTCGTGACGCCCGGCTTCTTCGCCGCGCTGGAGATCCCGCTGGTCCGCGGCCGCGGCTTCACCGCGGACGACGATGGCGACGCGCGCCGCGTGGTGGTGGTGGACGAAGAGATGGTCCGCCGCTACTGGCCCGACACCGACCCGATCGGCAAGCGCATCACCTTCAGCAACCCGGGCGACTCGGTCATCGTGTGGATCGAGGTGGTGGGGGTGGTGGGGCACACGATGCACGAGGGACTGGATGGCGGGCAGCGGGTGCAGGTCTACTTCCCGCTGCAGCAGACGGGGATCCCGTTCCTGGCGTTCGCGGTGCGGACGGCGGGCGAGCCGCTGGCCGCGCTGCCGGCGGTCAAGGCGGCGGTGGCCGGGATCGACCGGAACCTGCCGCTCTCCACCCCGGCCACGCTGGTGTCGCTGGTCGAGGGCACCACGGGGCCGCGCCGGTTCTCGATGGTGCTGCTCACGCTCTTTTCCGGGCTGGCGGCGGCGCTGGCCGCGATCGGGCTCTACGGGGTGATGGCCTACACCGTGACCCAGCGTTCCCGCGAGATGGGCGTCCGGCTGGCACTCGGCGCCGCGGCCGGCGACGTCCTGCGGCTGGTGCTGGGGCAGGGCATGCGCCTGGTGGCGATCGGCCTGGGGATCGGGCTGGTGGCCGCGCTGCTGCTCACCCGCCTCATCCGGTCGATGCTTTTCGGCGTGAGCGCCACCGACCCGGTGACCTTCCTGCTGATTCCCCTGCTGCTGGCCGCCGTCACGGCGCTGGCCACCTGGCTTCCCGCCCGGCGCGCCACCCGGGTGGATCCGGCCACCGTCCTCCGGGAGGAGTAGTCATGCTGCACGACCTGCGTCAGGCCTTCCGCGCCGTGCTCCGCGCCCGCGGCTTCACGCTCACCGCCGCCGCCACGCTCGCCGTGGGCATCGGGGCGG
>Ga0268298_10004850_pt1 | contig 12883 bp, 12 predicted proteins | sample WWTPWeurt_MetaG_FD_194462 | JGI IMG/M metagenome (GOLD analysis project Ga0268298, IMG submission 194462) | Activated sludge microbial communities from WWTP in Nijmegen, Gelderland, Netherland - WWTP Weurt | ecosystem: Engineered > WWTP > Aerobic digester > Activated sludge | place...
ACGCGCGGATCGTGCCGCGAATTGGTTGTTCGACCAATCACGCCTTGGTATATTGACCAACCCGATCGCCACGACTCCAGGACGCCGCCGCATGCACGCCCTTCGCCGTCTCCTCGCCGCGGCGCTCGCCGCGACCTTCGCCGCCGCCGGCGCCGCCCACGCGCAGTCGTGGCCCTCGCGCCCGGTTCGAATCGTCGTGCCCACGCCGCCCGGCCCGCTCGACGCGTTCGCGCGCCAGCTCGGCGAGAAGCTCGCCGAGCGCCTGCACCAGCCCTTCGTCGTCGAGAACCGGCCCGGCGCCGGCGGCAACATCGGCGCCGAGGCGGTCGCGCGCGCGCAGCCGGACGGCCACACGCTGCTGTTCGCGATCGACACCACGTTCACCGTCAACCCGCACCTGTACCCGAAGCTCGCGTTCGACCCCGCCGCGGACTTCGCGTTCGTCGGGGTGCCAGTCACGTTCGGGCAGATGCTCGCGGTGAATCCGTCGGTGCCCGCGACGAGCGTCGCGGAGTTCGTCGCGCTGGCACGCACGCGCAAGCTGAACTACGGGTCGGGGGGCAACGGCTCGCCGACGCACCTGACCTTCGCGTACTTCCTCGCCACCGCCGGCGTCGACGTCCAGCACGTGCCGTACAAGGGCGGCCAGCAGGCGGTCGTCGACACGGTCGCGGGCAACGTCGACGCGGTGTTCACCGTGACGACCGCGGTGCTGCCGCAGGTGCGCGGCGGGCGGCTGCGCGCACTGGCGGTCTCGTCGGCGACGCGCTCGCCGCTGGCGCCCGAAGTCGCGAGCGTCGCCGAGCTCGGCTACCCCGGCTTCGACGCGTCGTTCGCGTACGTCGTCGCGGCGCCGCGCGGCACGCCCGAGCCGGTGCTCGCGCTGCTGCACGCGGAGCTCGAGCGTGCCCTCGCGCTGCCCGACGTGCAGGAGAAGCTGCGCGCGGCCGACTACGCGGTGACGACGGTGCGCCAGAAGGACGCCGCCGGGTGGGTCGCGAAGGCGCGCGAGCGCTGGGGCGGCGTGATCCGCGGCGCCGGGATCCGGCTCGAATGACGCCCGCCGATCCCGTCGCGAGCACGCGCCACGGGCGCGTGCGCGGCGCCGCGCAGGGCGGCGTCGCGCGCTTCCTGGGCGTGCCGTACGCGGCGGCGCCGGTCGGCGCGCGCCGGCTGCGCTCGCCCGCCGCCCCCGACGCCTGGAGCGGCGTGCGCGACGCGCTCGCGCCGGCCCCGGCGGCGCTGCAGAAGCTCGGCGGCAGCCAGACCTGGCTGTACGACGCGCTGCCCGGCACCTCCGAAGACTGCCTGACGCTGAACGTCTGGACGCCGTCGCTCGCGGGCCACGCGCCGGTGCTCGTGTGGTTCCACGGCGGCGCGACGCGCAACGGCCACGGCGCGGCGGCCGCGTTCGACGGCACGGCGCTCGCGCGCCGCGGCGTCGTCGTCGTCACGGTGAGCTACCGTCTCGGCGCGCTCGGCGGCCTCGCGCACCCGGCGCTCGCGGACCCCGACACCGGGCACCGCGCCAACTGGGGGATGCAGGACAAGATCGCGGCGTTGCGCTGGGTGAGCGGCAACGTCGAAGCCTTCGGCGGCGACCCCGCGCGCGTCACGATCGCCGGCCAGTCGTCCGGCGCGACCAACGCGGTGATGATCGCGGCGAACCCGGCGCTCGGCGGCCTCTTCGCGGGTGTGATCGCCCAGAGCCCGCCGCTGTTCCAGTCGCCGATGTTCGCCGAGTTCGACGACGCCGCGCAGTACACCGAGCTGCTGGCGTCGCACGCGGGCGTGACCGTCGACCGGCTCGCGCAGCTCGAAGGCCAGGCGCTGTTCGACGCGGAAGCCGCGCTGCTCGCGTCGAAGGACCTGATGGCGCGCATCGGCCGGCCCCGGACCGCACCGGTGCGCGACGGGGACCTGGTCCGGGACTGGCCGTACCACGCGGCGCCGTCGCCGCTGCCGCTGCTGATCGGCTGGACCCGCGACGAGTCCCGCTTCTGGCACGACCTTCGCGACGCGCAGGGGCGCGTGCTGTCGCCGCTGCCCGTCCCCGGCGACGCCGCCGCGCTGCATGCCGAGGTGGCGAAGCTGCTGCGCCTGTACTACCCGTTCGAAGCGGCCCCCGGCGCCGGCGACGTGATCGCCGCGTACCGTGCCGGGTCGGCGCACGCGCGGCCGGCAGCGCCGGCGCCCGACGACCCCGCGTCGACCGACGCCGCGTGGAACGCGATCTACACCGACGTCGTCTTCCGCGCTCCGATCCTGCACTTCGCGAACCGGCACGCGAATGCCGGCGCGCCGACCTTCGTCTACGAGTTCTCGCAGCCCCTCGCGCCGCCCGGGCGCGGCAGCCCGCACGCGTGTGACGTACCCTTCGTGTTCGGAACCACCGGCCACCCGCACCTCGCGGCCAAGCTCGGGCACGGGCCCGCGGTCGAAGCGCTCGCGCAGCGCGTGGGCGACGCCTGGGCCGCGTTCGTGCACGGCGCCGACCCGTCGACGGCGGCGCACCCGTGGCCTGCGTGGCGCGCCTCGCGGGCGGCCCTCGTCGGGCTGCGCTCCGATGCGACCCCGCCGGCGGACGAACGGGCCAGGGTGCCGGCAGTGCTCGCCGCGTTCGAGTAGCCCGGACGGCCGCTCCCGTCAGCCGCCCGCGCCCATCAGCGTGCGCAGGTCCGCCGCGAGGTCGTCGGCGCTCATCGCGTGCGGCACCGCGAGCCGCAGCCGGCCGGCGTCGTCGTACACGTACGTCGTCGCCGTGTGGTCCACGGTATAGGACGCGCCGTTCGGGACCTTCTGGTAGAACACGCGGAACGCCTTGGCGGTCGCCTGGGTCGTCGGCAGGTCCCCGTACAGGCCCAGGAAGTCCGGCGAGAACGCCGCCGCGTACGCGCGCAGGATGGTCGGCGTGTCGCGCTCCGGGTCGACGGTCATGAAGATCACCTGCAGCCGTGCGCCGTCCGCGCCGAGCTTCTCGCGCACCGCGACCGCCCGCGACAGCGCCGTCGGGCACACGTCCGGGCACTGCACGTAGCCGAAGAACATCATCACGAACTTGCCGCGGAAGTCCGCGAGCCGGCGGGTGCGCCCGTCGGGGTCGAGCAGCGCAAAGTCGCGGCCGAACTCGGCGCCGGTGACGTCGGTCGAACGGAACGACGGACCCGCCGGGCGGCACGCCGGCAGCGCCGCGGCGAGCGCGAGCGCGGCCAGCGCGCGCCGCCGGACCGACGGTGCGCGCGGCGACGCGACGAGGGGGAATTCGTTCGGGCCGGCGGCGGGCGTCGCGACGCCCGGCACGCCCGATCGGGGCGCGGGCATCGGCGCGTCAGTGCTTGCCGTGCTCGGCCTTCGCGGGCGCGGCGAGCGCCCGCACCGGCACCTTCAGCTCGACGTTGCTCTTCGACTTGTCTTCGGCTTCGAAGACCAGTGTCAGCGCGATCGACTCGCCCGCCTTCAGCGGCTGCTTCAGGTCCATCAGCATCACGTGGTAGCCGCCGGGCTTCAGTTCGACGGTCTTGCCCGCCGGCAGCGCGAGCCCGGGGATCGCGCGCATCTTCATCACGTTGTTCTCCATCGCCATCTCGTGGATCTCGACCACGCCCGCGACGGGCGAGCTCGCCGAAACCAGCCGCGACGCCTTGGCGGCCTCCAGCTTCATGAACGCGCCGGTGGCCTTCTGGCCGGCGACGGTACCGCGTGCCCAGGCGTCCTGGACGTTGACCTGCGCGAAGACGGGCGACACGGCGAACGCGGCGCACACGGCGACGAGACGAGTGAATTTCATGGAATGCTCCGATCGAAAGTGGAAGGGAAAGGGCGCGCGCGCACCGGCCGCGGGCCGCGGCCGGCAACAGGCGCACGGGATTCAGGCGGAGAGTTCGGCGCGCGCGGGCACGCTCGCGGCGCGCGGCGCACGTGCGCCGACCTCGCGGCGCAGGCCGCGGCGCACCTCGCCGAGCTTCGGTCCGCTGCGGCGCAGGTCGCCGTTGCGCTTGAGCGCGGCCAGGGCGCGGCACACGGTCTCGCCGGCCAGGCCGGTGATCGCGCCGATGTCCTTGAGCGGCGGGATCGGCACGACGCCGCCGTCGGCGAGCATCAGGATCAGCCGGCGCACGCGCTCGACCGGCGCGCCGCTGCGCAGCGCGAGCGCGTCGGCCGCACGGCGCTCGAGGCCGTCGAGCGCCAGGGCCAGCGCCGGCGCCGCGGGCAGCCGGGCCGGGTGGGACCAGCAGCCGAGCTCGGCGTCGACGAGCGCGAACGCGTCGAAGCCGTAGTGGCCGCTCGTGAGCGTCTCGGCGCCGAACACGTCGCCGCGAACCGCCAGGCCGGCGAACTCGCGCGAGCCGTCGGCCGCCACGCGCTCGAGCCGCACCGCGCCGCGCAGCACGCGCTTGCCGCAGCCGGGCTGGCCGGCGGCGTGGACCCGCTGGCCCGCCTCGAAGACCTGCCGCCGGCAGCCGGCGCCGGGCCCCGCGCGCAGAAGGCGCGCCACGTCGAGCGACTGGGGCTCGACTTCCATCTCAACCGGGCAATTCATCCGTTTCCCCTGGTGCATCGTCCTGGCCCTCGGGAGGGCCGCCGGGCGGGGCGGCGCGATCGCTTCGCGCACGAGCCCCGACGTCGCCCTCGGCGGGCGGCAGCGGTCAGACGAGGCGCGCGGGCGGGGCGCGCGAGCGCGCGGTCGTGGGCTCGGCCGCGGGCAGCACGAACGCGTGATCGTCCGCGGGGAGCGCGAAGGTCGCGTCGAACGGCGCCAGGCGCGCGACCTCGGCGAGCGGCGGCGCGGCCGGGCCCGCGCCGAGCAGGCAGAACGCGCAGCCGCCCGTCGACGCACCCATCGGCGCGGGGGCGTCGTCGCCGGCGAGCGCCGCGGCCACGCGCGCGGCGCTGCCGCAGATCTCGCCGAACGTGATCGGATCGGACTGCCGGGCCGCGGCGTAGACCGTGGGGGCGAGCGCGCCCCAGACGAGCGCGATCGCGGCCAGCCAGGCGGCCTCACGCAGGTGTCGGCGCAAGCGGTCCATTCCCCGATGATACAGGGGCACCGGCGCGCGGCGTCAATCCCCGCGCGGCGCGGTCGCGATACGCGGGACGCCGGCGCGCGCCCGCGGCCCGCCGGGCGGACGCGCCAGCGCGGTCGCGATCTGGACGGCGCCGGCCGCCAGGCCGAGCCCGACGCCGATGCGCCAGGCGAGCTCGTAGGACCCGAGCGCGTCGAACAGCCAGCCGCCGCCGAACGCGCCGGCGAAGCTGCCGAGCTGGTGGCTGACGAACGCCAGGCCCTGGATCATCGCCTGCCAGCGCAGGCCGAACATCTCCGCGACCGCGCCGGCGACCAGCGGGCCGACGCCCAGCCACAGGAATCCCATCACGGCGGCGAACAGCAGCGTGCCGCCGGGCGTCGGCGGCTGCACGAAGTACACGGCGAGGACGACCGATCGCGACGCGTAGATGCCGCCGAGCAGCACGAGCTTGTTCCAGCGCCCGCCCGCCCAGCCGAAGAAGAGGCTGCCCAGGACGTTGAACGCGCCGATCACGCCGAGCGCCTGCGCGCCGAGCATCGGGTCCATGCCGCACAGGTCGAGGTACGCCGGCAGGTGCGTGGTGAGGAAGATCAGCTGCATCCCGCACACGAAGTACGCGAGCGCCATCACGACGAACGGTGCGTGCCGCAGCGCCTGCGCGAGCGCCTGCCCCGGCCCGGCGGCCTCGGCGCCCGCGCCCGGCGGACGGGGCGGCAGGGCCGTCGCGTCGGTGCGCCCGGCGATCCACGCGGCCGGCAGCATCGCCGCGGCGAGCAGCGCGAACCCGAGCACGCCGCCGCGCCAGCCGACGTGGCTCGAGAGCACCTGGCCCAGCGGCGCCGCGAACATCGTCCCGAGCGAACCGGCGGCCGACACGATGCCGAGCACGAGGCTGCGGCGCGCCGGCGTCACGCTGCGCGACGCGACCGCGAGCGCCATCGCGGTGCCGTTGCACGCCATCGACGCGCCGATCAGCACGCCGGCCCCGACGACGACGCCGGCGACGCCCTGCGCGGTCGCGAGCGCGAGCATGCCGGCGACGTACAGCAGCGCGCCCGCGGTCATGATCGGGCGGAAGCCGACCCGCACCGCGAGCGCGCCGGCGAACGGCTGCAGCACGCCCCACGCGAGGTTCTGGACCGCGACCGCGAACGTGAACTGCGCGACCGTCACGCCGATGTCGCGCGTGATCGGCGGCATGAACAGGCCCAGGCTCTGGCGCAGCCCCATCGCGAGACTGACCATCAGCGCGGCGCCGACGAGGATCGGCAGCGCGGCGCGCGGCGCGCCGGGCGAGGCCGGCGGCGCGGCGCGGGGCCCGCTCGCGGCGCCGGGCCCGGCGGAAGGCGGCGCGCTCACCGGCGGCGCGAGCGCGCAGGACGGCACGCCGCGCGTCACTCGGGCCTGATGCCCGCCGCCTTGACGACGGGCGTCCAGCGGTCGATCTCGCGCTTCACGTACGCGGTGTACTGCGCCGGCGTCGACGCCGGAACGTCGTAGCCCATCTGCACCAGGCGCTCGCGCACGTCGGTCTTGTTGACCGCGTCGACGACCGCGGCGTGCAGCTTCTCGACGATCGCCGGCGGCGTCTTCGCGGGTGCGAGCAGGCCGTAGAAGCCGTTGCCGACCAGCTCCGGATAGCCCTGCTCGGCGGTGGTCGGGACGTCCGGCAGCACCGGCGAGCGCTTCTCGGAGGCAATTGCGATCGCGCGCAGCTTGCCCGCGACCACCTGCGTGCCGGTCGGGATGTAGGCGTCGATGAAGATCGGCACGGTGCCGGCGATCGCGTCCTGGAGCGCCGGTGCGGCGCCCTTGTAGCCGATGTGCGCGAGCGGCACGCCGGCCTTCGTTCGCAGCGCCTCGCCGAGCAGGTGCGGCATCGACCCGACGCCGGCGGTCGCGTAGTTCAGGCCGCCCGGCTTGGCGCGCGCCGCGTCGACGACGTCCTTCAGCGTGCGGTACGGCGTGCCGGGGTGCGTGACGATCAGCGCCGGGATCGTCGCCACCAGCGAGATCGGCGCGAAGTCGGTGAACGGGTCGTACGGCAGCTTCATGCCGAGCGCGGTGTTCAGCGCCAGCGGCGCCGCCGCGAACAGCAGCGTGTAGCCGTCGGGCGCGGCCTTCGCGACCGTGTCGTTGCCGATCACGTTCGCGGCGCCGGGCTTGTTCTCGACGACGAAGGGCTGGCCCAGGCGCTCGGCGAGCTTGCCGGCAACCAGCCGCGCGACGGTGTCGAGCGCGCCGCCGGGCGCGAACGGCACGACCACGCGCACGCTGCGGTTCGGATAGGCGTCGGCCCCCTGCGCGTGCGCGAGCGGCGCGAGCGCCGGGAGCGCGGCCGCCGCGGCGGCGGCGCGCAGGAAACGGGAACGTGAGGTGCTTTTCATCGTGTCAGTCCCAGCTGAAGTTTCCGATCGGGTCCTGTGCGCGCGTCGAGCCGATCGGCTGGCCGCGCAGTTCCTCGGCGGCGCTGCGGTACAGGTTGCGCGAGACCACCGTCGGCACCTGGACCGCGCGCGCGTCGAGCAGGTCCGCCTTGAGCGCGCGTGCCTGCGCCACGCCCGCGCCGTCGTCCGGCCCGAGCGCGACCAGGTCCAGCACGTGCAGCGCGAGCTGCGTGTCGCCGGCGTCGGCGAGCGCCTTCGCACGCGCGATCACCGCCTGCGCGTCGGCGTCGCCGCCGAACATCGCCTCGTGCAGGTCCGCGGCCGCGAGCGCGGGCGCCACCGGGTGCAGCGTCGTCGGGTTGCGGTCCCACCAGCCGTTCTCGGAGCGCCAGATGTCGCGGATCACGTACTCGGGCGCGCCGTAGATCGGGCGCATGAACTTGTGCCCGAAGATCGCGTCCGGCAGCTCGACGTCGTGGACGATGTCGTCGAGCGACATTCCGGCGTTCATGCGCGCGACCACGGCGTCGCGCAGCCAGCGCAGCCCGGCGATCGGCACGCGCAGCACGTCCTCGACGTCCTTCGGGTCCGTGATCGGCGCGCCGAACTCGGTCGCGATCACCGCCGGGCGCAGCGCGTGCAGCGTCTCGAGCGTGCGCGCCCAGCGCACGGCATCGCGCATCGTGCGCAGCGGCGTGCCCACGTTCGGGATGCTGCGCATCACCGCGGCGCCGCCGTACAGGAAGCGCTCCGACGCCAGCCACACCGCGAGCGCGTCGTCGGTCTCGGACGGCGCCGCGATCAGCTCGACGTCGCGGTCGCCGCCGTCGATCACGAGGCGCTCGTCGAACGCGAGGTCCGGCATCACGTAGAGCTCGGCCGCGGGCAGCGGCACCACGCCGCGGAACTGCCGGCTGTTCAGCCACTGCTGCAGGCCGGCGGTCTCGAGGTAGCGCCGGTAGCGCGCGCGCACGCCGCGCTGCGCGACCACCTGCGGGCGCGGCTCGCCGCGCGCCGCGGCCGCGGCGATCCAGTCGCGCACGCCGTAGTTGTAGCCGCCGTGGCCGTGGCTGTAGACGAGGTGACTGACCGGCTTGTCGGTGAGCTCGCGCAGCTTCGCGATCAGCGCCGCGGTCACGCGCCCGCCGGGCCCGGCGTCGACGACGACGACGCCGCGCGCGGTCTCGATCGCGATCGTGTTGCCCTGGCCGGGCAGCACGTGCACGCCGGGCACGACGTTCGCGAAAGTGTCGCTCGCGATCAGCAGGCGCCCGCCGCGCGGGGCCGCGTCGGGGCGCGGGGCCGCGTCGGGGCGCGCGCCCGCCGCCGCCGTCGGGGCGGCGCCGGACGCGCCGTTCGCCGCGGTCTTCGCGGCGCAGGGATGGGAGTCGCTCATGCCCGCCGGCCTCCTCAGGTCCACTCGAACGGCGTGTCGCCGCGCGCGCGGTCGGTGTCGCCGATCGCCTGCCCGCGCAGCATCTCGGCGTCGCTCTGCATCACCTGGCGCGACACCGCCGACGTCATCTGCGCGGCGCGCCGGTCCAGCAGCGCCGCCTTCAGTTCGCGCGCCGGCCCGACCTGGGCGCGCTGCGGCGAAGGCGCCGCGGCCACGAGCAGGTCCACGACCTGCAGCGCGCGCTGCACCTCGCCGGCATCGGCGAGCGCGCGCGCCTTCGCGAGCACCCGCGCCGGGTCGGGCAGCGCGTCGTAGCGCGCGTCGGCCGCCGCCTGCGGGCGGCTCGGGTGCAGGCTCGTCGGGTTGCGGTCCCACCAGCCGTTCTCGCTGCGCCAGATCTCGCGGATCAGGTAGTCGGGGCAGCCGTAGCCGGGCTTCATGTACCGGTTCGCGAACAGCTCGGCCGGCAGCTCGACGTCGCGCAGGATCTCGAGCTCGCCCATGCCGCGGTTCATGCGCTCGACCACCTGCGCGCGCAGCCAGCGCAACGCCTTCGCCGGCACCGACAGCGCCTCGCGGATCTCGGCCGCGTCGGTCAGCGGCTTGCCGAACTCGGGAACGAGGATCGCGGGCTCCATCGCCAGGAAGCGCTCGAGCGTGCCGGCCCAGCGGATCGGGTCGCGGAAGGTGCGGAACGGCGAGCCCGCGTTCGGCAGGCTCTTGATGAACGCGCAGCCGCCCCACAGCAGCTTCACGTCGGGCAGCCAGACCGCGACCGCGTCGTCGGTCTCCGACGGCGCGTGCATCACGACGACGTCGCGCGTGCGCCCCGGGATCACGTGCTCGTCGCGGAACGTGACGTCGGGCATCCGGAACCAGCGCGCCGGCGGGTCCGCCGGATACGGCGAGCGGAACTGGCGCGTGTGCGTGAGCGCCTGCAGCCCGCCGGTCTCGCGGTAGCGCCGGTAGCGATGCGGCAGCCGCTCGTGCGCGACCACGCACGGCGGGCGGTCACCGCGTGCGCGCGCCTCGTCGAACCAGTCCTCGGCGCCGTTGTTGTAGCCGACGTGCCCGTGGCTGTAGACGATGTGCGTGACCGGCAGCTCGCTCACCGCGCGCACGTGCGAGATCATCCGCGCCGTCACTTCCTTGCCGGGGCCGGCGTCGACCAGCACGAGGCCGTCGCCGTTCGACACGGCGAGGCTGTTGCCCTGCCCGCCGATCGTCCAAACGCCCGGCGCCCACTGCACCGCCGGGTTCTTCTGCATCAGGATGTCGGTGCCCGCCATCGATCGTTCCTCGTCGCCTCGATTCGTTCGTCGCCCCGTGCGCGCGTCGGCGCCCGCCGGGGAGCGCCGCCGGCGTCAGCCTTGCGAGCGCTCCAGCGCGTCGAGCCGCGCCAGGTGCCAGGGTTCGTCGCCGAACAGGTTCGCCGCGGCCGCGAGGCGCTTGTAGTAGTGGCCGACCGCGTACTCGTCGGTCATGCCGATCGCGCCGTGCAGCTGCACGCCGTCCTCGCCGACGGCGCGGCCCTGCGCGCACACGAACGCCTTGGCGAGCGACACGGCGCGCGCGCGCCGCGGGGCGGTGTCGGCCAGCGCGTCGACCGCCGCCGCGGTCAGCGCGCGCGCCTGCTGCGCGGCGACCCACAGGTCGACGAGCCGGTGCTGGATCACCTGGTTCGACGCGATCGTGCGCCCGAACTGCTTGCGCGCGAGCACGTACTCGCGCGTCATGTCGATCAGGCGGTCCATCGCGCCGACACACTCGGCGCACAGCATCGCGGTCGCGTGGTCGAGCGCGGCCTCGACCGCGGACCACGCGCCTCCGGCCGCACCCAGGCGCGCCGCCGGCGGCACGCGCACGCCGCGCAGCGCGACGTCCGCGGTCTGGCGCCCGTCGTACGTGGGCAGCGCGCGCACGTGGACGCCCGGGGCGTCCGCCGGCACCGCGAACAGCGACAGTCCGTCGGTGGCCCGCGCGTCGCCGTGCTCGCGCGCGAGCACGAGCAGCGTGCGCGCGGCGCCGCCGCCCAGCACCAGCGTCTTGCGGCCGTCGATCAGCAGGCTGCCGTCCGCGCCGGGCAGCGCGCGCGTCGCGACGTCGAACGCGTCGTGGCGGCCCTGGCGCTCGAACGCGGCGAGCGCGAGCATCGACTCGCCTGCGGCGAGCGCCGACAGCAGCGGCGCGGCCGCCGTCGCGCCCTGCGCGTGCAGCGCCGCGAGCAGCGGGCCGGCGAGCCCGGTGTTCGCGAGCCAAGGTTCGGCGGACAGCGCGCCCCCCAGCTGCTCGGCGACCAGCGCCGCCTCGAGCGCGCCGCCATAGCCGCCGCAGGCCTCGGGCAGCCCGAGCCCGAGCCAGCCCATCTCGGCCATCTCGCGCCAGTGCTCGCGCGAGAAGCCGTCCGTGCTCGCGAGCGCCGCCTGGCGCTGCTCGAAGCCGCAGCGGCGCTCGGCCCACTTGCGCGCCGCGTCCAGCAGCATCCGCTGCTCGTCGTCGAGCAGGCTCGCCGCGCCCGGTGCCGTGATCTGCGTCATCGTGCCCCCCTCACAGCCCCAGCACCTGCTTGGCGAGCACGTTGTGCTGCACCTCGCTGCTGCCTCCGGCGATCGTGTAGCCGCGCGTGACGAAGCGGCGCGCCGACGCGGTCGCCGCGAACTCGTGGCGCGGCGCCTCGGCGAACGGGTCCGCGCCGCCGGCCGCCGGCGACGGCAGCTCGCGGTGCGCGCGCGCGTCGTACGCGACCGAGTCCGGCCCGATCGCGTCCACGGTCAGGTTCTCCATGTCCTGGATCAGCCGGCTGCCGACCAGCTTGAGCATGCCGGTCTCCGGCCCCAGCCCCTGGCCGGATTCGACGATGCGCCGGTAGCGCAGCACGGTCGCCGACAAGGCTTCCAGCCGCACCTCGAGCTCGCGGTAGCGCCGCTGGAACCACGCGCGGCGCTCGAGCGGCTCGCCGGCCTCGCGCACCTCGCGCCCGATCGCGCGCAGCCGCGCGAGCCGGCGGCGGTTCTCGCCCACGCGAGAGAGGTTCAGCCGCTCGTGCTCGAGCAGCGACTTCGCCACGCTCCAGCCGTGGTTCTCGTCGCCGACGCGGTGGTCCACCGGCACGCGCACGCCGTCGAAGAACACCTGGTTGAAGTAGCGCCAGCCGTGGATGCCGATGATCGGGCGCAGCGTCACGCCGGGGCTCTTCATGTCGATCAGCAGCACGCTGATGCCCTGCTGCGGGCGCGCCTCGCGATCGGTGCGCACCAGGCAGAAGATCCAGTCCGCGTACTGCGCACCGGAGGTCCAGATCTTGCTGCCGTCGACGACGTAGTGGTCGCCGTCGCGCACCGCGCGCGTGGCGAGCGACGCGAGGTCCGAGCCCGCGTTCGGTTCCGAATAGCCCTGGCACCACCAGTGCTCGAGCGCGAGGATCTTCGGCAGGAAGTGCTGCTGCTGCGCGGGCGAGCCGTGGTGGATCAGGATCGGCCCGACCATCTCGAACGTGATCCCGGCGCCCTCGGGCGCGTGGCCGAGCACGAGCTCCTCCTGGAACACCGCGCGCTGCGCCGGCGTCCAGCCCGGGCCGCCCCAGCGCTGCGGCCAGTTCGGCACCAGCCAGCCGCGATCGCGCAGCCGCCCGAGCCACTCGAGGTGCTCGGACTTGTCGAGCTCGACGCCCAGGCGCACCTTCTCGCGCACGCGCGCCGGGAGCTGCGCGCGGACGAACTCGCGCACCTCGTCGCGAAACGCCTGCAGGTCGCTCACGGCCTCACCCGCCGGGCGATGATGCGCTTGCCGATCGCGGCGCGGTGAACCTCGGAGGCGCCGTCGTAGATCCGGAACGGGCGCAGCTTCAGGACGATGGCCGCGATCGGCGCGTCGCCGCTCATGCCCAGCGCGCCGGTGAGCTGCGCGGCACGGTCCGCCACGCGGTTGACCGCCTCGCTGACGAACACCTTCGCCATCGACGACTCGTGGCGGATCGACTCGCCGGCGTCGAGCCGGCGGGCGACGTCGGTGGTCATCAACCGCGCGGCGTACAGGTCCATGTGCGAGTCCGCGATCATCGCCTGCACCTGCTG
>Ga0268298_10004851_pt1 | contig 12880 bp, 8 predicted proteins | sample WWTPWeurt_MetaG_FD_194462 | JGI IMG/M metagenome (GOLD analysis project Ga0268298, IMG submission 194462) | Activated sludge microbial communities from WWTP in Nijmegen, Gelderland, Netherland - WWTP Weurt | ecosystem: Engineered > WWTP > Aerobic digester > Activated sludge | place: Netherlands...
ATCCAGGTGAGGAAGGACTGCTGGCAGACCACCGGAGAGCCTGAGATCAGCGCATAGGCCTGGTCCTCGAGCGCCAGCACCTCGTGTCGTCCGACCAGCTCGAAGGCCTCCTCCGAGAGCCACAGGGTCTCGGGGTTTTGGTGAACCCGCAGGATTGGGCCCTCGAGGCCTCGCGCCCGCAGGGCCGCCTTGAGCTGGGTTGGCAGATGCGGAGGCGCCAGGTGGTACTCACCGACCAGGACAAAGGCGCGGTCCGCTCCGGTCACCGCCAGCGCCTCGGCGACCCGGCTGGCCGTGAGGCGGTCGCGTACGCCGAGCGCGCCGGGCCCGCGCCGCTCGGCGTCCACCGCGATGATCCGATCGCCTCTGGCGTGGGCCGCGGCCAGGACCGGGCGGAGCGCCACCAGCGCTCCCACCGGCCAGCGCCGGGCGATCTCGGTCTTCTTGAGGAAGGTGGCTTCGTCGATCTGCCCGGCCACCAGGCGGTCGACCAGGGCCTGGTCTTTGGCCTCGAACATCTCCAGCGCGATCACGAAGCGCGCTCCCGCCGGGCGGGGCGCCAAGACGAGCTCAGCGAAGGCGCGCTGGCAGGGGTGGAAGGTGTGGTAGTCGCCGACGAGGACGACCCGAGCGCGGGCGATGCTGGCCTGAAGCTCGGCTCGGCTCGAGGGAGCCTGCACTTGCCGCACGGTTCGGCGGTAGGTGGCCTCATAGCGCAGGAGGCCGGCGCTGGGCCCCGCCACCAGGGCCCCGATGCGCACCTGATTCTTCAGGTACAGCGCGCGCTGGAGGGCGCGAAGCTCACTCCCGAGGGGAGCCGGCCGAGGACGTCGCCGGGCCAGCGCTGTGGATGCTCCCATGGGGCCACAGAGCCCGAGCCGAGCCGAGGCGTCAAAATTTCAGGCGCAGGTTCAGAGCAGCGCGCGAAGGCGCAGGGGGAGAGTGGCACGCTGGGGGTGCCCCGGGTCGAGCGGGGTTGCGCTCGACGGTTGCTGCGGTAGCGAGGGCTAGGCCGTCTTCTTGGCGCCGGCGCGCATCAGCCGCGAGACGTAGCGGCTGGCGGTCCCGGCGGTGAGGACGTTCTTGGAAGCGGCGCGGTAGATCTCGGCCACGGCGGTCTTCACCTGCGCGTCCTTGTCCTTGGCGCCCGACGCGATGGCAGCTTTGGCTGCTTTCACGGCGGTGCGCATCTCGGACCGGATGCCGGTGTTGCGCGCGTTCTTCTTCTGAGTCTGGCGATTTCGCTTCTCTGCGGACTTGTGCGTTGCCACGGTGGGGTCGGCTCGTACCGAGCGAGGTCTGGCTTGTCAAGCAAGCAGCGCGCGAGGCAGGGCTGCCGTGCTCCGGAATCGAGGTGGGAGCCCAGCCCATGAGCGAGTCGATCGAGGCCGAAGCGGCCGCCCAAGGGGAAGGCCGAAAGGTGGTCCGCCGCGCCGGGATCATCGCTGTATTCACGCTCCTCTCTCGGATCCTGGGCTACGTCAGGGACGCCGTCCTGGCCAGCATCTTCGGGGCGAGCGCGACCTTCGACGCCTTCGTCGTCGCCCAGACCATCCCGAACTTCCTGCGCCGCCTCGTGGCCGAGGGAGCCCTAGTGATCGCCTATGTCCCGATCCTCTCCGAGGAGCGCGAGCGGGGCGGTCAGGTCGCTGCCAAGCGCTTCTTCGCGGCGGTGATGGGGACGTTGCTCCCGTTGTTGATCCTGTTCGTGGTCTTCGGCGTGGTCTTCCCCGACTTGGTCGTGGAGGCCTTCGCTCCCGGCTTCAACCCCGAGCGCACGGAGATCGCGGTCCGGCTGACCGAGATCATGATGCCCTACATCCTGTTCGTGTCCCTGATGGCGATCGCCGCGGGGACCCTGAACGTGCTGGGCAGCTACGCGCCCGGGGCGGCGGCCCCGATCCTCCACAACCTCGCCATCATCGCCATGGCCCTCTTCGCCGGTCACTGGTTCAGCGATCCGATCATCGCGGTTGGCGTCGGCTTCACGGTGGGCGGGATGCTGCAGCTGGCCCTCCAGATCCCGTTTCTGGCCAAACACGACGCGCTGGTGATGCCCCGCTTCGCGCCGCGGGATCCCGGGGTCCGGGTGCTCCTCAAGCGGATGGCGCCGGCGGTCTTCGGGGTCGCGGTCTATCAGATCAACCTGATGGTCATCCGCCAGATCGGCTCCTTTTTGCCGGACGGCCAGCTGTCCTGCTACTACAACGCGACGCGCCTGCAGGAGTTCGCGCTGGGTGTCTTCGCGGTCAGCGTCTCGGTGGCGGCCCTGCCCACGCTCTCCGAACACGCGGCCAAGAAGGACTACGGGGCGCTCTTGTCGACCTATCGGCGGGCGCTCAAGATCACCAACTTCGTCACCGTGCCGGCGACCGTAGCCTTGGTCTTGATGTCGGGCCCGATCGTGCGGGTGTTGTTTCGGCACGGAAACTACAGCGAACAGGCCGCCGAGATGACCGCTGGGCTGCTCCAGATCCTGGGCCTGGCGATCACGCCGATCGGGGCGGTGCGGGTGATCGTGCCGACGTTCTACGCGCTCGGCGACACCAAGACGCCCGTCATCGGCGCGGCCGCCTCCTTGGCCTCGACCTTCATCGTCGGCCACGCGCTGCGCGGGCAGTTTGAGATCTACGGGCTCACCGCGGCCACCTCCTTCGCGGCGCTGGTGCAGCTGCTCGCGCTCGGCTTCACGCTCACCCGTTCGGTGCGCCGCCGCTCGAGCGAGGTTCGCACCCGGAGCCTCGAGACCTTTGGGCACGGTGCCAAGGCCCTGGTGGCGGCGCTGCCCGCCGTGGGGATCTCCGCGGTGCTGGCCGAGGCCTACGGATTTGCTGGGGGTCGGACCTTGCTCTCCGGGGTGATCCTGCTCGGCTTGGTCGGGCTGGCGGTCCTGCTGTACTTCGTCCTGGCGAAGATCCTCCGTTTGGAGGAGGCGGACCTCGTCATCCATGCGATTCGACGACGGATCGGGCGACGGGCGGCCCGCTGAGCCCCGATCTCCCAGCCTGTGAACAACATGTGGTCAACTCTAGGTAATGGGACCCTAAGTCCCCCTTCCTCCGACGGGTTTATCGGATCTGCTTAATTCTTGTGCGGTGGGTCAATCCCAGGCGCCCAGGGGCTCAGGGTGGTGTTGCCGTTCACGGAGGCCGATAGGGCAGCTGTTTCGCTGTGCTTGTTGGCGGCGTAGTGGCTGGCTCGCGAAGCGCGACTGGTGCCACTCAGACAGATTGCCCAATGCGCGAGGACGCGCGGGGGAGCTTCGAGTCGAGCCGGAGTCGTACTAGCTTCCGCGCCATGGCCTTGCCCGAGACTCCGATGAAGCCCCTGCCTACCACGGACGATCCCGCGCTGATGGATCCCGCGTCGCGCCAGAGCTTCGGGGCGGCCTTTGAGCGTCTGGTCGGCATCATGGCGCGCCTGCGCGGCGAGGGCGGCTGCCCCTGGGACCAAGAGCAGGACCTCCGCACCCTCCGCCCCTACTTGGTCGAGGAGGCCTACGAGGTGCTGGAGGCGATCGAGCACGGGACCGAGCACGACCACCTCGAGGAGCTGGGCGACCTCCTGCTCCAGGTCGTCTTTCAGGCCGAGATCCGGCGGCAGGCGGGCGCCTTCGACGTGGCCGATGTGGCTCATGCCATCTCCGACAAGCTCGTGCGCCGCCACCCCCACGTCTTCGGTGACCTCGCCTTGGCCGGCATCGACGAGATCTGGTCCAACTGGGAGGAGATCAAGAAGAAGGAGAAGGGCCGCCGCTCGGTCACCGATGGGGTCCCGCGCGCGCTCCCCGCGCTGCTCCGCGCGCAGCGCACCACCGAGAAGGCCAGCCGGGTCGGCTTCGACTGGCCGAGCATCGACGGGCCGCTGGCCAAGCTCCAGGAAGAGATGGCCGAGCTGGCCTCCGCGCGCGCTGCGGGGAATCGGCGACGGATGGAGGAGGAGCTCGGCGACGTCCTCTTCTCCGTGGTCAACGTGGCCCGCTTCCTCGAGGTCAGCGCCGAGGATGCGCTCCACGGCGCAGTGCACCGCTTCAAAGAGCGCTTCCTCGAGGTGGAAGATCGGGTGCGGGAGAGCGGCAAGCCGATGAAGGAGGTCCCGCTGGAGGAGCTCGATCGCTACTGGGACGAGGCCAAGCTGCGCCTTCAGAAGGAGAAGACGGCGATGGAGTCGACCTCGAAGGAGGCGTCGAACACCCGCACGCCGGTCGAGCCCGCGCCGAAGGTCTGATTGCTGACGTACAGCTCCTGATCCCCGACTTTGCAGCGGATCATCGAGCCGCTCATGCTGAGCACCACGTCGACCCAGGCGAACATCGGCGGGTCAAAGGGCGCGCTGGCCAAGGTGGTGCCTTCCGCGAGCCCACCGTTGTGCTCGGCCAAGAACGCGGTGTGCTGCTTCTGGTCGATCCCGCAGATCAGGTAGCGATCCGGGATCACCGCCTGGGCGCGGCCCATGATCCCGCCGCGCCCTGATCCGGCGACGTGTCCCGGTCCGACGTCCGTGATGCGGACGCGCGCGTGGATGATCGTGTCTGTCCATTGGTTGCGCGGCCCGACCCAGCCCTCGCGCACGAGGCCATCGGCCGGGGCCGCCTTGAGCACGCCGCTGGCCGGCTCGATGCGCATGACGGTGGAGGTGAAGAGCCACTCGGGCGCCACGGAGTGAAAATCGTCCGAGAAAAGCAGCCGATTCTGTACGTCCGGCGCCGGGTCGATCGCGTCGGCCAAGCCATCCTGGTCGCGATCGGGGGGCGGCGGATCGATGGCGTCCGGGGCGAAGGCGTCCATCCCCGCGGCTGCGTCGTTCACTGCGCCGTCGAAGTCGGCGGGTATTCCCGCGTCTTTCCCCACGGGGACGAGCAACCCCGAGTCGCCCTCCGTTCCGGCGCCTCCGCCGCAAGCTGCGACGAATAGCGCGGCGAAAGCAACGACCGAGGCGGCGGCACGGCGGTGTGTCCGCGTCTCGTTCGCGTCGGGCATCCTCCAATGTTACGCCGCCCGCGCTTTTTTTTGTGTACGTGCTCGACAAAAAACACAGCGCCCATTACCTCCCCGTGGCCAGCGAGACTTCGTTTTGGAGAAGCGAATGAGTATCACGTTCGAGTGCATGGCCTGCGGAGCCGATTACGACCTGGAGATTCCAGCGATCATCGAGCGCCCTAACAGCTTGAAGTGCCCCAACTGCGGCGCGCATCCCCCTGCGCATCGCAGTCACGCACTGGCGACCGCGCTCGAGGATCTGCTCGCGGCGATGGCCGCGGTGAGGAAGAAGATCCGATTCGAGATCGAGCTCGAGACCGACGAGCTGCCGCCCCCCTACGGACCCCTCGAGGAAGAAGAGACCGGTCTCGACTTCGAGAATGGGGAAGAGGGCGCGGAGGGTGCTGAAGAAGAAGAGGAAGAAGAGGAAGAGGAAGAGGCCGAGGCGACCCCCGCCCGCCGTGGAGCCAAGACGCCCGTCAAGGCTGCTGCCGGCAAGGGTGAGGAAGAAGCCGAGGAAGAAGACGACTTCGACGACCTCGACGAAGAAGCCGACGACGACGACGACCTCGACGATGACGAAGAGGACGACGACGACGACGACGACGACGAGGATGAAGAAGAGGACGACGACGACGACGAGGATGAGGACGACGACGAAGAGGAAGAGGAAGAAGAGGAAGAAGAGAAGCCCAAGCCGGCTCGTAAGAAGAAGTAGCTCTCCCTCAGACTCCCGTTCCCCCTCAGCTTTCCGCCCTTTCTAGTCCCTTGGCCGGCCCACTGTGCGCCGCCGCCACATCCGCTTCCTGCCCGACCCTAAAGCGCTGCCCTAAGGGGTAGATCTCCCCGTCTTTCGCGTAGAACTGCCGGAAACGGTGTGAGAAGAGGACCCCGATGACCGAAAAGCACGATCTCGTCTTTCGCTCTGCACTGCTGACCTTGGCGGCGCTCCTGCCCAGCGTGGCGGAAGCGCAAGGTTATGCGCTCAGTCAGAGCACGCGGAGCTTCCAGTCGATCGCGGCCAGCGGGACGATGGTCACCGTCTCTGACAGCGATGACGGCACCGGCACGGTGAGCTTGCCGTTCAGCCTCAGCTTCTTCGGCTCGGCGGTCAGCACGGTCTATCCGAGCACCAATGGGCTCCTGGGGACGGCTGCTGCGACGACCGACTACCGGCCCACGACCATTCCGACCTCGGCCACGCCCAACGGCTTCATCGGTGGCTTTTGGCGAGACATGCAGCTGACGGGCGTCTCGGGCGGCATCTACACCAAGACCGACACGGACTTGAGCGGCAACGCCATCGTCACGATCGAGTGGAGCTCGCTCCAGATCTACAACTCCACGGGCAACACCATCACCTACCAGATCAAGCTGTATGAGACGGGGAACCTGGTCGAGATCGCCTATGGGCCTCGCTCCGGCGCCGGCGGCTCGGCCGGGATCGGCGTCGAGGACTCCAGCGGCTCGCGTGGTACGGCGCAGTCTTGCTCGCCGGCCTGCAGCTTCACCGATGTCCCCGAGGGCACGGTGCTCACCTTCACGCCTGTCGCCGGCGGCAACGGCGCCGACCTCAGCATCGACTTCGTCTCAGGCTTCCCGAGCAGCGGGCGCGGGGGCGATCCGGTCTCAGGCTCGCTCGACGTCCTCAACAACGGCGACCTGATGTCGAACGCCACCACCGTGATCTTCTATATGGACACGGTGAACCCGCCGAGCCCGAGCACCGGCGTGTCCCTGGGCTCGGTCAATGTCACCTCGATCCCGGCCTTCAGCTCTGTTTCGCCGACCTTCAACCTGACGCTCCCGAGCGTGTCGAGCGGCCTGTACTACATCGGCGCGGCGGTCAACGTCAGCGCCAGCGTCCTCGAGTCGAACTACGCCAACAACACGTACACGGTCGGGAGCATCAGCATCACCGGCGGCGGCGGCAGCACCATCACCGTCACCACCAACTCGCTCCCGGCCGCCCGCAGCGGTACGGCCTATAGCGCGCAGCTACAGCAGAGCGGCGCGAGCAGCCCCTCGTGGGCGCTCTCGAGCGGCAGCTTGCCGAGCGGGATGTTCCTCTCGTCGTCGGGCCTTATCTCGGGCACGCCGAACGTGACCGGCAGCTATCCCTTCCAGGTCGAGTGCGCTCAGCCCGGCTACACCAGCGGGTTCGCGTCCCTGACCCTGACCGTGAACAACGGGGGCGGCGGGAGCCTCAGCATCGTCACCACCAGCCTCCCGCAGGCGACCGTAGGCGGGGCCTTGAGTGGCCAGCATATCGAGGCCAGCGGCGGTACGCCCCCTTACGCCTTCCAGACCGTGAGCGGCGCGCCGAGCTGGTTTCATATGGACTCTGATGGCACCGTCACTGGGACGCCGGATGCCCCCGGCAACCACCAGATTCACATCTCGGTCTTTGACTCTGCCTTGGGAAACACCGAGGGCGTGGTCTCGCTCGAGGTCGTGCAGGGCGGCCCGCTAACCATCACCACCGAGAGCTTGGTCGGCGGGGTGGTCGGCGTGGCCTACAGCGCCGCGGTGGCTGCGCAGGGCGGCTTCTCGCCCTACCAGTTCAGCGTCGGCAGCGGCTCGTTGCCGGCCGGCCTCTCCCTGAGCAGCGAGGGCGTGATCTCCGGTACCCCAACCGCGAGGGGCAGCTCCACCTTCGAGGTCGAGGTCCGCGACGCGATGTCGACCACCCAGCGCAAGAGCTACACGGTCGCGGTGATCGAGCGGACCGCGCTGTCGATCTCGGTGCCGGCTACGATCAGCCTTCGCTACAACCAGGCCGCCGAGGTCCAGCTCGTCGCGGCCGGAGGCGTCCCGCCCTACCAGTGGACGATGGTCGGCTTGTTGCCCGCCGGGGTCACGCTGGACGCGGACACCCTGCGCGGCACCCCCACCTCGACCAAGGCCACGGCGATGGTCACCTTCCGGGTCCGCGACAGCGAGGGCGCCATCGCCGAGAAGCTGGTGACGGTCGAGGTGACCAAGGGCGGCAACCAGACCCCTGGGCGCTCGGGCGGTAGCACACGCCGCGACGGAGGCTGCAGCTGCATGCTCCCGGAGCGCTCGGGCTCGGGGCTTTCGCTGTCCCTCTTGGGTATCTCTTTCCTCGTGCTCCGATCCATGGCAAGCCGCTCCCGGCGGAACGATCGATGGCTGGTCACGACGACGAAAAATCGAACCGACGAACCAAGATCGTCGCGACCCTAGGTCCGGCCTCGAACTCGGAGGAGGTCATCGAGGGCCTCATCCGCGCCGGCCTCGACGTCGCGCGGCTCAACTTCAGCCACGGCACCCACGACGATCACCGGCGCAACTTGGCGCGGGTACGCTCGGCCGAGGCCCGCACGGGCAAGCCGGTGGCGGTACTCCAAGATCTGCAAGGTCCGAAGATCCGCCTGGGCAAGGTGGACGGCGAGGTCTTCCTCAAGGCCGGCGAGACCGCGGTGTTGTCGAGCGACGGCGACTTCCTCGGAACGCGGGCCCGGTTGCCCACGACCTACGAGCGGCTCTCCCGCGACGTGAAGGCGGGCGAGCTCATCCAGCTGGCCGACGGTCAGCTCGAGCTCAAGGTCAAGGACGTCAAGGAGCCCGATGTCATCTGCGAGGTCATCGTCGGGGGCAAGCTCACCTCCAACAAAGGGATGAACCTCCCGGGCAGCAACCTCACGGTCCCCTCGCTCTCAGCCAAGGACATCGCCGATCTCGAGGCGGGGCTGGCGATGGGCGTGGACTACGTCGCGCTGTCCTTCGTGCGTTCGCCCCACGATGTGCTCGAGCTCAGGTCCCTGATGGAGAAGTTCGGGCGGGTCGTGCCGATCATCTCCAAGATCGAGAAGCCGCAGGCGGTCGATCGCCTGGAGGCCATCTGCGATGTCTCCGACGGCCTCATGGTGGCCCGCGGCGATCTCGGGGTGGAGCTGCCCGCCGAGCAGGTCCCGGCCGTCCAGCGCAAGGTCATCCGCGCGGCGCGGGAGCGGGGCAAGGTGACGATCGTCGCCACGCAGATGCTGGTCTCGATGACCCGGCACCCGCGGCCGACCCACGCTGAGGTCTCCGACGTGGCCAACGCGGTCTTCGACGGGACAGACGCGGTGATGCTCTCGGAAGAGACGGCCTCGGGCGAGTACCCGATCCGCGCTGTGGAGACGATGGCCGAGATCCTGCGCGCCACCGATCACGCCCAGATCCCTCGGGTGGAGCCGGACTTCGTCCCGACCCTGAAGAACAGCTACCCCGGCGCCATCGCGCGCGCCGCGGCCTCCTTGGCCAAGGACATGGACGCCCGCGGCATCATCGCCTTCACCGACTGGGGCCTCGGACCGCGGCTGATCGGCAATGCGCGGCCCCGCTGTGAGCTGATCGGCTTGGCCGGACGGCAAGAGGCGGTGCGGCGGATGGCGGCCTACTGGGGGGTGCGGCCGATGCGCATCGAGGCGCCGGCGAGCATGGAAGGCCTCCTCGCCGAGATCGAGCGGATCGGGCGGGAGACCTCGCTGTTTCTGCCGGGCACAACGCTGGTCGTTACCAGCAAGATGCCGATGGACTCGGATCAGGTCACCAGCGTGCTCAAGCTCCACAAAGTGGGCTGAATCAGCGCTGTCTTCAGCCCCTACCCGGTCCGGGACGTCCGGGTGCCGGTACCGGTCCCGACCGCCCAGTTGTTCCTCAACGCCGCGATCAGGGCCTGTATGGGACCGCCTCCTGCGACCGGCCGCGACCGGGACCGGGCAGAAGTCCCCCTATCCCCGGCGGTAGAACGCCAGGGCCGTCTCTCCGTACTTCTTCGTTCGCTCGAGCGCCAAGCCGGGTGGGGTTGGCGGCGGCTCATCGCGGCTCGAGTGCTCGAGCACGGTGAGCCCTCCCTCAGCCATGATCACCAGCGCGGCCGCCAGCACCTCCGGCAGCACCGCCCCGGCCTCCGCGTAGGGCGGGTCGGCGAACACGACGTCGAAGCGCCTGGTCCCCGACACAAACCGCGGCAAGGCCGTCTTCACATCGGAGGCGATGAGCTCGAGCCGCGGGCCCACGTCCAAGTTGGTCGCGTTCTTCTTGATGACCTCGAGGGCCCGCTTGTCTCGTTCGACCGCGGTGGCCCGCGCCGCGCCGCGCGAGATCGCCTCGAAGCTGATGGCGCCAGTGCCGGAGTAGAGGTCGAGCAGGCTGACCCCCTCGAGGTCTCCGAGGGCGCTGAACAAGGCCTCTCGCACCCGGTCGGGGGTGGGACGGACGGTTTGACCCTTGGGAGCCACCAGCGAGCGACCGCCCAAAGTCCCTGATACGACGCGCATTCAGGCCCTCTGTACACCGCCGTTCGCGCGTTGGCCTGTAGGTTCGGCTCGTACTGTAAACAGTTGTCCACAAGTACCTGATATGACTATTGAAATCGGGAAACAGCCTCTGCTACGGTCGAAGTATGAAGGCTTGGCTGGCGATCGGGTCCCTCGCGCTCTGTGTTGCCTGTGCCCCCGAGGCGGAGCGTCGCGTGCTCCGCGGAAGCTCGCCCCTGGTGGCCTTGATGAACGAGGCCGCGGTCGAGGCCGACGTCCCCGCTGAGATCTTGGCAGCGATCGCTGTCTCGGAGACTGCGTTGGTCGAGCCGGCGCACGAGGTGGACGAGGGGCATGTGCCGCGCGGCTACGGGGTCATGGGCCTGCTCGAGGTGAGCCCCCGGCGCTCAGCGGCCCGCGCTGCGGCGCTGCTCGGAGTGCCGGTGGAGCGCGTGAAGCACGATCGCGAAGACAACATCCGCGGCGCGGCGGCGGTGCTCCGCGCGATCGCCGATGAGCTCTTTGGGGCCGGGGCGTTGGCCGCCTCCGGCAGCCGCGATCGCTGGCTCCTCGTGGTGGAGCGCTACTTCGACGCGGGCCGGACCGGTGAAGCGCTCGCCCTCGAGGTGCGACGCAACGCGGCCCGCGGCCTCGCGATGCTCGACGCCGCCGGGACGGAGCTGATCATCCCGCCCTTTGCCGAGCTGTATGCGGGAACCTCGCCGTTCGCCCAGTCGGGCGCCGGTCTCGCCGCCGAGTACCCCAGCGCCACCTTTGTCGCCGCCAACTCCGGCAACTTCACCAGCGACAACCGCACCGCCGCCGACATCGACGTCATCGTCATCCACACCGTACAGGGCAGCTACGCCAGCGCGATCTCCTGGTTTCAAAACGCTTCGGCCAATGTCTCGGCCCACTACGTCGTGCGGCGCTCCGACGGCGCGATCACCCAGATGGTGCGCCACAAAGACATCGCCTGGCACGCTGGAAACTGGAGCTACAACCAGCGCTCGATCGGCATCGAGCACGAAGGCTACATCGCCAACTCCGACAACTACACGCCGGCCATGGTCGCGGCCTCCGCCGATCTCTCGCGCTGGCTTTGCGACAACCTCGGCATCCCCAAAGACCGCAACCACATCATCGGCCACATCGAGGTACCGAGCGCGACGCACACCGATCCCGGCCAGTTCTTCCCCTGGCAGGACTACATGCAGGCGATCCTCAACGGCAGCAGCAGCACCCCCCCGGGCAACGGGCGCCTCCAGGGCGTGGTCTATATCGGCACGGACACCACCCAGCGGCTCCCGGGCGCGACCGTGAGCATCAGCCCGGGCGGAGCGCAGGCCACCGCGCGCGCCTCAGACGGGTATTGGTCCTTCTCGTTGCCGCCGGGCACGTACACCATCACCGCGGCGGCGCCGGGCTACGCCCCGAGCAGTCTCAGCCGCGTCGTCACCTCAGGCGGCGATGAATGGGGCAGCGTGGGCCTCACGTTGGCCGCGCCGCCGATGACCGGCACCTTGCAAGGCGTGGTCTACGACGCCAGCGGGCCCGATCTATCGCAGCGCATCGATGGAGCGACCGTGCGGCTGAGCTCGGGACAGATCCAAACTGTCGGCGGCGACGGCAGCTTCACCTTTGAGCTCCCGCCCGGCGACTACACGATCACCGCCACCAAGCAGGGCTACACCACCGGCACGACCGTGCGGACGGTGGTCGCCGGCCAGATCGCCTGGGGCTCGACCGGGATCATTCCGGCCGGTGGCATGCCCACCAACCACGCGCCCAGCGTCCCGGTGCCGCTCTCACCGCGCAGCGGCGTCACGACCCGCACGCCGGTGCCGGTGTTCACGGTCGGAGCGATCACCGACCCTGACGGCGACGCCCTTACGCTCGAGGTGGAGCTGTTCGCCGACGAAGGCATGACGGCGCCCATCTCGACGGGGGAGGTCCCCCTGAGCGCCTCGGATCGGGTGGTCTCCTGGCGCTACCCGCTCGATGATCTGCCGCGCTACGCGGTGGTCTATTGGCGGGTGCGGGCCAAGGACGCCGCCCTGGCCAGCCCTTTCAGCGAGGTGCAGAGCTTCGTGGTGCCCGGCGGCGCTGCGCCGGTGCTGAGCATGGGGGCTTGGACCGCGGCGGTGCTCCCCGGGGTCGGTGACGATGCCCCGCCGCCGGCGCCCGCGGTGGTGTCCCCAGCCGCGCTGGCCATGGTCGCCACCGCTCGGCCGCGCTTCTCGGCGAGCTTGGTCACGGACCCCGATGGTGACCCGGTCGAATACGCCTTCGAGGTCGCCAGCGACGATGTGTTCGGCGCTTTGGAGGCTGAAGGGCCGCTCGGCGGATCCGACTGGGTGATGGACGCCGACCTCGCGCCGGGCAGCACCTATTACGTCCGCGTGCGCGCCGCCGACGATCGGCTGTATTCGGCCTGGTCTGCGCCGGTGGCCTTCACGGTCAGCGCCAGCGCCGAGAGCAGCGGTGAGCCCCCCGCCACCGCGGTCGATCGCGGCGGTCCGCCCAAGCTCGAGGCCACCCTCGACGATCAGAGCGGCTGCAGCGCGGTCGCCCCGAGTGATCCGGCTCTCGCCATCGCGGTCGCCTTGGGCGCGATCTTGTCTGCTCGACGGC
>Ga0268298_10004852_pt1 | contig 12877 bp, 10 predicted proteins | sample WWTPWeurt_MetaG_FD_194462 | JGI IMG/M metagenome (GOLD analysis project Ga0268298, IMG submission 194462) | Activated sludge microbial communities from WWTP in Nijmegen, Gelderland, Netherland - WWTP Weurt | ecosystem: Engineered > WWTP > Aerobic digester > Activated sludge | place...
CCTCATCTTCAATAGTAGCATCAATAAATACAGTCATTAATAATTGATCGCTTCCTCCCTTATCATTTTGTTCCTTAGGATAATCTAACAGATATCCACTGTACAATTGGCGCTCCCAAACATGACGGTCCTTATCCCACGAATAAATCAAGGTATTCCCATTTGCCGTTAGTACATCTTTATAGTAAATGTCATTTTCGAGGCGTGTATATTCATCTGGTGCGTTTGGGTCTTTGGTCGGCGTGGGAACAAGCGTGGGAGTCGATGTTAATGTAGGAGGAATAGTAGGAGTTGCAGTAAAAGCAGCAATTGGCAATTGAATTGGCACAGAAGAACAGGATGCCAATATCAATGTCAATATGGTTGTGACCGAAATTTTATTAATCCGCATGGGATTTTCCTTTGTGTAACTTTGTGCTCTTCGTGGTGAAAAACTATCCCATCGGCATGTGATGTTTTGCGGCGTAGTGACCCGTAATATAGTGATACAACTGCCGCTCGATGTCGGTCAACAGGCTGCTTGCGCCAAAGCGGAAGAGGTCGTTCTTCAGCCACTCGTCGCCGAGTTCTTCCTTCATCAGCGATTGCCACGCCAGCGCCTGCTTTGCGGAGCTGATTCCGCCCGCAGGTTTGAATCCCACTTTGTAGCCGAAGCGGTCAAGGTAATCACGCAGGGCGCGGATCATCACAAGGCTCACATCGAGAGTCGCATTGGTCGGCTCTTTGCCTGTAGATGTCTTGATAAAGTCCGAACCTGCCATCATGGATACCAAACTGGCTTGGTAAATATTCTTGAGCGTGCCAAGTTCGCCGGTTGCTAAAATGGTCTTCATGTGCGCGTCACCGCAGGCTTTGCGGAATTGTTGAAGCTCGTCGTACATCGCCTGCCAATCACCCGTCAACACATAATTGCGGGCGATGACTACGTCAATTTCTTTTGCGCCTGCTTCCACGGCTTGCTCGATTTCCTGAATGCGCTGTGGCAGAGGAGTCTGCCCCGCAGGAAAACCTGTCGCAACAGAAGCAACTGGAATGTTAGAGCCTTGAAGCGCGTGAACTGCATCCGCCACACGGTTTGGATAGACACAAACCGCACCAACGGTGATCCGCTCACCGTTCAAGCCAAGTTTTTCCAACATATCAGGGCGAATCGGTTGCCTGGCTTTGGCACACAGACGATTCACGCGCCCGGGCGTATCGTCGCCTGCGAGAGTGGTCAGGTCAATGCAGGTGACGGCACGCAAGAGCCATGCCGCCTGCCAGTCCTTTTTCACGGTGCGGCGACCTGTGAGTGTGGCAGTGCGCCGCTCCACTGCACTTTTGTTGATGTGCGCGCCCATCACCCAATCAAGGTCGAGGGGCGTGCCGGGGTTACGAGTGTGATTTGAAGTCATAAGAATACCTTGTGGCTGTTTACGAGATTTGTAAGACATCTTTATTTAATATATCACAATTATGCAAGCCAACTTTTTAGCGCTTTTTTACGGAGAAAATCAGGTAATTATGTTATCTATAGTATCGAAATCCATACAACAGGAGTTTAGTCATGGTGGAGGTTCATTCGATGACTAAAAAAAACAATCTATGAAGTTTAACTTATCCCTGAAACTCAACCTTGGCTTTTTGACAGTTGTCGTTTTGATGATCGGCCTGGGTAGTTTTGCCCTGACAGAGATGAACGCGTTGAACGCCAGTATTGTTTTCATTGGGAAAAATTCGGTCCAAGGTTTTGTCAGTATCGATTCCCTTGCAGAAAATATCGCTGAATATCGGCAATTGCAACTCCAACACATTATTTCAACTTCCAGTGCAGAAAAGAAGCAATACGAAGAATCGATGCAGGCCTTGGAACAATCCAACAAGACCTTATTTTCCGATTTTAAAGACTTGATCTCCAACGATGCTGACCGGGTTGCATACGACCGGATCCTGGCGGCCTGGGGAAATTATATAAAAGACAGCAGCGGTTTTCTTGCCCCCAGCCGGAAAATGGAACAGGAAACCGCCCTTAAGTACCTGAATGGAGCCGCAAAGGATGATTATGTCCAGATCGTAAAGGAACTGCAGGCCTGGCGAATGCTAAGCAGCGGGCTGACAAACCAGCACCTGGCGAATTCCGCCAAAGACCATATTTTTACTGAAAGGCTAATGATCGGGCTGATGGTTGCAGCAGCGATCATTGCTTTTGGGATCGGCATTTATCTAGCCCGTTCGATCTCCAAAGCCGCAGGTCAGATGGTAGCCACCGCTGAAGAAATCGCCCGGAAGGATCTTTGCACACTGGCCATGGCGACCGCAGCCATGGCAGAAGGAGACCTAACCCAAACCATTTCGTTCCAGGTTCGCGAGGTTAATTACAAATCAAATGATGAGATGGGCGAACTGGCCCAAGCCTTCAACCTGATGGTCAACAGTCTCCAGCGAACCGGGCTATCGTTCAGTCAGATGATGCAACGTCTGCGCGAGTCGGTAGGGAAAATTTCACAGAACGCCAAAGAGTTGATGGCCGCCTCGGAACAACTAGCAACAGCCGCCAACCAGACGGGTCTGGCCACCACCCAGATCGCCAACACCATGCAGCAGATCGCGCGCGGCGCAACCCAACAAAGCGAATCCATTTCACGCACTGCCAATTCCATGGCGCAGATGTCCCAAGCCATCGAAGGAGTATCCAAAGGAGCCCAAGACCAAACCCTGGCCGTAACGCATGTCATTGGAACCACAGGCCAGATCACCAATGCCATTGAGCAGGTTTCCAGCAATGCCGAGTCGGGCACAAAAGGTTCTGCGCTGGCGGCAAAAGTAGCCCGGGAAGGGGCATTAACAGTTTCGGCAACCCTAACCAGCATGCAGAACATCCAGACCAAGGTCCATGCTTCAGCAAAGAAAGTTCAAGAGATGGGCGAAAGATCCGAACAGATCGGTACGATCGTGGAGATGATCGAGGATATCGCTTCCCAAACCAATCTGCTGGCACTGAATGCCGCCATCGAAGCGGCCAGAGCCGGGGAGCAAGGCAAGGGTTTTGCAGTGGTTGCAGATGAAGTGCGAAAGCTGGCCGAACGCGCAAGTGGTGCCACCCGGGAAATTGGAGGCTTGGTCAAAGACATTCAAACCACTGTAGCCGATGCCGTAACCGCCATGCAGGCCGGATCAGCGGAGGTGGAAACCGGCGTGTCGCAAGCCAACCTCGCCGGGAATGCGCTCTCAGAGATTTTGAGCACCGCTGAAGAAGTTAATCGCCAGGTCAAGGAGATCGCTTCTTCCGCCAGACACATGAGCAGTTTATCAGGCGAATTGGTTTCAGCCACTCATTCGGTTTCATCGGTCGTGGAGCAGAATAATTCAGCCACCGCCGAAATGGATGCCGGGTCAAGTGAAATGAACATCGCGATTGAGAACATCGCCAGCGTCAGTGAAGAGAACTCAGCCGCAGTGGAAGAGGTCTCCGCTTCAGCGGAAGAAATGAGCGCGAAAGTGGCGGAGGTCAATGCCTCTGCACACGATCTTGCAAAAATGGCCGAATCTCTGATGGAGATCGTAGTTCAATTCAAATTGCAGGGAGATTTGACCACCGCCTAATCGAAATACAATGCGGGATACTCCCCCACCCGCGGTTCTTCATCGCGGATAGCCAGGAGCATGGCGGCATCGCCGGGGTAATATAAAATCCCTGTCGGGCGTGAGATGACGAAGCCGTCATATTCAGAGTTCAATACACCCAGAGAACGTCCCCATGCATCGCGCATCTCCACCAGCGGGTCGCCAACTTTTACCAGGTCGCCCGGTTCTTTGAGATGATGCACAATACAGGATTGTGTAACCCGCGCCACACTGCGCCTATGAGTTGGAAAACCAGGGTCAACCACCTTGATTCCCGTGATCGGCTCCATTTCACCACTCAGCATTCCACCCCAACGCATCACATTCCGCAGACCGGTCACACTCGCATGGACCACTTCGGGAGCAGGCGTGTATGGGCTGCTTAACTCCGCCGTCAATGCCGGGATACCAGCCAGCATGGAAACCGCCGCCGTTGTGGCGCGATGTAATTTCTGGTCGATGTATTTCCCAACCGCGAAGTCGGCCGTGACTGTATGCCCATACGCCTGCGCCATTTCATCCATTTTAAGGCTGACCTCTTCGGCGCGTTGGCGGGCGGCCTTATCCCCTTTTCGGTAAAGGATGCGGTCGCGAAAGATGAACGACAACGCATCCTGGCTCATGCAGTGCAGGTCAAAATAAAAGGAAGCGGTCCGTTTGATCTCCTCATAGACGCGCCCATAGGCTTCTTCCAACGCAGAAGGCGGGGCTTTATCCGGGTCGGTGGTGTCCGGCACGCGCCCATCGGGAAAGAGGCGGTTCGGGTCACCGGCATGGTAGTAAGCCTGGCGGTTTAACGTCCGCAAGCCAGCCGGGTTCAAGGCGGGAATAGCAATGATCGTCCCGCGCAGCTGCTTCACCAGCTCAGGCGTGATGAGTTTATGAATGACCTGGATCCCCGCATGTTCAATACCATGGATCCCCGCAGTGATCCAAAACACAGGGCCATCTTCCTGCCCCTGTGCGATGATGACGGGCAAAACGTCTGCGCCGCCTACTGGATGTTGAACCAGAAAATATTCACCGTAGGTGATCTCGCCGCGTTGAGCCGCAGCTGTGCCAATGGTAAGTGACATGGGGGAAATCCTCTGTATGGAATTTTATTGGAACATAATCTGAAACGAAGATCGCCAAACTTAAAAAATTTTATCCCCTACATCCAGATCTGGCCTACTTGATCAAACCATCTGCAAGCCACTCCGGCTCGTCGCTCTTTTTGGTGATCCGCCCTGCTGCCCAGGCCTCTACGATAGATTGCAGCATCTCTGTTTTTTGATAATTCAGAGATTGGATGACTTCGGCATAATGCTTGTACACAGAGCGGTCACGGGTCTGTTCTAGGCCCAGTTCCTGGTGAATCACTTTGAGCAAGGCCAGGGCCAGGTCTTTATCCACCTGGCTGGCTTCGTAAAGAGACCGAAAGAGAGCCAGCTTGTCGGCTGGCGCTGGAATTTTGAACAGGTCTTTATGGTTGGCAGTGATATTCATGCGACGATTGGCCCTATTGTACCCGGAAAGACAGGGGATATCAGGTCCCCGCTACTGCATCGGAAAGTTCATCTTCCACCAACCGCAAGCGCGGGTAGGCATACATCACTGCCGTGGTCAACCAGATTCCCAGCCCGGCAAGACTCATCATCAGCCCGATCCCACGCCCGGGCCCGGTACCAAATACAGGTCCAAAGAATGAAGCGAAAAGACCGCCGGACAGCATACCAGGCTCGAAGATACGATCCGCCAGCGGAGCGGAGATCAAAAATCCAAGCGGCGGTCCAAGGCGAGCGATCATAAAGACGACCGAAAACACGCGCCCTTGTAAATCGGGCGGTGACTTGACTTGAATGATGGAGCGCAGTTGCGAATTAGTGGTGGGGATCGGGAACAGGAAGAGGAACATGCCGAGCGAGATCCACCAGAAAATGGAACGCAAACCGGCGAACATCAGGCCGATGCCGCCCAGAAAAACCCCGGCGTAGATGCCTGTCATTTTGCGCTTCGTTCCGCCCCAGGAACTGATCAATACCCCCCCAAGCAGAAGTCCAAGGCTGGAGATCATCTGTGAAACCCCGAGGATCTTTTCATTCGCGAAGGAAAGGATGAGAGGTGTCGTCAGGGCCATGACAGAAGTGGCAAACACGTTGACAATGCCGATATACCCGGCCAGCGCCACCAGCCCCGGCCGCGCCGAGAGGAAGCGCCATCCCTGTTGAATGTCTTGAATGATCTTCTGCGCTTTTTGTTCTTCGGATATTTGCGGCTGCGGAATATCCACCAACAATAAAGTTCCCACCGCTGCAAAGAAGGTCACGAAGTCGATCATCATCATGCCGCTCACGCCGATCACTCCCACCAGCAATCCGGCCAGCACCGGCGAAAGCAGCCCGTCCAACGATGAACCGGACTGCACCATTCCGTTCGCGCGGGTCAACTGTTCCTTCGGCACAAGCATGGTGATGGAGGCAGTAAAAGCGGGAATCTGAAACGTGCCGAATAACGAAGCGAAAAAGGATGAGACATAGATATGCCAGACTTCCAGGTTTCCGCTTGTATACAATAGAAAGAGGACCAATGTGGAGAGTGCCGCGCCCACATCGGTCAGGATCATCACCCAACGGCGGTTGAGGCGGTCCACCAGGGCCCCGGCAAACAGACTGAAGATCACCACCGGGATGGAACTTGCCAGCGCCGTGTAAACAAAAGGCGCGGCTTGACCGGTCTTTTGGTAGATCCAAATGGAGAGCGCAAAACCGGTCAGCCCGGAGCCGATGGTGGAGATGAGTTGGCCGATCCAAATGATGACGAATTTTCTCATGAATACCTCAGGGAGGAGATGGAGATATTATAAAACGCAATTTTCAACGGCGCTGGGTATAATCACGGCTTATCCCTATGACCGAATCTGCAACCCCAACCACCCGGCACGATCCTTATGCCGCTTTGCGCGTGCGCGACTTCCGTTTTTTATTGATCGGGCGTTTCATCACATCCTTTGGAAATGAAATGCTCTCCTTCGCCATCGGCTGGGAACTCTGGCTGCGTACGCACAGCGCCTTCGCCCTCGGCATGGTGGGGCTGGTTCAAGTCGTGCCGGTGATTTTGCTCTCGCTGCCCGGCGGACACGTGGCCGACCAGTACAACCGCCGGCGCATTGTGGCCTGGACCCAGGCCGCCTTTGCATTCTGCTCCTTTGGGCTGGCGTTGCTCTCCTTTTTTGAAGGGCCGATCTGGCTGATCTATTTGTGCCTGCTCGGCTTCGGCATCAGCCGCGCGTTCAACGACCCCGCCTCATCCACGCTCATCCCGGAAACCGTGCCACCGGAACTCTTTCCCAGCGCCACTACCTGGAACATCAGCATCTGGCAGATCGCGGCCATCAGCGGTCCAACGCTGGCGGGAGTCGTTGTAGCCTTGTTCAACCATGTGACCCTGATCTACGTTTTCGACGGCGTTGCAGCCTTCGTCTTTCTTTTTCTCATCACACAGATCAAAGGACGTCACATCCCGCTTGCGAATAAATCTGCCAGTATGGATTCCCTGCTGGAAGGCTTCCGCTTCATGCGGGACACGAAGGTCATCCTCGCCGCCATCACATTGGATATGTTCGCGGTGTTGTTCGGCGGCGCGGTGGCTCTCCTTCCCATTTACGCCACAGACATTCTCAAGGTCGGCCCACAGGGTTTGGGCATCATGCGCGCCGCGCCGTCCATTGGTGCCATTGTCGTTGCATTTGCGCTGGCACATCTGCCACCATTCAAGCAGGCAGGCAAAACATTATTCGCGGCTGTAGCTGGCTTTGGTATTGCGACCATCATCTTTGGTCTTTCGAGATCCCTTTGGTTATCGGTTGCCATGCTGGCGCTGCTTGGCGGGCTGGATAACATCAGTGTGGTCATCCGCGGCACCTTGCTGCTCACGCGCACCCCCGATGAGATGCGCGGGCGTGTCTCCGCAGTTAATAGTATTTTCATCAGCACATCGAATGAACTTGGCGCTTTTGAATCAGGCCTGGCCGCTTCCCTGTTCGGCCCCATCATTGCCGTGGTCGGAGGTGGAATCGGCACGATCCTTGTCGTCTTAATGGTGGCAAAGGCCTGGCCGGAAATGCTCAAATTGAAAAGCCTGGCTGTACCCAACGAATCTCAATCCTAAGGAGTTTTTTTTCAATGCCTGCTCAGATCAAATCCCCGGAACCGAATGAATTTGCCGAGTTTTATTCCGACTATATCCGACGCGCCGACGCCCGTGGAAATGTGACCTCCGCCCTCGCGTCGCAAGTTACTGAGGTGCGATCGGCACTGGGAGGTTTATCCGACTCTCAAGCCCGCTTCCGTAACGGACCTGCAGAATGGTCCATCAAAGAAGTCGTCAGCCACCTGATCGACGGGGAGCGCGTCTTCTCCTATCGTCTGTTGCGCATCTCCCGCAAAGACAAGACCCCGCTGCCCGGCTTTGAGCAGGGAGATTACGTTCGCGAATCCGGCGCGGATGAAATGCCATTCAATGACCTGTTGGATGAATTCGAGTCCCTGCGCCGCGCCAATATCCTGGCTGTAAAGAACATGAGCGAAGAAGCCGTAGCCCAGGTGGGCACCGCCAGCGGCATGCCCATCAGCGCCCGGGCATTGATCTACATCCTCGTCGGCCATGTGGAGCACCACATGGCGAGTTTGAAGGAAAAGTACCTGCCGTTCGCATAAAAGGAACCAGCAATGAGTTCACACAAGCCCTTCCCCGTTGCTCCCAAGCGTCCGCACGAATTGACCCAGCATGGCGTCACCCGCATCGACGATTATTATTGGATGCGCGACAAAGACGACCCGGAGACCATGAAATATCTGCATGCTGAGAGCGATTATCTCGAAGAAACGATGCAGCACACCCGTCCGTTACGGGAAGCGCTCTTCTCCGAGATGAAAGGCAGGATCCAGGAAACCGACGCCACTGTCCCGGAGAAGCGAGGCGATTATTTCTATTATGAGAGAAGCGCTGCAGGAAGACAATATCCCATCTTTTGCCGCAAGAAGGAATCGCTTGAGTCTCCCGAAGAGGTGATCCTCGACCAGAATGAGTTGGCTGAGGGCAGATCGTTTTGCAGCATCAGTGGAATCAGTGTCAGCCCCGACGGAACAAAACTTGCCTACCTGGTGGATTTCGGCGGACGCGAAGTGTACGAGATCTATATCAAGGATCTTGTCACCGGAAAATATTTGCCTGAAATCATTGGGAACATCTCGGGCAGCGCTTACGAGCGCTTCGGCGTGGACTGGGCCAACGACAGTCAGACCATTTTTTATGTGACTCTGAGCGACACCCAGCGTTCGGATAAATTATTCCGGCACAGCGTGGGCAGCGACCCGAAAGATGACGTGCTGGTTTTTCACGAAGCCGATGAAGCCTACTATCTGTTCTGCGGCAAGACTCGCGACGACAAGTACATCATCACCTATCACTACAGCACCAACACACGCGAATACCGCTTTATGGATGCAGATGACCCGGCCAGTGAATTGCGTGTCTTGCAACCGCGCGTCGAAGGTCTGGACTACAGCGCCGCACACCACAAAGGGCGATTCTTCATTGTCAATAACCATAACGCGAAGAACTTCAAGGTCAGCGTTGCGCCGGTGGACGCGCCCGGCATTGAGAACTGGCGCGATATCCTCCCGCACCGCGAAGATGTGCTGGTGGAATATGTGGACACCTTCGATAACTTTATCGTTGTCCATGAACGCAAAGGCGGGTTGAAGCAGATCCGAATCAGCGACGAAGATGGTTTAAGCAACGTCCGGTATGTGAAATTTCCCGAACCGACGTACAGCGTCTTTCCTGAAGGCAACTCTGAGTTCGAGACCGACCGCCTGCGCCTGAAATACTCCTCGCTCATTACACCCCACTCCGTCATCGAAGTTCACATGGATACCGGCGAATGGCAGGTCATGAAGGAGGATGCGATCCCAAGCGGTTACGATAAATCGAAATACACTCTGGAACGCATCCACGCCACCGCGCCGGATGGAACGCTGGTGCCGATCTCCATTGCGTATTGCAAAGACCTGCAAAAGCGGGATGGAACCAACCCGGCGCTGATGTATGGATACGGCTCCTACGGCGCGACCATTGACCCGTACTTTGACGCCAATCGCTTCAGCCTTATTGACCGGGGCTTCGTCTACGCCATTGGGCATATTCGCGGCGGATACGATATGGGGCGCGCATGGTACGAACATGGCAAAATGAAACACAAGCGTAACTCCTTCACCGACTTCATCGCCTGCGCAGAGCATTTGATCAAGGAAGGGTATGCAGCAAAAGACAAGTTCGCAGTGCAAGGCGGTTCGGCAGGTGGATTACTCGTCACTGCCTGCATGACCATGCGTCCCGACCTGTTCAAGGCTGTCATTGCCAAGGTTCCTTTTGTGGATGTGGTCACCACCATGAACGATCCGAGCATTCCGCTCACCACCCAGGAGTATGAGCAATGGGGTAACCCGGCGGACCAGGATCTGTTCGAGTACATGCTGTCCTATTCCCCTTATGACAACCTCCACGTGGCAGATTACCCCAACCTGCTTATTACCACGGGGGTGAACGACCCGCGTGTTGCGTTTTGGGAACCGGCCAAATTCACCGCCAAACTGCGCGAAATGAAAACGGACAACAACCTGATCATTTTCTACGTCAACTATGATTCCGGTCACGCCGGAGCCAGCGGGCGGTATGACTACATCAAGGAGATCGCGCTCGATTATTCCTTCCTGTTGGACAGGCTGGGCATCAGGTAAACAAAAACTCCCGAAGTCGAAACGACTTCGGGAGTTTTTGTTATTTATGAACTACGCAGGCTGGGCAGCCTTGGCGACCACATCTTCCAGCATCTTGGTGGTCAGCGACTTGGGACGTTCGATGGGCATGCCGAGGGCGCGCATCCAAACGAAATTAGGGGTCACACCAAGCGCGCGACCCACACCGAAGAGCACGGTATAGAAGTCGAACTCGCGTACGCCATAGTAATACTGTAGCGTGCCGCTGATGGCATCGACGTTCGGAGCCGGATTCTTGGCTTTGCCTTGTTCCTTCAACACGGTCGGAACCACATCGAAGACCATGTCCGCGAGACGCACCAGATCATCATCCGGGAAACGCTTCTTGGCGAAGTCCATCTGCGCAGTGAAGCGCGGATCAGGAACACGCAACACTGCATGTCCATAACCGGGGATGACGTGACCACCGTTGAGCGTATCCCAGGAGAACTTGTAGAGTTCATCGCGGGTCGGGACGCCACCAAACTTGTTCTTGACGTCAATTAACCAGCCTAGGCACTCCTGGTTGGCGAGACCATGTAAAGGTCCAGCCAGACCGTTAAGCGCGGCCGAGAAAGACAAATACGGGTCTGAGAGAGCCGAACCGACGAGGTGCATCGTGTGCGCCGAAACATTCCCGGACTCATGATCGCTGTGCAGGATGAAGTACAGGCGGGCAAGTTCAGAATATCCCTTCTTGTCAGCCACTTTCATCATGCGCGCAAAATTCAGACCGTAATCCTGCTTGGGGTTGTACTTCGGTTTGGCGGTTTCACCAAAATATTTCATGCGATAAATGAAGGCTGCAATAACGGGGAGTTTGGCCGTCAGATCGAGGCTGTCTTCCAGGGCCGCTTCCCAATACTCATCCTTCTTCATGCTGTGATATTTCGCTGCAAAGACGGAGTTGTTCTGCAATGCAAGCACAGCCTGCGAAAGCAGGGTCATCGGGTGCGTTTCCTTGGGCATGGACTTGAGCATCTTGTACACATAGTCCGGCACCGAAGCGCGTTTGGCCCATTCCTCTTCCACAGCCTGCGCCTGTTCCTTGTTCGGCACTTCGCCGATCATCAGGAGGTAATACAGGCCGCCCACCAGCGGCATCTTGCCGCCGCGAGCCTTGGGCAATGCCTTAAGCACCTCCGGAATGGACATGCCGCGGAAGCGAATGCCCTCGGCAGGGTCCACGAATGAAACATCGGTCAGCAACGATTTGATGTCGCGCATACCGCCGATCACCTGGCCGACGGTTACCTTATCCACGACCACTTCACCGTGTTCTTTCGCAAGGGACTTGATGCGCTCGCGCCAGGCAGGCAATTGAGCAGAAAGTTTTTCATGCAAGATCATGAGAGGCTCCTTCTTCTATTTTCATCACAAAGGTCGAAAGCCTGTCAGCTTTCGACCTTTGACATTGGACTATCCTACAGACTCACCACGCTCTTAAGCGCTTCATGCGATTCGCGGACAGAAGCGGCCGACTTCTCGAACATGGCCTTTTCGCCGTCATCGAACTTGTATTCGATGATCTTCTCCATGCCGCCTGCGCCCAACATGACGGGCACACCGAAGTACATATCCTTCAAACCGTATTCGCCGTTCATATAGGTGGCGCACGGCACGATCAACTTCTTATCCTTCAAAATGGCTTCGGCCATCTGCACACAGGCCATCGATGGAGCATAATAAGCGGAGCCAGTCTTCAATAAGTTGACGATCTCGCCGCCGCCCTTGCGGGTGCGGTTGACAATGGCTTCCAGTTTGTCAGCGGGGAAATATTCCTGAAGCGGGATCCCGGCAATATTGGAGTGTCGTGTCAGCGGGACCATTTCATCGCCATGACCGCCAAGTACATAACACTGCACATTTTCAACGCTCACATTGGCTTCCATCGCCACAAAAGCGCGCATGCGGGCTGAGTCCAAAATTCCGGCCTGGCCGATGACGCGCTCACGCGGAAGACCGGTCACCTTCATGGTGAGGTAAGCCATGGTATCGAGCGGATTGGTCAACACGATAAAGAAGGCGTTCGGGGAATACTTCAATGTCTCCGTAGCAGCATTGCCAACGATCTCGGCATTGGTCTTGAGCAGGTCCTCGCGGCTCATACCGGGCTTGCGGGCGATTCCCGCCGTGATGATGACAATATCGGAATCCTTCGTATCTTCGTACTTGTTCGTGCCAAGGATGCTGGTGTCCTTGCCTATGATCGGCATGGCTTCCAGCATGTCCAGGCTTTTCCCCTGTGGCATGCCCTCCACCACATCCAGCAAAACCACATCGGCGAGTTCCCGCTCTGCAATCCAATGCGCGGCGGTCGCGCCTGTATTACCTGCACCTACGATCGAGATCTTCTTCATGATGTATTCCTCCGATTTAACCGGCAATTTGCCGTTATTTTCGATTAATTTTATCCGAAACGGTCATAGACCAAAAGTACAAAATGTCACATTTTTCGCATGGAAAAAAAGAAG
>Ga0268298_10004853_pt1 | contig 12876 bp, 7 predicted proteins | sample WWTPWeurt_MetaG_FD_194462 | JGI IMG/M metagenome (GOLD analysis project Ga0268298, IMG submission 194462) | Activated sludge microbial communities from WWTP in Nijmegen, Gelderland, Netherland - WWTP Weurt | ecosystem: Engineered > WWTP > Aerobic digester > Activated sludge | place: Netherlands...
TGCTCTTCTCTACTTTTACTCTTGTATTCACCTCTTCGCGCAATAAAACGTATCATGCTTTCTATAATATTTTCAATCAGATCAGTTATGTCACGCTCATTTTCTTGTTTCTAATGGTATTAACTTTTCTCCATGATTGCACCAATATCTTTCACAATCACGACCGGGAGATTTTTGCAAATCCCTACCTGATGCCGGAAGCGCTTCCAGCCAAAATGGATTACGATGCCTGGCTTCAATCCTATTACAATGAATATTGGTCTGCCGTGTATAAAAAGTGGATCACAGCAATGAAATACACTGGAATTGCCATCTATCTGATCCTATTACCCTTTTACAAAAAACTTTTTGTAAAGCAGATCTCACTCCCCCAAAGAACTTAAAATCCTTATCTTTACGCGAGTTATTGACCGTGTTTCATTTTCTATTAAGAACCATACCGAGACCTTTGCTCATTCAGCTGAGTCTGATCTTTAGTAAGATCGCACCCCTGCTCTATTACGGCAAACGTTATGAGGATCCCATCACAGGAAAAACCTATCGTAAATTCCTTCCCTATGGTTACGGAGGCCGTGCTAAACGTGATAACGTGCTTTGTCCCGGAAGTCTTTCCTTAGAAAGACATCGCCTGTTGTGGTTGTACCTGAAGCAGCGAACAGATTTCTTCACGAAAGAGCACAACATGCTTCACATTGCGCCGGAACAGTGCTTTTACAAACTTTTCAAGTCAATGAAGAACCTGAAGTACAAGACAGGAGATTACAACAGTCCGATTGCTGACGTACATTTCGATCTGCACAAAGCACCTTTTGCTGACAATACCTTTGATGTTATATTTTGTAATCACGTGCTCGAACATGTGGAAGATGCAGATCAATGCATGCGTGAACTTTATCGTATCATGTCACCCGGAGGATGGGGAATATTTCAAGTACCATTGGATGTGAACCGTGAGAAAACTTACGAAGACAAAAACATTACCAGTCCGGAAGACCGCGAAAAACACTTCTGGCAAAAAGATCACGTTCGTTTATTTGGATTGGATTATAAGGATAAACTGGCAGCTGCAGGATTCAAGGTAACACCGGATGGATTTGTGAATGAACTGGGTCCGGAATTAGTTGATCGCTATCGCTTGCCGGCAGGAGAATTGATCTATTTCTGCAGAAAATAAAATGCAAAGAATACTTTTTGTCTGCCTTGGTAATATTTGCAGATCCCCACTTGCTGAAGGGATCATGCTCCACTTAAAAGAAAAACACAATCTCAAATTGCATATCGATTCCGCTGGCACAGCATCGTATCACATTGGAGAAGCGCCGGACCCAAGAACAATTGCCAATGCCAAAAAAAATGGTGTAGACCTGAGTAAATTAAGAGCACGACAATTCGGAAGTAAAGATTTTGATGAATTCGATCTTATTTATGTGATGGACCAAAGCAATCTGAAGAATGTACAAAGACTTGCGTCGCACGATCATCACCTGAAGAAGGTAAGTTTATTTTTGGATCTGTTGCATCCGAAAGAAGAAAAGGAAGTGCCCGATCCCTATTACGGAAATGAGGAATTATTCGAAGAAGTATTTCAATTGGTGTACAGAACGTGTGAAACATTGGCACAGAAAATAACTCTTTCTTCCAATGATAAATAGCTGAAAAAAACAAGCATTTATTTCCTTTATTTTAGTTAATTTGGCTGTTCAGAAGAAACATGCTCAAGCGACTCGCCTATTTCATTTTAAAACACCGGTTCCCTCTCATAATTGTGATTGGTTTACTGACCGTTTTCATGGGTTATTTCGCTTCCAAGATCGAGATCAGTTACAATTTTGCCAAACTCCTTCCCGATGACGATACAACAAGTATTGATTATGATTTCTTCAAAAAGAAATTTGGACAGGACGGAACGATACTGGTAATAGGAATTGAAAGCGGAAAACTCAGTTCACTCAAGAACTACAATGCTTGGGCTAAGTTAGGAGATGATATTAAAAAACTGAATGGGATCAAAAGCGTTGTATCCATTGCGCGTTTGAATGATCTTTTCTTGAATGATTCACTCGGTAAATTTCAATTTCTCCCTTTAAAAGGCAATGCTCCTGCCAATCAGGAACAATTGGATGAATACCTGAACAAAGTGGAGGGACTTAAATTCTACGAAGGAATTGTATTCAATACCAAGACCAATTCTTCGCTCATGGCCGTTACCTTCAGCGAGAAAGACCTGAATTCAAAACGAAGACTGGACATGGTTGACGAGATCAAAGCGCAAGTCACCCTTTTCAATGAAAGCACAGGAGTTGACACCTACGAATCAGGACTTCCCTTCATACGAACAACGGTCATGCGAAAGATCAGGAACGAAACAAGTTTCTTTCTAGGTCTGGCATTATTGGTTACAGCATTGCTGCTTTATTTATTCTTCCGCTCATTCTATCCGGTTCTATTTTCCCTTATCGTGATCATGTGCGGCGTGGTTACCTCCTTGGGAACGATCGTCTTGTTTGGTTACAAACTTTCCGTACTATCCGGACTCATTCCTCCTTTGATCATCGTGATCGGTGTTCCCAACTGCATCTTGATCCTAAATAAATACCACACGGAGATCGCAGAAGGAAAATCACAGGCCAAGGCACTGCATCTCGCCATACAAAGAGCAAGTGTTTCATTATTCTTTGCAAACATTACTACATCCATTGGCTTTGCTGTATTTTGTGCCATTCAGAACAATTTACTTTTTGAATTTGGCCTCGTATCATCCATCAACGTAATGACTACATTCATTTATTCCGTTGTATTGGTGCCTGCTATTTTCTCTTACCTTCCACCACCACCGGAGAAGCATCTCAAGCATTTGGATGGAGCAAGACTCACTCATGTACTTGATAAAGTTGCACTCATTACAAAGAATCACAGAACTGCGATCTACGTATCCGTCATCATTATTTCATTGATCAGTATTTTCGGACTCACCAAGATCAGAGCCTTTGGTTACGTTGTGGATGATATTCCTAAAAGCGATGTCCTAATTCAGGATCTGAAATACTTCGAAGAAAAATTCGGAGGTGTGCTTCCTTTTGAAATTACAATTGACAGTAAAAAAGCAAGAGGCGTATTCTCAGAGAATGCTCGTTGCTTGTACAAGATCAATCGAGCACAAAAGATCATTGCGCAATACAAAGAATTTTCCCGTCCCGTTTCCATTGCAGAAGGAGCAAAATTCCTTTATCAGAGTTATAAGGGAGGTGAGAGTAAATTCTACAAACTACCTGCAGTAACAGAGCTGAAAACCATTGCCGAGTACATCAAACAGGAAAATGAGAAGAAGAATCAACTTTCAGCCTTTATAGACAGTACCCAACAATACACACGAATTACAGTACAGATAGCGGACTGCGGGTCCACCCGGGTGAAAGAAATAACAGATCAATTAAAACCAAGACTCGATACTGTTTTCAATTACAATGAAGAAAAGAAAGAATGGGAGGCAAAAGAAGATCAATTCAATGTAAGATTAACTGGTAATTGCATCGTTTTTCTGAAGGGCAATGAATTTTTGGTGAATAACCTGATCGAAAGTGTTGTACTGGCTATTATACTCATTGCACTTTTCATGTTCACTCTTTTCACTTCATTCAGAATGATCCTCATTTCTACCATCCCAAGTTTAGTTGCTTTGCTAATAACAGCCGGATTAATGGGATTTGCAGGGATCTCGCTTAAACCGAGTACCATCCTTGTATTCAGCATTGCATTTGGTATCAGCAGCGACGGTACACTCTATTTCCTAACAAAATACCGTCACGAGATCAAGAAGAATAAATTGAGCATAGGAGAAGCTGTTAAACTCACCATTAGTGAAACAGGCATTAGCATGGTGTACACTGCCATCGTGCTCTTCTTTGGATTTGGAATGTTTGCATTATCCGGATTTGGTGGAACACAAGCACTAGGAATGCTCATCTCGTTCACCCTTATCATTGCTTATTGCGCTAACCTGATCCTTCTTCCCGCATTTCTACTTTCGCTTGAAAAACGCCTTACAAATAAAGAATTCATTAACAGCGAAGGACTGATCGATTCAGAACCCATGGTCGAAGAAAAAGATGACGTCTGATTCATTCACATTTCGCTTTGTATGCGTGCTATTCCTCTCCTTCTTTTGTTTTCACACTGATTTCTCACAGGAAACAACTAAGGAAAGAAAACTGGATTCTCTCCATACTCAATTACAAAAGGACTCGGTCTACATTTATCGCTTCAGGAAAGTAAGACCCTACATTAAATACACGGAGCGAAATTCAATTGGAAATCCTCATCCTGTCAATTTTTATGGTCCGCAATTCGGACTTGTTTTGTTCGAGAAACACATTTTTGGGGTAGGTTATTATTTATCTTCAGTCAGAACACGTAAAGCTTATCCGGTATTGGATGGAACGATTGAAGCCTTTCAAGCAGTAGATATGAGATTCGGAACCATCTTTTATGAATATATCCTTCTCGAAAAAAGATACTTTGAGTTGCATCTACCATTAGAAGCAGGATATGGATATTACCATTCGGGATTCATGGATAGCGGAAAATTATACCGTGCAGAAGACACAAACCTGATGATGGGGGGCGGTGGGATCCTGATGATCGCTAAACCCATTCGATGGATAGGCATCATTGGATCGATTGGAGCAAGAACAGGAAATATTGCCCTCGTAGACGGGTTTTACTATGCAATTGGTGTGCGGGTCATGCTTCGTAACCTGAGCAATGATATTAATTATCACCTCATTAAAAAGAAAAGATACCGATCCAATGTATCAAAGCTGAATTCGGCTTCCTTATAACAGCGCATACCATTAATTTTTTATCTTTGCCTTTCAAATTTAAATTATGAGCAATACATCGATACCATCAAAAGGACCCATTTCCAACTTCGTGGCCCATCATTACAAACATTTTAATGCAGCTGCATTAGTGGATGCCGCCAAAGGTTACGAAACGCATTTAACCGAAGGAGGTAAAATGATGATCACCCTCGCCGGTGCCATGAGTACAGCTGAACTTGGAAAATCATTGGCAGAAATGATCCGTCAGGGAAAAGTGGATATCATTTCCTGTACCGGAGCCAATCTGGAAGAAGACATCATGAATCTTGTTGCTCACTCGCATTACAAGCGCGTACCCAACTACCGAGATCTTTCTCCACAGGACGAATGGGATCTGCTCGAAAATCATTACAATCGTGTAACAGATACTTGTATTCCGGAAGAAGAAGCCTTCAGACGTTTACAGAAGCACATACACAAGATCTGGAAAGATGCAGACACTAAAGGTGAACGTTTTTTTCCGCATGAATTCATGTATAAGATCCTTAATAGTGGAGAACTAAAACAATATTACGAGATCGATCCGAAAAACAGCTGGATGCTGGCTGCAGCAGAAAAAAATCTTCCTATCATCGTTCCGGGATGGGAAGACAGTACAATGGGAAATATTTTTGCTTCCTATGTGATCAAAAATGAGATCAAGGCTTCCACAATGAAATCAGGAATTGAATACATGGCCTGGCTCGCTGATTGGTATGTAAAGAACAGCAGCGGAAAAGGAGTTGGATTCTTTCAGATCGGAGGAGGAATTGCAGGAGATTTTCCTATTTGCGTAGTTCCAATGTTATATCAGGATATGGAAATGGAAAATATTCCATTCTGGTCTTACTTCTGTCAGATCTCCGATTCTACCACCTCTTACGGTTCTTATTCCGGTGCAGTTCCCAACGAAAAGATCACTTGGGGTAAGCTGGATATCAATACGCCTAAATTCATTGTAGAAAGCGATGCAACCATCGTTGCTCCTTTGATCTTTGCCTGGGTTTTAGGTTGGTAAAGAACGGATCCTTCATAAACAATAAAGCCCTCTTTTCGGAGGGTTTTTCTATTGTATTTTTTAAAACAAATTATAATTCGCTTAAATGGATATGGAGAAAAATGTTCCAAAATTATTTCTTAAAGAACAATTCTCAATCAAATTTTCAAAACTATCCCCTATGCGCAATAATCACTTTTCGCGAATATGGCATAGTTCCGCTCTTAAAAACTACTCTCACATAATAGATTCCTTCCGGTAAATCCCTGGTATCAATTTTAAATTCTTCATTTATTTGGTTGTTCTTTAAAACGTATTGTGGAATTCCTCCCGCATCATAGATCTCAACTGCATCAATTTCATTTCCCGAAATGCGTAGAACTTCATCCGTTGGAACCGGATAAAAAGAATGAATATTATTCACAGACTCTTCTTTTATACCAATGGGTTTTAAATTCCAACCGATCTCCCTTAGTAATCCCAATTCCCAGGCACCCGGAATACGAACCGTATCTCCATTTCCCCAATAGTAAGACATAATTGTATTTGCATATGAATCGTGAATGTGAAGTAGATCAACCCCCATGGTATAAGTTCCTGCCCCACCCGATAATCGTATGGGTGTATTGGAATGAGATGGGTTAGCATAAAGGGGTCCACTGAAATAATGTGGATTATTCTTAATACTATCTCCCAATGCGTTTGAATTTTGAGCAGCAATACCCACCAGATTCGATCCGGATTGTTTTTTTATGAATTTGTCATAGATGCAAGGAACTCCATCTTGTCCATGCCAAGGAAAAGAAGGAACCAAAGGAAATAGAACAGAAGAAGGAACGTTTCCGAAAGAGCCGGAACCACTGTTGTTCACATAACCTGTACTGTAAAAACCTAAACCATGCCCTATTTCATGCATGGCAGTTGAAATGAAATCTTTTTGATTGGCAGCAGGTTTTCCAGTTCCGAAATAGTAAGAAGAAGCGAGATTGAAATAAATATCCATATCAAACTCACCGGGATTCGTTTCTGTACCTGCCAACTGATTAGCAAGAGCTGTTGTATAAAGCGTATTGGTAACCGGGGCATTCGAAAAATCTTTTCTGCCATTCGCGACCGTAATTGCAGAGAAAGGAAGCAACCCGGAATTAACAGTGAACACATTCACTTTTATAGGAACAGAGACCTGTAGATACTGACTCCATTTCTCTGCTGCAATATTCAATGCCGTGGTAAAACCTACTGGCGGCGTTCCATTCACATTCAATGAAAAAGAATTGACCTGTGCATTTAAAAAACCGGAAACAAGGATCAAAATAAAGACTCTCATAAAAAAGATTTACTATCAAATATAAGTATAAAATAACAAGTTCGTCTCCCTTATGGATAATCTTCCTGTAAAGATTTCTATTGCATATATGGATAGTTTTTGCAATATTTGATATGATGAAAATAAAGAAAGTCAACTGTTTGTTTATTCTTGTTTTGTTGATTTTCCATTTCAAGGGTCCGGCACAATTTACGCGCTTCAAGCGAATAACAAATGAAGAAGGACTTCAAAGCATCAGCATCAATGCCATTGCCCAGGATAAGAACGGCTTCATCTGGCTTGGATCAACCGGGGGCATAAGCAAATACGATGGCTACAAGCTCATCAATTACACAAATGTTTCCGACACTTCAGGAATTTCTTCCAGTAATGTTTCTTGCCTGCTTGCCGATAAAAATGATAAACTCTGGATCGGATTTTATAAGGGAGGAATGAATTGCCTTGACCTTAGAACAAATGAGTTCACTTATTACAAATACGACTCGCTGAATACGAATTCAATTCTTTCCGAAACCATCAAATCAATTGTTGAGCTGAACGATGATGAACTGGCACTTGCAACTTCAAAGGGACTTGATATTTTTAACAGGAAGACTAATTCATTCAAGCATTATCGGCATTCTGAAAACGATCCGAAGAGTTTGATGTCTGATAATATTAAGTCTATTGCAAAAGATAAAGACGGTTCACTTTGGATAGCACATTACGGTAAGGGAATCAGTCATTTAAACCTATCGACCGGAGAAAAAACAGAATACACGGTTGGCAACGACAATAAACATTTGTCCTATACCGGCATCAAGGATCTATTGCTGGACAGAGACGGTTTATTGTGGATCAGTCTCTGGAATGCCGGGATCAACATACTCGATACAAGAACGGGAAGTATACTGCACCCCGGTGATACAGCAGCTCTTATCAGAAACGCAAGTAAAATAGGTCTTGTCTTTGACATTTACGAAGATAAATCAGGAAAGATCTGGTTTGCAACTGCTGAAAGTGGTATCATACGTTACGATAAAAAAACAGGAGAAAATTTAATTTTCAAAAACGATCCGGATGATCCGGAATCGCTGGGAGATAACACAGTAATGAGTCTGCTTGAAGACAGAACAGGCGTCCTATGGGCCGGTACCTGGAGGAATGGAGTGAATTATTTTGATACGCGTTCATTGCTTTTTGGATATTTTAAACATGAATCAAATAATGAAGGTAGCCTGAACAACAATATCGTATCTAAGATCTTTTATGAAAGCGAAGAAAAAATTTTATTAGGCACAGCCTCATCAATAACCGAATTCTATCCAAAAACCAAGAAATTCAAGGCTTTTCCCATTGATAAAAAAGGCGAGTCTCTTGGAGAAAATTCCATCATCAATGATATTGCCTTAGATCAAACAGGACTATACTGGATCGCAACCAACGGCGGTGGTCTTTACAGATTTGATCCAATTCAAAATAAATACAAAAGATATTTCCCTACGAATGACAGCAATTCTATTGGTGGAGATACGCCCTTGAAAATTGTGGTCGATGATAACAATGATCTTTGGATCTCCCTTTCTTTCTACGGTCTTTATCATTTCGATAGAAAAAAAGAAAAATTTTACAAAGTAAATCATTTGACTGCGGAAGAAAGAAAATCCGGTCAGGCAAAGATCACACAACTTTTAAAAGATGAAGAAGGAAATATTCTGATCGCAACGGAAGCTCAGGGATTGCTGCGATTGAATGTAAACACAAGATCCATTCAAAAGATCTATTCACCCATCGATCCCAAAACAAAATTAGGACTTGTCATCTCTGCCATGGCACTTGACAAGAATGGAATGCTTTTGCTTGCAACAAGTGATGGTTTGATCAGACTTAACAGAAAAACCGGACAAACGGAGAACTTCACACTTAAGAATTCCTTACTTAAAATTCTGATCATTGGTATCATTGAAGATGATGAAAATAATTTATGGTTGTCAGGTACAGATGAATTACTTCGTTTTGATCCTTCAAAAAATACAGTGACGGAATTTCATCCGGCAGACGGATTGCAGGGAAGAGAATTCTTTCCACATTCCTATTGCAAAATGAAGGACGGCCATCTACTTTTTGGCGGCATAAAAGGCTTTAACTATTTTCTGCCAGCAGAACTTGCCAATCAAAAGGAGCCTCCTGCTCTTCACTTCACCGAACTCACGGTAGAAAATAAAAGTTTTGATCTTCCACAGCATATTGCATACACGAACAGCATCACACTCAGCTACAAGAATAATTTCTTCTCACTTTCTTTTGCAGCCCTCGATTTTGCCAATCCCGAAGAGCATTTATTCAAATACAAACTGGAAGGATTCAATGAGGACTGGGTAGATATCAAAGATCAGCACAGCATCACTTTTACAAATCTTGATCACGGCTCTTATCTCCTGAAAATAAAAGGCTGCAATAGTAACGGGATCTGGAATGAAACACCCTTAACACTACAAATTACGATCACACCACCTTTCTGGAAAACAAAATGGTTCTATGCACTTTGCGTAATAATATTTATTTCTTCTTTCTATGCTTACATAAAATACAGAGAGAAAAAACACGTTAAGGAAAAGGTGATACTTGAGAAAAAGGTTGCTGAACGAACAGAAGAATTGAATGTGGAAAAACTAAAAGTAGAAGAAGCCCATAAGGATATCAAGGACAGCATTCATTATGCGCAAAGGATACAGAAAGCCATTTTGACCCCACTGGAAATATTGCATGAAGTTTATCCGGATAGTTTCATACTCTATCAGCCAAAAGATATTGTGAGTGGAGATTTCTACTGGATATTACACTCCACTCAAAAATTAAAACAAAAAGACAGGCTCGCGTTTGCTGCGGCAGATTGTACGGGGCATGGCGTTCCGGGTGCCTTCATGAGCATGTTGAATAGTTCTTTGCTGAATCAAACAGCTCATGACCCGAATATCAACACACCGGCCGAAGCTTTGAATTTCCTGAACAGCGAACTTCCGAAAAATTTAAAATCGAGTGAGAAAGGTCAAAGCATAAAAGATGGTATGGACATCGCCTTTTGCCTGGTGGACCTTACAAGCAATATTCTCCATTTCGCAGGGGCGAACAATCCTTGCTGGATCATCCGAAAATTTGAATTGATAGAATTAGCTCCTACCAAACAGGCCATCACAGCTTCGGATGAATATGAGAAAAAGAGATTCACAGATCAAGAATTCCCCTTACAAAAAGGTGATTGCATCTATGTCTTTACAGATGGTTATGCCGACCAATTCGGGGGACCAAAAGGAAAGAAATTCAAATACAAAACACTGGCCGATCTGCTTATACAGATCAATACAGAACCAATGGAAAAACAAAAAGAGATCCTCAGAACGAAGTTCATGGAATGGAAAGGAGATCTCGAACAAGTTGATGATGTCTGCATTATAGGAGTAAGAATTTAAATGCAAACTGAGTAGTTTACCCGAGCTTGCCTCAGGGACGTTTGCATCATTGGTGTTAAGGCGACTCAGATTGGATCTACAGAGTAAAAAAGGACATTAGTTCCCTTCAAAATCGCCCTCCTGATCTCAATATTTTTGTATCTTCGTCCTTCATTTTTGTGACTATGAACGCGAATCAGGTAAGACAGACATTTTTAGATTTTTTCAGAAGTAAAGGACATCATATTGTTCCATCCGCACCCATGGTGGTGAAAGGCGACCCTACCCTTATGTTCAACAACAGTGGCATGGCTCCTTTTAAAGATATCTTCTTAGGAAATGCCCCAATAAAATATCCTCGTATCGCAGATACACAAAAATGCTTACGTGTTAGCGGTAAACACAATGACCTGGAAGAAGTAGGTGTTGACACCTATCATCACACCATGTTTGAAATGCTGGGTAACTGGAGCTTTGGAGACTATTTTAAGAAAGAAGCCATTGCCTGGGCTTGGGAATTACTCACAGATGTATATAAGATCGACAAAGAACGTTTGTATGTCACCGTATTTGAAGGAAGTGAAGAAGAAGGACTGACCTTCGATCAGGAAGCTTACGATATGTGGAAACAGTTTATTAGTACGGATCGAATTTTAAACGGAAATAAAAAAGACAACTTCTGGGAAATGGGTGATATGGGTCCCTGCGGTCCATGCTCTGAAATACATTATGACGGAAGAAGTGACGAAGAAAGAAAAAAAGTAAGCGGGGCTTCCTTGGTGAATAAAGACAATCCACAGGTGATCGAGATCTGGAACAATGTATTCATGGAGTTTGAAAGAAAAGCTGACGGCTCACTTATCAAATTACCAAAACAACATGTGGATACAGGGATGGGATTTGAGAGATTGGTTCGCGTGTTACAAAACAAACAAAGTAATTACGATACAGATGTGTTCATGCCTTTGATCAACAAGATCGAAGAATTAAGTGGTAACCGTTATGACACCAAAGACGAAGAGCATCACAAGAATCATCGTATCATTAACATTGCCATGCGCGTGATTGCAGATCATATCCGTACGATATCATTCAGTATTGCCGATGGACAATTACCGGGCAATACCGGTGCCGGATATGTGATCAGAAGAATTTTAAGAAGAGCGATCCGCTACGGCTATCAATCTTTGAATTTAAAAGAACCTTTCATGTACCGTTTGGTACCTGTTCTGGCACATCAATTAGGAGAAGCATTTCCTGAACTGATCTCACAAAAGATACTGATCGAAAAAGTGATCAAAGAAGAAGAGCAGTCCTTTTACAAAACACTGGATAATGGTTTGAGAAGAATTGATCAGGTTTGTATTGACACCAATTCTAGTGGTAAAAAAGTGATCGATGGTAAAGTAGTGTTTGAGCTATATGATACTTTTGGCTTTCCGGTCGATCTTACTTCACTCATTGCACGTGGCTATGATCTGAGTATAGACGAGAAAGGTTTCGATCATTATTTAACAGAACAAAAGAACAGATCGAGAGCAGCAACGGCCATTGATACAGAAGACTGGATCATTGTTGGAGAGAATAAACATTTAAGTGAAAAACAAGAGAAGGAAACGGAGTTTGTTGGTTATGATGAATTTGAATGTGAAACACATATTCTCCGATTCAGAAAAGTAAAAGCCAAGAATAAAGAACAATTTCACATTGTACTGAATAGAACACCTTTCTATGCCGAAGGTGGAGGACAGATCGGTGACAGTGGTGTATTGGAGAATATAAATGAAAGACTTGTCATCAATGATACCAAAAAGGAAAATGGCGTGATCATTCATCTTTGCGACAGATTACCTGAGAAGATCGGTTCTGCCTTTACTGCGCGACTGAACAAAGAAAGAAGATTATACACCACCAATAATCACAGTGCCACTCACCTGCTCCATGCTGCATTAAGACAGATCTTAGGAACGCATGTTGAACAAAAAGGAAGTTTGGTGAACGATGAATACCTGCGATTTGACTTTTCGCATTTCGCTAAAATAACGGACGAGCAATTGGTGCAGATCGAAAAAATGGTGAATACGAAGATCCGCGAGAATCACAAAGCAACTATTCAACTATTAGGAATAGAAGAAGCGAAAAAAAATGGAGCTATGGCCCTCTTTGGAGAGAAATACGGTGACATTGTGAGAATGGTGACCATTGACAAGAATTATTCGATAGAACTATGTGGAGGATGTCATGTAAGTTCAACCGGACAGATCG
>Ga0268298_10004855_pt1 | contig 12869 bp, 9 predicted proteins | sample WWTPWeurt_MetaG_FD_194462 | JGI IMG/M metagenome (GOLD analysis project Ga0268298, IMG submission 194462) | Activated sludge microbial communities from WWTP in Nijmegen, Gelderland, Netherland - WWTP Weurt | ecosystem: Engineered > WWTP > Aerobic digester > Activated sludge | place: Netherlands...
TTCGCCGATTTCGGCGACCGGGGCGCCATCAAATACCGCTACGCGGCCATGGGCGGGGGGTTCTCCACCACGTTCCAAAAAAAATACGCCGCGGGCCTGGCGCCCGAGAAAACCCGTTATTACCTGAATCAAGTGTTCCGGGAACAGCTGGGCCGCTTCTACCGGGCGGCGGAATTGGAAAAATGCAATTTGTTGTCTTACTATCAATACGATCTTCCGGGCCTGGGCGCCCGCATTCGCCCCCGGGTGGAGGCGGTCTACGGCGCCCCGGCGGCGGGGGACGCCTTGCGTTTTTCCAACGGGGTTTCCTTTTACAACCCCTGCCGGTTCTACGACGACGATTTGCCGACCCTCCTGCCCCTGGCCGACGCCTCGGCCCGGTGGTCCTACGTCCACGGGGATCTGAACGGGGCCAACATCCTGATCGACGGCCAGGACAACGTGTGGCTCATCGATTTCTTCCACACCCACCGGGGCCACGTCCTGCGGGATTTGGCGAAGTTCGAAAACGACCTGCTGTATATTTTCACCGAGGTGAAGTCCCCGGCGGAATTCGACCAGGCCCTGCGCCTGACCGACCATTTGATGGCGGTGGAGGATTTGGCCCGGCCCCCGGCGGATTTGCCCGCCGACATCACCCACCCGCCTCTGCGGCGGACCTTCGAGACCCTTCGGGTTCTCCGTTCCTTTTATCCCGAGTTGATCCAAGCCCACCGGGACCCCCTGCAGTTGCACATCGCCCAACTGCGCTACGCGGCCCACACCCTGAGCTTCGACGAGTCCAACGATTTTCAAAAACGCTGGGCCCTCTACACCGGGGCCCGTTGCTCGGAGCGGATCAAAACGTCCCTCCTCCGCACGGGGCCTCTGCGGATTGATTGGATCGACCCCCGTTGGACGGCCTCCGGCGCCCTGGGCCTCACGATCCTGCCGGGCCGCCGGGACGTGGGCCGTTCCCTGGCCGACGACGTGGCCGCTCTGAAAAGCCAGGGGGTGACCGACGTGGTGTGCCTGGTGCCCGAGGACGAATTGCGGCGATACGGCGTGCCGGGCTTGCTGGCCGAATACCGGAAGGCGGGGCTTCGGGTCCATCATTGGCCGGTGCTCGACCAAAAAACGACGTCGCCGGCGGAAATGGAAAAAATCGTGGCCGACGTCGGCGGACGGCTGGACGCCGGCGCCCGGGTGGCGGTCCATTGCGTCGGGGGCCTGGGGCGGTCGGGTCTCGTGGCGGCCTGCTTTCTAAAATCCCGGGGCGCCTCGACCGACGAAGCGATCGTGGAAGTCCGCCGGGTTCGGTCCCCCCGGGCGGTGGAGTCGGCGGTGCAGGAACAGTTCGTGACGAATTTTCATCCCCGATAGGCCAAAGGAAATCCCATGCCCCTGATCAACTGGAAAGCGTCGCCCGGAGACCGGATTCCCGCCGGAAACCAAAACCGCCCCCGGTACTTGGTGGACGGCCAAGTTCGTTCCTGGGACGGGCCGTCTTTTGAAGTGAAGTCGCCGGTGTTCGAGGAAGGTCCGGGCGGTGGGGTCCCCCGGTCCCTGGGACGATGCGGACTTTTGGACGGCCCGACGGGTTTGTCGGCTCTGGAGGCGGCGGTTCGGGCCTACGACAAGGGCCGGGGCGCCTGGCCCACGTCCACCGTGGCCACGCGCGTGGCCGCCCTGCGGAATTTCCTGGGCCGGATGAAGGGGCGCCGGTTGGAAATCGCCCGGTTGATTTGTTGGGAAGTGGGCAAACCCTGGGCCGATTCCCTAGCCGAGGTGGACCGGACGGTGATCTACGGCGAACAGACCGCCGCCGCCCTGGAGGAATTGGACCAGCAGGGCCGGGACTATTTGGTGAGCGACGGGTTTCGGGCCCGGGTGCGGCGATCGCCCATCGGCGTGGGGCTCTGCATGGGCCCGTACAATTATCCGCTGAACGAAACCTTCGCCACGCTGTTGCCCGCCCTGGTCATGGGGAATCCCGTGGTGGTCAAATTGCCCCGGCTGGGGATGCTCTGCACCATGCCCCTGCTCGAGGATTTCGCCGCCAGTTTCCCGCCGGGGGTGGTCAACATCATTTCCGGGGAAGGGGCGACGGTGGTGACCCCCATCGTGGCCTCGGGCCGGGTGGACCTGTTGGCCTTCATCGGCTCGGCCAAAACGGCGGGGCAGTTGAAGCACGCCCACCCGAAACCCAACCGGCTCCGTTCGGTCCTCGGCCTGGGGGCCAAAAACGCGGCCATCGTTCTGCCCGACGCCGATCTGGATTTGGCGGTCAAGGAAGGCGTGGCGGGGGCCCTCACCTTCAACGGCCAGCGTTGCACGGCCCTTAAAATCTTTTTCGTCCACCAATCCATCGCGGACCGGTTCGTCGCCAAATTGGCCGAGGCCGTGGCGGCCCTTCGCCGGGGCCTGCCTTTCGAGGACGGCGTCCAAATCACGCCGCTTCCCGATGTCGCCATGGTGGAAAAAATGGGCCGTTACGTGGAGAACGCCCGGTCCAAGGGCGCCCGGGTGGCGAACCCGGGCGGGGGCGAAAGCGAGCGGACGTTCTTTTCCCCGGCGGTGGTTTACCCCGTGGCGCCTTCCATGGCGCTTTGGCGGGAGGAACAGTTCGGCCCCGTGGTGCCCGTGGCGGCCTACGAATCCCTGGACGAAGTGATCGACTATTTGGCGGGGTCCGACCTGGGGCAACAGGCCAGCGTCTTCGGCCGGGACCCCAAAACCCTGGGCGGATTGATCGACGCCCTGGTCAACCAGGTCTGCCGGGTGAACCTCAACGCCCAATGCCGCCGGGGGCCGGACACCTTTCCCTTCGGCGGGCGGAAAGATTCCGCCGAGGGCACCCTGTCGGTGACGGACGCCCTGCGGGTCTTCTCCCTTCGCACCCTGGCCGCGGGCGTGGACCGGCCGGAGACCCGGGACTTGATGGAACGGCTGGCCGAAGGCGGCTTTTCCCGCTTCCTGTCCCGGTGACGGCGCTTTTCAGCACGGGCACCGTGCTGTTCCGGGTGGCGGGCTACGCCATGAGCCCGGTGGAATTTCTGGGGACCCTGCTGACCCTCTGGTCCGTCTGGCTGGTGACACGCCGGAACGTCTGGACCTGGCCCGTCGGAAATCTGGGCGGCCTCCTCTTCGCTTTTCTTTTTTACCAGATCCGGCTGTACTCCGACCTGGTGGAGCAGATCTATTACATCGCCACCGGTTTTTACGGCTGGTGGGTCTGGACCCGCCGGGGCGCCGCCGCCGAGGCGGACTTGTCCGTCACCGTGGCCTCGCCCCGCCTCCGCGCCGTTTCGCTGGGCGCCATCGTGATCGGCACCGCCCTCATGGGATTCGTCATGTCCCGGGTCAATGTCTGGTGGCCCCTTTGGTTTCCCGAAACCGCCTCCTACCCCTATTGGGACGCCTTCACCACCGTGGTCAGTTTCACCGCCCAACTATTAATGGCCCACAAGAAATTGGACTGCTGGCCCCTCTGGGTGCTGGTGGACGTCATCGGCATCGCCCTGTATTTTGTGAAGGGCGTGGTTTTCGTTTCTTTTCTCTACGTCATTTTCCTGGGGCTGGCCCTGAACGGTTGGCGTTCCTGGCGCCGGACGAGGACGGCGTGACGGAAGGGTTGGTCATCGGCAAGTTCTACCCGCCCCACCGGGGACACGGTTATTTGATCGACACCGCGCTCCAGAACGCGGACCGGGTGACGGTGTTGGTCTGCGAAAAAAAAGAGGAAACTATTTCCGGCGCCCTTCGGGCCCGGTGGATTCGGGAAATGGCGCCCGCCGCCCGGGTGCGGGTGATCCCCGACATTGGCGCCGACGACGATTCCGAGGCCTGGGCCCTCCACACCCGGCGTTTTTTGGGCTATCGGCCCGATCTGGTGTTCACCTCCGAACGGTACGGGCCCGTCTTTGCCCGCCATCTCGGGGCACGACACCGGATGGTCGATTTGAAAAGGACCACCGTTCCCATCGCCGCCCGGCATATCCGCGCCGATCCCGAAAAATACTGGAACTTCCTTTCCCCCGGGGCCAAAGCCCACTACGCCAAACGCGTCGTGGTGTTGGGCGCCGAGTCCACGGGCAAGACCACCCTGGCCCGGGCCCTGGCGGCCCGTTTGAAAACCAACTGGGTGCCGGAGTTCGGCCGCTATCACTACGAGGGGAAGGCCGCCGCCGGAACGCCCCTCCGTTGGTCCGACGAGGATTTTATCCACATTGCCCGGACCCAAAACCAATGGGAGGAGGCCCTGGCCCGCACCTGCCAGGGGTGGCTCGTGTGCGACACCAACGCCTTTGTGACGTCGGTGTGGCAGCGGCGTTATTTGGGACGCGTGTCGCCGGAAGTGGAACGGGAGGCCCGCCGGGGCCGTTACCACGCGGCTCTGCTCCTGGAGGACGACCTGCCCTTCGTTCAGGACGGGACCCGGGACGGGAAAAGCTTTCGACGTCGGATGCAGAAAATGTTGGTGGAGGAATTGAATCGTCGAAAAATCCCCGTGGTTCGAATTCGCGGCCGGGGGCCCCGGCGGTTGGCCGCGGCCTGGGCGGCCCTGCAAAAGTCGGAATTCCTCCCTCCGACGATGGAACGGGAAAAAGTATAATTTCCCCGTGCCCGTTGACCGAACCCTCGTCCGCTTTTTTTTCAACCCCTTGAACCGCCGCCCCGGACCGGTTCTTTACTTCCTCCCGGCCGTTTTTTTCATTGTCCTTTCCGCCCGGGCCGAGGAGCCCGGGCCGATGGCCCTCGGTCTCAACTATCCCGGCGCGTCCCTCCGTTTTCATCTAAACGAGCGCTACGCCCTGGAAGGACGGTTTCAGGCGGAGTCCGGCGTTTGGGCCGGAGGCGTTCGTGGCTACCGGTACTTTTCGACCCTGGGTCGCGTTCATCCCTTCGCGGGCCTCGAGGGCGATTACCTGGGTTTTAAGGAAAACGCCGCCAAGGGGTCCGGCTTCGCCGGGATCGCCTTCGCCGGGGGGGAATATTTCTTCGCTCGACGCCTGTCGGCTCAGCTGGACATGGGCGCGGGGTGGCTGGGACTGAAGGACGACGCCACGAGCCTCACCGACGGCGGTTTGGAGTTCGTCGTCAACGTCGGGGTGAACCTCTATTTTGGGAAGGCGCGGGGAAAATGAAAAGGGCGGCCGGCCTTTGGGGATTGGGGCTTTTGGCGTCGGCCCTGGGGGTCCAGGCCGGATTTAATTTGGGGACGACCGGAGCGGCCAAGTCCCGGGCCAGGAATTTGGCGGAGAAGATCAACGCCGGACCCTCGGTGGAATCCCGGATCAACACGCCGGGGTGGGCGGACTCTCCGTTCATTTCCCGGGACGGCCAACGGCTGTATTTCATGTATTCCCGGTGGGATTTCGGGCCTTTCTTTCTGGGCGGGGCGCCGGTCCTGCGGGGACCGGACCGCCCGGGTCACCACAACGACGACGTGAACCCCTGGGACGATTCGGACATCTACGTGGCCACCAAGCGGGGCGACGGTTCCTGGGGCGCCCCCGTCAATATGGGATTCAACAGCGCCGGGGGGGACGCCAGCGGCATGGAGCTGTCCTCCGGAACCTTTTTTGTGTGGATCAAACCCACCCTGCCGTCGGGCCAGCCCGACATTTATATTTCCACCCGGGACGCCTTCGGCAACTGGAGCGCCCCCGTCGGCATCAGCACCAACATCAACACCGTCAATCTCGAAGACAATCCGCACCTGTGGCCGGACGGCAATTCCCTGTGGTTCACTTCCGATCGGGGCGGGGGGGCGGGCGGGAAGGATATTTGGTTTTCCAGCAAAACGGCGGGGGTCTGGAACCCGCCGGTCAACGCCGGCCCGACCCTGAACACGGCCGCGGACGAGGATCAATTTTGGGTCAGCCCCGTGAACTTCGAAGTCTATTTCACCCGGAACAATCAAATTTACCGTTCGTCCTTCACGGGCCTCGGGTACACGGCGCCGACGCTCGTGAATTTGGGTTTGGCCGTGGCGGCCGAACCGTCCATTACCGACGACGGCCAGGACCTTTACTTCGCCACGGGCGACACCACCACGGCCCACATCCGGATCATGCACGCCCGGTCCCTGGGCGGCGGCAACTGGGCCACCCCGGTGCCGGTGGATTGATCAAGGAGATGACATGATTCGTCGATCCCTTTTTGCGGTGGTTGTTTGGCTATTCGCGGCGACCGCCTTTTCCGCGAACCGGCCCTTTCGATCCTATCGCGTGACGGTCGATCACCAGGGCCAGGTCTTTCAATCCCTGGACGGCGACTCCGTCACTTCCGTCCCCCTGGAGACCGAGGTGCGCGCCCGTCGCTGGAAGCTGGGGGTGGACTATCCCCCGGCGCTGTTGGGATCGAACCGCCTCCTTTTGGTGAATTCCACCTCCTTGGAGGGCATCGCCATCGACTGGAACGGCCTTCCCGTCGGCCACCCTCTGTCGGAGGTGGACCGATTGGCGGGCCTGACCCACCGGGTTCGATTGGCCTGGCGCCTTCGGGACCGATGGCGCGCGAGCGTTTTTACCTCCCTCGGGTTTCAGGGGGATTGGGCGCGCTTTTCGGGGCGAATGGCCCAATGGCGCGGCGGGGCGGTGGTGTCCCGGGCTCTGGGCGCCAACGTGGATTTGGGTCTGGGCGCCGGTCTTTTGAACGAATTCGGCGAGCCGGGGATATATCCCATTCTGACCTTGGGCCTGCATTCGGAGGAGCGTCTGGATTCCGCGCCCCCGGGCACCCACGTTGTCTCCCTTCGCATTCCGGTGAGCGCGGCCTATTGGTATGTCCTATCGGAGCGCGTGCGGGCCGGGGCCGAAATAAAGGCCCTCGGGGGGTCGTACTTCCTGACCCGGGAGGGCCCTTACCGAAAAACAACTTTGGATATGTCCCAGGTGCAACTGGGACCGGCCGTTCACTGGCGGCTGGCCCGGGGTTTTGCGGTGGAGGCCAACGTCGGGGTGGCGGCCCGGCGGCGCTGGTTCATTCATTCGGGGAACACCGAGCTGGAGAAGTTGATGATTAAAAACGCCGGTTTTGCCCGGATTGATCTGAGTTGGAAAATCGGTTCGGCGGCCTGGGACGAATGAGATCCCCTTCCGTGATTCTGGCCCTGCTGCTCGGGGTCTCTTCGGGGGCGATGGCGGGCGGCCAGGCGTCCTCCGGACTTCTCGGGGAGTGGCGGGGCGAGGACGGGGAGCCGGTGTTGATTTTCGACTCGCCCACCCGGCTTCGGTTCAATTCCGAAGTTCGAGCCTACACCCGTTCCGCCGGGCGTTTTTTGGTTCAGGAAGAGGGGGGCGTGGTGGCTTACCCCTATGTTTTGGAGGGCGGGCAATTGAAAATAGCCTTTCCGGGAGAGGGCGTCGTGGTTTTTCGACGGCCGGCCAAATCGGCGGCCGTCAAACCGGCGGGCGGCCAGGAATACCTGGTTCAAGGAAGCTTTTGCAGTTATTCGGGATCGTCAAATTACAGTGGAAGCTACTCCAGTTCACGGAAGGCGTTTTTTGACGGCCGGGGGCGATTTGCCACCGGAGGCGAATCGTCCTTCAACACGACGCTCTACGACGGCGGCACCGCGGGGGGAGCCTCGAGCAACGCGGGCCCGGGGGGCCGCTACCGGGTTCAGGGCAACAAGGTGTTCCTGACTCTGTCCGACGGAACCACCGGCGTCGCCACGGTGAACATGCGCCAATCCGACGGGTCCGTGTCGGAACTGATGTACGAAGGCACCCTCTACGCCAAGGGGTTGTGCGAGTAAACGCCCCTCCCGGTTGAGGCCATTCCCCCAAAGGAGTCGTATAGTATGTCCATGGCCAAGCGCGGGTCGTGGATTTTCGCCGTTTTCCTTTTCCCGTGGTACCCCGCCGTTTCCCGGGCCGACGCGGCCACCCTTCAAGTGAATTACGATGATCGGGTTTTAGGCGGTTCGACCGCCTTCGGCTCGAACCTGGACGTCAACGACAACCGCCACCCGGAAAAACACCTGGACGGCGAGCGACTGTTGGACCGGGGCTTTGAAGCGTCCGCCAATCAAGTGTGGAGTTCCACCTTCATCGCCGGCGGCGCGGGAACCATCGTCCGGGACACGACCGAGCATTACGGGGGAAAGGCGTCGCTGAAGGCGGTGGTGACGACGGTCTCCCCCACGGCCCGGGTACTCGTGGTCGTCGCGGGGCCCTGGGTTCAATCCGGCGAAACCTATCAATTTTCCCTCTGGGCCAAGGGCGGCGCTTACACCGGCCGTTTGGGCGTCTCCCTCATCGACGGAAACACCTTCGGCCTCCTGGGGTCGACATGGACGTTCGATCTCGCCGGTTCCTCCTGGACCCAATACACCGGGAGCCTGCCGGTGACCGTGACCGCGTCGTCGGCTTTGTTGTTGTTGGAGTTCTTCAACACCGGAACCCTGTGGATCGACCAAATGAGCCTTCGTCCCTCCGGGGCGACGCCGCCCGGGGCGCCGCTCGACGCGGCACTGTCCGACGCCCGGCTTCGATTTATGCGCTTTCCCGCCGGAAGCGAGGCCAACGCCTACAATTGGAAAACGGCCATCGGTCCCCGGGACCAACGCGCTTCCAACGTTCCCGTCGGCGCCTTCTACGCCGACAACGCCGGGCTGAACCTGGACCGCACCCCTTTTGCCAACGATTTCGGCGTCGACGAATTCCTCCAACTCTGCGAGCGAAAAGGATGGACGCCGGTGCTGACGGTCAACGTGGCCTCGGGCGCGGCCCACGCCGCCGATTGGGTGGAGTATTGCAACGGGAACAGCGGCACGACCTGGGGCGCCCAGCGGGCGGCCAACGGCCACCCGGCCCCCTACGGCGTCCGGTACTGGGAAGTCGGGAACGAACTGTGGAACCAATATTCGCCGGAACCGGGGGCGATTTTTAGCCGCCCCCACTACACCCAGGCCAACACGAACAATTACATCGCGCAATTTCTGCTTTTCGCCGCCGCCATGAAGGCCAAGGACCCGACGATCCGGGTGGGCGCCGTGGGGGGGGCGAGGCCGTCCGATTCCTATTTAACCGATATCGTGGACCCCAATTGGGACAACGACGTCCTGTCGGGGGTCGGGGCCCCGTTGGGTTTTATCGCCAGTCATTATTACGCCCCGGGGGCGGACGGCGGCGCGCCATCGCCGTCGGCCGTTTTTCAATCCCTGTTGGCCGCGCCGGATTATTTCGAGCAGGAAATGGCAAATTTGGCCGCTTTGGCGCCGGACTCGGTGGAACGGGTCGTCACGGAATACGGCGTGTCCCTGGTCAGCACCGCCACCGCGGCGGACCGGGCCCTGGGCCAGACCTGGGGCGCGGGGCTTTATTTGGCCGGCATGAACAACGCTTTTATTCGCCAAGGGATCGTGTTCGCCGCCCAGCACGATTTGTTGAACGAGTACGAATCCCTGCTGGAACACACCACCGACGCCTCGGGCGCCCGGGTCGCCGTGGCCCGGGCCGCCCATTTGGTTTTGGCCCTCTACGGCGAAGGGGCCCGGGGGGGGCGCATCGTTCCCGCGACCGCCGCCGGGACGTTTTCGGCTCCCGCCGTGGGGTGGATGTCGGCCCGGGCCAACGTGCCGGTGTTGGACGCGGCCGCGACCCTGAACCCCGATGAGAAAACCCTGACGCTCTTCGCCGTCAACCGAAGCACCGCGGCCGCGCAATCGACGGCCCTGCGGTTGGCCGGGTTCCCGGGTTGGTTGCGGGCGAAAGGATCGGCCGCGATCACGGCATCGTCCCTGGACGCCCGGAACACGGCCGCCGATCCCCGGGCGGTGGTTCGCCGGGAGCTTTCCCCCGCGGAGTTCCGCGCCCACCCCCCGGAAGCCGACGGCGCCCAATCCTTCACCGTGGTTTTTCCGCCCGCTTCGGTCACGTCGCTTCAATTCACCTACGCGGACCCGGCCGCGGCCGGCGACGGTCCCCGGATTTTTCCGTCGCCTTACCGTCCCGGAACCGATGGGTCGTTGACCCTGGCGCCGGTGCCCGACGGCGCCACGATCACCGTCTACGATTTGACCGGACAGACCCTGGCCCGCTTGCCCGTGTCGGCGGGGCGGGCTCAATGGGACGGCCGGGACGGAAGCGGCCGACCGGCGGGCAGCGGCGTGTATGTCGTCCGAATCGCCGCCCCCGGCGGGTCCTGGACCCGGAAAATCGTCTTGCAGCGTTAAAACCCCCGCGCCCCTGCGCGAAACGGGCGGCGCGTCGATAATGGGAAGGGGAAACCCCCGTTAGGAGACGCTCGATGGCGCCCATGACCGCCGAAGACTTCCGCGGATTGATCGTCCGCAACCTCCGCACCCACAGCGGACGCACCCCCGAATTCGCCTCCAAATACGATTGGTACAACGCCGTGGCCCTGGCGGTCCGGGAACAAATCTACGCCACCGAAAACGTCGCCATGGCGCGGTTCAAAAAGAAGGACACGCGCCTCGTGGCCTATCTCTCGGCGGAATTTCTGCTGGGGCCCCATCTTCGCAACCACATCATCAACATGGGCCTCCGCGCGCCGGTGGAAGAGGCCCTGAAATCCCTGGACCAGGATTTCGACGATGTGATGGCCCAGGAAACGGAGCCGGGCTTGGGAAACGGCGGTCTCGGGCGGCTGGCGGCCTGCTTTCTGGATTCCCTGGCGACCCTGGGCGTTCCGGCGGCGGGCTACGGCATTCGCTACGAATTCGGGATTTTCGGCCAGGTTTTGCGGGACGGCGCCCAGGTGGAAGTCACCGACAAGTGGCTCAAAAACGGCAACCCGTGGGAAGTCCAACACCCGGACGTGGCTTTTCGGGTCGGCTTCGGCGGGCGGACCGAAACCGTGAAGGAGAACGGCGGATTTAAAGTCCGTTGGCATCCCGACTGGGTGGTCCGGGGCGTGGCCTACGACACCCCCATCAGCGGGTACCGGGCCAAACACGCGGCGCTCTTGCGGTTGTGGAAGGCCGAGGCCGTGGAGTCCTTCGATTTCGCCGCCTTCAACAGCGGCGACTATTACCGGGCCGTCGAGCAGAAAATGGCCTCGGAAAACATCTCCAAGGTCCTTTACCCGAACGATTCCTCCTCCCAAGGGAAGCGCCTGCGCCTGGAACAGCAATATTTCTTCGTGTCCTGCACCCTTCAGGACCTGATCCGCATCAATCATCTCTGGGGCCACCCGCTCAAGGATTTCCCCAAAAAGTTCGCCGTCCAGTTGAACGACACCCACCCCGCCGTGGCCGTGCCGGAATTGATGCGCCTGTTGATGGACGTCCACGGTTACGGGTGGGACGACGCCTGGGACATGACGCGACGAACCTTTTCCTACACGAACCACACCCTATTGCCCGAGGCGTTGGAACGCTGGCCCCTGGCCCTTTTCGGCGCGCTCCTGCCCCGGCACCTGGAAATCATCTACGAAATCAACCGGCGGTTCCTGGCGGAAGTGCGTTTGGCCCGGCCGGGGGACGAGGACCTCCTGCGCCGGGTGTCCCTGATCGACGAATCCGGCGAACGGTATGTGCGCATGGCCCACGTGGCCGTGGTGGGGGGGCACGCGGTCAACGGGGTGGCGGCCCTGCACACGCGTCTCCTGCGCGAGGACCTTCTGAAAGATTTCGACGCGCTGGCGCCCGGGAAGATCCAAAACGTGACCAACGGCGTGACGCCCCGGCGGTGGGTGGTGTCGAGCAACCCGGGTTTGACGAAAATCATCTCGGACGCCATCGGCGAAAAATGGATCTTCCGCGCCGAGGACGAGCTGGTCCAATTGGAACCCTTCGCCGCCGACGCCGCCTTTCGGGCGGCTTGGAACCGGGTCAAGGCCGAGAATAAAAATCGGCTGGCGGCGCGACTCAAATCCGCGACCGGGCTCGTCATGGACCCCGCCGCCTTGCTGGACGTTCAGGTCAAACGCATTCACGAATACAAACGGCAACACCTGAGCGTTCTTCACATCGTCCGGCGGTTTTTGGACCTCAAGGCGCGCCCCCAAAGCGCTCCGGTCCCGCGGACATTTCTCTTCGGGGGAAAGGCGGCGCCGGGGTACTTCATGGCCAAGCTCATCATTCGTTTCATCAACGCCGTGGGGGAGGTCGTCAACCGGGACCCCGCCGTGAGCCGGATCTACCGGGTGGCCTTCTTTCCCGATTTCAACGTCAAAAACGGGGAATTCATTTACCCGGCGGCGGAATTGTCGGAACAGATCTCCACGGCGGGCAAGGAAGCCTCCGGCACCGGCAACATGAAATTCACCCTGAACGGAGCCCTGACCGTGGGCACGCTGGACGGGGCCAACGTGGAGATCCGGGAAGCCGTGGGGGAGGAAAATTTCTTCCTGTTCGGTCACACGGTGGGGGAGGTGGGGGCCGCCCTTCGAAACGGGTACCGGGGCCGGGACGTTTACGATCGGGATCCCGGGGTGAAGGAGGTCGTCGACTCCATTTCCTCCGGCTTTTTCTCCCGGGGCGATCCGGGGGTTTTCCGGCCCCTCGTCGACTCCCTGATGGGGGCGGACCCCTATTTGACCCTGGCGGATTTTTCCTCCTACCTGGCGGCCCAGGACCGGATCGATCAAACCCGGCGGGACCCGGACGCCTGGTCCCGCCGGTCGATTTTAAACGTCGCCCGGGCCGGGCTTTTCTCCTCGGACCGGTCCATTCGGGAATACGCCCAAAACATCTGGCACGTCCCCCTCGGAGAGCCCGACGCCTGACACGCCCTGAGTGAACGGCGGCGACGTCGGTGGTCAGGCCCCCGGTCTTTTCACCTGGGGGACAATGGGCCCCCCCTAAGAAGTCGGAGTCTTCCCTTACCCCTCGGCGCTTAAGGGCGCTATAATAAGGTGTCGGATGGTTGATGTCATTCACGGGAGGTCTCATGTCGATGATGTATTCGCGGCGT
>Ga0268298_10004856_pt1 | contig 12869 bp, 9 predicted proteins | sample WWTPWeurt_MetaG_FD_194462 | JGI IMG/M metagenome (GOLD analysis project Ga0268298, IMG submission 194462) | Activated sludge microbial communities from WWTP in Nijmegen, Gelderland, Netherland - WWTP Weurt | ecosystem: Engineered > WWTP > Aerobic digester > Activated sludge | place: Netherlands...
CGCGCGCCGTCGGCGCGTGCGATCGGCGTCCCGATCGCCTGCTCGATCACCATGAAGCGGCCGGGCAGCAGGCGCATCGACGGGTGACGGCGGCGGTCGGACTCGAGCTGCTGGCGCACGCCGGCGGCCACCTCCAGGCCCTGGGCGAGCATCGCGTCGGTGACCTGCTGCGACGTCGGCACCCGCACCAACGTGGCGAAGCGCAGCGACCGCGTGAGGTGCAGGTCGTACGCGCTGCCGCGCGCGACGACTACGCGCGTGCCGGGGCGGTCGACGTCGCCGTTGGCGACGATCGGCGAGCCCTGCGCGACGCCGTAGGCGCCCTCGATGACCACGTAGGGGGCGCTGTAGGCGATCTCGCGCCCGCGCACCGGGTCGACCGCGAGGAACGCGACGTCCCAGGCGTTCGACGCGAGCGCGTCGGTGACGCGGCCGGCGGCCTCGAAGGGGACCAGCTCGACGGCGACCCCGAGCTCGCGCCCGAGTTCCCGCGCGAGATCGACCGAGACGCCCACCGGGCGGCGGGTGGCGGGATCGCGGTTCGCGAGGATCGGGTTGCCGAAGTTGATCGCGGCGCGCAAGGTGCCCGACGGTGCGAGCGACGCGCGGGCGGCGGCGCGCGCGTCGGGCGCAGTCCCGGGCAGCGCGCACGCGGCGAGCGTCGTGCCGAGGGCCGTCAGTGCCGCGCGGCGTCCAGCCGCGCCGACGATCGACGCCGCGGGGCGTGCAGGTGCGCCGTCGCTCTGAGCCGCGCCGCGGCTCAGGGCGACGAAGGCCGGGCGGGCGCTCACGCCGCGAAACGGTACGGCCCGCCGCGCGCGAGCGCCGCCCGGTACGCGGGACGCGCCTGGAAGCGCTTCACCCAGGCGTCGATCGCCGGGTACGCGGCGAGCTTGCCGAACGCGCCGGCCATCTCGCCGACGAAGCTCATCTGGATGTCGGCCCCGGTGAGTGAATCGCCGATCAGCCACTCGCGCCCGGTCAGCGCGGCGTCGACGTAGCCGAGGTGGTTCGCCAGTTCGCTGTCGATGCGCGGGTGCAGCGGCGCGCCCGCGGCCCCCAGCCGCGACACGTACAGGTTCAGCATCAGCGGCAGCATCGCCGAGCCCTCGGCGTAGTGCAGCCAGTGCACGTAGTCGTCGAACTCGGGGCTGCCCGCCGCCGGCTGCAGCCGCCCGCCGCCGTGGCGCCGGATCAGCGTCTCGACGATGGCGCCGGACTCCGCCAGCACCTTGCCGTCGTCGGTGACGACCGGCGACTTGCCCAGCGGGTGGATCGCGCGCAGTTCGGGCGGCGCGAGCCGCGTCTGCGCGTCGCGCTGATAGGGGCGGATCTCGTACGGCAGCCCGAGCTCCTCGAGCAGCCAGAGCACGCGCTGCGAACGCGAATCGTTCAGGTGGTGGACGACGATCACGGTGGGGGCCTCCGGTGCGTGGGGGTCGATGAGCGGGCGGGCGTTGCGCGGCCCGCGGCGGCGGCGGACCGTGCCCGCCACCCGCGCTTGCGGAATGCGTGCCGCGCCCGTCGGGGCAGTATATCGGGGCGAGGGCACTAGAATGCGCCCTCAAAGGGGGAAATCCTTCATGGCAACCGACGACCTGCTCGAATCCGTTTCCGACGGCGTGGCCACGCTGACGATGAACCGCCCGGAGGCGCTGAATGCGCTCTCGCGCGCGATGCTCGAAGGCCTCGCGGACGCGCTGCGCCGCTTCGCGGTCGACGACGCGGTGGGCTGCGTGGTGCTGACCGGCTCGGGCCGGGGCTTCTGCGCGGGCGGCGACGTCAAGGGCATGGCCGCGGCCGGGCGCGACGGGCCGCCGCCGACGCTGGAGGCGCGTGCCCAGGGCCTGCGCGACCGCATGGAGGCCTCGCGCCTGCTGCACGAGATCCCGAAGCCGACGATCGCGATGATCAACGGCCCCGCCGCCGGAGCGGGGCTGTCGATGGCGCTCGCCTGCGACCTGCGCACGATGGCCGCGGGCGCGCGCATCAGCACCGCGTTCGCCAACGTCGGCTTCTCCGGCGACTTCGGCGGCAGCTACTTCCTGTCGAAGCTCGTCGGCACGGGGCGCGCGCGCGAGCTCTACTACCTCGCCGACAAGGTCGACGCCGCGAGCTGCCTCGCGATGGGCATCGTCAACCGCGTGTGCCCCGAGGACACGCTGCGCGACGAGACCTACGCGCTCGCGCGCCGCCTCGCGAACGGCCCGCGCGTGGCGTTGCGCTACATGAAGCGCAACTTCAACGCGGCCGAGAACGGCTCGCTCGCCGACTGCTTCGCGCTCGAAGCCTGGCACCACTCGCGCACCGGCGACACCGAAGACCACAAGGAAGCGTCGCGCGCGTTCGTCGAGAAGCGCGCGCCGGTCTTCAAGGGACGCTGATGAGCACGGCACCTGCCCCCGTCCTGGCCGGCCTGCGGGTCGTCGAGTTCTCGGCCTTCGTGGCCGCGCCGTCGGCGGGGCTGGCGCTCGCGCAGCTCGGCGCCGACGTGATCCGCGTCGACCCGCGCGGCGGCAACATCGACATCGCGCGCTGGCCGGTCAATGCGCAAGGCGCGAGCCTGTACTGGGCGTCGCTGAACCGGGGCAAGCGCTCGGTCGAGCTCGACGTTCGCAGCCCGCGCGGACGGCAGCTCTTCCAGGACCTGATCACCGCCCCGGGCGAGGACGCCGGCATATTCCTGACCAACCTGGGCGTGGACGGCGAACTCGGCTACGAGGCGCTGTCCGCGAAGCGGCCCGACCTGATCATGGTGCAGCTGATCGGCTCGCCCGACGGCGCCAACGCGCTCGACTACACGGTGAACAGCGCCTGCGGCTATCCGCTGGTCACCGGCGACGGGCACGAGCCGGTCAATCACGTGCTGCCCGCGTGGGACCTGCTCGCCGGCATGACGCTCGCCACGGCGATCCTCGCCGCGGTGCACCGGCGGCGCATCGACGGCACCGGCCAGTTCGTGCGGCTCGCGCTGTCGGACGTCGCGATGGCCGCGACCTCCGCGCTCGGCTACATCGCCGACGTCCAGGTCAACGGCACCGAGCGCAAGGCCGACGGCAACTACCTGTACGGCGCCTACGGCGACGCGTTCGCCACCGCCGACGGCCGGCGCGTGATGGTGGTCGCGATCAGCGAGCGCCAGTTCACGGCGCTGATCCGCGCCACCGGGATGCTCGCGGCGCTGCAGTCGTCTGCCGACGCGCTCGGCTACCGGCTCGACTCCGAGGCGGGCCGCTTCGAGGCGCGCGAGCTGATCTCGGCGTTCCTGCGCCCGTGGTTCGGCAAGCGCACGCTCGCTCAGGTCGGCGAGGCGCTGACCGACAAGGCGATTCTCTGGGGGCCGTACCGGACGTTCCGCCAGATGATCGAAGAGGACAGGCGCTGCTCGGAGTGGAACCCGATGTTCCGCAGCGTCGAGCACCCCGGCTACGGCACTTTCCTCACGTCGCGCTCGCCGCTGTCGTTCGGCGCCAGCGCCAACGTGCCCCCGGCCGCGGGCCCGGGCCTGGGCCAGCACGGCGACGACGTGCTCGGCTCGGTGCTCGGCCTGGACGAGGCGGCGCGCGCGAGCCTGCGCGCCGACGGCGTCCTGGGCGGACGAAAGGCCTGATCCGCCGCACGCGAATCAACGGGCCGACACCGCGGGGCCGCGCGCCCCGCCGGACGACGCCCCCGTCACGAGAGACCATCGACATGACCGCACGCCCCGACAGCACCGCCCTGATCGCCGAATGCGCCGCCGCGCTGGGCGCCGCCGACGCCCTCATCGACGCGCTGAAGGCGCGCCTGCGCGAGCGCCTGGGCGGCGACGCCGACGCGGGCGAGGCGCTGAATCGCGAGCAGGCCGCCGCGCACGGCTTCGCGTGGGCCGCGACGTACGTTCAGGCGCTGCGCGAGGTGCTCGACTGGGCGCGGCGGCTGCGCGCGGGCACGGGCCTGCACGAACTCGAGGCGCTGATGCTGCAGGCGGCGTTCGGCGAGTACCTCGCGCAGCTCGCCGGCGGCCTGCCGATGAGCCAGGGAGAGATCTTCCGCCCGTGGGCGCTCGACACCGACGGACGCGCGCTCGCGGCGTTCACCGGCAACGCCTCGGTGGCGAAGCTCTCGCGCGAGGGCTTCGCGCCGCCGGTGCGCGCCCGCATTGCGGAGCTGATCGCGCAGGGGCTGGCGTCGCGCAGCTTCGGCGACCCCGGCGACAGCGACCCGATGCACGCGGAGATCCGCACCCAGTTCGCGCGCTGGGCCGACGACCACGCCGAAGCGGCCCACGGCTGGCACCTGCGCAACGAGCTGATCCCCGACGCGGTGATCGCCGAGCTCGCCGGGCTCGGCGTCTTCGGACTGACGGTGCCCGAGGCCATGGGCGGTTCCGGCCTGGGCAAGGGCGCGATGTGCGTGGTGACCGAGGAGCTCTCGCGTGGCTACATCGGTCTCGGCTCGCTGGGCACGCGCACCGAGATCGCGTGCGAGCTGATCCTGGGCAGCGGCACCGACGAGCAGAAGGCGCGGCTGCTCGCGCCGATCATCGCCGGTACCGTGATCCCGACCGCGTCGTTCACCGAGCCCGACACCGGCTCGGACCTCGCGTCGCTGCGCACCCGCGCGGACTTCGACGCCGCGCGCCGCGTCTGGGTCCTCAACGGCAACAAGACGTGGACGACCCACGGCGCGAGGAGCGACCTGATGACGCTGCTCGCGCGCACCGACCGCGACGCGCCCGGGTACAAGGGGCTGTCGATGTTCCTCGTGCCCAAGCCGCGCGGCACCGACGCCGATCCGTTCCCCGCGCCCGGCATGAGCGGCAGCGAGATCCACGTGCTCGGCTACCGCGGCATGAAGGAGTACGAGATCGGCTTCGACGGCTTCGAGATCCCTGACACGGCGCTGCTGGGGGGCGTGCAGGGCAATGGTTTCAAGCAGCTGATGCGCACGTTCGAGAGCGCGCGGATCCAGACCGCGGCGCGCGCCACGGGCGTCGCGCAGTGCGCGTTCGAGCTCGGCCTGGCCTACGCGCTCGAGCGCCGCCAGTTCGGCCGCCCGATCGTCGCGTTCCCGCGCGTGGCCGACAAGCTCGCGTGGATGGCGGTGGAGACGATGATCGCGCGCCAGCTCACGCACTTCGCCGCGCGCGAGAAGGACGCCGGCCACCGCTGCGACATCGAGGCCGGGATGGCCAAGCTGCTCGCCGCCCGCGTGGCGTGGGCCAACGCAGACAACGCGGTGCAGGTGCACGGGGGCAACGGCTACGCGCAGGAGTACCGGATCAGCCGCGTGCTGTGCGACGCGCGCATCCTCAACGTTTTCGAGGGCGCGGCCGAGATCCAGGCCAACATCATCGCGCGCGGGCTGCTCGGGTGAGGCGTGGCGTTTCGCCCGGGCCGTGAAGTCGCCGGGCGCGAGCGCCGACCGATCGTGGCATCCTTCGCACTTTGATCCCTCCGGCGCCGGGCGCCGGGCCGGTTCCCGACATGCCAGATCCCGCAGCGCCGTCTCCCGCGACCCTGTCGCAGCTTCGCATCGACCGCAGCGCGACCCCGGCGCGCCGGCGCCGGCGCTGGCTGCCCTGGGTGCTGGCCGCGGCGGTCGCGGCGGGGGCGGCGGCGTGGGCGCTCGTGCCGCGCCCGATCGACGTGCAGGTGACCTCGGTGGTCACCACGTACCCGTCGCAGCAGTACGCGCAGCTCACCGCGTCCGGCTACGTGGTCGCGCAGCGGCGCGCGTCGGTGGCCTCCAAGGGCACGGGCCGGCTGGTGGAACTGCGCGTGCGCGAGGGCAGCCCGGTGCGCCAGGGCGAACTGATCGCGCGGCTGGACGCGAGCGACGTCGTCGCGTCGCTGAACGTCGCGCTGGCCGCGGTCGGGCAGTCCGAGGCCTCGGTCCGGCAGGCCGACGCCGGGCTGCGCCAGGCGCAGGCCGAGGCGGCCAACGCCGAGGTGGAACTGAAGCGCCAGCAGGAGCTCGCGGCGAAGGGCTTCGTGTCGCCGCAGGCGGTCGACGCCGCCGAGCGGCGGGCGCTGAGCGCGCGGGCCGGCGTCGCCGCCGCCCAGGCCACGATCGGCAGTGCGAAGGCGGCGCTCGAGCAGGCCCGGGCGCAGGTCAAGGTCCAGCAGGTCAACCGCGACAACACCGAGATCCGCGCGCCGTTCGACGGCGTCGTGCTCGTGAAGAATGCCAACGTCGGCGACATGATCACGCCGTTCTCGGCGGCCGCGGGCACGCTCGGCGCGGTCGTGACGGTGGCCGACATGAGCACGCTCGAAGTCGAGGCCGACGTCTCCGAGAGCAACGTCGCGCGCGTCGTCGCCGACCAGCCGGTGGAGATCACGCTCGACGCGATTCCCTCGGCGCGCTTTCGCGGCAGCGTCGCGCGCATCGTGCCCACCGTCGACCGCGCCAAGGCGACCGTGATGACCAAGATCCGCTTCGAGAAGCTCGACCCGCGCGTGCTGCCCGAGATGAGCGCGAAGGTGACGTTCCTGTCGAAGGCCGCGACCGACGCCGAGCAGCAGCCGGTGCTCGCGGTGAACCCGAAGGCGATCGTCGAGCGCGACGGGCGCAAGCTCGCGTACCGCGTGCAGGGCGACGCGGCCGAGGCGGTGACGGTGAGCGTCGGGCGCAGGATCGGCGAGCTCGTCGAACTCAGCGGCGCGACGCTCGCGGCGGGCGACCGGCTGGTGGTGACGCCGCCGGCGCGGCTCGCGCCCGGCGCGGCGGTCGCCGTCGTCGGCAAGTGAGGCGCGCCGTGGCGCCGGGCGGCGCAGCCGCACGCACGACCCGCACGCGGGGTTCCCGATGCCGGCCGACGCCCCGGTCCCGCTGATCCGCGTCCGGCGCCTGTCGAAGGCGTACCGGCGCGGCGAGCAGGTGATCCCGGTGCTGGTCGACATCGCGCTCGACGTCGCGCCGGGCGACTTCGTCGCGCTGATGGGGCCGAGCGGCTCGGGCAAGAGCACGCTGCTGAACCTGATCGCCGGGATCGACAAGCCCTCGAGCGGCACGATCGAGATCGGCGGCGTCGACATCTCCGGCCTGTCGGAGGGCGAGCTCGCGGACTGGCGGGCCGCCAACGTCGGCTTCATCTTCCAGTTCTACAACCTGCTGCCGGTGCTCAGTGCGCTCGACAACGTGAAGCTGCCGCTGCTGCTCACCGGCCTGGGCGCGCGCGAGCGCGAGGAACGCGCGCTCGCCGCGCTCGCGCTCGTGGGCCTGACCGACCGTGCCGAGCACTTCCCCAACGAGCTCTCCGGCGGCCAGCAGCAGCGCGTCGCGATCGCGCGCGCACTGGTGAGCGACCCGGCGCTGATCGTCGCCGACGAGCCCACCGGCGACCTCGACCGCGTCACCGGCGAGGAGGTGCTCGACCTGCTGGGACGGCTGGTCAGCGAGATGGGCAAGACGATCGTGATGGTCACGCACGACCCGAAGGCGGCGGCGCACGCGCGGCGCATGATCCACCTCGAGAAGGGCGTGCTGGTCGACGAGGCGGCGGCGTGAGCGCCGCCGCCGGGGTGACGCGGTGTTCCTGCTGAAACTGCTGCTCAAGAACGCATTCCGCCACCGCCTGCGCACCGGGCTGACGCTGATCGGCCTCGTGGTGGCGATCTGCGCGTTCGGGCTGCTGCGCACGATCGTCGACGCGTGGTACGCGGGCGTCGAGGGCAGCTCCAGCACGCGGCTGATCACGCGCAGCAACATCTCGCTCACGTTCCCGCTGCCGCTGAACTACGCGCAGCGCATCCGCGCGGTCGAGGGCGTGAGCGGGGTGAGCTGGGCGAACTGGTTCGGCGGCATCTACATCACCGAGCGCAACTTCTTCCCGCAGTTCGCGATCGACGGGCCGACGTACCTGGCGCTGTACCCGGAGTACCTGCTGCCGGATGCGCAGCGCAACGCGTTCTTCCGCGACCGCCAGGGCGCGGTCGTCGGGCGCAAGCTCGCGGACCGCTTCGGCTGGAAGCTCGGCGACCCGCTGCCGCTGCGCGGCACGATCTACCCGGGCACCTGGACGTTCACGATCCGCGGCATCTACGACGGCGTCGACGCCAAGACCGACGAGAACCAGATGTTCGTGCACTGGTCGCTGGTCAGCGAGACGCTGCGCAAGCGCATGGGCAGCCGCGCGGACTACGTGGGCGTGTACATCGTCGGCATCGACGAGCCGAACAACGCGGCGGTGGTCTCGCAGCGCATCGACGCGCTGTTCGCGAATTCGCTCGCCGAGACGCTGACCGAGACCGAGAAGGCGTTCCAGCTCGCGTTCGTGTCGATGAGCGAGACCATTCTGGTCGCGATCCAGGCGGTGAGCCTGATCGTGATCGTGATCATCATGGCGGTGATGGCCAACACGATGACGATGACCGCGCGCGAGCGGCTCGCGGAGTACGCGACGCTCAAGGCGCTCGGGTTCCCGCCGGGGTTCGTGGTCGGGCTGCTGTTCGGCGAGAGCCTGCTGATCGCGGCGCTCGGCGGCGTCGCGGGCGTGGCCGCGACGCACCCGGTGGCCGCGGCGTTCTCGCACGCGGCCGGCACGCTGTTCCCGAATTTCCACGTGAGCGAGCTGACGATGGCGCTGCAGCTGGTCGCGGCCGCGGCGGTCGGGGTGGTCGCCGCTTCGTGGCCGGCGTGGCGAATGAGCCGCATCGACATCGTCCAGGGCCTGAGGCACGTCGCATGAGGCCTCCGCGCGGCGTGCCGCTCGCCTACATCGCGCGCAACCTGTGGGTGCGGCGCGTCACCACCGCGCTCACCGCGGGCGGCATGGCGCTGGTCGTCTACGTGTTCGCGACGGTGCTGATGATGAGCGAGGGCATCCGCGCGACGCTGGTCGCGACCGGCCAGCCCGACAACGTCGTCGTGCTGCGCAAGGGCGCGGGCGCCGAGATCAACAGCATCGTCGACCGCCGGCAGGCGGCGATCATCGAGACGCTGCCGGGCATCGCGACCGGCGCGGGCGGCGCGCGCCTGGTCAGCCGCGAGCCGGTCGTGCTGATCAGCCTGCCCAAGCGCGGCAACGGCAAGGCGAGCAACGTGACGGTGCGCGGCACCTCGCCCGCCGGGCTGCAGCTGCGCCCGCAGGTGCAGGTCGTCGAGGGGCGGATGTTCCGGCCGGGCACGTCGGAGATCGTCGCGGGGCGCGCGGTCGCCGCCGGCTTCGACGGGGTCGGGCTCGGGCAGTCGCTGCGCTTCGCCGGCCGCGAGTGGCTGATCGTCGGGCTGTTCGACGGCCGCCACAGCGGCTTCGACTCCGAGATCTGGGGCGACGCCGAGCAGATGCTGCAGGCGTTCCGGCGCGGCAGCTATTCGACGATGGTGCTGCGCCTGGCCGACGCCGACGGCTACGCGGCATTTCGCGACGCGCTCGAGGACGACCCACGGCTGTCGCTGGAGGCCAAGCCCGAACGCGTGTTCTACGCCGAGCAGAGCGAGGCGCTCGCGACGTTCATCCGCGTGCTCGGGACCGCGCTGTCGGTGATCTTCTCGATCGGTGCCGTCGTCGGCGCGATGATCACGATGTTCGCCGCGGTCGCGGCGCGCACCGCCGAGATCGGCACCTTGCGCGCGCTCGGGTTTCGCCGCGCGGCGGTGCTGTCGGCGTTCCTGGGGGAGTCGCTGCTGCTGTCCGCGCTCGGCGGCGTGCTCGGGCTCGCGGGCGCGAGCGCGATGCAGGCGGTCGACATCTCGACGACGAACTTCTCGACCTTCGCCGAGCTGGCGTTCCAGTTCGTGCTCACGCCCGCGATCGCGGCACAGTCGATGGCGTTCGCGCTCGTGATGGGCGTGGTCGGCGGGTTCGTGCCGGCGTGGCGCGCCGCGCGCCTGGGCATCGCCGAGAGCCTGCGAGCGGCGTGACGAGACGGACGCGACCCGACGGACCTGACGAGGACACCGCGATGACAGAACCGTCGCCGCCGCCGGGCGGCCCGATCGACACCGACCCCGGCGAGACCCGCGAGTGGCGCGACGCGTTCCTCGCGGTGCTCTCGACCGAAGGCGCCCGGCGCGCGCGCTTCCTGCTCGACGAGCTCGCCGCGCTCGGGCGCCAGCCCGCGGTCGGGTGGGAGCCGCCGCGCGGCACGCCGTACGTGAACACGATCCCGGTCGAGGAGCAGCCGCCGTTCCCCGGCGACCTCGCGATCGAGGAGCGGCTCGCGTCGATCATGCGCTGGAACGCGCTCGCGATGGTGGTGCGGGCCAACCAGGCCGCGGGCGAGCTCGGCGGGCACATCGCGAGCTACGCGAGCGCGGCCGACCTGTTCGAGGTCGGCTTCAATCACTTCTTCCGAGCGCGGCGCGACGGCTTCGGCGGCGACCTCGTCTACTACCAGCCGCACTCCGCGCCGGGCATCTACGCGCGCGCGTTCCTCGAGGGCCGGCTGAGCGCGGACGACCTCGCCCACTACCGGCGCGAGATCGAGGCGCGCGGCGCGGGCGCGCGCGGGCTGTCGAGCTATCCGCACCCGTGGCTGATGCCCGACTTCTGGCAGTTCCCGACCGGCTCGATGGGCATCGGCCCGATCAGCTCGATCTACCAGGCGCGCTTCATGCGCTACCTGCAGCACCGCGGGCTGCTCGACACCGCCGGACGCAAGGTCTGGGGCGTGTTCGGCGACGGCGAGATGGACGAGCCCGAGAGCATGAGCGCGCTCACGCTGGCCGCGCGCGAGCGGCTCGACAACCTCGTCTGGGTCGTGAACTGCAACCTGCAGCGGCTCGACGGCCCGGTGCGCGGCAACGGCCGCATCGTCGACGAGCTCGAGGCGCTGTTCGCGGGCGCCGGCTGGCGGGTGATCAAGCTGGTCTGGGGCTCCGACTGGGACGGGCTGTTCGCGCGCGACCGCGGCGGTGCGCTCGCGCGCGCCTTCGCGGGCACCGTCGACGGCCAGTTCCAGACCTTCGCCGCGAACGACGGCCGCTACAACCGCGAGCACTTCTTCGGCCAGAACCCGGAGCTCGCGGCGCTCGCGCAGGGGCTCACCGACGAGCAGATCGACCGCCTCAAGCGCGGCGGCCACGACGTCGTCAAGATCCACGCCGCGTATCGGCGCGCGCTCGACAGCGAAGGGCGCCCGACCGTGATCCTCGCGCAGACGAAGAAGGGCTTCGGAATGGGCGGCGCCGGCCAGGGCCGGATGACGACGCACCAGCAGAAGAAGCTCGAGCGCGACGAGCTGATCGGCTTTCGCAACCGCTTCGACCTGCCGCTGTCGGACGCGCAGGCGGAGGGCGTCGAGTTCTACCGACCGCCGGACGACAGCCCGGAGATGCGCTACCTGCGCGAGCGGCGCGCCGCGCTCGGCGGCGCGATGCCGGTGCGGCGCGCCGACGCGCCCGCGGTCGCGGTGCCCGCGGTCGCGCGTTTCGCGGAGTTCGCGCTCGCCGACTCCGCGCGCGAGACCAGCACCACGATGGCCTTCGTGCGCATGCTGACGAACCTGCTCAAGGACCCCGAGCTCGGTCCGCGCATCGTGCCGATCGTCGCCGATGAGGCGCGCACGTTCGGCATGGCCAACCTGTTCAAGCAAGTCGGGATCTACTCGAACGTGGGGCAGAAGTACGAGCCCGAGGACATCGGCTCGGTGCTCAGCTACCGCGAGGCGCTCGACGGGCAGATCCTGGAGGAAGGGATCAGCGAGGCCGGGGCGCTGAGCTCGTGGGTCGCGGCGGCGACCGCGTACGCGGTGCACGGCACGCGGATGATGCCGTTCTACATCTACTACTCGATGTTCGGCTTCCAGCGCGTGGGCGACCTGATCTGGGCCGCGGCCGACCAGCGCGCGCGCGGCTTCCTGCTCGGCGCGACCGCCGGGCGCACGACGCTGGGCGGCGAGGGGCTGCAGCACCAGGACGGGCAGAGCCTGCTCGCCGCGAGCGCGGTGCCGAACTGCCGCGCCTACGACCCGGCCTTCGCGTCCGAGCTCGCGGTCATCGTCGACCACGGGCTGCGCCGCCTGCTCGAGCACGACGACGACGCGTTCTACTACGTCACCGTGATGAACGAGGCCTACGCGCAGCCCGCGCTGCCCGACGGCGTGCGCGACGACGTGATCCGCGGCCTGTACCGCGTCGCGCCGTCGCGCGGTGCCGCGCAGGTGCGGCTGCTCGGGTCCGGCGCGATCCTGCCCGAGGTGCTCGCCGCGGCCGCGCTGCTGCGCGACGACTGGGGCGTCGACGCCGAGGCGTGGAGCGCGACCAGCTACAGCGAGCTCGCCCGCGACGCGCGCGACGCGCAGCGCGAGGCGCGCCTGCGCCCCGGTGCGGCGGTGCGCGCCAGCCACCTCGAGCGCTGCCTCGCGGGCGACGCGCCGGTCGTCGCCGCGAGCGACTACGTGGTCGCGTGGCCGCAGCTGATCGCGCCGTACCTGCGCGCGCCGTTCACCGCGCTCGGCACCGACGGCTTCGGGCGCAGCGACACGCGCGCGGCGCTGCGGCGCTTCTTCGAGGTCGACCGCCACCACGTCGCGGTCGCCGCGCTGCACGCGCTCGAGCGCGCGGGCGTGCTCGACGCGTCGGTGCGTGCGCGGGCGATCGAGCGCTACCGGATCGACGGGGACGCGCCCGCTCCGTGGAGCGCCTGAGTCTCGGGCGCCGCGGGTCGCGGGCTCGCTCGCGCTCGGAAGCGCCGCCTCGCCCCCGTTCCGAAACGCCCGCCCGGCGGCGCTCGCGCCAGGGGGGCACGACTACAATCGTCCGCATCCGGGCACGAGCCCGGCGCGCCGCGCCGGGTCACCCGAGGAGGCAGCTCATGGTCGTCGTCATCGTGCAGATCCCGATCGCACCGCGGGCCCGCGACGAAGCGATCGCGCAGGCTCGAAAGAGCGCGCCCACCTACCAGGCGCTCGGCGCCCGGGGGCTGGTGCGCAAGCACTACC
>Ga0268298_10004857_pt1 | contig 12868 bp, 6 predicted proteins | sample WWTPWeurt_MetaG_FD_194462 | JGI IMG/M metagenome (GOLD analysis project Ga0268298, IMG submission 194462) | Activated sludge microbial communities from WWTP in Nijmegen, Gelderland, Netherland - WWTP Weurt | ecosystem: Engineered > WWTP > Aerobic digester > Activated sludge | place: Netherlands...
ACCGACATTGAACGAGGAGGGCAATGTAGCGGATCTGATTCGTCGTCTTGACGGCGCATTTCGAGAGTCCGACATTGAATATGAGATACTGGTCGTAGATGATCACTCAATGGATGGGACGCGTGCCGAAGTATCCAAGCTTCGCGACACATATCCTGTCTTTTTCTTTTCCAAAAAAGGGAAGAGAGGCAAGGCGTATTCGATTCTTGAGGGATTCGAATACGCGCAGTACGAGAAGATAGCCATGATCGACGCTGACCTGCAGTATCCGCCGGAGGCGCTTCCTAAGATGGTGAAAAAGCTCAATCGCGGTTTCGATATCGTGGTGGCGAATCGCATCGAACGGGAGACGAGTGTGCTTCGGAAAATTTTGAGTCGCGGATTTGCGCTTGTTTTCTCGAAATTTCTGCACAACCTCGACGTCGACGTGCAGTCGGGTATGAAAGTGTTTCGCGCGCGCATCGCGAAAGAAGTTCGCATCGCTCCCGATCCGTGGACGTTTGATTTGGAGTTCCTTCTTTCGGCGCGCAATTACGGATACGTGATTGGCGGGGAGGATATCTTCTTCGCCGAGCGAAAAGCGGGCGAATCGAAAATCGTTTTTTGGAAAGCGATTCGTGAAATCGGATGGAATGCCGTAAAGCTTCGACTTCGTGGTCGACCACCGCTTCGCATTCACCCGGAAGGGAGGGGCGAGGGGAATCGAGTCGGTATGATTGGCGCCGGTGTCGCTCATAAGGGAAAGCGATTCGTGACGCATTCGACGCTTCCCCATGATATTTCCGCGCTTCACACGTTTGTTTCGTGGCAGAAGTGGTTTGCGGGATTTCTCGCGGTCATTTTTGCGGTCGGCGTCATTGCTTTTCCGCTTCAGACGCTTATTTCGGTGACGGCTCTTTTGACCGCCATCTATTTTTTCGACGTGCTTTTCAACGTGTTTTTTGTTGCGCGGAGTCTCAAAAAACCGCCGGAGGTCTCGTTTACGGAACAAGAACTTTCCGATCTTCGGAATGAGGATCTTCCGATCTACTCTATTCTGTGCCCACTCTATCGCGAGGCGCATATTCTGCCGGGATTTTTGGAGGCGATCGAGAAACTCGATTGGCCCAAAGAAAAACTCGAGGCGCTCCTACTTCTTGAAGAAAACGACGAAGAAACGATCGCCGCGGCGAGAGCGATGCAGCTCCCGTCCTATGTCCGCGTTGTTGTTGTACCTCACTCGGAACCGAAGACCAAACCGAAGGCGTGCAACTACGGACTTTCGATGGCGCGAGGCGAGTATGTCGTTATTTATGACGCCGAGGATATTCCCGATCCCTTGCAACTCAAGAAAGCGTATCTCGGATTCCGGACGCTTCCGAGAAGCGTGTGGTGTCTTCAGGCGAAGCTCAATTATTTCAACGCGAATCAAAATATTTTGACGCGGCTTTTTACCGCCGAGTACTCCCTATGGTTTGATGTCACGCTTCCGGGACTTCAGTCGGTCGCCACGTCGATTCCGCTCGGCGGGACGAGCAATCATTTTCGTCGCGAGGATCTCCTCTCACTTGAAGGATGGGATCCCTTCAATGTGACCGAAGATTGCGATTTGGGCGCTCGTATTTTTACCAGGGGGTATCGGACGGCAATCATCGATTCGGTGACGCTCGAAGAAGCGAACAGTCGCGTGGGAAATTGGATCCGTCAGCGGTCGCGCTGGATCAAGGGGTATATGCAAACCTACCTTGTCCATATGCGCGACCCAATCCGATTTTTCCGAGAGAATGGCATTCACGCGTTGCTTTTTCAATTTATCGTCGGCGGGAAGATCGCGTTTATGCTCATCAATCCGATCCTGTGGCTCCAGACGATTGTGTATTTCGCGTTTCGCCCCGTTGTCGGATCGACCATTGAGGCGTTCTATCCGAATATCGTCTTTTATATGGCGGTCGTGTCGCTCGTCTTCGGCAATTTTCTCGCGATGTACTACTACATGATCGGATGCGCCAAGCGCGAGAAATGGAGTCTTATGAAGTGGGTATTTCTCATTCCGTTCTACTGGCTCCTCGTGTCGGTCGCGGCCATCATGGCGGCGTATCAACTTTTTGCGAAGCCGCATTATTGGGAGAAAACGACGCACGGACTGCATCTTTTCAAAAAAAAGAAAACGGAAAGCTTGATCTCGGACGAACGACCGGAAGAGGCGATTCGAATATCTCCGGAGGGAATTTTTGTCGCGCTTGGTCGTTTTGTTTCGCGTGCGACGAGCGCCGTTGTCGGAAATATTCAAAAGGGATTTGTCACGATTGCCTCCGCTTCGGTTGCGCCGGTTTCGAGAGCGGGTTCTTTCGGGCGGCGCGCGCGAACGCTTTTTTCCGGTATGTCTTCGAGTGACGCATGGCGCGGGATGTTCCGTCGCGAATGGGTGAACGCGGCGCTTCGTTTCGCGCGGTCGCCGGAAGGATTCTTTGTAGTCGCGATGTTCGTTTCCAATGTTTTGAATTTTTTGTTCAACGCGTTTTTGGGTCGCACGCTCTCATTTGAAATGCTGGGCGCGGTTATGCTTCTCAATACGCTCTGGTATCTCGCGCTCATTTTCATCAATCCGTTCGCGACGACCATCAATCGTGAATCTTCGTATCTTTTCGCCAAGAAGGGCGAGTCGGAAGCGCGAGCGTTCTGGGCGTCCGTGATGCGCTTCGGGCTTATTGCCTCCGTCTTCGCCATGGCGGCATGGCTCTTCGCGGTGCCATCGCTTTCGCGATTTTTTCACATTGACGAGCTCCCCCTTTTGACGGCATTCGCTCCGCTTCTTGCTGGCGGACTGATCGCGTTTGGAAACTTCGGATATCTCCAGGGGACGCTCCGGTTTCGGGCGGCGGCCGTGGTCTCTCTGGTTGAATCCGCCGTGAAACTCTTGGGCGCTTTCATATTCATCGCCGCGGGATGGGGAGATATCGTTTATTTTGCGATTCCGATAAGCGTTCTCGTTTCGGCGTTTGCTTCGTTTCTTTTTATTCCCTCGGCGCTTCCGTCTCTCGCCAATCCCAAGCCGTCAAAGGCGTTTCCGGTCGAATTTTTTTCCGCGGCGATTCTCGTGACGATATCGACCGCTCTCTTTACCACGGTAGACGTGCTTTTGGCGAAGCACTTTATGTTCGAGCGGAATGCCGGGGAATACGCGCTTCTGTCCTTGGTCGGCAAGGTGATTTTCTTTCTCGGCATTATGCCGAATATGTTCATGGTGACCTTTGTCGGACGAAACCGAGGATTGGGAAAGGGAACGAAGAGCGTGTTTCGAATTATTTACTCGATTTCGGCGATTATAGTCACGGGAAGCGTGCTCGTGTTCGGATTTTTCGGAGAGACGTTTGCCACATTGCTGTTCGGCGAAAAAATTCTCCAAATCGCATCTTTCCTTCCGATGTATACCGCGGCGATCGCTTTCTTCACACTCTCGACCATTATTGTGACGTATCATCTCGCGCGCAAACGGTATGTGTTCGTCTTTGCGGCGCTTTGTATGTCGCTTGCGGAAGCGGTGGGTATCTATCGGCTTCATTGGTCGCTCGACGGTGTCGTGTGGGTAGTCTTCCTCTCGAGTTTTTTTGGGTGGGTGCTTCTCGAATTCTTGCATTTTTCGGAACCGTCTTTTCAGTTCTTCGGTCGGGCGTATCGGGATTTCCTCGGCGCCTTTCGGGGGCGTTCTCCGGAAGGAAAATTATCTTCAATCGGCAAGCGCGTACTCATTTTTAACTGGCGCGATACGCGACACGCCTATAGCGGCGGCGCGGAAGTGTATGTCGAGGAAATCGCGAAGCGGTGGGTATCGGAAGGGCATACGGTTACGTTGTTCTGCGGCAATGACGGGAAGTCTCCTCGGCACGAGACGCGAGACGGTATCCGCATTGTGCGTCGAGGCGGGTTTTACCTGGTCTACGCATGGGCGTTCGTGTATTATTTCACTCGGTTTCGCGGGAAGTACGATGTGATTCTCGATTGCGAAAACGGCATCCCGTTTTTTACGCCATTCTATGTCAAGGAACCGGTCGTTTGCCTGTTGCATCACGTGCATCAAGACGTGTTCTTCCGATTTTTGCCGAAGCCCTTGGCGATGTTCGCGAGCTTTCTCGAGAAAACGCTGATGCCCTTGGTGTACGCGCGGGTTCCGTTCGTGACGGTGTCGCAGTCGAGTCGGAAAGATATGGAAGCGCTCGGTATCGGGAAAGCGGGCATTCGTATCGTCCACCCCGGAGTTCATCTCGATGAGTTTGTTCCGTCCGAGCGGAAAACCGATCGACCGACTATTCTGTATCTCGGGAGGTTAAAAGCATACAAGTCGATCGATGTGTTACTTCGCGCGTTTCGATCAGTCATCGCCGAGCGACCGGAGGCTGAACTCATTATTGCCGGAGACGGCGATGAAGAATCCGCGTTGAAACGCTTGGCGTTTGAGGAGCTCCGCCTTGGGAGCGAGCGTGTTCGGTTTGTCGGTCACGTGTCGGAAGAAAAGAAGAAAGCGCTTCTTCAGGATGCATGGATGCTGATCAATCCGTCGATGATGGAGGGGTGGGGCATTGTCGCGATCGAGGCGAACGCGTGCGGGACGCCGGTTGTCGCTTCCGATGTGCCGGGATTGCGCGATTCGGTAAAGAATCCGCACTCCGGTTTTCTCGTTCCCTATGGCGACGCGGACGCGTTTGCCGAGAAAATGCTGCTTCTCATTCGCGATCGCGAGCTCCGGCTCGGTATGAATCGCGGCGCGCGCGAATGGGCGGAGCGGTTTGATTGGAATGTGTCGAGTAAATTGATGTTTGAGGCGATCTCTGTTTCAAATGATGAACGAGTGATATGAAACCATTTACCGTTATCGTGGGCGTACCGGCATACAACGAGGAAGCGAATATCGCTTTCTTGCTTGAAGATATCCTGAGACAACGGTGTGAGAGTTTTGTCTTGAAAGAAATCGTGATCGTGTCGGATGGAAGCACGGATGAAACGTCGGATATCGCGAAGCGATATGAGTTTCGCGCGGTTTCGGTTCGAGGTGACGGAAAGCGAAAAGGAAAGGCGACAAGACTGAATGAAATTTTTGATGCCGCCCGGGGTCGCGCGGACGCGGTGGTACTCTTCGATGCCGATATCGCGCTTGTCGGAGACGAGGTGCTCGAGAAAATGGTCGGCGCGGTTCGTTCCGGCGCGGACCTGGTATCTTCGGAACTTTTGGCACTTCCGCCGAAGACGATGACCGGTCGGGCGATTTTTGCGAGTCATGAATTGAAGCGACGGATGTTTGCCGAGTGGAGGCGGGGAGAGAATATCTATGCGTGCCATGGCGCGGCCCGCGCGTTTTCAAGTCGCCTTTTCCCCATCCTTCGGTTCAAAGAAAGTGTCGGCGAGGATGCGTATTCGTATCTTTTTGCCAAACAGCGAGGGTTTCGATATGCTCGCGTGTCGACCGCGGCGGTTCGCATTCGCGTGCCGGAAACGCTGCGGGATCACGAGAAACAGAGCCGGAGATTTACGGATTCGCAAGCGCTTTTTTTTCGCGAATTCGGACGAATTGCGGTTTCGGAAGAATACCGGTATCCGAAGTCATTGTTGGTGAGGTATTTCTCGAAATTTTTTCTAATACACCCCTTTGCACTCTCGTGGTATGTGGGTATTATGTTATATCTCCGCTTTTTCTCTCGGTTTCGCGAACAACAAGGAACATGGTCACCCGCATCGAGCTCCAAGGTTCTCCACTCATAATAATCGCGTCGATATGTTTTCTTTCGGATCTTCCATGTCACTTCGTGTTCGTCGAATTGTATATACATTTCTTCGGATTTCGGATGTTTTTTTCCCGCGCCGTCGAGACAAGCTGGTGATTTTTTCCTACCACAGCATTGCAAAAGACGCGTGGCGTTTCAGTATCGATCCGGAACTGTTTCGAGTCCAGATCGAGGCGCTTCTCTCGACATACCGACCCATCTCTCTTTCGGAGGCGGTTGAGTTTCTTTACGGAAAACGTGTGATTGAACAACCTTCGTTTGTTTTGACTTTTGATGATGGCTATCGAGATATTCTCGACGTGAAGGAATTTCTCGCGGAAAAGAAGATTCGTCCGACGTGTTTCATCCTTTCCGATTCTCCGCGCGCGGATCTCGCGGAATTGGGGACGCGACGAGAATTTCTGAATGTCGCCGATATCCGAGAGTTGATGTCCTCGGGATGGGAAGTCGGGTGTCATAGCGCGACGCACGGAGATTTTTGGGCGATGACGCCGGAGAGGATTTTCGAGGAGACGGCAAACGCCAAGAAAAAACTCGAAGCCGAACTCGGCGTTCCCGTCCGATATTTCGCCTATCCGCGGGGACGGTATACGGACGCGGCGAAGCGCATCATACGGGACGCTGGGTATGATTTGGCGCTCTCTATGGATGACGGATTTCTTTCGACCAAGACCGATCTTCTCGCCGTGCCGCGTATCGGCGTCGATCGGACGCACACATTGAAAGAATTCGGCGCGATTCACACGGACGCGGCGATACTCTTTCGAAGACTGGTAAAAAAAATTATTGGAAAATTTTTATGAATATGCGAAATACTCTTCTCAAAGTTCTCGGACCCGTTCGCGCTCGACTGATGCGAATGCTTCGACCGAAGTCCGGGTATTTTCTCTTTCCCGTTCCCATGCGAAAACTTGAGCCTATCAGTTCAAAATTCGGGTACGATCGGGGGACGCCTGTTGATCGGTACTATATCGAACGTTTTCTCGACGGAGTCAAACTCGATATTCGCGGGAAGTGTCTTGAGGTGACGGACAGCGCTTATACAAAACGATTCGGCGAAGATCGGGTGACAAAGAGCGAAGTGGTTGACATTGATCGAAATAACACAAACGCGACGATCCTTGCCGATCTCCGCGATATGCGAAAGGAAATACCCGATGATACGTTTGATACGATTATCGCGACGCACACATTTGGCGTGATTGATGATTTTGAAGCGGCGATACGCGAATGTGTGAGAATTTTGAAGCCGGGTGGCACACTGATTGCGACCGTATCATCCCTCGGTGTCGCCGCTGAACCCGAGCTTGCGTATTGGAGATTCACGAAGGCGTCGGCGCGATATGTGTTTGGGAAATACTTTGATCGAGAGACGCTCCGCATTTCGACATTTGGCAATGTGCTTTCGGGTCAAGCGTTTTGGGTGGGACTTGCCGCCGAGGAACTTTCCACAGAAGAGCTTCGAAAAAATGATGATCGGTATCCGATCGTTATCGGTATTTCCGCAAAGAAAAGTCTTCACGATAATTCATAAGAGAAAGATGTATGAACTCCAATGTGACCAAACTCTCGAAAGAAGAAAAGCGGCTTGATGTCGTGGTGAAGTTTTTTTATCCGGTCGTTGCCGGTATCGAAACGAATATCTTGAATATCTATTCCTATCTGGCGACACAGGGGTGGGAGGTGGTGATTCATACCTCGACGAGTACGCCGGACGCGCCTCATTCGCTACCGAGTACGGGGGAGATTCGCGGACTTTCCATTCGCCGATACCGATGGCGTTGGTACGGATTTGTTCCGGATATTGATTGGCGACGGTCGGGTTCGGTATGTCTTCACAACTTCAATGTGTTTCCGCACAGTTGGATGCTGTCACTCCTCCTGTTTTTGAAAATGATTCGCCGGACGCGCCGCGCCGTTTTTCTTATTCCTCACGGTGGATATACGCCCGGCTGGTGGACATTTACGCGATTTCAGAGAATATCGAAGCGTCTGTATCAGAAATTTATCGGGACATTCTTGATTAACCGTTCGGTAGATGGTCTTCGATCCGTTTCGGAATGGGAAACCGAAGAAACGATCAAGAGCGGTGTTCGTCGCGATATCGTCGAGACGATTCCAAACGGCATCGAGAAGGAAGTGTATTCCGATATTGAGCGGTTGGCGAGCGATCGTATTCGAACGCTGGTGAAGGAGCTTGGCGAATATGTGGTTCAGGTCGGGCGTATCCATCCCATCAAGAATCAGTTGACAACGATTCGCGCCGTCGCGAAGGTTCCCGGTGTCGCGTTTGCGATTGCGGGTCCCGTTACCGATGAAGCGTACAAGAAAACACTCGACGAAGAAATCCGAAAGCTCGGCGTTGCCGATCGAATTCATTTTCTCGGTGTCGTTGACGGAGTTGACAAGTACTACCTTCTTCGTCATTCTTTGGCAAATACGCATATGGCGTCGTGGGAGAGCTACTGCAATGCCGTTCACGAGTCAATGAGTCAGGGTTGTATTTGTATTGTCGCCAAAGATACGGCATTGGAAGAACTTATTCGAGATGGCGTAAACGGATACGCGGTTCCCGTTTCGGATGCTGAGGGAGTCGCGGATAAAATACGCTTTGTTCTCCACAATAGAGAGAGCGAAACGATAGCGGCGATGCGGAAGCGAAATATTGATTTTACGGCAGGGCACTCCTGGGATGATCTCGCGCGGCGAGTTGAGGCGTTTTATACGAAAATTCTTCTTGGGAAGCGGTCATAAATCTCTCTTTATTGTATGAATGTATTTTTGAAAGTATTCGGGTTCAGTAGAATTTCTTCTGGGTGGCTCCTTTTGTGTTTTTCGGCGCTTGTTTTTTTGTTCGCGCTTCGCGGGCTTCCGGGGAATCCGACGGCGGAAGAAATGATGGCGACGGAAACGTGGCGATCCGAGGGTCCGCTTGAGCTGTCTCCAGAGCGGGGACGTTTCGCGCTCCTCTACTCTATCGTTGAAGATGAATCTCTCTTTTTTTCGCTTCCGGTTGCTCGTCTTGCGACGCCCGACCTCGCTCTCAATCCGGAGGGGAAATTCGTTTCGCTTTTCGCGCCGTTCCTCTCGTTTATCCTTATACCCGGGTACTTCACTGGGAAATTGTTGGGAGCATCCGTTGTCGGGGCGATTGCCATGATCGCGCTTTTCGCGGCGGGAAACGCTCTGTTTGTTCGAGCTATAGCGCTTCGTCTTGGCGCCGGAAGGAACGCGGCATCGCTTGGCGCGCTCACGTTTCTTTTCGGGACGCCAGCATTTGCCTATGGGACGACACTCTACCAGCATCATGTTTCCGTGTTTTTACTTCTTTTTTCGGTGTACGCATTGCTTCGTTGGAATACTTTTTGGTCGCTTTCGCTGGTGTTTTTGTTGATCGGCATATCCGTACCGCTCGACAATCCGAATGCGTTTCTCTTCATCCCGATTGCTCTGTGGGCATTGGCGCGTATCGTATCGGTGAAGGCAGGGGAGTCCGGAGACGCTTTTTCGATGACGGCTCGTCCGCTCCTACTTTTTTCCGGATTGATTGTCGTGGTCCCGCTTCTGCTTTTTATGTGGTACAACGTAACGGTAAACGGCGGGGTACTTCAGCTTTCCGGAACGCTCCCGAATGTTCCCGCGATTTCCGAGAATGGATTGGCTCTTGACTCCGATCCCAATCAACACACGGAAAAAAAGCCGGAAGAGAGAGAAGAGAAAACAGCGATTGGTTTTTTTGAGACGAGAAATATTTTGAACGGACTCTATGTTCATCTCGTGAGTCCCGATCGCGGTACTCTTCGATATACTCCGGTTATACTGCTTGGAATTTTTGGATTTGTTTTACTGTATCGGAAGAAGAAGTTTCTTGTTTTGAATGTGCTCGCTGGCGTTTCTTTGGTGACGCTCCTCCTCTATTCACTCTGGGGTGATCCGTGGGGCGGGTGGGCGTTTGGGTCGCGATATCTTATCCCGGCATACGCGATGCTTGGTATCGGTATCAGTATCGCGCTTGAGGAATGGAAGAAGTCTCGTGTTTTTCTCGGTGTTTTTTGCGCGCTTTTCGTTTATTCCGTCGGCGTGAATACGCTCGGGGCGATCACGTCGAGCGCGAATCCGCCGCAAATACAGGTCTTGGAACTCGAAGCGCTTTCCGGAAAAGAGCAAAAGTACACCTTCGCGAGAAACTGGCAGTATCTCCACGAATCGGGATCGAAATCGCTTGCGTATCAAATTGGGATGAATCGACGTATGAGTGCCGAGGCGTACTATTGGTTTCTGGTCACGCTTGTTGTCGCGGGGTCGTCGGGGTTTCTTGTTTCTCTCGCCCGTGAAAAAAATCGTACACTATGAAATTCTCCGGAAAACAATTCTTCGGATTCCAATGGTCGATTTCGCGCGAACGGATTGATGGCGTTCGAGCTTTTTTTGAGCGGCACGGGACGGCGATTGTTATGAGCGTTCTCTCGGCGGTTTCCGTGTGGGCGTTTTTGCACTATTACTCGAACGGTTTGGGACTTGCTTATAACGACGCGCGGTCGCATCTCGATATCGGGCGGCGCGTGGTCGAGGGACTTCGACCCGGATTTGCGCAGTTGGGGAGTGTGTGGTTGCCTTTGACGCACCTCTTGATGACGCTCACGATCTGGAATGATTTTATGTGGCATTCGGGACTCGCGGGGGCGCTCTGGTCTATGGTCGCGTTTGTCGGGACCGGCGTTCTCATCTTTCTTTTTTTGCGCGAGCTTGGCGTGGGACTTTTGGGGCGATTCGTCGGCGTCGCTCTCTTTGCAACGAACCTCAACATTCTCTATCTTCAGTCAACCGCGATGACAGAGCTCGTGCTCTTGGGAACGATGACCGCCGCCGTCTATTTCCTGCTTCTCTGGTATACGCGGAAGAAGCTCCCGTTTTTGCTCCTCTCGGCTCTCTTCGTGATGTTCTCGACACTCGTTCGATATGACGGGTGGTTTCTCCTGTTCTTTCTCTCGATGATGATTGTCGTCTCGGTGTGGAAGTCCGGAGGGTACGTGAAGTCCGAGGGGACATTTGTGCTCTTTGCGACACTTGGCGGATTCGGGGTTTTTCTGTGGCTTCTGTGGAATCTTCTTATTTTCGGTGATCCGCTTTTCTTCGCCTTCGGTCCCTACTCGGCGCATACGCAACAACTGGATCTCGCGTCGGCGGGCGTCCTTCCGACCAAGGGCGATTGGTTGCTCTCGGCAAAGATGTATTTCTACGCGCTCGCGTACAATACAAACGCCTTCGCGCTCTTCTTGGGCGTGATCGGGTCGGCGCTTCTTTTCTTTGATCGACGTATCGCGCCTCGGGCGCGGTTTGCGACACTCGCGTTGTTCGCGCCGCTTTTCTTCAATATCTTGGCACTCTATCTCGGACATTCGGTTCTCTTTATCCAGGGGCTCTCGGGAGATACGTGGTTCAATGTGCGCTATGGCATTATGATGATGCCGTCGGTCGCCATCTTTGTCGGGTATCTCGTTCATCGGGCGGCGGGACTTCGTCCCGTGCTCGTCGGGCTTTTGCTCTTTGTGCTCTTTTTCCAATTCTCAAGTCACGACGCGGTGACGATTGACGACGGACGCGTGGGATCGAGTCAGAAAAACGTGACGGAAGTTGCCGGATGGCTCGCGAAAAACGCGGGTCCGCGCGAGGGCTTCATCCTCATCTCCGCCGCGTCGCATGACTCTATCATTTTCTCTTCGGGACTTCCGATGAGTCGATTCATCCACGAAGGAACGGGACCCTACTACGCGAGCGCGATTGAGAACCCCGATCGGTGGGCGCGCTGGATCGTCGTTCGGACAAACTCGGACAGTGACTCGACGTGGCGACTTCTCAAAGATAGTTTCGGATTTCTCGACCGCTACACCAAGGTGGACTCGTATCCCTTCGCGGACGTGTACGAGTTGAAACCCGAGTATTTCGGCGGACTTATCACGGAGCCGGTGAGTGGGTGGTGAATTTTTGATATTATACCAGCTTATTTTTAATCTCTGCTATCTTGTGAGTTGCCGAAACTGCAAAAAATATTTTTTCTCACATGCTCCTCGTTGGGCTCGGAGCAAGCTTTCGAAAAATTATTTTTTGCAGTTTCGGCGTGCACGGTAGAAGTCTTTAGAGTAATTTAGTATCATTCGAAAAACTTTTTGTTATACGACTGCTCCGTGATATTGTAGATTCATGAAGTGGATATTTTTTGGTTTTGGTGTTTTTGCGGTGCTTGGCGCGGGAGGGATGTTGCTTCTCGGAGTGCTTTCATCCGGAAGCGGGAAGCTTATGGTGTACCCCAAGCCGGAGGCGAGCTTTTGGGCGTTTCGGTCGATTGATACGATGAAACACTCGCGGGATTTGGCGCGGGAGAAGCTTCATGACGCGTCGTATGACGCAGTGATTGAGCGAGAGGTGAAGGCTATCGCCGAGACGGGCGCTTCGCACATCGCGATTGCGACGCCGTATGATGAGGAATTTATTCCGTATCTTTCGCGGTGGGTTGAGGCGGCGAGGCGACACGATTTGCGCGTTTGGTTTCGCGGAAACTTCTCGGGATGGGAAGAGTGGTTCGGGTATTCGCGTATTTCACGCGAGGAACATCTTCAAAAAATGAAATCTTTTCTTCTGAAACACCCGGATCTTTTCCAAGACGGCGATGCGTTTTCGTCGTGTCCGGAATGTGAAAACGGCGGTCCGGGGGATCCGCGGCAGACGGGTGACGTGTCGGGATATCGAAACTTTTTGGTCGAAGAGTACGAGGCGGCGAACGAGTCGTTCGAGAAAACAGGGAAGCGGGTTATGACACATTTCTTTTCGATGAACGGCGATGTGGCGCGGCTCGTGATGGACAAAGACACGACGAAAAAGTTGGGCGGCGCGGTGACGGTGGACCACTATGTAAAGACACCCGAGACGCTCGCGCGCGACGCGGAGGATTTCATCGGACGAAGCGGTGGGAAGCTCGTTCTCGGGGAATTTGGCGCGCCGATCCCGGATATTCACGGGGCGATGAGCGAGGGTGAACAGGCAGAGTGGCTCGAAGATTCGCTCTACCGGCTCGCGCGCGTTCCGGATGTGTTTGGCGTGAGCTACTGGACGCA
>Ga0268298_10004858_pt1 | contig 12867 bp, 13 predicted proteins | sample WWTPWeurt_MetaG_FD_194462 | JGI IMG/M metagenome (GOLD analysis project Ga0268298, IMG submission 194462) | Activated sludge microbial communities from WWTP in Nijmegen, Gelderland, Netherland - WWTP Weurt | ecosystem: Engineered > WWTP > Aerobic digester > Activated sludge | place...
GGAGAAGCGTTGCGCATGCGACGGTAAACCATCGCACTGCCGAAGAGGTAGTGATCACGAAACGCGCAACAACATACGCCAGCAGACTCAATGCCACAGTCTTAAGTTCCAACACATACCATTTTGGAGCGGTTATAAAACTATAGAGTGAAACGCCGATAAGCAAATAGAGAAAAAGGAGCACGATAACGCTATCAATACGCTTCCATTCCCATTTCCGCACTCCGAACAAAAACTGGAACACAAGAACCGAAACAGCAAGCGCCAAAAACGCTTCGCCAAGATACATATTCACCACCGTTCCATTTGCGATGGGAAATGCGAGAAACGTACCGAGAGCGAACGCCGGAAGCGTAGCGACAAGCGGAATCCACGGATGATGGCGGAATGCGAAAAGTGCAACAACAAACAGCGCGCCAAGTATAAGAAGAACTGGCGTTTTCGCTGCCACATACATCGTTGCGACAAGCGCCAAGAGAAACAAAACAGTGCTGTATTTTTGGAGCAGAATACGCATAAATATACTTCTATTGTAGAGTGTTTTCGTCATAAAAAAAAGACCGTGATAGGTCTTTTGATTGTTAAGTTGAACCCGAAGGTCCTGTGTATGGTTTCGAAAGGCGATGCCTTTCTCCAGAGAAGAATTACTCTTCCCACATACATCAGAACCCTCGGGTGTTGCAGTTAGTCTTGGAAAAGTGGAATGAACTTCACATTCCACTTTGTCCGATCTGTTTTGTTCGGATCCTCGACACATATCGTGGTCATGTTAACCAGCGACCCACCGCCATTCACGAACGGGCTCCCAGCGATGCATTGCCCGCTTGCCAGCTCGGTAAACGCGGGAATCTTAACCCACTTTGCATCCTCAAACGCAAGGTTGAACCCACTCTGGTCAACGGCATTCTTGGGAATCCACGATACCCGCTGTCCGGAATTGTCTACCGGAACAGTTATCTCAACGCCATTGTACCACGATTTAACCGCTCCGATGGCAAACCCCTCGGAAGAGCATCCATGCACGGCAATCTGATAGTAGCCCTCACCCGTTTCGTACAGAGTAACAGTGCATGAAGGCGGAAGAAGTCGCGTCGGCTCGTCACGATGAGCAAACACCGCCGCTGAGACCGCAAAGAGAACAGCTGCGAAAAGAGATTGGAAGAACTTATTCATTTTACCCTCCTTACGGGCGTGAAAAAAATTTGATGAAACAAAAATAGACAAACCAGCATGGTCTGTCCACAGGAAAAATATATTCCTAAAACAATACGATACGAGGAATTATGCTCTTGAGCAAAGTTCGAGGCAAAATCGAGAAAAAATGTAAGTCGTATTCTGTATATGACGTTATTTTTCAAGGTTTTAACCAAAAAATGTGCCGAACGCGTAATTCCTATATACCTTCCCTGCGGACAACCCATAGAAGTCGTCTATTCCTCACCCGTCTTTCAAAGAACCGTCTCCGAACGAGATTTCACGTTCGATACCCGATTGTACCTCCAAATCCTATTTTTGTCAATACCAGCGCATCGCGAGCATTGACAAAACAGATGTTTTCTGATATTATATATCGTTCCGCTTCGCCCGAATTTCAAGGGTAGCAGGAACAAAAAATCAAGATCAAAAAAACTTCGAGGAATCACAAAATGTCAAATATAACCGCCTCATTCTTTGTTTGTATTATTTTTTCCCTGCTGCAGGGATGCACCGGAACCATGGAAGGATTGCAAAGGGATTTTCAATCCTTTTCAGCCCCGGGTCAGGGTACAAGGAGTGTCACTCAGCAAAGCCAAGAACAAAGCCGGACACCTGATTTCCTTGAGCTCCTCATCGCAGACAGGGATGTTCAGGAAATAATCGGAAAAGGAAGATCGGGAAAAGGATTAACGACAGTGATATTTGGAAAGGAAGTCTCTGTCACACCAATCGGGGATAGCTACCTGAACCACATTGGGAGAATAACTGTTCCAAAACTTTGTCGAAACATGGAGGTGAAGACGGGAAAAAAGAAAAAGGACTTTATAACAGTTTGTTTCGATGAACGAAGTGGGCGGTGGGTTTATGGCGGGGAGACAAAAAAATAACACCTCCCTCTTGAAACACCCAGAAACAGGATTCCGGCAACGCTGGGGATCCTGTTTTTTTTCTGAAACTCTCCTATACCAACACAAGACACATTCGTAATCGAAATTGTACTATGCCAAAAATCCGACTTTCTCTTTCACCTCAGTATGCTTTTTCGATGCAACACTCTTCGCGCGTTCAGCCCCCCTTCGCAAAACATCCCGTACTGCGTCATCGGAAAGCGCCGTATAGCGTTTTTGAAACGACTCCAGAAACTCCGCCACTACCACACCAAGGTCTTGCTTGAATTCGGCATACCCTTTCCCCTTATACGAACTTTCAAGCGATTCAATCGTCTTTCCCGAAAAAAGCGAAAAAATCGTAAGCAAGTTTTTCATCGCCGGATGATCGTCGCTTGCGGTAATATCCGATCCGCTATCCGTCACGGCGCGCATAATCTTTTTCTTCGCTTCTTCCGGAGCATCCATAAGCGCGATATATCCCAGCTCGGATACTGCTGACTTGGACATTTTTTTGGCGGGATTATCTAATGCCATAATGCGCGCGCCCGACTGCTGCACCACCGCCTGCGGAATGACGAAGGTATCGCCGAAGTTTTTATTGAATCTTCGGGCAAGCGTTCGCGCCAATTCGATATGCTGAACTTGATCTTCCCCTACCGGAACCACCTCTGTGTCATAGAGAAGAATATCGGCCGCCTGAAGCACAGGATAATCAAACAGCCCAACACCCACAGAATTAAACTTTTCCTTCCATTCTCGCAACACCTGAATATCCGTGCCGGCATCGAATGCTTCGAGATCAATGCCGCTTTTATCTTTAAACTGCGTCATCTTAGTAAGATCACCGTTCTTCGCAATTGTATTGAGTACCCATGAGAGCTCGGCATGTTCCGAAACATGCGACTGAACGAAGAGCGTTGCCTTATTTGGATCAATACCGGAAGTAAGGTACATCTTCGCTATCTCCAGCGTTCTTCGGCGCAGATCTTCCGGTTTTTGAGAAACGGTAATTGCATGCAAGTCCACGATGCAGAAAAAAGCATCAAACTGTTCCTGAAGTGCAACCCACTGTCTGATCGCTCCCAGATAATTTCCGATATGCAAGTCACCCGACGGCTTGATGCCTGAAAAAAGTCTCTTCTTTTCCATGTTTTCAAAAATTCAAAAATTACTGCCCTGAAAACTTGTGTTCGCGCTCGAAAAATTTTCTGTTTGAAAACAGAAAAATCGCGTGAACACATGTATACTATTGTACCAAAAAACCGAATAAATAAAAAAGCGAACGCCGGAGGGCACTGTGTGCATCCGGCGACGAGACCTCAAATATGCGGCCTCTCAAAACGGCCTCTCAAAGAGGAATACTACGTTTTCCACCAATCCATTTTGTTTTTTTTGTTTTTCTGTCTGATCTAAGGCAAGCAGGAGTTTATTTCCCTCCACCGCCACTGCCTCAAATCCAGCGTAGGAAAGTCTAAATTCCCTTAGCATCTCAACTCCAAACAAGGTGGGTTTGAAGGCATACAGCACACTCTCAAACATCCCTCTTCTCTTGGTATCAACCAAAACCCATAATATAGAGCCATCCCAACACAAGTCAGATATTCCCTGAATGTTCGGGATTTCCAACTCCCAGGAAGGCCGAACAACCTGACCACTATGCGGGATAGGTGTCACATAAAGAACTCCTTCTTCCTGCTGAGTTGCGACAATCAAGCTTTCTCTCGAACCCTTTGCCCACTCTTCCGGAAAATTTCCTTTGAGAAGAGTCATCGCCTCAAACCCCGACCCTGGAGATATCAAAATGCCTTCGATATGCCCAATCGCGTATAGGCGTATTTTTCTACCGCTGAAACTTCCAATATCAGCGGAATACAGTTTTCCTTCCTCAGCAAGAAGTAGCACCTGGTTACCATGTACCGTGGAGGACTCTATGTCCTCGTTTCCCCCATCCAAGGGAATATTCCCTTTTTTGACTTTCCCTTTCTTATTGATGACATAGCGTCCGTCATCGCTGATCAAGCAAAACTCATCTTCTTCATACATAAAAAATCCGGCGCTTGCTTCGAAGTTTCCGATTGGAAAACTCTCAATTGGAAACAGGGTCATTTCTCTTCTCCTCAAATCAAAAATGAAAGAACACACAACTCGTCCCGTTTTCGGAACGCAGTTAACGCTATCACCAATAAAAGCAAAAGTCAACGTTTCGTTTCCCCTTTTGTTCTGATAGCAGCACAAGAAAAGATCTCGAAAAGTATAGTAACCATCGTTACTGTTTCGCCATTTTCCTCAGAAAGTCCGCGAGCGCCTCCTGATACGGACGCATCATTTCGGCTTTTCTATTGACCAATACAGAATACGCCGGTCGTTTTGCCGGACGCGGAAATACTTCAGATGAAACCGGTTCCACAGGAACATCCAGTCCCGATTGCGCATAGAGTTCCTTCGTTGCTGCATACCATGTTGCCGATCCGGAGTTCACCAGATGATATATGCCACTTGCACATCCCGATTCCAAGAGTCGTTTCGTCTCAGCTGCCAAATCTGGCGCATAGACAAAAGAACTTGTTTCTCCATCTACAACTTGTATCGGATCAAATGCCATATTATTTTTCTTTCTCTCGATATAGTTCCTTCCCTTTTCCAGCATTACTTCGAAAAAACTGCGTTTCGCTCCTTCGGCAGATGCTGGTTTTCCGAATAGTTTGGAAAGCCGGATGATATAAAAATCGGAAGCATTTTTTTCCACGAGTTTCTCTCCATCGAATTTCGTTTTTCCGTATACATTAAGAGGATTCGGCAGATCTTCCTCGCGATATCCGTCAAACGTTTCTCCGGGACCGTTATACGAACAACCTGAACAGCCGGTTCCGCAACAACCAGGAGCACGCTGTCCGGAAACGCGGTACTTCGGACGCGATCCGTCAAACACATAATCCGTAGAATAATGCACAAGTACCGACCGAAGATCGTTTGCCAAAGAAGCCAACTCTCCCGGAACACGCGTGTTCATGCTTTCCGCTTTTTTTCTTTCTTCAGCATCATGTTCGCACGCATCCACCGCATTATAGGCGACGGCATTTATGATAACGTCCGGCCAGAGATCTGTTATTTTCGCACGAAGCGTTTTTATATCCATAACATCAATATTTTCCCGATCCCATGCCGTAACACTATACGCAGAATCATTCGAAAACACAGAAACCAATTCCTGCCCCAGCATGCCTTTAGATCCTAAAATCAATACCGATTTCATATACACAATAGAATGTCATTTTTAAATATCGCGCCTTTGGCTGAACACGCGGCGGTACACATCCAATATTTCAATGCCGCACTTGTAACCGTTCGATAAGATCAAAAGCCTCTTGTAAGTCCAGCATGATTTCACCTTCTTCTTTATTGCTCGCAAGACCAGTTTCAATAATACCACGTACTGCATCGGCATGTGAAACCGTTTTTCCATACAAGGACTGTAGAGAGAAACGTTCACTTAACTGCTGAAGCGCAACTTCCGGGAGCGTATCGTCAAGCCAGCCGCCGGAAAGAACTTCTTCTGCCTGATCACCAAACTTCGCTTCAAAAAAATGCATTTGAATTTCATTCAACAAAGGCTGATCAATCACTTCTTTTTTTTTCGCTTTCGAAAACTTCGACGTTTCAGAAACTGGGGAATATAGTATTTCTTCATGCATAGCGTTTTGTTCTTAATAAAAATATTTTTCCCTAAAGCGTATGTACCAAAGCTCGAGCAATTCTTTGTATGCTCATGATTGCTGTTCAGAACTTTTGCAATATCATCTTTTCCGTTTGTGACTACATGATCAAATTCGTCCTTAGTCTCTTTGGACGAGCATGCTTCTTTCCAACGATAGTCAGACACTTTTCCATTATAAGAACAGATTTTATTTTTGTCTTGGCGTAGTGGCAGAGAATCTATGGGTGAATTCCATTTTTCAAAACCTCTTATTCTTTTTATGACATATTTTTAAACTGCTCATAACTTCCAATTCTTGCAAAATTGATATCAAAATTAGAATTGTCTATTTTATCAATTCTTACTGAATCAATTCCTAAAATTTGCAATCTTTCGTATGTCAAAAGTTCTCCTTCTTTGAGCTTTAAAATATCTCTTAAAATCCATTGTCCTAGTTCACGATTTGAATATGACATAAGGGCTTTTCCGCCATCTTGACAAACTTTTGATTGCATTGTGTTTCCATTTGGCAGTTTTAAATCAAAAGGAGTTTCTCGATCTGGGAAAAAGTTTGGAAAATTTTTGTGAATTTCCGCCGGAATTGGTATATAGACCTCATTAGGGTGGCGATCTCTACCGCCAGCATTCCATTGATTCAAACCGCTTTTTTCAAATACAGTTTGATTTCTGCCATACAAAGGTAGATAAATTGTTTGTTTTATTTTTGATTCTTTTTCAAAATGCAAATCTGTTTTTTCAAGTAGTTTACGCAATTCCAAAAGCGGATCTTCTAAAATATCAACTTTGAACTCATAAACAATCGGTTCGGTTATAAATCTTTTAGTAAGGGTGCTTTTAGAAACTAAAAATGAATAATCATGCTTTCCGTCATCAAAAGCGATAGAGCCTTTTCGTTCTTTAATATTTCTGATATTAGAAATATCAACCTTATCCATTGCCTCCTCGAAAATTAGGAATTTCCCTTTATCTCTTACAACACAATGATAGATTGAATTTTCTAAAGCGTGGGCATTTTCTGTAAACTCAATTCTAGCATTTCTTAACTCTGAAACTTTTCTAATTAAATTTTCAGGTGATAAATTTTCATAAAGTCTTCTATCATTATTAAACTCAGCAATTTTTTGAAAAGTTTTGTTATTGTTTGCAAGAAATGTTTTTAAACCAATTCCCAAAGCATCTTTTTTGGCATCAGCCGAAACATCACTTCTTGATAAATCTTCCGCCTCAAAGGCACGACAAAAAACTTTTTCCGCAACTCTATAGTACAAGTAAGGAATATCTGATTCAGAGAAAAGATTAGAAAGACAACCAGCAATTTTTAGAAAATGCTCGTATTCTTTTTTTAATTCGGGTTTTTGAGCTTGAAAAAACATAATTTAATTAGTTAAAGCCTTTTTCATATTTTCCGCTATTCTTTGAATAACTGGTATTGAAACGGAATTGCCAAATTGTTTGTACAGGTGAGAATCGGCAATATTTGGAAGTTTATAATTCTTTGGGAATCCTTGAAAATTAGCACATTCTCTTGGTGTTAGCTTTCTAATACCTTTTCCATTTAAAACCAATGGAACATTGTGTCCACCCATTCCCATATTTGCCGTTAAAGTAGGACAAACATTATTTTTATTTTCTCTAACATATTTTCTTCGCCATTGATAAACCGTATCTCGTTTTTTGACATCTTTTTTTAATATTTCATAAAGTGGCTTATCATTGTAATAATATTTATCATCAACTTCTTTTTCTTCAAGACAATCGTGGATTGTTTTTGTAAGTTTTATTTTTTCAGGGAAAGAAAATTTATCATGAGCCTTTTCATCTAAAAATCCGACAATATAAATTCTTTCTCTATTTTGTGGAAGATTGCCGTATTCCATGGTATTCAAAACTTTTACATTAACAAAATAGCCAAGCTCTTTTTCTAATTTTTCAAGGATAACTTTTAGGGTATTTCCCTTGTCGTGTGTTTTTAGATTTTTAACATTTTCGAGTAGAAAAGCCTTTGGCTTTTTTTCTTTTAGAATTCGCACAATGTCAAAAAATAAATTTCCTCTGTCTTTTTCATCATTAAACCCTTGTTTATATCCAGCGATAGAAAAAGGCTGACATGGAAAACCACCACATAAAATATCAAAATCGGGGATTTTTGAAGCAGATATTTTTTGAATATCGCCAAGTACCATTTGCTTTCCGGTTTCAAATATTTCAGAAAAATTAAGATCAAAGGTTATTTTTGCATTTTCATCAAAATCATTGGAAAAAACGCACTGAAAACCAGCGTTTTCAAAGCCTATTTTAATTCCACCTATACCTGCAAATAAATCTATAAATTTCATAGTTTAATTATACCTTTGTTTTAAATATAAATAAATTAGTTTTCGGAGCGAAGCGGAATGAATTGAATTTCACCCGTTTATTCATCGTATTGAAAAGAAAGCGCGTTATATTCGTCAGTACCATAAACACAAACTCCATCTTCATGCCATAAAACAAATTCACTTATTCCACAATCCAATGCCATTTTACTGCAAATTGTACAATATGGTTTTCCAGCACGAGAAGGTGTTCCGTTATTATCAAGACGGATAAAATATAGTCTTGAACCAGACAATTTATCTGGGTTTTTCATAAGCGCATCCATTATGGCCCTTTGTTCAGCATGAACACAACAGGTTTTATCCGTCACTTTTTTGTGATAAGAATCTTTTGAATAGGAACACCTTCGCTGTTCTTCTTTGTTTTGTGGCGGACTATTAAAGCCACTCCCAATGATTTCGTCATCTTGAACGATAATAGAGCCACAACGAGAGCGCTCACAAGTAGAAATTAAAGCAATTTGAGCGACTTTTGTAATATATTCAAGCGCTTTCTTTTCTTCATTTCCAGATAAGTATCCCATAATAAGATAGCGTACTGATGCTATTTAAAACTCTTGCGGATGAAATTCAATTTCATAACTCACTATGCATATAACGAGTACATTATTTTATACGTAAGTATGACAGATTACCCCCACATAAAAAGCCGCTTTCAAATATTTACTGACCATATTGTTCCGCATAATATCGGCTATATTCCCCAGACTTGCACCGCTTCCACCAAAGTTCATGCGCTTGAAACCATGTAACTGTTTTTTGCAGTCCGGCATCAAAATCAACACTTGGCATCCATCCGAGATTTTCCCGGATTTTGGAGAAATCAATAGCATACCGGCGATCATGCCCTGGACGATCTTTAACGTAATGCAACATATTTTTATCGGCTTCAAGCAACTCAATCACTGCTTTGACGATTTCTACGTTTGTTTTCTCACCGTTTCCACCAACACAATACGTTTCTCCAATAATACCCTTTTCCAAAATCACATCAATTGCCCGACAGTGATCCTCGACGTATAGCCAATCGCGGACTTGCATGCCGTCTCCGTATACCGGCACATCTTTTCCCTCCAAAATATTCGTAATAGCGAGCGGTATAAGTTTCTCAGGAAAATGGTATGGACCGTAATTATTGGAACAATTAGAGACCGTTACCGGCACGCCATACGTTTCGAAATAGGCACGAACCAAATGATCTGCCCCCGCCTTGGAAGCGCTGTATGGACTTCTCGGAGTATAGGGAGTGTGTTCATTGAATGCCGGATCCTGCGGACCAAGAGAACCGAATACTTCATCCGTCGAAACATGATGGAAGCGCCGTATGGAATGTTTTCGCGCCACTTCAAGAAGCGTGTATGTTCCCAGCACATTGGTGCGCACAAACGCTTCCGGTCCAAGGATTGAACGATCTACATGCGACTCCGCTGCAAAGTGCACGACAACATCCGATCCATTCATCGCGTTGCTTACTGCATCCATGTCACAAATATCCCCTTTTACGAAACGGTACCGCGGGTTTTTTTCGGCATCGGTAAGATTTTCGAGATTTCCGGCATACGTCAGCGCATCGAAATTCACTATCTCCGCATCGGGATGTTCGCGCAGCATAAAGTGAATAAAATTCGATCCGATAAATCCCGCCCCGCCCGTGATAAGATATTTCATGAATTTTGTGGTATAAATGTATTAACGTTGCCTTACAAGCACTGTTTTTTCTATAAGTCGAAACAACTCATCTCCATCCGGCATGTTTTTCAGCGACTTGTTCTCAAAATCAATCGGCTTTTTAGTGTAATACGGAGTCATTTCCTGATCCGGAGTATTGGCACCGTCTTCGTTCTCTCCGTATCCAACATAGTGACATGCACCGCCCGTCTTACTGCACAGCACCTCCGCCAAAGGTTCTGTATTTGAGTCTATATACAACAAAAAACGATACTCATAAGGAAGATCGGTTTCTGACAGATTTTGTTCCAAGGTTATTTTGGGGAATGATACGCCGTGTCTGGTAAAATCTGTTATTTCGATACTACCATTTTTCTTTCCTTTAGCATCCGCCTCGTAACGCGCTTCACCAGAAAAATACCTTGCTTCGGGACGTCTCTCTAAGGGATTTTCTCCAGACATTCGTATATATCCGGAAATAAAATCTCCTTCCCTGTCTTTTATAACTTCTTCTTCCAGCTCATCATAAGTAAACCAACCTCTCCCAAACGAAGAATGTGTATAGGAAATTTTTATATTTCTATTCATCTTTTTAGGATCTTCTTCAAGAGGCGTTCGTCTTGAGTCTATTTGTGCATATCCTGAATAACCATTCTCATATGATCCTACCGAAACAGAACATTGAATATCCGGAAGATCTTTATTTCGAAAAATAACCACTGTAAAAGAAAAGACGTTCCCTTCAAAATACTGCTCTTCAAAAGCATCCTTTAATTCTAATTTGACATATCCGAATGGCATCTCGAGCTTGTAACGCTCAGTTTTACTCTTCGCCATATCTTGACTGGACCGCCTATATTCAGAATCATTTCCGGTAAATCTGATTCCGTCGGGAGTCTCTCCCGAATATTCTTCAGATCTATTTTTTTGAACATACTCAATAATGGCTTTTTTCTCCAATACATCGCTCAGCTTTCTCACTCGAAATTCCTCCAATACACGGGAGATCTGTTTCAAACTTCCAGAATCATGCGAAGATTCCACCAAGAATAGATGCAGTGCCTCATCCATAGTTGTTCTCGCTTCTTCAATCACATTATTCCATCGTGGGTCTTCAAGCTGTATTCCTTCCTTTTTCACTTGTTCAAGGCGCGTATGAGACTGTGCTTTTTTTAGTTCCGGCGTTTTTTCAGGTTTTTTAGAAGTACTCCTCATTGACATTATCTCTTGTTCCGGTTCGCGGATTTCCGCAGGAAGACCCTTCTCCGAAGTTCCTCCAGGAACAGAGAGAAGCGCTGCTGCCACAACAGACCGGAATTTTTTTTCAAAATTCGACATACGCATGTTTTCTTTTTATTATTTTTACATATTATTTATCCCTCACCCTCTCCGATCCGTTCATAATAGGAACGATGACTTGGCTTAACATACCCGAGTCGGGAATAGGAAGCGCCTGTCCCTGATCGTCCAACACTTGATCTGTTCTGTTTCCTTTGGAGTCTATGTATACAAATCCGTTTTCGTTAAAATATGCCTGAACCTCAACGACTGATCCATCCGGAAGCGACAGGGAAAGCCGATATGCCGGATAGTCATTTCCCGTTTCGGGATCATGCCACACCGAAGGCATCGCCCGAAAATCAATATCCTGAAAATCCAATTCTCCGCCGGCAGAATCATAGTGAATATCTCCGGAAAAACTATAGCGATCTGTTTCTGGATCATATGTATAGTGCATTTCCGAATGCAGTGTATACATATCGGATGTCTCTTGCCCAACCGGTTTATGAACATCCGATACATATTCCCCGGAGAAAACAGCATCTTCACTCTCATTTGTACTCACCTCCTGATTCAAACTCTCGAAACTCCTGTTATCCCCATCCTCTCCATACCCTCCAGTGAAAGACATTTTGGAAAACCCGCTGGCAAACTCATGATTCAGTGTTACAGTCGGCGTCACCCCGGTAGCATTCGCTTGTATATAAACATATTCCCCATTTTCCGCATCGCGAAAAGTAAGATCCACTGCATATGGTGTTTCCTGTTTTGAAGCTCCTTTTTCCAAAAGAGACCACTCGGCAGTTATTCCGTTTTTTAATTGTTGCGTATACATCACATTACCAAGCTGGTCAGACGAAACACTGCCGGACGACATCCAAAAAGATGCGTCAAACAAAAGTTGTCCGATATTTTTAACGCCCATTATACTCAGAGCATCTTGTAGGAGAGAGATATCTACACTTTCATTTTCGAAAAGAGATCTCTCGATCGTGGAAAGCATGCGTTTCATTTCTTTTTCTGCCGATTTTGCAAACAAAGTATTCGCATTTTCATTGCTTTCACGTAACTGCTCAGACAATACAGTAGCCTGAACTGGTCTGTGAATATATTTGGTATTGGGAAGGACAGATTGAGTATGCAATAACTTTTCAGAAGGAAATGAAGAAATATCTTGAGCACTTTGCTCTTCAGGAGCTATATTTGCCGGTCCAATTGCCGCTGCAAAAGCCAAAGCTACTGCCGTTTTTTTCTTCGGTTTTGATTTGGCACCTGCACTACCTTCTGAAAATTTTTCTATCATATATAAGGCACTTATTTGTTTAATTTCCCGTACATTCGAAGTGTTGGATGCTTTTGGTCTTTTTCCGAAACAATCGTCTCCGTTTCTGGTATAGGCCATTTGATGCCGATTTCCGGATCATTCCATGCAATACCTGCATCATGCGTTGCTGAATACACATTCGTACATTTATACAAAAATACCGTATCGTCTTCGAGTGCCATAAACCCATGCGCAAATCCTTCCGGAATCCAAAATTGCTTGTTATTTTTCGCGGAAAGTTCCACGCCAAACCATGCGCCGAATGTGGGAGATTTGACCCGTATATCTACCGCCACATCAAATACAGAACCGGCTGCTACGGAAACTAATTTTCCCTGCGCAAACGGATACTTCTGGAAATGCAGACCGCGCACAACTCCCTTTCGTGAAAAAGAAATATTGTCCTGCGCAAAATCC
>Ga0268298_10004859_pt1 | contig 12865 bp, 13 predicted proteins | sample WWTPWeurt_MetaG_FD_194462 | JGI IMG/M metagenome (GOLD analysis project Ga0268298, IMG submission 194462) | Activated sludge microbial communities from WWTP in Nijmegen, Gelderland, Netherland - WWTP Weurt | ecosystem: Engineered > WWTP > Aerobic digester > Activated sludge | place...
TCATCGATCTCTTCGCGGGGCGGATCTATCCCGAGGAGCAGAGCCCCGGCCTGCGGCAGCTCATCAAGCTGGCCGCCACGGCGCGCCCGGTGGCCGAGCCCGAGGGCAGCGCCGCCTGAGCCCCCCTCCCCCTGACAGAGGCCCCCCGGGGAACCCCGGGGGGCCTTGCTGCTTCCCCTGGCGCAGTGCTGCGCGCGGCATGGGTTCAAGGAGGTTGTGCAGCGGATCCGCCTCCCGATGAGCCGGATCTTCAAGATGACCTGCAACTGGCACAAGATCCTCTGCCGGCAGGACACCAACAACATCATCAGCCGGGCGCGACAGATCCCGATGCTCCGCGACCGGTTCATCCCCCTGCTCTCCGGCGGTTACGAAAAGGTCGACATGGAAGCAATCATGCACGCCGCGGGCGGGGGCGAGGACACCTGCCCGCTGCGCTGAACCGGCCCCGCGACCGGTCCGCGAGAGCCTGCCCCGGGGCCCGGTCAGTAGCGTCCTGCCCACACTCCGCCGAATCCGCGAGACAGAATGGGAGAACATTGCTCCCAATTCTGTATCGCAAGTGATTATTTCATAATCACTTACCAGAGCCTAGCGAGGCCAGGCCCCCTCCGGGGGCCGGTAGAGGCTGCGCATGGATTCTGCACACTTGCTCACGACTCCGCGGCCCTGCATCAGCGGCCAGAGCCTTCCCCACAACCCCGGACCGGAACATGGTGCAACCCGTTGAGGAGCGGTTTGACGTGGCAATCATCGGCGGCGGGCCCGGCGGAGCGAGCGCCGCGACCATCCTGGCCCGTGCCGGCAAGCGCGTGGTGGTCTTCGAGCGGGCGCGGTTCCCGCGCTTCATGATCGGGGAGTCGCTGCTGCCCGGCGGCTGGGACCTCTGGCGCCGCCTCGGCGTGGTGGACAAGTTCGCGGCCGAGGGCTTCACGGTGAAGCAGGGCATCAACTTCGGGATGTTCAACCAGAAGCCGCCGGTGGTGCTGATGACGGCGGAGTTTCCCGAGTACTTCGAGAAGCCGTGGACCTACCACGTGGAGCGGGCCCGGTTCGACGAGGTGATGCTCGACCACGCGGCGGAGAGCGGGGCAGACGTGCGCCAGGAGTGGTCGGTGGCCGAGGTGCTGTTCGAGGGGAACACCGCGATCGGCGTGATGGCCGGCCCCAACGGGGCCCCGGCCCACCCGGTGTACGCGTCGGTCGTGATCGACGCCTCCGGGCGCGACTGCCACATCGCCCGGCAGTTCGGCTGGCGGCGGCCCCACCCCGAGCTCAACAAGATCAGCCACTTCAGCCACTTCACCGGGGCCTTCCGGCGCGACCCGAAGGACATCATCACCATCGGCGAGGTGATTCCCAACTCGGTGACCACCGACATTCACACCATCGAGGGCGGCTGGGTCTGGTACATCCCCCTCAAGGATGACGTGACCAGCGTCGGCGTGGTGCTCGATGCCCGGTTCGCGAAGACCCTGGGCGAGTCGCCACAGGAGCGCTTCGACCAGGCGATCGCCAGCTGTGACTGCGTGCGCGAGTGGATGACCGGGGCGACGCAGACGATGGAGATGAAGACCATCTCCAGCATCGCCTACCTCACGGACCACTTCGTGGGCAACGGCTTCGTGCTGGTGGGCGATGCCGCGGTCTTCATCGACCCGGTGTTCTCGGCCGGCGTGACCCTGGCCACCCGGGGCGGCGTGTACGCCGCCGACGCGATCCTGGACTGCTTCGCGCACGGGAATGACTTCAGTGCCGCCCGCCTGGCCGTCTACGAGGAGCGGGTCCGGCATCCGCTCGAGCGGATCGTGAAGATGATCTACAACTGGTACCGGATCCTGGAGAAGAAGGACGCCAACAGCATCTTCAGCCGGGCCCGGGAGATCCCGATGCTCCGCGAGCGGTTCATCACCCTGCTCTCCGGCGGGTACGACAAGGTGGACATGGAGTCCATCATGAAGGCGGCCGGGGAGCCGGAGGACAGCTACCTCCTCCGCTAGGTGGTCCCCCTGACGGCCGACGGGCGGCGCTCCCCTGGGAGCGCCGCCCGTCCGTCGTTCCGGCCCGGAACCGCGGGGCCAGGCCTACATGTAGCCGTCGCGGCGCAGCGTCTCCAGCCCGCCCCCATCGTCCTTGTCCTGGGCGCGGCCGGCGCGCTCGGCGATGTTGGCGAACTTGCCGGTCTTGAGCTCCGCGATGATCTCCTGGACGTTCCGGGAGGTCGACTCCACCGGCTTGGTGCAGGGCCCGCAGCCGAGGGAGCGGTACCGGATCCCGGTGCCGTGGTCGTAGTAGAGCGACACGGTGGGGATGTTCTCGCGCTCGATGTACTCCCAGATGTTGAGTTCGGTCCAGTCGAGCAGCGGGTGGATCCGCAGGTGCGTGCCGGGCGCGAAGTCGGTCTTGTACTGGTTCCAGAACTCGGGCGGCTGGTCCCCGACGTCCCAGGTGCTCTGCTGGTTGCGGGGCGAGAAGTACCGCTCCTTGGAGCGGCTGCCTTCCTCGTCGGCCCGGGCCCCCACGATCACGCCGGTATAGGGCTCGCTGTTGCGGTCGATCTCGTAGCCCTTCTTGGCGTGGTTGAACTTCCACCGCGGCCACTCGCCCGACAGCGTCTTCTTGAGGGCCTCGGTCTTGAGCGCGCCGCAGCAGGCGATGCGGTCGATCGCGCCATCCGGGAAGGTCCGCTTGGCCTCGAGGGCCGCGACGTTCTGGCCGTAGATCAGGTTGAGGTTCCACTCCGCGGCCAGCCGGTCGCGGTAGGCGATCATCTCCGGGATCTTGAACGCAGTGTCGATGTGCACCAGCGGGAACGGCACGTGGCCGTAGAAGGCCTTCCGCGCCAGCCACAGCAGCACCGTCGAGTCCTTGCCGATGGACCACAGCATGCAGAGGCTCTTGAAGTTCGCGTAGGCCTCGCGGAAGATGTGGACGCTCTTCGCCTCGAGCTGGTCGAGGTGGTCCATGGTGGCGGTCGTGGTCATGCGTCGTGTTCCTCCAGGTAGCGAAGCACCCGGGCGACGGCCTCGTCCACCGTCAGGTGCGTGGTATCCATGCTCAGTTCCGGCGCGCTGGGCGGCTCGTAGGGATCGTCCAGGCCGGTGAAGTGCTTGATCTCGCCCCGCAGCGCCCGGGCGTACAGCCCCTTGATGTCGCGCCGGGCGCACTCGTCGAACGGGGTGGAGACCCACACCTCGACGAACCGGCCCGCGAGCCCGCGCACGAAGCGGCGCGACTCCTCGTAGGGCGAGACCAGCGAGGCGATGACCGTCACCCCGTGCCGCTCCAGCCGGCTGGCCACCCAGCCCACCCGACGGATGTGCGCGTCGCGCTCGGGCCGGGTGAAGCCGGTGGCCGGGAAGATGTCGCGGATGGCGTCGCCGTCGAGGTACTCGACCGCCGCGCCGCGCGCCTCCAGCGCCTCCACCACCCGGCGGGCGATGGTGCTCTTCCCCGAGCCGGAGAGTCCGGTGAACCAGATCACCCGCCCCGCCCCGCTGCCGGTCTCGAGCTCGCTGTCGGCCAGGCCGATCACGAACCCCTGGTTCTTCAGCTCCGGCTGGTTGTACACCAGCGCGGAGCGCCGCGGCCGGCCCTCCCCGGAATTCCGGAAGATGCAGTCGCCCGCGGCCACGTCCCACTCCATGGTGGGCCCGAGACGGGGGTAGATGTCGGCCTTGCCCTCGGCCACCCAGCAGAACTTGAGCGAGCTGCCCGCCGGGACCCGCTCCGCGACCTGGATGGTCTGGAGGTACGCTTCCAGCTCCTTGGAGGGATGGGACCGGCTCTCCGCCACGCGGAGGGCATGCTGGGGCAGTGGCGGGCGGGAGGTGATGCGGACCGGCGGGCCGCCGCCCTCCCGCTTCCAGCTGCCGAGGCCGTGGCCGGCGTAGTACAACAGGTCCAGGGCCGGGGCGTAGATCACGCCCAGCACCGGCACTCCGCCGTCGATCAGGGCGATGTTGACGGTGAACTCGCCGTTCCGCTGGATGAACTCCTTGGTGCCGTCGAGCGGGTCGACCAGCCAGAACCGCGGCCAGGCCCGGCGCGCCTCGTAGCCGGGCAGCTCCGCTTCCTCGGAGATCACCGGCACGCCGGGGTCCCAGGCGGCGAGCCCGGCCGCGATGACGGCGTGGGCAGCGTGGTCGGCCGCCGTCACCGGGCCCTTGTCGCCCTTCTGCTCCACTTTGACGCCGGCGTGGTAGTGGACCAGCGTGGCGCGGCCGGCCTCCACCGCGAGGGCGCAGAGCCGGACCAGCGCGTCGGGACTGACCGTGACCACGCCGCCGTCGGTGGCCTGCTCCACCGCGCCTACCATGGGCGGAAGAGGAGGCCCTTGTCCTGCAGCAGGCGCTTGATCCGGTCCACGCCCTCCGAGGAGGCTTCCTGGTCACCGAGGATCAGGTCGTAGCTCACGTCGGTGGTCACGTGGTCGCCCACCCAGACCAGCTCGATCCGGTCGGGATCGACCGCGGTCTTGACCACCTCGAGGTCGTCCTGGGTCAACTCCTGCGCGGTGACGATGAGGATCGCGCCCGCGTCGATGAGGATGTTCGAGACCTCGCCGAGCCGGCGGAGATGCTCCGCCCGGTTCTCCGACTTGCGGGCGATGTCGGCGTCCACCCCGTAGACCACGCTCGCCATGCCGAGGTAGTAGACCACCCGGCCGTCCTCGAACAGGCGCGCCTCGAGGTCCTTGGCGAGCGTCTTCCGGTCGGCGTCGCGCGCGCCGGTGATCAGGATCAGCGAGGCCTTCTGGCTGAACTTCTCGGCGCGCCGCTCCGGCGGGATGATGCTCGGTTCCCACTTGAAGTTCCGCAGCATCACCTTCTCGCGGATGTCCGACTGCCGGTCGGCCAGCGCCTCGCGGATAATGCCGCCGCCGCGGATCTCGTAGTCGTCCACCAGCACGAAGCGCGACGTCGCCGCCAGCTCGTCGGCCAGGTCGAACGCCACCGGCCGGTTGAGCTTGAGGGTGCATTCGGCCACGTCGTGGCGGTCGATGCGGTCCTTCGTCTCGCTCGCGTTCAGGTTGCTGGCGTCGATGACCCGATGCAGCTCCTCCAGCCGGCACGGCACCCGCGCGGTGCCGATCTTGATCATGTAGTCCTTCTTCTTGACCAGCGGCTGCTTGCCCAGCCAGAACAGGCTCACCCGCAGGCGGGTGGTGACCTCGGGCTTGCCCTGGTCCGCGACCGTGGCCACCTCGCCCCGGCCCACGTAGATCTGCTCGGCCAGCGTGAAGCCGGCCGCCTGGCCCGCGAAGGCCACCTCCTGCGGCGGACGGTTGAAGGCCTCGATCGTCTTCACCCGCGCCTTCTTGCCCGACGGGTAGAAGACCACCTCGTCGCCCACCCGCAGCACCCCGGTCTCGACGGTGCCCGCGACGATGCGTCGTTCGTCGCCCTGCGCCGTGAACTTGTAGACGTCCTGCACCGGCATGCGGAACGGCTTGTCCAGCGCCGGCCGCTCGGTGTGGAACTGGTCCAGGGCCTCGAGCACGGTGGGGCCGCTGTACCACGGCATCGCGGCCGAGCGGGTGGCGATGTTGTCACCCTCGCGGCCGGCGGCCGGGATGAAGCAGGCCGGGTGCACCCCGATCTTGGCCAGGAACTCCGAATACTCGCGGACAATGCTGTCGAAGTGGGCCTGGCTGTAGCCCACGAGATCCATCTTGTTCACCAGCACCGCCAGCTGCCGGATGCCGAGCATCGACATCATGTAGCCGTGGCGGCGGCTGTTCTCCTGGACCCCTTCCTTGGCATCGATGACGAGCAGGGCGGCCTCGGCGCGGGAGGCGCCGGTGATCATGTTCTTGAGGAACTCGATGTGCCCCGGCGCGTCGATGATGATGTAGTGCCGCTTCTCCGTCTTGAAGAAGACCCGCGCCGCGTCGATGGTGATGCCCTGGGACTGCTCGTCCTTGAGGGCGTCAAGCAGGAAGGCGTACTCGAACGGCTTGGCCGTCCGCTCGCAGAGCGCCTTGACCGCCTCGAGCTTGCCCTCGGGGAGCGAGCCGGTGTCGGCGAGCAGCCGGCCCACGACCGTGCTCTTGCCGTGGTCGACGTGGCCGCCGATCACGATGTTCATCCGTTCCTTCAGGGTGTCCTCGGCGCGGACACCGGCGGACTGGGCGGGCAGGGTCGAAGAGGTCATCGGGGCGCCAGGCAGGGGACTAGTTCGACGAACGCTTGAAGATCTTCTTGACGAAGCCGGTGACCTGGCGCCAGAAGATCATGAGGGCGCCACCGATGGCGCCGAGAATCGACGTGAGCGGGAGCAGCTGGTCCGGGCCGACGTACAGGGCGAGATGCGCGGCGAGCAGGGGCGTGGGCATGGGGCGACCTTTTCACGACACGGTGGTGGTGCGCGGGAGCACGGCTGCTTCCCGCGGAGCAATGGCCGAAGTGCAATAGGCATGCCACTTTACGGCCCCTCGACCCGCCGGGAGACCGTCCCGGCGGCATTCCAAAAGTCCTTGTGCTGCATAGTGATACACCACGATGCCCGGCTCAGAGGGGCAGGTAGATCACCATGCCGCAGTAGGCAAACCACAGCACCACCGCCACCATGAGGGAGCGGTCGGTGAGCAGCGTCTCGGTCGGACTCCCCCCCTGTCGCTGGTGCACCAGGTACAGGTACCGGAAGACCCCGTAGAGCACGAAGACCGTGCTCCCGGTCAGGGCGTACGAGCCCACCTCGGCCAGCTTTTCCTGGGACACCGTGTACATGATGTAGGACACGACCGTGACCGCCAGCAGCACGGTGGACATCTGGTCCAGGAACATCGGGCTGTACTCGGACAGGACGCTGCGGTGCTCCGAGGACTGCGTACCGAGCAGCACCAGCTCGTGCCGCCGCTTGGCGAAGCCGAGGTAGAGTGCCAGCAGCCCGCCGCACAGCAGCAGCCAGATCGACGGCGCCACGGCGATTGCCGTGGCGCCCGCCAGCAGGCGGAGCACGAAGAAGGCCGCAATGGTGAAGACGTCGAGCAGCACCATGTGCTTGAGCCACAGGGTGTAGAGCACGTTGAGGCCCAGGTAGGTCGCGATGATCCCGGCCAGCGCCGGATGCACCGCCATCCCGATGGCGAGCGCGAGCACGACCGCCGAGAGCGCCACCGCGAGGGCCCCGCCCACCGGGATGATCCCGGCCGCCACCGGCCGGTTCCGCTTGACCGGGTGGGCCCGGTCCGCGTGCCGGTCCACCACGTCGTTGCCGGCATACACGCCGCTCGCCACGAGGCAGAAGGCGCAGAAGGCGGCCAGCGCCTGCTCCACCGCCTCCCCCTGCAGGAAGTTGCCGGAGAAGACCAGCGGGGTGAGCACGAAGGCGTTCTTGACCCACTGCTGCGGCCGCAGCAGGCGGATCCAGGCCGCGAGCACCGCGGAGCGGGCGAGGGGCGCGGAGGTGGCCACGGACGGTCCGCTCAGCGCGCCGCGACCAGGCGGTTGTAGACCGTCCCCACCACGCGGCCCAGGGCATAGCCCAGGACGAACGCGTAGATGAAGCCGATCACGCTGCCGACGAAGGTCACCGAGTAGCCGGGGAAGAAGACCCGCAGCAGGCCCAGGTGCTTGCCGACCTCGTGGCCGCCCTTGAGCACCAGGATATTGGTGGCCAGGAACAGGCCGAACCCGAGCAGCAGCCCCGCGGCGATCCCCCAGGAGCGGCCGTTCAGGCGCAGGATGACGTCGTTCAGGTCCTTCTGGGTCTGGTCCATCGTTCCCTCTCGGGCGGTCCGGGTCACGGGTGGCCTAGATGTGGTCGAGGAAGTCGCGGCTCTGGTTCAGCTCCGCCTTGGCGCGGATGATGAACACCGAGAGCGCGACGGCGAAGTTGCGGCAGAAGGCGAAGAACCAGCCCGCCACGAAGCCGACGAAGACACCCCACAGCCCGCCGATGATGGCGCCCGGCAGCGTGGGGGTATAGCCGAGGAAGTAGCTGCGCAGCAGCGCCATCTCCGGCAGGTCGCCCGGCTTGGCCCGCAGCACGTAAATCAGCGTGAAGCCGGCGATGAGCAGGCCAAGCGCCGCACCGACCGCCAGGCCGAAGGCCCGCTTGTGCAGCGGCGAGAAGGCCAGCTCGAGTTCCGGCGGCAGCGAGCCGTCCGCCGGGGTGAGACGCGATTGGGACATCAGGGCCTCCGTCATGGGCAACCCTCTAAAGATAGCGCTGGCCGCGGGTCATCGCGGCGCCCAGGCCCCGATCGGGGCCCGCGCCGGGATCGGCGGCCAGCGACGCACCCCGACCTCGGCGTAGGCCTGCACCGCCGCCTCCGGGGCCGGCTCGCCGATCAGGTGGTGCGCCACGTATCCGCCCGCGGCGCAGACGCCGTTCACAATGTAGTAGAGCAGGTGGATCGGGAACGCGCCCAGCGCAAACCCGAGTCCGCCGGCGCGCACCAGGAAGCCGTAGAACCGGAGGTTGGCGAGGCCCACGAAGGCCGCGACGGCCGGCACCACCAGCAGCCAGCGCGGGTCCCGCAGCGCGACCGCCGCCGCGAGCGCCAGCACCGCGAGTCCCACCAGCGCGGTGTTGATCTTCTCGATCGGCTTGAGGTTGAGCGAGCGCCGCTGGCCCAGCTTCCCTTCCTGCAGCAGCAGCCGCATCCAGGGGATGCCGCGGTCCTTGATGTCGGTCCGCACCACGTTCCACAGCGTCCATTGCTTGAGGTGCGCGCACTGGATCTCCGGCCGCAGCAGGATCCGCTCGCCGATCAGCGCGATGCGATGGCCCAGCTCGATGTCCTCGATGCTCGGCCGGCGGTAGTGCCACTCGTCGAACTTCCCCGCCGCCAGGAAGACCCGCCGCCGGACCGCCCCGCAGCCGGCCCAGAAGGTCTCCGCCGGCCCGGGGTTCTGCTGGTGATGCCAGTGGTGCAGCAGGTTGCGATAGCGGGACACCAGCCCAGGAGCCGGGGGGCGGTCGTCGTACGAACCGAACAGGGCGCCGAGCCCCGGATCGTGGGCGAATACCCAGGCGATCCGCCGCAGCGTGTCGGGGTGGACCACCACGTCGGCGTCGATGAACACGACCACCTCGCCCCGGGCGGCCTCCACCCCGCGGTTCCGCGCGTACCCGGGCCCGTGCGGCACGCCGGGAATGCGCACCACCAGGTCCGCCCACCGCGAGGCCACCCCGGGGGTGTCGTCGGTGCTGCCGTCATCCACGACGATCAGTTCCCAGCACGCCCGCGGCAGGTCGCTGGCGGCAAGCGCCGCGAGCGCCCTGGGCAGCACGCGCGTCCCGTTGAACACGGGGACGATCACCGACATCAGCGGATGCTCTGCTCTCACCAGCCTCCCCCTGCCGAATCCAGTGTCGCGCGGAGCCGCCGGGCCTGGGCCCGGAGCCACAGCCGGCCGGCGAAGGCCGTGCTGCCCCAGGCCTCCAGCCGGCCCGGGTCCCGCAGGTAGTACATGTCGAGGCGCGGCAGCCGCAGCGGGTCCTCCCGCGCGCCCATCGCCCGCAGTTCCGTCGTCACCCCCAGCCGGTACGTCGCGGCCGCCCGCGCGGCCACGGTGGCATCGACGTCCCCGTAGGGATAGGCGATGCAGTCCGGCCGCTGCCCGGTGGCCTGGCGGATGGCCTCCTGCGCCCCGACGAGCTCGTCCGCGAGCTGGGCCGGCGGCACCCGGGTCAGGTGCGGGTGGCTCCGGGTGTGCGCGCCCAGCCGCACCCCCGCCTCCACCAGCCGGCCGAGCGCATCCCAGTCCGCCAGCGGCAGCGTGGGCACCCGCGGGTCGCTGACCCCGCCCCACGCATTGGTGCCACCCACGTGCCCCGGCACCACGTACACCGTCGCAGGCAGCCGATGCGCCCGAAGCAGCGGCGCGGCCACGGCGACGAAGTTCTGGAACGCATCGTCGAACGTCAGCGCCACCGCGTCGGCCTCCGGCGGCAGCGCCTGCAGCTCCGCCAGGTCCACCACCCGGACCCGGCCCGAGACCAGCCAGGCCACGTGGCGGCCGAACGCCTCCGGGGCCACCGAGATCGGGGAGCCCGATCCGTCGAGCGAGTGATAGGTCAGGATCGCGCGCATCGTCCGGTGCCCGGGCGGCGGCGGCAGGCGCCCCCGGCGCCTACCGTGCCGCCAGCCTCAGCTTCTGGTCCGCCAGCACGTCGGCGATGATCTGCACCAGCGGCGTGCGGGGGCGGAAGCCGATCGCCCGTTCCAGCTTCCGCACGTCCGGCACCCGGCGGTGCATGTCCTCGAACCCCTCCGGATACGCCTCGTTGTACGGCACCAGCCGGATCTCGGAACTCGAGCCCGCCGCGGCGCGCACCCGCTCGGCCAGCTGCAGGATCGTCACTTCCTCGTCGTTGCCGACGTTGAACACCTCTCCCACGGCCGCGGGCGTCGCGATCAGCCGCAGGATGGACTCCACCGCGTCGTTGACGTGGCCGAAGCAGCGCGACTGCGTGCCGGTGCCGTAGACCGTGATCGGATCCCCCGCCAGGGCCTGCGCGGCGAAGTTGGGGAGCACCATGCCGTAGCGCCCCGTCTGCCGCGGGCCGACGGTATTGAAGAAGCGGGCCAGGATCACCGGCACCTTCTTCTCCCGCAGGTACGCCAGCGCGAGCCACTCGTCCAGCGCCTTGGAGCAGGCGTACGCCCAGCGGCTGTGACTGGTCGGGCCGAGCTGCAGGTCGTCTTCTTCGCTGAAGGGGATCTTGCCGCTCTTGCCGTAGACCTCCGAGGTGCTCGCCACCAGCACCAGCTTCTGCTTCTTGGCAGCGGCGTCGAGGACCGCCTCGGTGCAGCCGACGTTGGTCTCGATGGTGTGGACCGGGCGCTCCACGATCAGCTTGACGCCCACGGCGGCGGCCAGGTGGACGGTCACGTCGCACCGGTCCACGCACTCGGTGACCAGCGGAAGATCGAGCGCGGTGCCGATCCGGTACTCGAAGCCCGGCTGCCCGACCAGGTGCTGGATGTTGTCCATCGTGCCCGTGGAGAGGTCATCGAGGACCAGCACCCGGTCGCCCCGCGCCAGCAGCCGCTCGGCCAGGTGGGATCCGATGAACCCCGCGCCGCCCGTGATGAATACCCGCATGCGTCCCCCTAAGGCACCGCGACGCCGGAGCGCCGGGATGGGGCAGGAGTGCCCCGGGCGGGCCACGTTGGCCCGCCGATCAACGACTGCTGTGCTCCGCGGCGGCCTTGCGCTCCGCCGCCCGCCGGACGATCTCGAGGTACCGCGGGATCACCGCCGACTCGGTCCAGTGGGCGAGGAAGCCGTCGCTGGCCGCCCGCGCCAGCACGTCCCGCTCCGCCGGCTCCGCCTGGAGCCGGACCAGGATCGACCGGAGCTCCTCCGGCGTGGCGAACAGTGCCGCCCCGCCCGAGGTGGCGGCGATCTCGGGGAACGGCCCGATCCGCCGCGCGATCACCGGCGTCCCCTGCTTGAACGCCTCGATCAGGATGATGCCAAAGGTCTCGAAACAGACCGACGGCACCACCAGCGCGATCGCGTGCTCGTAGTAGCGCCGCAGGGCCTCGGGCGCCACCCGCCCCAGGAACCGGACGTTGGGCAGTCCCTCCGCCATCCCCCGCAGGGTCGCGGCATACTCGCCGTCGCCGGCGATGACGAGGTCGGCATCCGGGAAGTCGCGGAACACCGGGATCACGTCGTCCAGCCCCTTGATCTTCTCCAGCCGCCCCACGAACAGGAAATACGGCCGCGGATGCGGGGAGGCCCCCCCGACCCTGGCCCCGCCCGCCTCCGGATCCGGCAGGAAGTAGGGCAGGACTTCCATCTCCCGCGGGAAGCCGAACTCCTGGTGCTTCCGCCGGCTGAACTCGCTCATCGCGATAAACGCGTCCACGTGCCGCAGCTCGCGCTCGAGGTACCCGGTCCAGCGCCACAGCTGCGGCGGCCGCCGGTAGCTCACCTGGCAGCGGAAGCACTGCCGCCCGGTGCACAGCTCACGGTTGTGGCGCCACAGCACATGGCTGGGACAGACCAGCCAGTGCTCGTGGGCCATGTACAGCTTGAGCCCGCGGCCGTACTTGAACAGGCCCGGTCCGCCGATCAGCGAGACGTTGTGGAAGTTGATGACATCGAACTTCCCCTCGTCCAGGATCCGCGCGATCCGCGGCCCGTTCACCACCGGCCGCCCCAGCTGCTGCGTGAGCAGCGGCGACAGCGTCCCGAGCCCGCTGCGCAGCCGGATCACCTCCAGCCCCGCCGGCTCCGGCGGCGCCTCCGGCTCGGCGCCCTGGTGCAGCGAGTTGTAGGCATCCACGTCGTGAATGACCGTCACGTGATGCCCCGCCCGCACCAGCCCCCGCGCCAGCCGCTGGATCCCGATCCCGTCCCCGCCGAAATTGTGCGGTGGGTAGAACGTGGTCAGGAACGCGAACCGCAGCCCGCTCACGCCGCCGCCTCGCGCAGCGCGGCCAGTGCCGCCGCCGCGCCCCGGTCCCAGGACAGTCCCGCCGCGCGCGTGCGCGCCGTCGCCGCCAGTCCGCGCCGGAACGGCCCGTCGTCCAGCAGGCGCCGCATCGCGGCCTCCAGCGTCGCGGCGTCGCCCGGCGGCACGAACACCCCGCCCCCCTCCAGCAGCTCCGGCAGCGGGCTCGCCGTGGTGGCGATCACCGCGGTCCCGCACGCCGCCGCCTCGACGGCCGGCAGGCCGAACCCCTCACAGGCGGAGGGCAGCAGCAGCGCCACCGCCCCGCTGTGCAGGTGCCGCAGCTCCTCGTCCGGCACGAAGCCCGTCCAGTGGACCAGGGCCTCGGTGCCCGCGGCGGTGATGGCCCGCCGGATCCCGGCCTGGTCGCCGTGGAAGACATCCTTGTCCACGGTGCCCACGAGCAGCAGGTGCGGCGGCTCGGCGAGCCCGCGGCACACCGCCG
>Ga0268298_10004860_pt1 | contig 12865 bp, 10 predicted proteins | sample WWTPWeurt_MetaG_FD_194462 | JGI IMG/M metagenome (GOLD analysis project Ga0268298, IMG submission 194462) | Activated sludge microbial communities from WWTP in Nijmegen, Gelderland, Netherland - WWTP Weurt | ecosystem: Engineered > WWTP > Aerobic digester > Activated sludge | place...
ACATCTATAACATCCATGGTGAAGAAGTCGCGAATAGCCTTGAGCTGCCAGAAACCACTTTCGTCACTGACGAAGTAGAGGGTGCCGTCCCGGCCCCACTGGGGCTGAAAGATGGAAACATCGGCACCGCCTGCAACCTTGCGATGATTGGCCAGAGAGCCGTCCGCTCCTACTTCGGCCGTAAACAAAACACTCTCGTCCCAGGGCATGTTGGGATGCTTCCAGGCCATATAGGCAAGTCGCTTACCATCATGACTGAGACGTGGAAAGGCAAAGAAGTCATAACCGCAAGTGAGCATCATGGCTTCGGCATCACCGCCGGCACCGGGATCCAGCGAAGCCAGATAGTTAATCGGCTCCACGGCTATCTCACCAATTTCAGGCAGCAGACCTTCGTCGATGCCGGTGTGATCTTCCACAACTAAAAGCAGGCGATCTCGATTTTGATCAAGCACCAGATCGCTGTAGCGCATGCGGCCGGCACTGGTGACTGCCACCGGTTCAGAATTTTCGCCCGGCACCTGACGATAGAGACGCTGGTCGGCAAAATTGCAATAGAAAACCGTCTCCCGCCCCTGATAGGGGCCTACTGTGAAGGCACCACCGCCATACTCATGGGCCCGAGTACGCACATTCAAAGGAGCCGGGTTGATCTCCCTTACTTGACCGTGCTCATCAAGCCGAACCAGCACCTGCCGACCGCCTTCCTGGGGGCGCCCTTCCAGCCAGTACAGAGTCTTACCGTCCGGTCCGTACATGGTCTGACTGAGGCGAATGGCAGCACGGGCCACATCGGCCGCCGACAGAGGCGACAGCCAGGCGCCGTAAGCAGCCCTGGCCGGCTCAGTTAAGGATGCACCACCTCGATCTGCCTGGCTCTCCATCATGACGTCCCCACCTTAAGTAAATCCACAGTATATAATTTGCGCTATAGTGCTAGATTAAACGGCAAATTTCAGGAAGCCTGAGAGTTAAATCCGATGTCGGCACAAAGCAAAACCATCACGGTGACAATCCGCTACTTCGCCCTTCTGCGGGAAGAAACCGGCAAAGCCTGCGAGACTCTCACCCTCGAGCAAGGCACGCTGGCAGACCTTTACAAGCACTTACAAGAGCGTTACAAACTTTCCCTGCCCATAGAAGCCATACGGGCCGCGGTGAACAACCGCTTCTGCAGTTGGCAGACCGACCTGGGCGATGGCGCCGAAATAGTCTTTGTACCGCCCGTAGCAGGAGGCTGAGCCAAAAGCGCCATGGCAGAAAACAACTGCACTTTCAAGACAACCCCGGGCCACTTTGCCGTCAGCGAAGACAGCATCGACGTAATGGCTTTGAGAGCCGCTCTCGGCAGCGATGCAGACGGAGCAGTGGTCACTTTTGAAGGCATTGTGCGTAATCACAATGAAGGCAAACAGGTAAGATCACTTTTCTACGAAGCCTGCAGCGAACTGGCTCAAGGCGAAGCCGAGGCTATCTTTCAGGAAGCCGAAGCGCGCTTCGGTCTGACTCGCATTGTCTGTGTGCACCGGGTAGGGGCTCTCCAGGTGGGAGATACGGCGGTCTTCGTGGGAGTGAGCACGGCTCACCGGGGCGAAAGCTTTGATGGTTGCCGCTTCATCATCGATGCCATCAAGCACAGATTGCCTATTTGGAAGAAGGAAGAATACCTGGACGGCAGCACCAGTTGGGTCAACTGCCAGTGCCGGGAGGACAGCCCATGAGCGAGCCGGTAAACCTACTGGTAGACAGCTTCGGTCGCAAGCATACTTACCTGCGCGTCTCCGTCACCGACCGTTGCAACCTGCGCTGCCAGTACTGCATGCCGGCCGCCGGACTGAACTGGAAAGAAAAAGCGGAATTACTCACCTTTGAGGAAATCGAAAAGCTGACCAGACTTTTCACAGCCATGGGGATTTGCAAAGTTCGTCTCACCGGCGGCGAACCCCTGGTGCGAAAAAATCTTCTACGGCTAGTGGAGATGCTCAGCGCCGTGCCGGGTTTAAAAACTCTGGCCATGACCACCAATGCCACCCTTTTGGCGCCCCAGGCGGAAGCCCTCAAGCTTGCCGGCCTCAAGCACCTCAATATAAGCCTGGACAGTTTCGACCGCCGCCGCTTTCAGGAAATCACAAGAATGGATGCCCTGCCGGAAGTGATGGCCGGCATAGAAAGCGCCATTGCCGCCGGGTTTCCCGTGCTCAAATTAAATATGGTGCCAATAGCAGGCTTCAATGACGACGAAATTCTCGACTTTGCCCACTTCGCGCAAAAGCACAAAATCAATGTGCGCTTCATAGAATTCATGCCCTTCAAGGACAACCAGTGGCAGGCCGACAAAGTCGTCACCTTTGCAGAAATGAAAGCCCGCCTGGAAAAACACTTCCACCTTGAAGCCATGGACCAGCCACAAGGGGAAGTAGCCAGAGATTACGCTCTTAGAGGCGGCGGCACGGTCAGTTTCATTACCTCCATGTCCGAAAGTTTTTGCCAGAGCTGTAATCGCCTCCGTCTGACCAGTGACGGCTCCATGAAGAGCTGTCTTTTCTTCCCCCCTGAAATAAATCTTCGCGATGCCCTGCGCCAAAATGCACCGGAGGAAGCGCTTCGGGGTATGATTTTGGCTTGCCTGCAAGGCAAGCCGGAAGCTCATCCGCCCGCAGAAGAAATTGCGGCGGCTGAGAATCGCTCGATGATTGAAATTGGAGGCTAAAGCCAGAACCATGCGTGACGTTTCGCAAAAAGTGAGCACCCTGAGAACGGCAATGGCTAAGGCTATTCTCCGGGTCAGTCCGGATACCATCGAACAGATCAAGAAAGGCACGCTGCCCAAGGGTAATCCACTGGAAGTGGCGAGGGTAGCGGCAGTGCAAGCGGCCAAGAATACCAGCCAGATCATTCCCTACTGCCATCCTCTGCCCATCGACTACGTAGGCGTAGAATTTCACCTGGACGAAGACTTCATAGAAATTGAGACCACCGTCAAAGCCATATACAAGACCGGCGTGGAAATGGAAGCCCTGACAGCGGCTTCGGTAGCGGCTCTGACCATTTACGATATGGCCAAAATGGTGGACGATTTGATGCAAATCGAAAGCGTCACCCTCATGTCCAAGACCGGCGGCAAAAGCGACTACCAGGCCGATTCCGCCGGCGCCACCCGTAAAGCAGCGGTACTGACTCTTTCCGACAGCATCTCCCGCAATAAAGGGGAAGACGTGAGCGGCAAAATTCTTCTAGCGGCCCTGGAAGAACAGGGCTTTCAAGTAATCGAATACGCCGTCTTGCCCGATGACGAGTCAGAAATAGTACCAGCCGTCAGACGCATTTGCGACGAACTGAAAGCCGACCTGCTTCTCACCACCGGCGGTACCGGCTTGAGCCCCCGAGACAATACACCGGAAGCCCTCAAGCGCCTCATTGAAAGAGAGCTTCCAGGCATCTCCGAAGCCCTGAGAGCCTACGGACAGGAGCGCAATTCTTTCAGTATGCTGAGCCGGGGTCTGGCCGGTCTTCGGGACAAAACCATCATCGTCGCCCTGCCCGGCTCACCATCGGCAGCTCAAGACGGCGTAAAAGTGCTCTTTCCCGTGGTCAACCATGCCTTCAAAATGCTGGCCGGTCAGGGTCACAAACACAGTCACAGTCACGACAAAGGTCGTGGCAACGAATCCGTACAAAGCAAACACTGAGGTAGCCGTGCTCACTTACGAGGAAGCGCTGCAAGCAATCCATAGCGAAAGTGCCCGAATTGAGCGGCAGGAAGAGCTGGTCGACCTGGAAGAGAGCGCCTTTCGGGTACTGGCAAAACCGCTGACAGCGCCCTTCGATCTGCCTCGCTTCAACAATTCGGCTGTGGACGGCTTCGGTGTATTGGTGGAAGACCTGAACGGCGACACTGAAGCGGTCCTCACCCTCAAATCGACTATTGCTGCCGGTGATGGCAATGGTCACCAGACACTGAAGAGCGGCGAGTGCATAAAGATTCTCACCGGCGCCCCCGTACCCGACTGGGTAGAGGCCGTGGTTATGAGAGAGTTCTGCCAGGAAGCGGCCGACACCGTCAAAGTCAAAGCCCGGGTGCGCATCGGCGAAAACATTCGCATGACCGGCGAAGAACTGGAAGAAGGAGCCACGGTGTTGGAAGCCGGCACCCTCTTAAGCCCCCCGGCCCTGGGACTGGCGGCCACGGCCGGCGCGGCGCATGTGACCTGCTACAGCCAGCCGAGGATCTGCATAGTTTCAAGCGGCGACGAATTGAAAGAACCAGGTCAGCCCCTCAGTGCCTCCCAAATTTACAACTCCAATTCCTATGCCGTGGAAGCAGCTCTCAAGGGACTCTACTGGCGCAGTGAAAACATCAAGCGCCTGCACACTGCCGATGAGCCCCAGGCAGTGAAAGACACGCTCAGCAAAGCCCTGGAAGACTGCCGGGTCTTAATCACCCTGGGCGGAGTTTCCGTGGGCGACCGGGACTTTATCAAACCTGTTCTGGAAGAAATGGGCGTCCGCACCGTCTTCTGGAAGATAGCCATCAAACCCGGTAAACCTGTTTACTTTGCCGTGACGGCAGCGGGCCAACTGATCTTCGGTCTGCCGGGCAACCCGGTTTCGGCCCTCATTACTTTTCACCTCTTCGTCAAACCGGCTCTGAAAATACTCATGGGCGACAAAACGCCGCGGTCGCCCCTGACCACCTTGAAAGCCCGCCTGACAGCCTCCCTTAAGAAAAAGGCAGGCCGCCTGGACTTCGTGCGGGCCCGGCTACAGGCGGACGAAGAGGGTAACCTGAGCGTTACCCCCACCACCGGTCAGGACTCCCACATGCTCTCCGGTCTGGCCTCGGCCAATGCCTTGATCAACTTCGAGAGCCATCTGGAATATCTGCCCGAGGGCGCAACGGTAACGGTAATGCCGCTTTCCTGGACTTGGTAAGGTCACTTACGCTTTCTCTTGCCGTCCTTAGCCTTCTTAACTTTAGCCTTATCCCGGCCCTTATCCTTCTCTTTGCTCTTCGCGTCACCCATATCGAAACCGTCCAGTTCTCGGCAATGGCGGCCATCGCCCTTGCCGTCGATAAGTTGCATAATAGTGGTGGAGCCGAAGCACTTCTGCACCGACTCCAACACCTCATCCATTTGCTTGTGCAGGGGACAGAGCTTGACTCCATGCGCTTCCAGCTTAAGGGGGCAGGTTTTGATGCGTTGAATCGGGTCAACGGCATCCACCACGGCAAGCACTGTCAATTTTCCCGGCGCCACTGCCAGGCAGAATCCCCCGCCAAGCCCACGCTGCGAACTAACGATACCAGCCCTGGCTAGAGATTGCATCACCTTGGCTAGATAGGGGGCAGGCACCTTTACAACCCGAGCAATCTCCTGACGGGCAAAGGAGGAACCCTCGTTGATAGCCAGAAATACAACGGCCCTGAGGGCATATTCAGTGGTCTGAGAAAAAAACACCGCAACTCCAAAAGGCTTCCATTTATCTAATTATAGAGCGGCGGTAAGTTTTGCATATCGCTCCGGGGGCGGAAGAAAAGGTGGGAATCAACCGGGTCATCCGCAAGACTTAAGCAACTTGGTAACTTTCAATTTTTACCTGCCGCATAGCGGGCGATTTTTTTTTCACAGCTCAGCAATTCGGATATCAATATCTTGTTTTGTAAACACCATATATTCGGATCTGTTTATCCTATTTATTGCCGCCTCTGCTGCTTTTTTTCCGGAATCGAAGTATTTCCCTCTTACCTTAACAGGGCCGAACCCGGCTCTTCCCCAACCTCCAAAACGCCCTATTGTTGCGCCTTTCCAGTTACACACCAAGCTTCATCCTTTTGAAGGATATAAATAGCGCCCTGCAACAGTGACAATTTAGAGCAGTAAAAGCCGTTAGTAATTGTCTCGACAGGCGCCTTTATGTCTACCTCGCCGCAACGAAAACATCTGTTGACTCTCTTGTCCAGCCTGGTGATAGCGGCTGTGTCACTCCCCGCTGCGGACGCAGCAGACGAGGGTGCGCAGCTATATCAAGACAAGTGTTCGGGCTGCCACACCATTGGCGGTGGCGCCATGGTGGGGCCGGACTTGCTCGCTTCCACCAAGTGGAGCGAGAGTGATCTGAGCGCAGCCGTGAAAAGAATGGAAAAGAATGCCGGTCCGATGACCGCTGCGGAAGTGGCTTCGCTGGTAACGCTTCTCCGGGATGAGAAGGTGCAGGAGCGACTCAAAACACAGACAGCCGAAGTGAGCAAGAACAAGGTGGAAACCGTGGAGGAACCGGCCTCCGGAGCCGAAGGAGAAGCCCTCTTCCTCGGTCGCCGCGCTTTCAAAAACGGCGGCATGGCCTGCGTGGCCTGTCACGCCGTCGGCGGCGACGGGGGCAAGCTGGCACCGGATCTGACTTCCATCAGCGACAAAATGCCGGAAGCGGCCCTGGCTTCCGCCTGCCAGAATACAAGCTTTCGCCTCATGAAACCGGCCTATGCCGACCATGCCGTCACCAGACAAGAAGCCCTGCATCTGAGCCGCTTCCTCACCGAGGCCAAAGGCCGCCCGGCAGGCAAGAACAAGAAAAGCGTGCAGGCGCTGCAATACGGCGGCGCCTTTGCCGGTCTAATAATGCTTCTGATTGGGCTGGGATATCGCAATAGAAACACCGGCGTGCGTGCCAAGCTTTCGAGGAGGAAATAAGATGGCCTGGATTAGGGATATATTTGCTCCGCAAAAGCGCCAGTGGGAAGATCTCTATCGTAATCGCTGGCAGTACGACAAAATCGTGCGTTCCACTCACGGTGTCAACTGCACGGGCTCTTGTAGCTGGAATATCTATGTAAAAAACGGCATCGTCACCTGGGAACTGCAAGCCCTCGACTATCCCACCATCAGTAAAGAAATACCGCCTCACGAACCACGGGGCTGCCAGAGAGGCATCTCCTGCTCCTGGTATCTCTACAGTCCTATCCGCGTCAAATATCCTTACATGCGCGGTGCGCTTATAGACCTCTGGCGCGAGGCAAAGACCAATCATCCCGACAACGCCATCGAGGCCTGGGCTTCTATTATGCAAGACCCGGCCAAACGAGAACGCTTTCAGAAAGCTCGCGGCAAGGGCGGTTTTCGTCGCGCAGACTGGAGCACGGTCAATGAACTCATGGCCGCCGCCAATCTCTACACGGCCAAAACCTATGGACCGGACCGCCTGGTGGGCTTCTCGCCCATACCGGCTATGTCCATGGTCAGCTACGCTTCGGGGGCTCGTTTTCTACAGCTCATGGGCGGCATCTCGCTTTCCTTCTATGACTGGTACTGCGACCTGCCGCCGGCCTCGCCGGAGATCTGGGGCGAGCAAACGGACGTGGCGGAGAGCGCCGACTGGTTCCACTCCAAATACGTCGCCGTGGTCGGTTCAAACGTCTTGATGACGCGCACGCCGGATGCCCACTTCCTTGTGGAAGGGCGTCATCGCGGCGCAAAAGTCGTGGTCTTCTCCCCCGACTTCTCGCAATCATCCAAAATAGCCGACGAATGGGTACCAATAAATCAGGGTCAGGATGCCGCTTTCTGGCTGAGCGTCGGCCATGTGATCTTGAAAGAGTTTTATGTAGACAGAAAGGTACCTTACTTCCTCAACTACCTGAAAAAGTACGCCGATGCTCCCTTTCTGGTCAAACTGGAAGCTGATGAAAAGGGAAGCTATAGACCAGGCAAATTGTTGCGCGCAAGCGAACTGGCAAAGTTTGCTTCAGAAGAAAATGCCCTCTGGAAAACTCTTGTGCTCGATAGGAAGAGCGGAGAAATAGTCTCTCCCAAGGGCACCATCGGTCACCGCTGGCAAAAGCAAAAAGGACAGTGGAACCTCAAGCTGGAAGAAGCACTGAAAGACTCGGCCATCGACCCGGTTCTCTTCCTGGACAAGCAAGAGGGTCTGGCACCGGAAGGTAGCCTGCCTGTGCTTTTCGACGACTACTCGGAAAGCTCGGATACGGAACTGAGTCGCCAGGTACCGGTTCGCTACGCCGAGGCGCTGGACGGCACGAAGATTGCCTACACTACGGTCCTGGAACTACTGCTTGGCCAGTACGGCGTGGCCCGCGGCGAAAGCGGCGACTACCCCCAAAACTATGAAGATGAGACGGCTATCTATACGCCCGCCTGGCAGGAGAAATTTACCGGCATAAAATCAACAGTTGTAGTAAATTTCGCCAGAGAATGGGCCAGAACGGCAGAAAAGAGCGGCGGCAAATGTTCGGTCATTATCGGAGCCGGCGCCAACCACTGGTATCACAATAACCTCATCTACCGCGCCTGCATCATGCCCCTCATCCTGTGCGGCTGTGTGGGAGTGAACGGCGGCGGCTTGAACCATTATGTCGGACAGGAGAAACTTGCTCCTCAGGCTTCCTGGGGTCCGATCGCCTTCGGCGCCGACTGGGGCGGACCGCCGCGCCTGCAAAACTCCCCTTCCTTCCACTATGTTCACTCCGATCAATGGCGCTACGACAGACCCTTCAACGAAATCTGCGCCGTCAACGACGAAGAGCATCACATGGCCAGCGGTCATACCATAGACAAACAAGCCCTGGCTGTTCGTAATGGCTGGCTGCCTTGCTATCCGCAATTCAACCAGAGCAACGAGACGGTAGTGAAAGAAGCCCTTGAAAAAGGCGCCACACAAGACGATGAAATCATCAAGCGTGTTGTCGAGAGATTGAAAGATCGCTCTCTGCGCTTCTCTATGGAAGATCCCAACAATCCTCAGTCTTATCCGCGCGTCTGGTACATATGGCGGGGCAATGCCATCATGTCCTCCGCCAAGGGACATGAATACTTCCTCAAGCACTACCTGGGCACCCACCACAATCACATTTCGGAAGAGGTGGCCGGCCAGTTCACCAAGGAAGTCGTCTGGCATGACAAGGTCGAAACCGGCAAGATGGACCTGATTGTCGACCTGAACTTCCGCATGGATACCTCGGCACTCTACTCCGATATCGTCTTGCCCACAGCTACACACTATGAAAAATACGATATCGCCACCACCGACATGCACTCTTTCATTCATCCACTGCAGCCGGCCGTGCCGCCATGCTGGGAATCGAAGAGCGACTGGGAAATCTTCAAAGGCATCGCCCTCACTACCGAAAACCTGGCCAAGCAGCATATGCAGGAGCCCATCAAGGACATCATTGCTTCGCCCTTGATGCACGACACGCCGGCCGAACTGGCCCAACCCACCGTGCAAGACTGGCTCAAGGACGAGTGCCAGCCCATACCCGGCAAAACCATGCCCAATTTCAAAGTCGTGACCAGGGACTACACAAAAGTCTACCAGCGCTTCATCAGCCTCGGACCCAACTTCCGCAACAACGGACTGGCCGTACACGGCACTCACTACGATGTGGATGATGCTTACGACGCTTACTTGCAGAGTAATCCGACCGTCACCTTTGACGGAAAGACCTATCCCTCGCTGGAGCATGACAGAGAAGTCTGCAACGCCATCCTGCACTTCGCCGCCGAAACCAACGGCGAGATGGCCTACCGGGCTTTCCAGTCGGAGTCAGTAAAAACCGGCATCGACCACACCCATCTGGCCGCCGATACAAGAGCCGTGCGCATGACCATTGACGATCTGAAGGCCCAGCCAAGGAGAGTCTTGACCACCCCTTACTGGACCGGTATCACCAATGGTGAGAGGACCTATTCGGCCTACTGCCAGAACATCGAGGAAGAAATACCCTGGCGCACCCTCACCGGCAGGCAGCATATGTACCTGGATCATGAGACGTATATTGCCTATGGCGAGGCTCTGCCCACCTATAAACCACGGCCTGATGTGCACCTCACTAAAGACCTGGAAAAAACTGCCCGGGACAGCGGCTCCCTTGTTCTCAACTACTTGACTCCCCACGGTAAGTGGCACATCCACTCCACCTTCGGCGACACCCTGCGCATGAAAACTCTCTCCCGGGGTATCGAACCGGTCTGGCTCAATGAAAAGGACGCAGATCTGATCGGAGTAGAAGACAACGACTGGGTAGAAGTTCTGAACGATCACGGCGTGGTGGTCACCAGAGCCTGCGTGAGTGCACGCATACCGCGGGGACTGGCCTTCATCTATCACTCACCGGAGCGCACCGCCACCACTCCCAAGTCGAAGGAGCGGAAAAATCGCCGCGCCGGTGGTCATAACAGCCTCACCAGAACACGCCTGAAGCCCCTCTTCATGGTGGGCGGCTATGCGCAATTTACCTATGCCTTCAACTACTGGGGACCACAGGGAGTAAACCGCGACACCTATGTTGTAGTCAAAAAAATGAGCCAGCCGGAATTTTAAAAGGAGGTGAGAGTCAATGGATGTCAGAGCTCAAGTATCAATGGTTTTCCATCTGGATAAGTGCATAGGCTGTCACACCTGTAGCATTGCCTGCAAAAACGTCTGGACGGACCGGGCCGGTGCCGAATACATGTGGTGGAACAATGTCGAAACCAAGCCTGGCACAGGCTTTCCCACTCTCTGGGAAGACCAGAATCATTACAAAGGCGGCTGGACCTGGAAAGCAAAAGGCAACGGCAAAGGCCGGTTGCAACTTCGCAGTCAGAACAAGTTCGATTCCTTCATCAAGCTTTTCTATAATCCCAATCAACCTGGTCTGGAAGATTATTACGAACCCTGGACCTATAAGTACCAGGAACTTTTCGATGCCCCCGAAGGCGACGATCAGCCGACCGCCGTACCGATTTCACAGATCACCGGCGAACCCATGGAGATCAATGCCGGTCCCAACTGGGACGACGATCTTTCCGGCTCGCCGCTCTACGCGGAAAACGACTTAAACCTGGATGCGCTCTCAGAGGAAGAGCGGGAGCAGCTCTTTGAAATTGAACGGCTCTCCATGATGTACCTGCCGCGCATCTGCAACCACTGCGCCAATCCCAGTTGCGTTGCCTCCTGTCCTTCCGGCGCGCTCTACAAGCGGGGAGAAGACGGCATCGTCCTCATCGACCAGGAAGTTTGCAAAGGTTGGCGCGCCTGCGTGGCCGCCTGCCCTTACAAGAAAATCTATTACAACTGGAAGACCGGCAAATCGGAAAAATGCATCCTCTGCTATCCCAAATTGGAAACCGGTCAAATACCCAATTGCTTCCATTCTTGCGTCGGTCGTATCCGCTACCTGGGCGTTTTGCTCTACGACGCCGACCGCGTCGCCGAAGCCATGCAAGTGCCCGACCATGCCCTGGTAGAATCGCAGCGCTCGGTCATCCTTGATCCCTTCGACAAAGCCGTGATTGAAGCCGCAAGAGCAAGCGGCATCAGCGAAGAATTTCTCTACGCCGCGCAGAACTCGCCGGTCTACAAATACGTCATGGACTGGAAGGTTGCCCTGCCTCTGCACATCGAATACCGCACCATGCCCATGCTCTTCTACGTACCGCCGCTTCTACCGGTCATGGGCAAACTGGAAAACGGCATTTACGAGCATAAGAGTGAAGCCTTCTTCAGCACCCTGGAAAAATCCAGACTGCCAATCAAATTTCTGGCCAAACTCTTTGCGGCCGGCAATGAGAGCCACGTGGAGGCTGCGGTTCGCAAGCTAATGGCGGTGCGCTACTACCGCCGTTCGGTGGATATGGACGATATTGACGTAGTGGAAATTTCCAAAGTGATGCGAGAAGGCAAAACTACACCCAAAGAAGCCGATGAAATTTATGCCCTGACGGCCATTCCCACCATCGACCAGCGTTTTGTTCTGCCTCCCATTCAGAGAGAAGAAGTGATAGGCGGCGGTCATTGCAGCCCGGAAGCCTGCAAGGGCTGCACCGGTCTTGGCACCCCCGTAGCCATCGAGAGAGGGCCCTAGGATGTTTGACGTAAAGACGAGCCAAACAAAAAATGACGGTCAGAGCAAAGCACTTTACGAACTGGCTATTCTCTTCCAGTATCCAGATCAAAACTTTGCTCGAAAACTCGAGGAAACCAGCCTCCTAATCGGCAGCGCCGCCATGGCAAAAGCAAAGGAAAGCCTCAGTAAGTATTCGCTTTCTCAGTTGGAAGAAGTCTATACGCGTACCTTCGACGTGGCGCCACTGGCCGCACCCTACTTGAGCGCTTATATTTACGGCGACGAAAACTTCGACCGCGGTGCTCTCCTTTCAAAGCTGGCCACTCGCTTCCAGGAAGTGGGTTTCGACTTTGGTCAGGAGCTGCCCGATCACCTCACCTGCTTACTGAAGTCGGCTTCCTATCTGGAGCCAATCGAGTTCGAAGAACTGGTGGAATTCGTTTTTACACCGGCTCTGAAAGAAATGTATGACCGCCTCAAAGATTGCGAAAGTCCGTATGCACCACTGATGGAGGTAGTCAGACAAGTTCTGGCTGCCAAAGCTCTTCCCCTTTCTGTTTCCCGCCCTTAGTTCTGCCTGGGAGCCACCGCCATGCCTGCCCTAGATAACTTCTTCCTGATAGCGCTGCCTTACCTGGCCGTGGTTATTTGTCTGGTCGGTTCCTTCTACCGCATCAAGACCCGCCCCATGACCTACTCGGCGCTCTCCTCACAGTTTCTGGAAAGCAAAGGTCTGATGTGGGGCAGCCTGCCCTGGCATATCGGCATCATCACCATCATTGCCGCTCACTTTATAGCCTTCCTGGTTCCCGGCTTCTGGCAAGCGCTCTTGAGCAATCAGACCGTCCTGCTCTTTGTGGAAGCAGCCGGGCTAGGACTGTCCTTACTCTGCCTGTTCGGCTTGGCCGCTCTTTTGCTGCGGCGCTTCACTTCAGAAAAAGTACAGAGCGTCACTTCTCAGATGGACCTGGTGGTACTGGTGGTGCTGCTTCTGCAAGTGGCTCTCGGTGCACATATGGCTGC
>Ga0268298_10004861_pt1 | contig 12862 bp, 11 predicted proteins | sample WWTPWeurt_MetaG_FD_194462 | JGI IMG/M metagenome (GOLD analysis project Ga0268298, IMG submission 194462) | Activated sludge microbial communities from WWTP in Nijmegen, Gelderland, Netherland - WWTP Weurt | ecosystem: Engineered > WWTP > Aerobic digester > Activated sludge | place...
CACGTTCCTGTGCGCGAGCCCCGCGTTGTGCAGCCGCGCGAGCCCCCACGCCAGCCGCTTGGCCACGTCGACCGCCTCCCGGAGCGACAGCCGGCTCCGCGCGAGCCTCGTCGCGAGCGTCCCGCCAGCCGCGAGCTCCATGGCCACAAAAGGCGCCCCGTCGGCGACTCCGTAGCTCCGATAAGCCACGAGCCCCGGCCCCGCCGCCTGCGCGATCGTCCGCGCGTCCACGTCGAAGGCCGCCCGCTCCTCCGGCGGCAAGGTGCCACTCCACCGCTTGAGGGCCACCGTCTCGCCTGTCACGAGGTCCACGGCCCGATCCACCACGGTCCGGTTCCCGTGCCCGATCACGCCCTCGATCTCGTAGCGACCCGCGAAGATCTCGACCGGCTCTCGGCGCGTGCGCATGCCTCTCTTGGACCTTCGGAGCGGGCCGGTGTCAAGCGCATCTGCACGCGACAGCGGACGCGGAAGGATGCTAGGCTCGCGGTGTGATGCGCGTGCTCCGTCCGGTCCTGCCGGCCTTCGTGCTCCTCGGCGCGTGCTCCGGCCCCGGAGAATACACCCCCCTCCTCGAGCCCGACGGTACGGCATCGCCGCCCTTGACCTCGGCTCACACTGACACGCCGGCGTGCCTCCCTGAAGGCGCCGAGATCACCGTGAGCCCGGACGCCGGCGCCTCCCCCGCTTGCTGCGAGGGCCTCACGAAGGCGCTGGCGCACAAGGGGTCGATCCTGCGGCTGGACGAGTGCGAGCCCGAGGGCGACGGGCACGCCTTCTGCATTCGGTGCGGGGACGGCAAGTGCGGAGTCGGCGAGAACACGTGCAACTGCGACGCGGATTGTCACTGGCCTTGAGCGGCTCCCCGCGGCCCGCCACGAGACCTGTGACCGCGGCGGCGACCGGATCTCGGGTTCATTGGCGCTTTTTTTTGCGAGGACAGGAACATGAACAAGCTTTCTCTTGCGTGGCTCTTCTCGGCGGCTCTCGTGATCGGGTGTGGCGGCAACGTCGTCAAGAGCTCCGGGGGCTCGGGCGGCACGGGCGGCGCCGGGACCGGAGGCGGAGACGGCGGGACGGCGACCACCACGAGCATCACGAGCACCACGAGCAGCACGGACACCATCGTTCCACCGCAATGCGCGGTCAACACCAACCAGACTGCCCCCTACGCGGTCACCTTTCAGTTCACCGTGGGCACGGGGCAGGTCGCCTTCCTCGCCGAGGACTGCTACACGCAGTTTCAGGTCACCTCGTGCGCGAGCGCCTATGTCAACCCCGTCGGGATGCACGGAGAGTGCACGATCGACTGCTCCGACATGACGGGGTGCATCGACTGCGGGGCCTGCCCCTCCGGCGCGATCCTCGTCTCGCAGGGCGCGCCCCACAACGTGGACTGGGATGGGGTGCAGTACTTCTTCGACACCAACTCCTCCGGGTGCTCGTGCCACACGACGACGAACGCCCTGGCCGCCAAGTACCGAGTCGAGGTGCCTGTCTACGTGACGGAGCAGGACGCCCTGAACCACACGAACGGCGTCGTCCTGACCCACGAGTTCGACCTGCCGGCGCCGAACGGCATCGTCACGGTGCCTGTGGGTCTTCAGCCGAACTGACGGGCGCTGCGGGGGATCCCGCGAGAACGGGAGAACGTGCGGGCCCCCCCCAAAGGCGCCTTGACTACTCGTCTTCGCTGCCCGAGAGGGGGCCGTAGCCGAGCGTGTGGCCGATCTGGCGGGTGGCGTCGAGGAGGCCAATGTACGCGTTGAGCTCGCCGATCTTCGTCGTGTCGGTGCTCTTGAGCACGGGGAAGCCGTCGGCGTCGAGGACGAGCACCGGCGCGCCATAAGCGTCCAGCACAGGGTCCTTGTTGGCGTCCAGCTCCACCTCGTACGAGGCGACGAGCAGGTCATTCGCGTGCCGGAGCATGCGGGCCGCGATGCCCTTGTCGACCACCTTGCCGTCGATCGTCTCGACCCCGTATTTCCGAGCGACATAGGTGTAGCCGCTCGCCGGATCCGTGAAGCGGGCCTGCTGGCTGTCCGGGACCTGGATGGTGTCGCCGTGGCCGGCGAGCCAGATCCGCATCTTGTTCACGAGCCCCATGTCCGTCGCGAGGCGCGAGAACACGGCGCCGAACATGCTGCTCGCGAGCTGCTGCTTGTAGCCGATGTTGGGGAACAGAATACGGGCATTCGCGTCGCGCGTCGGCACGGCAGAGGCGATGTCGAGCGTGCGCGGGATCGGGTTCTTTCCGTCCGCGGGCGTGACCCAGGGGGCGATGGACTCCCAGTCTTCGGAGAGCAGGCCGCCCACGAGGCGATCCACGGCCGGGGCCATGTCGTTGCGGAAGTTGATCTTCACGCCGCGACCGTCGAGGAAGTTGTCGCGGCTGATCGTGAAGAGGCTCGGCCTCCCGTCGACGAGCGCGCGCATGGCCAGGGCCTTCTCCGTCGCGAAGCCCGCGTGGTTCATCCAGTGGAGGTAGTCCCAGGAGCCGCCGCCGCTCGGGTCCGAGTCGAAGTCTTCGCCGATGTAGCGACCGTCGACGAGGCCGATCTGGAAGGCCGCGGAGCCGGAGAGCGGCAGATCGTAGGTCGGGCGCGTCTGGCCGACCTGCGTCTGCGCCGCGTAGCCGCCGGGCTCCGGCATGAGCACCGCGCGGAGAAGGAGGTTCATCATGTCCTGCTCGGCCACGAGGTAGGGACGGTGCCAGTCGTCGTCCTTGGAGATCTTGTCCCAGACAGACTGTCCAAAGGACCGGTAAAAGGCGTTGGCGTTGGCCACGAGCCAGTGGTAGCTGCGCATCCGCTCGAAGTAGCGGTCCCCGACGCTCGCCGGGAGCGTCAGGTAGTTGTATTCTCGGTTGCCTCGGCGGAAGTACGCGAACGGATAGGCGAGGTCGAACTTGCGGACCGTGTTCCTCGTGACCTCGTACGGATCGGCGCCCGCGTCGCTGTCGTTGGTGTGGAAATAGGCGTTGTGGTTGGTGCCCCAGCGGTAGAACCAGCGCACGCGCTCGCCGCCCATCTTGGGCTCATCGGCCGTGTGCCAGAAGGGCGCCTTGGAGCTCGAAGAGGGCAATTCGTCGCTCAAGAAGTCGCGCCACGCGGCGTGATCGCGGGGCGGCGGCGCGCACACCTTGCCATGGACAAGGCGCCAGCCGGCCGTCTGCTTCTCTTCGTCGGTCGCGTCGCGGCAGTCGCGGGCGGCGTCGAACACCTTCATTTGCCGTGCGACCTCGGTGTAGTGCGTGGGCCACGCGGACTTGCCGAAGCCCGGGTAGTTGCGAGTGACCCTGTCCGACTCGCCGAGCTGCGACTCCATGCGAGGCGCGAAGCGCTTCTGATCGTCGACGGGGAGCCCGCCGTGCGCGTCGTCATCCATCGTCTCCAGGACGCGGCCATAGAGGGCGTTCATGGTGTGCTGATCGTACGTCCCGAGGCCCACCGTCTCACCGAAGCGCTCGATCTGGTACTCCATGACGCTCGTGTTGGCGAAATAGAGGATCCCGGGGCGGGACTCGCCCGCGAGGCCCTCTTCGTCCGGCGTCTCGGGGTCGAGGTAGCGCGGGCCCATGCACGAGTCGGTGTCTCCGGAGCGCGGCTGTCCATTGCACGAGGCCGTCGCGGCGCCCTCGTTCGTGCGGAGCTGCCAGTATTGAGGGTTGTAGTTGGGGGCGTCCCACGAGGAAGCGAACTGGTGCAACATCCCGAGGGAGTGGCCGATCTCGTGGATGGCGATGCCCTTGAAGGCCTCCACGACGAGCTCCTTGTAGATGGCCTCTCCGCGCTCCTGCTTGCTCAGACTGCCATATTTGGCCTGGAAGTGGCCGGCGAGACCCTGCATGTCCACGCTGCCGAAGGCCGGAGCCTCGGAGTCGAGGAAGCACACGCCGTGGAGGCGCAGCTTCTCGGCCATGAGATCGCGGAACGCATGCACGCGCCCTGGATCCATCCCGCGGAGCGGGGACACCACGTCAAGAACACTGTCCGTGATCGGTGTCTTGGGATCCGCGCCGAGGGCGCCGACCATCCAGTGAGAGTCGACGAGATCGGTCTCGTACGTGGTCCCGAGGAGGGGCGCCACGAGGGCGTCGTGCTCGAGCTGGGCTGTCGACTGGCTCACGGGGTCGGCGGAGGAGGCGTGTTGCATCGCCATGAAAGAGGCATATTTCTCGGCGACCGTCGCTCCGGCGAGCGGCACGGGGGCGATCGTCTGGAGCGCGCGATCGGCGTCGACGCTCGCAACGCGGCGGTCGATCTCCTCGGTCGTGAGGCCCTCGGGGGAGTATCCGTCCTTCAAGTAATGAGCGTAGTTCGTGGCGGGGGCACCCGTGGTGATCTCCTCGGGGGTCGTGTCGCCCATGGCCACTTGCAGGATGTCGCGCTGCTGGGCGGCGGCGTACGTGGCGCTCCGGCCCATGATGAAGGCCGCGGCGCCGATGATCTGGCCGGTGAGCGGATCGGCGTTCCAGTCGGCGATCCCTCCCCACGGAGCGCGGGACTCATAGGGCCAGTAGACGAGGAAGTTCTTGCGGAGATCGCCCACGCGCGCCGCGTCGCCGACAGGCCCGCACGGCTCGCGAGGATCGCTCTCGCGCACGGGGTTGTGGCACAGCGTGAGCACCGGAGTCGGGTCCTTTGCCTTGTCATTGAGCCACGCGCCGTAGCTGACCATTTCCTTTTCGGGGGCAAAGAACTGCGCATGGCAAGCGGCGCGATCACCGTCCCCTGTCCTGCGGCACTCCACCTCTCGGGCGCTCGCGACGGCGGAGGCGAGGAGCTGATTCCAGGAATACGTCAAATCCTCGGCGGCGCCGCGCGGGCCCTCCTCGTCGTTCGCGGGCGTCTGGAGGAAGTCGGGCATGTCCTTGTTGACCCAGTACCCGATCGTCTTGATGTCCCTGTCGCGGTAGGGGATCGTGCACTTGCCCACGAACACATCGCACTGCGAGCCGCTCGATCCGTCGTAGCCTGTCGCGCTGTTCTCGCAGGCGTCGGCGGTGCCGTTGTGATCCACGTCGTCGGCGGACTGGCACGCTGCGCTCTGGTGGCTCTTTTTCCAGATGTTGTGGACGTGCGCGAAGCGATGATAGAGCTTGTCGACGTACCCGTACCCCGGGTCCCAGCCTTGCTGTCCGGGCGTCACGATGCCGACGCTCTCGCTGGATCCGATGCCGCCCGGATTGCCCACCACGTCGAGCGGAGCGTGGGTGTTCTCGAGGGGCTCGAAGTCCTCGTCCGCCGGCACTTTGTAATACGACGAGCGGACGATGGCCTCCTGCGCGTTGCAGTCGTACGTCGCCGACCCCGTGAAGAGGCCCACGACCATGCACGTGGGGACCTTGCCGTCGACGTCCGAGAACGGAGAGGCCGTCTCCGCGGGCTCGATGAGGTAATGATTGGTGATGTCGAAATAGCCTTTGTCCGGCTCGAAGTGAGGGGCGTTGTCGTCCTTGGGGTCGCTCACGTACATGGCGACAGGGGAGACCTTGATGGATCCCATCACGCCGCCGAGGAACATGTCCTCCCACATGGGGTTGTCGATGAGGTTCTGCGACCAGTCCACGCGCATGTACTTGCGCGCGTTCCACGGCTGATCGGCGCTGTTCTCGACGATCACGTTCGTCTCCTCGCCCGTCGACGGGTTGTACAGGCGCCGGATGTCGAAGTGCGCCTCAATGCGGTACGCCGCGACGATGACGCCGTTCTCGTCGTGCTCGACGACCGGGCCGTCCGTCGGAGCGTACGTGTAGCCTTTGGCGAGCTGATAGGACTTGCGGGCGACGAGGTACTCCTCCGTGATCTGCCAGTGGATGCGATCGACGCCGCTCCACGATCCGACGCCGACGAGCGACTGGCTCTCCGCGCCGTCGACGACGTAGTTGCGCCAGTAGAACTCGGGATCATCCTTCGCGCCGGACAGGTCCTTCCCGACGAAGAAGGCCTTCTCCAGGGCATTGGCCTGGACCTGATTGATGGGCGGCCTCTCCTCTGCGCAGCTCGCCAAAGCGAGGACAAAGAACGACGCCAGCCCGAACCGGGCAATGGTATTCTTTCGCATGTCAGACTCCCTCGCTCCAGGAGATGGGCAGATCCGTGACAGGGCCGCCCCGGGCTCCGGAGGACTGCTCTCCTCTTGGCAAGAGGGAGGCCAAGCGGCAGTTTGACCAGTTTCCGCGGATTTTTCGAGGATCGTGAGCGCTCGGCGCGCGCCCCGGGAGGACGCTTACGGCCCCGGTGTTAGGACTCTGACTCTCCGCCCGACCGCCTTGAGCACCATCGGAGGGCGATCTCGGCAAGAGATTCCGGCACGCCACCGAAACGGCCGGCGCGCGGCAGCGTAGGATCCTCCTCATGCCTCGAACATCGACCCCTTGGCTTGCTCGGATCCTGACGGCTGCGTCCTGCGCGGCGCTCCCCCTCGTCGCGGGGTGCGGCGACGGCGAGAGCACCTCCGGGGAGACGACCACCACCACGTCGGCCACGACGACGGAGACGCCCGCGTGCGCCACCGACAAGCGCGCGCAGGTCTACACCGTGGGTCTCTCGAGCAGCTCCGAGGACGGGGCCATCACGATCACCTTCGTCGACGCGGACCCCGCGCCCCCGGCCAAAGGCAACAACACGTGGACTGTCACGATCACCGACGCCGCGGGGAAGCCCGTGAACGGCGCGGCGATCGAGACGACCGCGTACATGCCCGACCACGGGCACACGAGCCCCATCAAGCCGACGGCGACTTCGCTCGACGCGAACGGCACCTACGAGGTGACGCCGGTGAACGTGTTCATGCCGGGGATCTGGGAGGTGACGCTCGCGGTGACGCCCGCGGGCGGGGAGGCGTCGAGCGTCAAGTTCACGTTCTGCATCGCGGGCTGACGCGATCGCCGAAGCTCGCGCGAGGCTTGTTTCACGGGCATTTTGTCATCTCGGGCGCGGGCTCTCCGTTGTTCGCGCCGGTCGAGAGCCCCGCTGTGACGCACGACACCTGCACGCCCTGATCCGGGTACTTGATGGTCGCCGCGGCCTCGGTCCACTCGAGCACCGTCGGCGCGAGGACGAACGAAGGCATCTTGTCCTTGAACGAAGGATCGAGATCGCCGCTCGCGATCAGGTCATCGAGCACGTCGAGGCCCACGGGCACCATGATCACGCGCATCGTCACGCGGTCCGGGGGCGTCGCGAGCGCGGGGGGCTCGGACGTGGGCCGCGGGAAGGTTCGGACGACGTGCGTCGAATAAAAGGCCGGATCGGCCATGTTGTTCGTGACGGCCCCGGGCAGCGTGTTCTCGTCGAAATCGGCTGCTTCCCAGAACATGTGCACCTGCTTGCCGTCCTTGTCGAGCATGCACTCGCGCGGCCACCACAGGTCCGGATCGGTGATGTCCGCGACGGACTGGCCGTCCGGCACGACGCCGCTCTGATAGACGATCTGATCGCCCGCGTAGGCCTTGAGCTCGACCCACGCGCGACGATCTTGAGAGGCGCCGCTCGGCCATTTGTGACCGGCGCCCGCGTTGTCGAGCACCACCTGGATCGTGGCCCCGGGGCTGCCGGCCCCGCGCACGCAGATCTCGGCGAGGAGCGTCGTGTCGAGAGAGGCCTGAATGGCCTGCTTCTGCGCTTCGATCTCCGGGAAATCGGTGAGCGCGACGTCCACGCCGGGCACAGCGTGCGAATGGACGCGGCGCACCTTCACCCCGGGGGCGTCGGCGGCCACGTCGTCGCGGCCCTCCATGTGGCACTGACCGCACGAGAGCCGGGTCGTGGGATGCGAGAACAGCGTGTCTTGCCACTCGACGAACGTCCGCTCGATGTGGGCGTTCGCGGGCGTGATCACGTCATGGCAGCTCCCGCACAGGGTCGAGGACTCGGCGGTCGCGCGATCGTGGAGCTTGGAATACACCGATTCGTGGGCGGGGGTCTTCACCGGATCCGCGATGCCGCCGCGGAGGACCTTGTCGTCCGAGAGCACGAGCGGGTTGTTGTGCGTGCCTGTGACCTCGGCGACAGAGTGGCAGAAATAGCAGGTGACGCCCTTCTGCGAGGCCGTGAGCTCTGGCAGGTTGAGGCCGTCCTTCGTCGCGCCCTCCGCCACGGCGATGGGAGCGTGGCACTTCACACAGAAGTCGCCGAGCGCGCCGTTCGTCTCGCGCTGACCGCGCGCGTTCATCGCGAGGAAGATGGGATCGTCGCCCGCGTAGGCGTGCATGCTGCCCGACCATTCCTTGTAATGGTTCGGGTGGCATTTCTCGCATTTCTTGGGGTCCTTGAGCTCCTCCAGCGTGAGGGGCGGATCCTCCACAGGGGTGGTGCTCGTCTCGCTCCCGCAGCTCGCCGTGGCGCCCGCGATCACGGCGATCGTGATCGAGGCGGCCGCGCATCCGAGGGCCCGATCAGAGGAGATCCCGCGCGTGCCGAGGTGATTCATCGCTTCGCTCCGTCCTGGATCCACTGCTCGATCGCGCACCGCTCGGGATCCGAGAGCGGGCTCCCCGGAGGCATCTGCACGCCCTCGTCGGTCGACTCGATGCGCTCCACGAGCGGGCTGCACGCCGCGTCTCCGGCGATGGCGCGGGGCTCCTTGCCGCCCGTGAGGGCCTCGAAGGCGGCGTCCGCGGTGTCGAAGACGAGGCCCCCTGCCCCGCCCTCCGGCGCGTGACAGCTCGACCCCGAGAGCGCGCACGTCTTCGCGAGGGTGTGGCTGTAGACGTTGTCGAAGGTCGGATCGTAGAGCGGCTTGCACGCCTTCGTGTCGAGCGAATCGACGCACGACTCCGTGGGATCCGATCCGCACCCGACGGCGAAGATCACGAGGGGCGCGACGAGCCAAACGAAAGCCGAAGCCTTGCGCATGCGCCGCGCAAACTACCACGACGCGGCGACGACGGCTCCGCGGGTGCGTCAGGTTGTCGCAGCGACAACGTGCCGCACGATGCTCGCGCGCTGTCGGGCTAGCTTGCGCGGCGCGCGACCGATCGAGGCGAAATGCCCTGCGGCGCACGGCTCACGAACCCTTTGCAACGAGGCACTCATGCGAGCTTTCTCTTCGATGACAGGCGCGGGCTTCTGGGCGGCGAGCGCGCTCACCGTTCTCCTCGCGTCCACCGGCTGCGGCTCCGACACGAGCGGCACAGGCGGCGGCGGCGGCAGCACGGCGACAGGAGGCCCCGTCTCCGGCGCGGCCGACGCGCACTGCACGGCGACGGTCACCGTCGACCCGAACATGTGCATGCCGATGGGCGGGGCCGGCGGAACAGGCGGAACAGGCGGCACAGGCGGCGCAGGCGGCCACGTCCACGAGGAGATGCACGACACGCTCTACAACGCGGAGGGCGACGACGACGACTGCAAATACCACGTGAAGTGGAGCGTCTCCGACGTCACGCAGAACAAGGACGTGACGTTCTCGCTCGAGCTCACCGCCAAGGCCGACGGCAAGGGCGTGGAGGGCGCGGCGCCGGACATCGAGGCCCTCCTCAGCGACACGCACCCCGCCCCGAACAGCGATCAGAAGCCCACGGACAAGGGCGGCGGCAAATACGACATCGGCCCTCTCCAGTTCGACGCGGCGGGCCAGTGGACCGTGCGCTTTCACTTCTTCGAGGAGTGCATGGACATGGAAGACTCGCCCCACGGCCACGTCGCCTTCTACCTGAACGTGCCTTGACGCGCGGAGCGTCGCCTTCCAGAAGACACCGCGCCGCTCGCCTCGGCGCCCCCGCAGCACCATGATCCCCACCCTCTTGACTCGGCCCTCGTCGCTCGTCGTCTCGCTCGCCACAGCGCTCCTCCTCGCGGGCTGCGGCGGCGAGAGCACCTCCCCTGGATCCTCGGAGACGACGGCGTTTCCTGATGATCCGTGGACGACGCAAGCGAGCGACGCGGGCGCGCTCACCATCGAGGTGCGCACGTCGCCGAAGCAGCCGCCCGAGCGCGGCCTCACCGTGGTTCAGCTCTCGATCACGGACGGCGCGGGCGATCCGATGGACGACCTCGTCGTGACGGCCGTGCCCTGGATGCCGGACATGGGCCACGGCGCCTCCGTGAAGCCGACGGTGACCAACGCGGGCGGAGGGAAATACGAGATCGACAACGTCAACATGTTCATGCCCGGTCGCTGGGAGCTGCGCACCGAGATGACGGGGCCCTTGGACGACAGTGCGAAATTCGTCTTCCAGATCCCTTGATCTCGGCCTGATCGGGGCCGCTCTGAGCGTGGCTGTCGGCGTGCTCTCGCCGGCCGAAGCCCGCGCGCAGGCGTGCTGTGCGGCGGCGAGCGCGCTCGGCATCGCGAGGCTCGCCCCGCACGAGGACTCGGTGGTCGGCGTGGGCGCGCGCGTGACCAGCCTCTATGCGTCGATGGGCGCCGACGGGAAATACATCTCTCCGGAGGGCGCCGCCGAGTACGACTTCGAGCAGGAGATCGCGGCGACGATGCGCGTCCTCTCGCACGGGCAGATCACCGCTGTCGTGCCCATCGTCGAGACTTACCGCACGGTGCCCGGCCTCACGGATGCGGGCGGCGGCATCGGCGACATCCAGCTCGGCGCGCGGTACGACTTCGTCGAGACGGGCACTTCGCGCACGTGGCCTGGGATCGCGCTGGCGTGGAGCCTCACCTTGCCGACGGGCAGGGCCCCCGAGAGCGCCACGAGCCCGCTCGCGGCCGACGCCACGGGGACGGGCGGCGTTCAAGCGGGCGGGCAGATCTCCCTGGAGCGCACGTTCGGCGACGCGTTCCTCCACCTCTCCGGGTCGGCCGTTTGGCGCGCGCCGCGGGTCGTCTCGGGGCTCCACACGCAGCGGGGCCCCGCGTTCACCGCGTTCGCCGCGGGGGGCACGACGTTTCTCAATGGCGACCTCGTGGGCGCGCTGACGGCCTCGTATACAAGCGAGCTCGCCGCGCGGCTGGAGGGGGTGAGCGTGCCGGACAGCGGCAACGAGGTGACGCGAGCGGGGGTGTCGGCCGGATACTCGATCTCGTTCGACTGGCGCCTTCAAGGGACCTTGTTCAGCGACGTGCCTGTGTCCCCCCTGTCGCGCAATCAGCCGATGGGCGTGGGGCTGTCGCTCATGCTGCTCCGGAGCGGCTGGTGAGCCGGGCGCGCACCGTCGGCGATGCGCCGGACGCTCGGGAGCAGGGAGGCGGGCCGGCGCAGCGTGCAGCCTCGGGGTCCCGTTCCCCTGTGGCGGCTCTGCGGAGCGGCTCCTCGCGCGACTTGGTGACAGCCCTGTTGGTCCTCGGGAGCACGACATTGAGCGGTCTCCTCGGCCGTGCTTCTGCGGGATGCGGGGGCGACACAGGGGGTGGCGGCGGAGCTGGCGGAGACACAGGGGCTGGCGGAACGAGCGCGTGCCCCAACGATCTGCCCGACACGTGCCCTTCGCCGGAGCCGGGCTATGCGAAGGACGTGGCGCCCATCGTCGAAGCGCGCTGCCTCGACTGCCACTCTCCGGGCGGCAAGGCCGAGAGCACGCCGCTGAGCGAATACGCACAGATTTTCGCCATTCGCACGACGGTGCTGACGCGCGTCTATGGCTGCAAGATGCCGCCGGAGGGCGCCCCGGAGCTCACGGACGACGAGCGCGCGACGCTGCTCGGGTGGCTCGTTTGCGGGGCGAAGAACAACTAGCCTGATGCCCGGAATTCTGAGGACAAAAAAATCCTCCGTGAAACCTCCGTGACCTCTGTGCCTCCGTGGTGAAAAAGCTCTCAGAAATCAACACGATCCGGGTTCGTTCACTCGCGTGAACGAACAGTGACACTGGAATTTCTCGTCCCGGACCGCGTCACGCACTGGCATGCTTCGAGTCCGGAACAGGCTCGGTCCTCTCGGACTTCAAAGGCTCTGCCTCGGGGGCGCCGCCGTCCTTCGCGGCCTTCGCGCTCTCTGCCTCTTTCGCTTCCTTGTTCTCTTTCGCCGTCTCCGCGACCGTGTCGATCACCACGTCCAGCGTGTCCCCCACCACCTTGTTCACGAGCCGGATCACGCCGTGGGTGGTCGACACGCTCGTGTTGTAGATGAGCCGCACGCCCGCGGCAGGCACCTTCAAGGGGGGCACTTGCTCCAGGATGTCAAAGGGCGTCTTCGCCATCTCGATCTGGACCTTCTCGACGGCCCGAGAGCCGTGCTCCACGGCGGACTGGACGAGCGACTTCAAACCACGGATGCGCTTCATTCGAGGGGCTCCTCGGCCCACGCGCGGAGGTGCGCATAGACCGCTCGGTCGTGCGCCAGGCGGAGGTGATTCATGCCCGGCAAGAGGACGAAATGCTTCTCCGGAAAGGGCGCGGCCCTGTCGCGCTCCGTCGCCTTCCCCGCGGCGCTGCGGACAGGGACCATAATGTCGCCGAAGAGGATGCGGCTCTCCAGATCCGTCGACAAGGACCCTGCGATCAGGTGATGTCGAATGTGCGGCAGGAGCGGCACCGGGTGCCTTCGATTCTGGAGCAGCGCGTCCGCGTCGGCCCCCTCCCAGTCCTCGCGGCGCAGGTTGCCATACCGCAGATCCTTGACTCCCTGGCTCCGCAGATTGCCAATCTCGGCGATGAGGGCTGTGATCGGGTTGGGGATCTTGCCGAGGGCCCACGTCAGCACGTTCCCGGCCCGCTCGAGCGGCGCGCCAAGGTGGGGAGAGCCGATGTAAAAGGCCCTCTTGGCGAGCGGGAGCCACGGACTCCCTCGCTCGCTCGCGGCGTGGCAGGCGCTCCGGATGACGAGGCCGCCCATGCTGTGACCGAGGAGCCATATCTCCTCGATGGCCGCCGGATACGCCTCCATGAGCCGGGTCAGGAGGTCGTCGAGCTGCTCGCCGTTCTGCGAGATGCGCAGGCCGCTGTTGAACCGCACCTC
>Ga0268298_10004862_pt1 | contig 12860 bp, 16 predicted proteins | sample WWTPWeurt_MetaG_FD_194462 | JGI IMG/M metagenome (GOLD analysis project Ga0268298, IMG submission 194462) | Activated sludge microbial communities from WWTP in Nijmegen, Gelderland, Netherland - WWTP Weurt | ecosystem: Engineered > WWTP > Aerobic digester > Activated sludge | place...
TCACCGAGAGAGCGCTAGTATTGTGGGGATTACTAAATTTTTGCCCAGCTACGCAGGGCTCTGGTTAGAAGAAGAGGTGGAGGCGGTGCTTAGAGTGAGGGAAAACCCAGAACACCCATTTGTAGTGGTGATGGGGGGAGCCAAGGTAGAGGATAAGCTGCCACTACTTAAGTTACTGGCTGAGCGCGCAGATACGATCTTGGTTGGGGGAAAGCTGGCGAATGAGCTACTAGCTGAAAGTATAAAGTTACAAGGAAAAGCTAAGGTTATTTTACCACTGGAGGGATCCGATATTTTGGATATTGGAGTGGAGACTAGACGGATTTTTGCAACAGAGATTACAAAAGCGAAAACTATCGTTTGGAACGGCCCGATGGGTAAAGTGGAAGATGAGAGGTATAGAGCGGGGACCGGAGCAATATATGAAGCGATTGTAGGGAACAAAGAGGCATATAGTTTGGTGGGTGGTGGGGATACACTAGCGGCAGTCGGGAGAGATGAGCAAGTTTCTGAAATAGACCATGTTTCGACAGGGGGAGGAGCGATGCTTTCACTCCTCGAAAAAGGCGAACTACCTGGACTTAGAGTGTTAGAATTATAGCCTATGAAGTTGCTAGTTTTTGACGTTGAGACAAAAAAAGCATTTGATGAGGTTGGGGGATATTATCCGGAAAAGCTGGGTGTAAGCATTATTGGGACTTATTGGCGCGACGAGAGTGGTGAGGAGTATGTAGGCTACCGCGAAGACAACTTTTCTCCATTTTGGAGAAAACTAGAAATGGCTGATCTAGTGGTTGGATTTAATATCCTAAATTTTGATTATGCTACGCTTAGGCCTTACTATACTGGTTCATTTGAGCAGTTCCCGAGCTTAGATATTATGGTAGAAATGGAGAAGCATCTAGGTCACCGCGTATCCTTGGACGCAGTTGCCAAAGAGACGCTGGGTGAGCAAAAGAATGGTCATGGATTAGATGCAATTAGGTACTACCATGATGGAGACTGGGAATCACTCGAAAAATATTGTATGCAGGATGTAAAAGTTACAAAAGATATATATGATTACGGCGTGGCTAATCGGGTATTAAGATTTAAAAATAAATGGAATAACCTTATTGAGGTTCCGGTTAACTTTGAACGAAATAGTAGCGAGTCCAAGACCGTACAGACTACTTTGTTTTAGTAAAAAGTTCTTGATTTTTAGTTAACTTGGATTATGATAGGGATAGTTTCAGCCGATAGGCTGACAAGTATAGGTAGCTGGAGGAGGTCACATGTCTTCATTTAGATTTCGTAAAAAAACAGAATATGCCTTGATGATGGTAACGCTCCTGGCACAAGCCGGAGAGGGCAAGCTGGTCTCGGTTGCGAGCATGCAGGACTATGGACTGCCTCGCTCATTCCTAGTTAAGATTGCGCGAGATTTGATTAAGGCGAAATTGGTTATACCAAAAGAAGGAAGGGGTGGAGGATACAGTTTGTCGGTCGCACCTAGCAAAGTAACCCTTAAGCACGTGGTTGAGGCGATTGAGGGGGAGGTGGCAACAGCTGCATGTTTGGTGCATGGTGCAAAAAAATGCCCATTACAAGATAAATGCCCACATAGAAGCGTAATGGTCAAGCTGACCGAGCAACTGGGATCAGTACTATCACAATACAAGCTGAGTGATTTGGCATAAATCATGAGCGTAGTATTAAAAATTACTGGCCTCTCGGCGAGCATCTCAGGAAAGCGTGTTTTAAATAAGATAAACACTAATCTTTTGTCCTCCCAAATAATGGCAATTATTGGAGTCAATGGTGGGGGCAAGAGTAGTTTGGCGCAGGTACTACTAGGTAACCAAGAATACAATGTCAGTGAGGGAGAGATATTTTACAACAATACAGACCTACTCAAACTAAGCGTTGATGAACGAGCTAAGGCAGGTCTATATGTCGCATGGCAAAACCCTGTAACCATACCAGGAGTTACGGTGTTTGCACTTTGCAAAGCTGCCTACGAAGCGAGTGGTCAAAAAATTGAGAGCCTAAGTGATTTTAAGCACAAACTTGAGGCCTTAGCGACAGAAGTGGGGCTCACGGTCTCGCATATTGGTCGATTTGTAAATGATGGGTTTAGTGGGGGAGAAAAGAAGAGGCTAGAGCTACTCCAAATACTACTACTTAAACCTAAACTAGTGGTATTAGACGAAATTGACTCAGGCCTTGATAAATTAGGAAGAGAGATAATCATTAAGGTTGTTAAGAAACTAAAAGATCTAGGTTCGTCTTTCATCATAATTTCACACTACGAACAGTTGATTGAAAAACTAGAAGCAGAGATAGTATTGGAGATGAAAAATGGACAATTACTCCCTCGGATTTCATAGTGAGACAGACAAGTATCAATACATTGCTCCTAAAGGACTGTCTAGGGAAGTAGTTATTTCTATATCGAATCAAAAGGGTGAGCCAGATTGGATGCTAGAGATACGGCTCGCAGCACTAGCTAAGTTTGAGGAAATGCCAATTCCAGAGTGGGGAGCAGATCTAACTGGGATTAACTGGGAGGATATGCACTACTATCTAAAAAGTGTTGAGAAGCCTTACACAAATTGGGCCGAGGTTCCGGAAAGTGTCCGCCGCGTGTTTGAGGAGATAGGGGTTCCTGAGGCTGAGAGAGAATACCTAGCTGGGGTGGGCGGACAGTATGATAGTGAAGTGATTTATCATTCGCTAAAAGAAGCTCTCGCAAAAAGTGGAGTAATCTTTTTGTCGATGGATGAGGGGTTGAAACAATATCCAGAAATAGTAAAGAAACACTTCGGCAAAATCGTTCCATACGGCGACAATAAACTAGCAGCACTAAATACAGCAGTGTGGAGTGGGGGGAGTTTTGTATATATCCCAAAAGGAGTAGTGGTGGACCTGCCGCTTCAAGCTTATTTTCGTATAAATGCAGAGAACGCAGGTCAATTTGAGCGAACTTTGATAGTAGCTGAGGAGGGCTCAAGTGTTCACTATGTGGAAGGGTGTAGTGCGCCAGCTTACTCGAGCGCTAGTTTGCATGCGGCAGTAGTTGAGGTGGTGGTGGAGAAAGAGGCGAAGGTTAGATATACCACGGTTCAGAATTGGTATAAGAATGTTTATAACTTGGTTACAAAAAGAGCGATGGTTGCCAAGGACGCCCGGATGGAGTGGGTTGATTGTAATCTGGGTAGTAAGGTTACCATGAAATACCCATCCTGTATTCTCGCGGGAAAGAGGGCACATGGAGAGATGTTGTCGATTGCTGTAGCAGGAGTAGGTCAACAACTTGATGCAGGGGCTAAGATGATACATCTAGCACCCAACACGACGAGCAGAATAATCTCAAAATCTATCAGTCAAAATGGTGGAAGAAGTAGCTATCGGGGACAGGTCAAAATTACTCCCAAGGCTACCTATGCTCGGAGTAAGGTAGTGTGCGACGCACTCATAATGGACGACCTTTCTCGGTCTGACACTTATCCTAATAATCAGATTATGACGGGGGATGCAACGCTAGAACATGAGGCATATGTCTCAAAAGTCGGAGAAGAGCAGCTACTATATCTAATGGGTAAAGGGATGACAGAAGCAGAGGCGCAAACGATGATTATCAGAGGGTTTTTGGAGCCTATAACTGCAGAGTTGCCGCTAGAGTATGCGGTTGAACTGAATCGATTAGTTAAGCTTGAAATGGTGGGGAGTGTGGGATGAAAAAAATTCTTAAGAGATATGGCCAGCCAGGGAAGTGGGAAGTAGTAATCCCATTTGATAAAGAGGGGATGATGCTGGAGTGGACGGGAATAGTGGACGCCAGAGATCCTGGTGAGTACAGTCTGACTGTCGTGGCAGAGCACAGTGCATTACATACTAAAGGTAGGGTTACTATCCGAGCAGTATGTGGAGAAAAGTCGGTAGTTAACTTAAAAGGTGTTATTAAGATCGGTAATGAGGCCCAGGAGACGGATGATTTTTTAGAGCTTAGAGTACTAACACTCGGTTCAACGTCGCGCGCGACGTGCTCCCCTGAGCTTGAGATTTTGGCTAATAATGTTAAGGCGAGTCATGCTGCTAGCATTGGAAGAGTAGATCCTGAACAGGTATTGTACTTAGAGAGTAGGGGGTTGTCGAAAGAGGCGGCGGAGGATCAGATTGTGATGGGTTACTTAGGCGTATAATTGACAGAATGTTTGACCCAAAAATCGTAAAAAAAGACTTTCCGATACTGAGCAGGGTTATTAACGGCAAGCCATTAGTTTACCTTGATTCTGGCGCTACTTCGCAAAAGCCAAAAGCCGTATTAGATGCGGAGCGAGATTATTATGAGCAACATAATGCCAACGTACATCGTGGGGCACACACCTTGGGTGATGAGGCTACTAAACTACTTAGTAACTCGCGAAAAAAAGTTGCAGCATTTATTGGTGGGAGAGATGAAGAGACCGTGTTTGTGCGCAATACAACCGAAGCAATTAACTTAGTTGCATATGGCTGGGGGCTCGACGCGCTTAAGCCTGGAGATACAATCTTAACTACTGAGATGGAGCATCATGCGAACTTAGTTCCATGGCAGCAGGTAGCAGGCCGAACTGGAGCAAAAGTTGAGCTCATCCACATAACACCCAGGGGATTAGTTGACCTTGTAGACTACGAAAATAAATTAAAAAATAAACCAAAACTAGTGGCGTTAGTGCAGGTATCGAATGCGCTCGGCACAATTAACCCTATTAAGGAGATGGCTAAAGCGGCGCACAAAGTAGGGGCAGTAGTTTTGGTAGATGGAGCGCAGGCAGTCCCACATATGAAAGTGAATCTAGCTGATTTAGGGTGTGATTTTTATGCTTTTTCTGGCCACAAAATGATAGGTCCAATGGGGATAGGAGTCTTGTGGGGCAAGAAGGAAATGCTAGAGAAAATGTCACCGTTTTTAACGGGTGGAGGCATGATTAACGAAGTGTTTCCTGACCATTCGACATGGGCAGATGTACCAGAAAAGTTTGAGGCAGGTACCCCGAACGTAGCAGGGGCGGTAGGATTAGCTGCGGCAGTAGAGTACCTAGAGACTCTTGGCATGGATGAGGTTAGGAAGCATGATGAAGATATAGTTGCTTACGCATTAAAAAAACTGAAAGAAGTAAAGCACTTAAAACTGCTTGGGACAGAGGATCCTAAAGTTAGGTCAGGTTCGGTGAGCTTTGAGTACTCCGGAGTGCATGCCCATGATGTGGCGACGATTCTCGATTCGGAAGGGGTGGCTGTACGGTCCGGACACCACTGCACCATGGTTTTGCACAAGGCTCTAGGTATCGCCGCATCTGTTAGAGCTAGTTTTAATTTGTATACAACATATGAGGACATAGATTCATTAGTAGTAGCGCTTGCTAAGGTTAATAAAGTTTTTGGAAAGTAGTTATCATGGATTTGTATCGTGAAGAAGTGATGGATCATTATGAACACCCCAGAAATATGGGAGAGATCGCCTCACCAGACCTAGAGGGGAGAGATAGTAATGCCTCATGCGGGGATATGGTACAGTTTCAGCTGAGTGTTGAGGATGACATAATCGTAGAGGTTAGGTGGAAAGGGATCGGGTGCGCGATTACGACGGCGGCTGCGAGTAAGTTATCGGTATACCTACAAGGTCGGACCTTGAAGGAGCTTCGAGAGATTAGTGAAGAGCAGTTGATTAAAGAAGCAATTGGATTTGATGTAAACCCAGGACGGATTAAGTGTTTGACGTTGCCCGTGCGGGTGATTAGGAAGCTTTCGGAAAATTGAGATTGGGGAGGCGGTCTAGAGAAGCGAGGTCTGTAAAATCTTTGCTAAGGTATTGGTGGTAGGCGGCAATACCAATCATCGCTGCATTATCTGTAATTAGTTTTTTGTTGCGAGGGTAGTGGACTGGCAGACTATATTCGTTGGCGAGATTGCGAATAGTTTCTCGCAAGCTAGTGTTGCTAACTACACCACCACCTAAAAGAATCATGTGTGGGGTATAGAGATCTATTGCACGACGGAGTCTTTTGATTAGGTGTTTGAAAACTGCAGATTGGAAACTGGAGGCAAAGTCCTGGATAAACTCTTTTGTCAATTCGGGTTTTTCTCTTTCTAAATACTGGCGTGCTGCAGTTTTGAGACCAGAAAAACTGAAATTTAAATCTGGTCTAGTGGTCATAGGTTCTGGTAGGTGATATTTTGGAGTCCCTGACTTTGCCATCTCGGCGAGGATAGGGCCGCCAGGGTAACCGAGCATAAGCATGCGAGCAACTTTGTCGTAGGCTTCGCCTGCTGCATCATCGAGAGTGACGCCTAAGAGATCATAATCGCCAATACCTTTCATGAGCACTAGCTCGGTGTGACCACCTGAGATCAGGAAGCCTAGTGCGGGGTAGAGAGGGGAAGCTAGGCCAAGAGTCCCATTTTTGGTTTGAGCAAACGCACTTAGCAAATGTCCTTCCATGTGGTTAACACCAATTAGTGGAATGGAGTATTTTAGAGCGAGCTCTTTGGCATAGGAGATCCCTTGCTCTAGCGAAGGGGCGAGGCCAGGGCCTCGGGTGACGGCGATTGCATCTAGTTTGGGATGACCAGATTTTCGATGTGCTAGATCGACTACCTTGGGTAGCCATTCTTTATGGAGCCTTTTGGCGATGTCTGGGACAGTGCCTCCCCAGGCAGCGTGGTGGCTGGTCTGCGAACTAACAACGTTACTGATTACTCTTAACCCTTGTGTGACTGAGGCGCAGGTGTCGTCGAGACTGGTTTCGATAGATAGAATTGTGGGGTCGTTTTTCATATCTGGTATTATACAGGTATGGATAAATGTATTTTCTGTGAAATAGTTGCTGGCAATATCCCGTGCTATAAGATATATGAGGATGAGAAGTACCTCGCCTTCTTAGACATCTTTCCTTGTACCGAAGGTCATACACTGGTCATACCTAAAAAGCATGTGGATTGGGTCTGGGATCACGATAATTTGGGAGAATACTTTGAGGTAGTGGGTAAGATTGCACGGCACCACCGTGAAGTAGTGGGCGAAGGAGTAAGAGAAAATATTTTTGGATGGAATGTGCTACATGCTCATATTCATATTAAGCCGAGAGAGAATGATAATATGAATGCATCCAAGGTAGATGGCGAAACCCTCGCGAAGATTCAAGCTAAGTTTAAGATGATTTAAGTCCATTCTGGATGGGAAACCGTATAGGTGATAGTACGGGTGGAATAATCTTTTTCTTTTATTTCGATGTAAATTATTACACAGCTATCTTTGTATTCTTTTAATAGATCATTTGCTTTGGAGGCCCACTCTATGGAGATTATATTTCCTGGTTTAAGAAGTTTGGATAGATGCAATGAGGACTCGATTTCTTGGGAGTCGGGAAGTCGCCAAGTATCCAAATGATAGAACATTCCGTGGTATTTAGGGGTTTGATAGGAGTATTCATGGAGAAGGGTATAGGTGGGTGAGGCAATGGTGTCGGTAATACCGAGCGCTTGAGCGATACCCTTACTTAGTTGAGTTTTGCCGACACCCAGGTCACCTTGAAGGGCAAAAATTAGTGGGTATTTAAGCGTAGTGTTTAAATACTTTTTGGTGAGTGTTTGTCCAATGATGATTGTTTCTTCTACGCTAATTGTTGTTTTGGTGGTAGTAGGAGTGTTTGGGAGAAAGATTTCTCCCTGACGTAAGATCTCGGGAGAGTTGAGAGTGGTGTCGACAACAGTGCTTGTTGGTCTTTCGGTGAGTGCTCCGGCGTCAAGGAACAAATCAACCATTGCTTGCTTAGAATCTGTTGTATATTTTTGCCAATCTTGCAATGAATAAGGTTCTTTTTTGCCACTGGTGTTTGCGCTAGTTGCAGTAATGGCTCCACCAAAACGTTTGATTAAGTCTAGACAGTATTTGTGATCGGGGATGCGAACTCCGAGAGTCTGGCTAGCTGATTCGAGTCGTTGGTCCACCGCTCCTTTGGATCTCGAAATTACAGTGATAGGACCAGGAAGAAACTGGGTGTAGAGATTGTTCGCAATCGAATTGATAGAGACATATGTCTCTGCCATGCCCTTATCTGCGACGGCAATGCTCACCTGGCGGTGGCGATCGCCTTTGTAGGTGAGTAGCTTGGTGACTGCTCGAGCGTTTGTTGCATCAACCGCAATTCCATAGCAGGTTTCGGTAGGGAAGATGACTAGGCCACCAGATTTTAATACTTTGATTGCGAGAGGTATTGAGTCGGGGCGGGAAGTGGGGATTATTTGCATGAGAGTATTTTAGCAGCTGAACTGCTAGTCTTTGTGGTTCGGAGTACCATCACACAAAAAAGCGGTCTATCCCCGCCAGGTGGCGGGGCGACCTCGATCTCGAGCTACCCGCTCTGCGATAAATTTTTTGCTTGTGAGATACTCCTGCACCACAGACTCGCCATTAATACTCTGTGTAGGTTACTATATAGTCATGTGGAAGAGAGTAAGCGCGTTTTTAGTAATATTATTTTTTGTTCTGTTGTCTGATGCGGTTTTATCTGATTGGGTTCCGGGTTATTTGCAGGGAGTTTTGGGCTCACCACTGGCAATGGGACTAATGATGGCATTATCTTCTGTGGTTGGGTTTGTGATGGATCTCATCTTCCCCCAGCTGCTGCGTAGTAGCGGGGTAAGAAAACTCGCGGGAGGAGCGCTCCTAGGAGCCCTAATCTTTTTGCTATCAATGCTATCTTCGACATGGTGGAGCTATTTATTGATATTATCCATGGGGATGGCGGCGTGGGGGATATATTACGAACTAGACTCCTTTATGACACAGCAGTTCGTGGCGGGAGTAGCACCGTCTCACGAGCGATCTAGTGTGTGGGGAGTGGTTGGAGTGGTGCGTAATGCGGCCTATTTTTTAGGTCCGATAGTAGGTGGGTACGCTGCATTTTATGGAGATAGGTTTGTGGTTTTGGGATCAATGGGAGTACTGTTGTTTGCTTATTTATTATTTCTAATGATTCGACTACCTACAGAGCGGGAAGTGGACCATCATGATGCGCCGATAAATCTGAAAGAGGAGATTAGCCATTGGTGCGCGCTAGGTGTGCGAGTATGGCCTATATTACTTACGAGTTTTGTAGTAGGGCTAATAGATGCAACTTTTTGGACTAGTGGGACGGTACTGACTGACAGGCTAGCTGAGCAGAGTTCACTTGGTGGGTGGTTCCTTTCTGCCTATATGTTTCCGTTTTTGTTTGCAGGAATAGTCGTTGCAAGATGGGGTGTGGACGTGGGTAAAAAGAAATGGGCGGCGAGGTTTTTACTAATAGGCTCGTTGTCTTTAATGTTGGTTGGGTTTGTTGAGTCGACTCTGCTACTGCTGATCGTTGTAGCTGTTGCAGGACTGTTTATTGCGATGGCCTTCCCCCTAATTGACTCTGTATATACCGACTTAGTGGCAAGAGCTAGAAAGGGGAGAAAACATATCATGGGTATGTCCTCCGCGACATTTAGCTTGGCTTATGTGGTAGGGCCTATCTTAGCTGGATTCATCTCCGGAAGATTGGGAGAGGAGATGACCTTTACAATGTTGGGAGGAACAGTTTGTGTGGTTGCTGCTATCCTACTAATTGTGACGCCCAAAAAATTGAAACTACCGCAGGATGAGATACAATCATGGGAATGAAATATAAAGCGAGATTAAGTGATAAATACTATTTAAGCGAGAACCAAAGATTCCTTCTTTTGAAGTTTGAACTTGTGGTGCCTAACGAAATTAAGTTTGAAGCAGGGCAATATATATCCTTAAAAGTAAGCGATAAGGGTGAGCGACGTAGTTACTCAATAGCTAGTACTCCAGACAATATGCACGGATTTAGTTTGCTTGCGGAGGTTGTAAAAGGCGGTCTCGGGAGTAGTTACTTACAAAAACTTGAACCAGGAGATGAAGTAGATGTGGTGGGACCCCTAGGGAAGTTTGTGGTTGGCGATTCAGGGAGTCTAAATAAAATATTTGTAGCAACAGGATCGGGGATAGTGCCGATTTGGAGTATGATCAATGATCTGTTAATAAACAAGAAATCACTTGCACCCATTCGGTTACACTGGGGAATGAAGAGCGAGGAAGACTTGTTCTGGGTGGATAACCTGGAAAGACTCACGGAAGCTCATCCCAACTTTGTTTATGACGTCGTATTATCTAGGGGGAGTGATGAGTGGGAGTTGTGCAGAGGACATGTTCAGGATTGCCTTATGCGCGACTTTCTTAATGGTGAATTGATTAGTTGGGAGGGATATGTTTGTGGTAGTCAGGAGATAGTAAAGGAAGTTTGCTTGAAATTAGAAGAGTTAAAAATGAAAAGCGAGAACATCCATCACGAAAAGTTTACATAGTAGTAGCAAGCAAAAAGTAGAAAGTTATAAATTATTATGGATAAGCGGATTATTTGTAAGAATTGTAACAATATTTTTGTGTGGAGTAGGCAGGAGCAGGAGTTGTATGCTCTACGAGGGTTGCCGGCCCCAGAATATTGCCCAATCTGTCGTGGTATTATAGAAGCTCGTAAAAAAGATAGTGCAAGGAGTAAGTATGAGCGACGAACCTAAGGTAGTTAGAACAGTTGGTAAGTACACCATCAAAGTAATCCAAAGTAAGTGTATTGCAGCGGCATCTTGTGTTGCTATCTCACCAGATATATTTAAATTAAACGAAGCTAATCTAGTCGAGATTATAGATGGGGGAGTGGATGATGAAGACAACATACTGCTTGCGGCCCAATCATGTCCGACGGGAGCAATAGAAGTATATGAGGGTGCCAGTAGGGTGTGGCCACCCGGAGAGGATCTATGAATATAAAGACAATGTTAACTTTTATGGGGGTGACGATTGGAATATTGATTGGAGTAGGAGCACTACTTTGGCAGTTTGGGAGTGGGGCAGCTAAACCTTTGGAAGATGTCGCAGGAGAGATGAGACTTAAGAAGGGTGAGGGTAGCGTGGTGGTGGTTGAGTTTAGCGATTTTCAATGTCCCGCGTGTGCAGCGGTCCACGAACCACTAAAACAAGTGCTATCTAAGTTTGATGGTAAGGTAAGCTATATTCATAGACATTTTCCACTTACTTCAATACATAAAAATGCTCTAACAGCTGCTCAGGCGGCTGAGGCAGCATATAACCAGGGAAAATTCTTTGAATACGGAGATGTTCTGTTTGCTAAGCAGGCGGAGTGGGAAGGACTAGCTGATCCTAGCGAGAAGTATATAACATACGCAAAGGAGCTGGGGTTGGATACTAATAAATTTGGAGCAGACTTAAAAAGTCGTGAGGTAGCCGAACGGGTTAGTACTGATATGGTTTATGCAAATAGGCATGCATTGTCAGGAACTCCAACCTTCTTTGTTAATGGTGTGCAGATTGATTTTACCAACTTAGAGTCAAAACTAGCTGAGTTGGCCAAATAAACGATATATTCTGATTGGGAATGTAATATATAACCCTCTTAGAGGTCTATTGACACCAGATTACCACCAGGGTATAACCAGAGGTAGATAAGAATATTAATCTGGAAGGGGGTGAACTAACTACATGGCACATTCATACACAAACAGTAAAGGTGACACATATTATCTCCACGGTAAAAAAGTAACTCTAAAGAATGGTCGCACACAACAAATCTTCTACTTTGCTCGCGACGTTCGTCCTGAGGCTCTTAACGAAGTTCCCGCCGGCTACCAAGTCGTCGAGACCAAAAGAACAGGCATGCCTGTTCTCAAAAAAGCCTAATAGGTACAAAAAGCCAGTGGATTTTCTAGCGATAGAAGTCACTGGTTTTTTGATGGACTAGAAGTCCTTGAGAAGTTTTGTGACTCGATTAATAAATTTGGAAATCTTGTTTTTTTGAACCCTGTATCTTGTGTCATATGATTTTCCCCCAAGCATGGGATATAGCCTCGATAAGTTTAATTGTTTTTGATCTAATCCCAATAATTCGGCTAGTTGTATAGTTACAACGTCACTAATTACCTTGGTGGTACCATATTTCTTTAAACGACGAAAGGAAAATTTGTAGTTTGGGTCCTTAATGACTCTGGCACGATAACCATGTTTAGTGAAACTAGACAAGAGAGTTGAACCCTCAGAGTAGTTTATTGATTCATCAAAGCCATTGATTTTCTCAAACGAAGTTTTACTGATGACAAAACAAGACTCTAAAAGAAACTTAGGTCTGATAGACATCTGGAAGTCAATAAATAAGTTCATGGCAGTAGTAATTCGTTTGCTTTGAGGGGCATTGTTGTCGGGAATGATAAAGGGTGAAAGTAGGTCTACACCTTCTTTCTCCCATCGATATTTTATGCCTTGAAGGAAGTAGGGGGGGAGACGGTTGTCGGCATCAGAAAAGATGAGGACTTCGGCACTAGATGCGTTGGCGCCAAGATTTCGTTGAGTGCAGACATGGGCGCGGGAGGAAGTAAGAATAGTGAGCTTGGGGAGCTGGGTAGAATAGGTATTAGCTAGTGCAATCGTTTTGTCTTTAGACCCGCCATCGACGACAACAACCTCAAAATCCTGGTAGGACTGCATGCTTAGATCGCTGAGTAGTTTGGGTAGATACTTTTCCTCGTTTAAAGTAGGAATTATGATTGAGAAGAAAGGTTTTTTAGCCATATCTTTAATTTCGTAAGTTGCTGTTCGTTAAGGTTTAGTAGGTTGTCACCTACACCAACAACAGGTGTTTGTATTGTATCCCAAAACAGAGTAGTTTGAGGTAATGTAAACAATCGGTGTGGCTGATTAGGGGTTTAGGAGTTGTTTCCACTTGTCCCATAGAAGTTTGCGTTGGCGGGGTGTTTTGAGGCGAGAAAACGCCAATCTC
>Ga0268298_10004863_pt1 | contig 12858 bp, 9 predicted proteins | sample WWTPWeurt_MetaG_FD_194462 | JGI IMG/M metagenome (GOLD analysis project Ga0268298, IMG submission 194462) | Activated sludge microbial communities from WWTP in Nijmegen, Gelderland, Netherland - WWTP Weurt | ecosystem: Engineered > WWTP > Aerobic digester > Activated sludge | place: Netherlands...
TGGGATCACGTACGCGAACCTCTGCGAGGCCGCGAAGGCGGGGGCGGATCTCGACGTGGGGAACGAGTGCCCGTCGCCCGTGCAGACGCTCGCGTGCGGGGGCCTCTGGTGCTCGAAGACGTCGCAGGTGTGCCGGAAGACAACGAACTTCAGCGATCCGATCCCGGACACGTTCAAGTGCGTCGACATCCCGGCCGGCTGCAACGACCCGTGCAGTTGCAAGCTGTGCGACGTGTGCCCGCCGAACGGGCCGTGCGGGTCGTGCGCGGAGGATCCGAACGGGGGCACGTACCTCTCGTGCACGATGCTCTGACCCTTCAGGGTCCGACGTCGGGCTCTCCAGGGTCCGACGTCGGGCTCTCCAGGGTCCGACGTCGGGCTCTCGCTAGCGCGCGGCGAGCATCGCGTCCCAGCGCATCGCGGTGGCGACGGGGCCGCCCTTCGCGAGGCGGATGCAGAGGTCGGCCATCTTCTCGGTGACCCAGCGGAAGTGGGACTCGCCGAGCGAGGTGATGTCGAAGTCGGGCGCGGAGTTCATGAAGTCGATGGCGTAAGGCACGCCGTCGCGCACCGCGAACTCGACGGTGTTCATGTCGTAGCCGAGCGCGCGGCAGAGGGTCTGCGCATCCTTGATCACGCGGGCCTCGAGCGCGGCGTCGAGCGCGGGCATGGAGCCCTCGGCCTTGGAGTAGCGGTCGAAATGGCCGTGACGCGGATCCCAGAGCGCCGGGCGGACCTCGTCGCCGCCGATGACGATGCAGCGGACGTACTGGGTCCACTCGATCGCCTCCTGCGCGATCATCGTCACCTTGCCCGTGCGGTCGTAGCGGCGAAGGAGCTCCTCGAGGGACGTGACGCGGTGGACGTCGCGCCAGCCTCCGCCCCAGTGCGGCTTGAGGAAGATCGGGAGGCCGAGCTCGTCGACGAGGCCGCGCCAGTCGATGGGGTATTTGAGGTTGCGAAGCGAGCCCGAGGTGATGTCGGGGCCGTAGTCTTTGGAGGGGAGGACCGCCGTCTTGGGGACCGCGACGCCGAGGCGCTGCGCGAGGGCCGTGTTGAAGAATTTGTCGTCGGCGATGCGCCAGAAGGGGTTGTTGATGACGCGCGTGCCGTTCAAGACGGCCAGCTTGAGCGTGGGCTGGTAGCAGGCGACGTCGTGCGAGATGCGATCGACGAGGACGTCGTACGGCGGTGGTTGATCGATGCGGGTGGCGTCGATCTCGGCGTAGGAGGCCTCGACGCCGTCGTTGCGGCGGCGGATCTCTTCGATGAGGGCCTCGGGGAAAGAGCGTTCGCGACCGACGAGGAGCCCGACTCGATAGACCATGCGCGGCCTTTTGCCAGGGCTCTCGGCTCCGCGTCAAACACGATTCTGTCAGGCGCTCTAAGGGGCGTACTCGTCCGGGCCGATGTCGTACAGGCTCTCTTGCGGCCGCGGCTGCTGGTCGCCGTCGTGGTTGGGCGCGTCGGCGTCGGTGCCGGTGTTGCGGCAAGGGGAGTCTTCGCGCAGGTGGCCGCCGTCGAGCTTGGGATCGTCGACGAGGTTCGCGCCGTCGCCGGGGAGATCGTCGGGGTTCTGGATGTCGGTCGCCGCGATGCCGTTCCAGTCCGTGTAGAGGATGCCCTCGTTGGGCATGTTCACGGGGAAGTAAAAGAGGTTGTGATCGAGCGCCGCGGGGTCGCAGGACTCGCCGGGCGTGCGCTGCTCCCAGAGGGCGTAGTTGTGCGTCGCGAAGCCGCCGAAGAGGATGTTGTTCCGGAAGCGGCCGACGGCGGTGACGACCTGATCGGGGCGGGGCGATCCGAGGAGGGCGCACGCGCTCGTCGTCTCGAAATCGAGGTGCCCCGACGCGTAGAGCGTGTTGGAAGAGACGACGACCTCGGAGAGATCGTCGGTGGTCTCGAGGAGGTGCACGGCCGCGGAGTGATCCGACGCGCTGCCGAGGATGACGTTGTTGGTGAGCGTCGCGAGGCCCGTGGAGATGCGGACCCCACCGCACCAGGCGGCGGGCGTGAAGCACCGCGGAGGATCGGCGATCTGGTCGGAGTTGACGATGTTGGAGTCGAAGATGAGCTCGCCCTTCTGGGCCCAGACGCCGAAGGAGCTCGATGGTTGGTTGATGCCCCCGCCGCTGGCCGTGGTGCTCTGGAAGGTGCTCTTCCACACGGTGACGGTGGCCGCGTCGAGGATGTGGAGCGCGATCGAGTCGGCGCCCTTCGCCGCGGAGACGCCGCAGTCCGCGATCGTGACGTCCATCGTGGGGGCGTCGATCTCGATGCCGCGCGCGTGCCCGGTGAGGGCGGCTCCCGAGAGGATGGTGCTCGACCAGAGGCGCGCGTGGGCGCCGGCCGCGCTGTCCTCGACGATGCGCACGCCGACGCTGTCGCCGGGGCCCATCGTGATCTGGCCGGCGTTGATCGCGCAGCGTGAGATCACGGGGCCGCCGCCGTCGATCGTGACGGCCGCGGAGGAGTCGCTGCCGGAGCTCACCTGACGGCCGTAGATCGTGAAGCCGTCGACGAGCATGTCGCCGTCCACGGCCGCCAGCTTGAGGCCGGACGTCGCCGTGCTCTTGATGAAGGATTTTTTTGTCGCGGGATCGCGCACGGCCCAGTCGTCGATCGCGTAGCCGCCGATCAGGCTCACCGCGCCGGTGACGGTGATGTCCTCGGAGTAGGTGCCCTCCGCGACGAGCACGGCCGCGGGGACGCCGAGCAAGAGCGCGTGCTCGACGCCCTCGTTGATGGTGGGGACGGGATCGTCCTTCGTGCCTGTCGCGCCGGGGAACCCGAGCGGCGAGACGTACGTGCTGAAGCCGTCGCACTCTTCGCCGAGGTTGTCCTTGCCGTCGCAGTCTTCGTCCGCGCCGTCGCCGCAGATCTCGAGCGCCCCGGGGTGAATGAAGGCGTTGTGGTCGTCGCAGTCGTAGGTGCACTCCGAGTAGCCGTCGCCGTCGAGATCGGCGTCGTCGCACGGGATGCCGCCTGTGCCGCCCGCGCCGCCCGCGCTGTCCGTGCCGCCCCCGCCGGCGCTGCCCGTCGAGGACGCGCCGCCGATGGAGCCGCCTGTGGACGAGCTGTTGGTGGCGCCGCCCGTCGATGCTTCGAAGGGCGCCGGGCACCCGGAGGCGGCGATCGCGAGGATCACGAACAGGGTGAAGCAAGGGGCTCGAAGCACGGGATCCTCCTTCGAAGCGCGATGAACAAACGAAGCGGAGAAATGAGCCTAGCAGAGCCGCTCAGCGCGCGGGCTTCGGCGTGACGTCGCTCCCCGGAGACGAAGCGGGCCTTCGAAGTCCGATCGACGCGAGCGCGGCGAGGAGCATCCCGACAGCGGCGGCCGCGTACGGAGCGCGAGGCCCGAACGATTGGTAGAGGAGGCCGCCCGCCGCGGGGCCGAACACGCGCGCGAGGGCGCCCGCGGACTGGAGCACGCCGAGCACGGAGCCTTGCCCGTCGCTCGCCCCGAGGCGCGACACGAGCGCGGAGAGGCTCGGGTTCACGAGGCCGGATCCAAGGGCGATCACGGCCATCGCTGTCACGAGGAGCGCGCGGCTCCCGCCGAAGATGACGGGCGACATCGCGACGCCGACGAACCCCGCGGCCTCGATGAGCACGCCGACGCGGATGAGCGCTCGCTCGCTCGCGACGCGCGCGAGGGGCCGCAAGAGGGCGCCCTGCACGAGGATCAGCGTCACGCCGACGACGCCGAGGATGTAGCCCGTCTCCTTCGCGCCGAGGTCGAAGGCGTCGGCCGTGAAGAGGCGGAACGTCTGCTCCAGCCCTGAAAACGAGAGGATCACGACGAAGTGGACGAGCAGCGCGACGGGCACGCCGGAGGTCTCGAAGGCGAGGCGAAAGCGGCTCGGATCGAGCGGGGACGCGCTGCGCACCTTCTTTCCGCGATCCTCCGGAGCGAGCGACTCGGGGAGGAAGCGGGCCGCGAGGAGGAGGTTCACGATCGAGAGCGCCGCCGCTGTGTACGCGGGCATCGCGCCGACCCGAGCGATGGGGCTGTGCGCTTGCAAGAGGCCGCCGATGACAGGGCCGAGGACGAAGCCGAGGCCGATCGCGGCGCCGATGAGGCCCATGCCGCGCGAGCGATCTTCGGGGCGCGTGACGTCCGCGATGTACGCGGCGGCGACGGCGATGTTGGCGGTGGCGATGCCGACGAAGACGCGCGCCGCGAAGAGCCCGAAGAGCGTGTCGACGGAGCCGAGCGCGATCATCCCGATCGCGGAGGCGGCGATGCTCCCGAGCAGGATCGGCCGGCGCCCCGTGCGATCCGAGAGGTGTCCCCAGAGCGGGACGAAGAGGAACTGCATCGCGGAGTACGCCGCGCCGAGGAGGGTCGCGACGAATGGGGTCGCGCCGTGATCGCGGGCCACGCCTGGCAAGTAGGGGACGACGAGCCCGAACCCGAGGAGGTCCAGGAAGACGGTCAGGAAGATCGTCCCGAGCGACGCCTTTCGCATGTCCGCGCGATGCTACCGCGCCCCCTGCGATCCGCTCGCGACGTCTCCGACGCGCCGGGCCCACACGAAACGTTCGAGGTTGCCCTTGGGGCCACGCACGGCGCTGTCGATCTCGGCCACGATCGAAAACCCCTCCTTTTCAAGGGATCCGCGCGCGGATGCGATCGCCTGACCCCGCGTCTCTTCGTCGCGGATCACGCCGCGCCCGCGGCGAGCGGCCTCGCGTCCGGCCTCGAACTGCGGCTTCACGAGCGCGATCAGGTGACCGCTCGATCGTGCGATGCGCGCGAGCGCCGGGGCCAGCGCGCCGAGGCCGATGAACGAGGCGTCGACCGTCACGAGATCGATCGGGACGTCGAAGTCGGAGGCGGCGAGCCCGCGCGCGTTGGTGTCCTCCATCACCGTCACGCGCGGGTCGACGCGGAGCTTCTGCGCGAGCTGCGCGCGGCCCACGTCGACGGCGAAGACGCGCGCCGCGCCTCGCTGGAGCAAGCAGTCCGTGAAGCCGCCGGTGGAGGCGCCGATGTCCGCGCAGACGAGGCCCGCGACGTCGAGCCCCAGGGGCTGCATCGCGGCGAGCGCGCCCTCGAGCTTGTCGCCCCCGCGCGAGACGAAGCGCGCCGCCTCGCGCACCGTGAGCGCCGTGTCCTCCGCGAGGAGCGCCCCTGGTTTGTCGACGCGCGCGTTCTCGGTGTGCACCTGCCCCGCGAGGATCAGGGCCGCGGCGCGCGTGCGTGACTCGGCGAGCCCGCGGGCCACGAGGAGCACGTCGGCGCGGAGCCGCGAGGCGCTCTGGGAAGCGCGCTTCATGGGAGCGAGATCGCGCCCCCGTGGATCGCTCGCGCGAGCTCCACGAGCCCTTCGCCGATGCGCGGGCCGGGGCGGAGCACGGTTGATCCGATGGCCGGCGCCCTCCCCTTCGCGAAGGCTTGCAGCCGGCTCCAGCCCGGGGCTTCGCGCTTCGCGGCGAGCGGCGACGGCCCCTCCACCCCCGCCGTCGCGCCGTCCAGGATCACCTCGGGATCCAGGGCGATCAGCCTCTCCAGTCCGATCGTCGGGTAGGCCCCACCTTCGGTGATCATGTTCTTCGCGCCCGCGAGCCGCATCATCTCGTCCGGGAAGCCGCCGGGCCCCGCGACGACGATGGGCGCGACGTCGAACAGCATCACGGCGCGCGGGGGCACGATCGCCTTCGTCGCCCGAAGGACAGCGTCTCGTTTGCCCGCGATGGCGCCGCGCACGCCGGCCGCTTCGGCGCCGTGATCGAGCCTCTTGCCGAGCTCCGCGATCATCGCGTCGATCTGTTCGAAGCTCTCCGTTTCAGGGAAAAACGTGGCGATCCCGTGCGCCTCGAGGGTGTCCGCGAGGCCCGGCCCCGCGGGCCCGCGCGCGCCCACGACGAGCGTCGGACGGAGCGCGAGCACCGCCTCCAGGTTGGGATCCGAGAACCCGCCGACGGCCGGGATCGCCCTTGCTTCTGCGGGAAAATCGCAGAACCGCGATCGGCCCACGAGGAGCGATCCCGCGCCGATCGCGAAGACAGCTTCGGTGGTGCTGGGCGAGAGCGACACCACGCGGGGAGGCTTTGCGCCGCGATCTTCCGGCGATCCTTCGCGCTTGGATGCGCACGCCGCGAGCGCCGCCGCGAGGCCGCAGAGGAGAGAGCGTCTGTGGAGGAGGGTCACGAGGCGAACGGTGGGGCCGGGGGGAGGGAGGTGCGCGCGGCCGCCGCTGGGGGACCGAGACCCGACGCTGCGCGCACGCAACTCGACCGGACGCCCACCGTCAAGGGGAGCGTCGCGATCAGCGGGCGCGGCGGCGGCGAACGAGGAGCGCGCCGAGGGCTCCAAGGACGAGGGTCGCGCCCTTCCACGGGATGGGCTTCGTCGGGTCCGGCGAGCCCATCGCGCAGCCCGAGTCGGACTCGGTCGTCGTGTCGTTGTTCTTGGTCGGCTTGGGCTTGTCGACCGGCTTGGGCTTCTCGAGACAGACCTGGTAGTCCGCGCTGCACTCGTAGCCGTCGGGGCACACGTTGATCGCGTCGCACTTGTGGGTGCAGTACTGGTTGTTGACGCAGATCCCCGAGGTGCAGGCCGGATCCGTGCACGCGACGCCGATGGTGCCGCTGAAGGCAGGGTCGGTCGAGAGGCCGAGCGCCCAGCCCGGAGCCGCGTATCCACCGACCTGCGACGCGTGGATCGCCGTGTCCTTGATCCACTGTCCCCAGCCGAAGATCTGCCCGTAGACCGGATCCAGGCACCCGGCGCCGCCGCGGGAGGTGACGCCGAAGACGCGGTTTTGCATGTCGAGCGCGGGACCGCCGGAGTCGCCCTGACAGATGCCCTGATCGCCCACGAGCTCGGTGACCTTCACGAACGCCTTGGGGCACTCGCCCGCGACGCAGTCGACGAAGAGCTTGTCGCGCCGGCGTCGCACGCCCGCCCCGGATCCCGCGTCGTTCGTCGCGCCGAAGCCGATGGCATAGTACTCGTCGCCCGTCACGACGGTGGAGTCCACGCGGGGGATCATCGGCTTTGCTTCGGCGGGATCGATGTTGTCCTTGAGGATGAGGATCGCCATGTCGCGACCGCAGAGATCCTCCTTGTTGAGCAGCGGATCGGGAGAGTTTGGATCGAGCGGGACGCCGATGACCTCGGTGGCAACGTGGTAGTCCGCGGGGTTCTGGCTGTTGAGATCGGGGTGCGTCGTGACGTAGAAATAAGACGCCTTGTGGAGCGCGCCGGGCTTGGCGCTGCCGCAAATGACGCTCTCGGCGGTGTTGGAGACACAGTGGCGCGCGGTGAGGACCATGTTCGGCGCGAGCAGCGAGCCCGAGCAAATGGCGCCGACGGAGATGTCGTAGATGCCGACGACCGAGGTGTCCGTGGGGTCGTTGTAGCCGCCCTTGATGGGCTCGCCGTAGATGCCGATGTCCTCCTCCCCTTCGGTGTCGACAGGCACCGTGCACCCGACAGCGGAGACCGCCAGAAGCGAAGCAGGAAGAGCGAGGGCACAGAGCCGAGCGAGCGAAGAGCGAAGCGGCATTCGAAAACCTCCACCGGGCTTGTCGGCCCGGGTACGTGCAGGGCGCGGCTATTCTAGGCGGCGGCCCTCGTTCGTCCACGTCCGAGTGCGGCAAACAGGCACTTTCGTGCGGCCTCGCACAGCGCGCGATCGACGCAGACGGAATCGTCTTTCGAGGGCGGAAAACAACGCGGGGCGCCACCGATTGGAGAGGGGGAGTTGGGGCAAAGTGCGCAGTTCATGCGGGGGGAAGGAGCGACTGGCGGGACGCTTTTTCACCACGGAGTCACAGAGGTCACGGAGGTCGCACGGAGATTTTCTTTGTCCCAGATTCCAGGGCTGGCGCGAGGTGGCGGTCCGCCACCCTCCGCCTGGCGGCCGCCACCCCCGGGGACCACGATTTGTCGCGATTTTGGCTTGATTCTGAGCGGCCCGAGGTTTGCGAAAGGGGGGCGCGTGACGGACCCCGTGCTCCTCTTCGCCATGGCGGCGCTCGGCGCAGCCGCGATCGCCTCAGCCCCCGGCCCCGCGCTGATCGCCGCGATTTGCGTGGGGATCGTGATGTGGAGGCGAGGGGTGGAGCCTCGGATCTTGCTCGCCTGCGCGCTCGTCCTCGGGGCGCAGGCGGCGCGATCGATCGTGGCCGTGGGGCGGGCGCGCGAGCTCCACGCGCTGTCGGTCGCGGCCTTCACGCCGCCGGCCGTCTGCATCGGACGCGGCGAGATCGTCGAGTCGCCGGTGGCTTCGGTGCGCGAAGAAGAGGGGGTCGTGACGGTGTCGGCGCGGGCGGCCGTGCGGCTCCGGACGGGGAGCTGCGACGAGCGGCCGATCGCGTCGGGCACGGTGGTGCGGGTGTACGATCTGCCCGACGATCTGCGGCGCGGGGACGAGATCGAGATCACGGCGAAGCTCTTGCCCGTGCACCTCTTCGAGCACGCGGAGCTGCCGAGCCCGTGGCCGCAGATCGCGCGATCCGAGGTGGTCGCGAGCGGCGCGGCGATGGATGTGCTGCGCGTCGGGCGGGGCGTCTCGCTGCGGGGCGCGGTGGACGCGGCGCGGACGTTCGTGCGCCGGAGGATCCTCGCGACGTATGCGCCGGGGGCCTCGGGGCTCGCGCGGGCGCTCGTGCTCGGGGAGACGGACCTCGCCGAGGACGACGTGAGCGCCTTTCGGGACAGCGGTTTGCTCCACCTCCTCGCGGTGAGCGGGACGCACCTGGTGCTCGTCGTGAGCGCGCTCTCGGGCTTGTTTCGCAGGCTCTTGTTGCGGGTGGGGCCCCTCGCGGAGCGGATGGATGTGGGGCGCCTCGCGGCCGGCGGGGGCGTCGTGATCGCCTGGATCTATGCGGATTTCGCGGGGGGGAGCGGCTCCGCCGTGCGCGCCGCGGCGATGCTCACGGTGGTGCTCCTCGCGAGGGCGGCAGGCCGACGGCCGGAGGTCACGCGGGCGCTCTCCGTCGGGCTCTTGGGGGCCGCGCTCGTGGATCCGCTCGTGGTGCTCGATGTGTCGTTCAGTCTCTCGGCGGGGGCGACAGCGGGTCTCGTCGTGCTCGGGGGGCCGCTCGGGGAGAGGCTGACAGCCTTGTTGCCCGCGGCGGAGATGGGGAGTCCGGGAGGGTCGATGTCCGGAGGTGGCCTGTGGCCGAGGGCTCGAAGGGTGCTTGTCGGCGGGCTGCGGCACGTTGTCTTGAGCGTGGCGACGACCCTGGCGGCGACGATCGGCTCGTTGCCGGCGATGCTGCGGTTCGCTCCGAGACTGCCAGTCTTGGGGGTGCTCGCGAACATCGTGGCGGCGCCGCTCGGGGAGCTCCTGGCTCTGCCGATGTGCCTCGCGCACGCGATCGCCGCGCCCCTCGGGCCCGTGGAGAAGGGGCTCGCGCTGGCCGGATCCGGGGCGCTCCTCGCCGTGCGCGCGGTGGCGAAGACGTCGGCTTCGATCGGCGGGGGAGTCGGCGTCTCGCCGCCTTCGCCCGTGCAGCTCGCGGCGGTGCTGGTGGGGGTCGCGCTCTTCGCGACGGCGAGGGACAGGCGCTCACGGAGGGCGATCGTCGCGGCCGGGCTCGGGGTGGTGCTGCTGCTCGAAGGGGCGCAGAGGCTCTCGGGGACGCCAAGAGGGGTGTTGCGGGTGACGGCCCTCGACGTGGGACAAGGGGACTCCATCTTGATCGATTTCCCCGACGGGAGGGGCATGTTGATTGACGGAGGGGGGATGGTGGGCAACCCCGTGGATCCGGGGACGCGGGTGATCCTGCCTGTGCTCGCGGCGAGGCGGAGGTCCACGGTGGATGTCCTGGCGCTCACGCACCCGCACCCGGATCACTTCACGGGGCTCGCGACGGTGGCGAAGAGCATCGGATTCGGAGAGCTGTGGGAGTCCGGACAGGGGGAGATGAACGGCGTGAAGGGCGCGTATTCTGCCTTGCTCGGGGCGGCGAGGGAGAAGAACGTGCCTGTCCGGAGGCCCGCCGATCTGTGCGGGAAGCCGCGGTTCTTTGGGTCGGCGCGGGTGGAGGTGCTGTCGCCGTGCCCTGTGGTCCACCCCTCGACCCCGGCGAACGACGCGTCGCTGGTGATACGGATCGACTATGGAAAGCGGTCGGCGCTGCTCGTGGGGGACGCGGAGCGCGAGGCCGAGAGGGAGCTGCTCGCCTCGGGCGCGCGCCTGGACGCGGACCTGCTCAAGGTGGGGCACCATGGCAGTCGGACGTCCTCGTCGGACGATTTCCTCCATGTCGTGAACCCTGGATTCGCGATGATCTCCTGTGGGGTCCGCAATCGATTCGGCCACCCCCACCCGGACGCGCTGACGCGGCTCGCGGGGACGTCCGCCAGGGTGCTCCGGACAGACAAGGGCGGAGAGATCGTGTGGGAGACAGATGGAGAGGAGATATGGATTCGAAGGCCTTGAGGCGAAGAAGGGGCTACGGCCCCTTCTTCCGGCGATCGTGCCAGAGGAGCGCCTCGATGGTGCCCGCCTCGCGCAGCCAGGGCTGGTCGTGAGGGCCCGGGAGGACGCGGAGATCGCAGGCGACGCCCTTCTTTTTGGCCTCGGCGGCGAGCTTCTTGTTGGCCGCGAGGAAAGGGTCGGACTCGCTCGTGAGCAGGTGAAAGGGCTTCGCGCCCTTGGACAGGGCCTTGGAGAGACGGTCGGCGTAGGTCGCGGCCCTGTGCTCGCCGATCGCCGACTGGACCCCTCCAAAGGCCCCAAAGACATCGGGCCTGCGCAGGAAGACCTCCAGAGAGACATAGCCGCCGAGCGAGCACCCGTCGATGGCCGTGCGGGAAGCGTCGGTGTATACAGGCGCGTCCTTGCGGGCGCGGGGGATCACCGTGTCCGCGATCCAGGCCGCGTAGGCGTCGAGGCTCGCCGAAGGGTCAGGGAGCTTGTGCACATTGGGCGTGACAGGGCACACGAGGCACAGGCCCCCAAAGGGCTTCTGCGTCAAGGACGCGTTGACCTCGGAGAGGCGGCTGTCGGTCCAGTCTTTTCGCTTGGTGGTGCGAGCGATCGGGGGCTTTCGGAGGCGCTCGTAGGCCGTCGCGAGGCCGTAGCGCTCCACCCAGGCAAAGGCGCCCAGGCGCGGATCGCCGGTCTCACCCAGGCCGTGGAGCAGCACCACGAGCGGCACCTTCTCACCAGCCTTGAGGTGCTTTGGCACGCAGAGGAGGAAGCGCTGGCCGAGCTTCTTGTCGCCGGTGACGGTGATGTCACGGAAATCGAGATCAGGAGAAGTGGGGAGCGCCGACGTCGCGGGCTTGGCCCCCTGCGGCGGCCGGGGAGCGGCGGCGCCAGTCGAAGGGACGGGGGGCTCCGCACGAGCCCCGGACGCGGCGAAAGGCGCCGCGAGGGCCGAGAGGAGGAGGTCGCGCCGGGAGAGCCGCACGCGCCGAGCTTGCCAGATTCGGGGCCGCGACGCGAACGGGACGGGCAGAATAATCCAATGGGGCGAGGAAAGAATCTTGCGATCCTCTTGTGCTCGCCGGATGATGGCTCCCTTCGAGGTGATCGATGATTGAGCATACGGTTCGATCGTGGACACCAGCTCCGTCCGCACGAAGTCGTGCTGGAGCTGGGATCGCGCGAGCGGGATCGGGGTGTGGAGCCAACGCTCCACCGGAGCCGACGAGATTGAGCAGCGTGGAGCAGCCGCTCTGCGCGAGAGCCCGACAGGCCCTCTGGCGCGCGGGATCGGGGGGCGCCGCGATCGTCGCGGCCCTCGTCGTCAGCGCGAGCGCGAGCGCGGCAGGGCCGACGGCGCCCGCCGCAAACCCGAAGCCCGCGGCCTCTGCGCCGGCGGCCAGCGCGACCCCGGCGGCTCCCCCGCCGGCCACCGCCACGCCGGCGGCGACTCCCCCTCCAGCGACTCCCGCCCCGGCGACTCCCCCTCCGGCGACTCCCGCCGCAGAGAGCCCGCCCAAAGCCGCATCTCCCCCGGCCGCGGCGCCGCCCGCTCCGGAGAAGCCAGAGCCCGCGGCGGCCCCCACCGAGCCCGGCGCGGAGCCCCCTCTCAAGCTCCTGGCTGTCACTCTCGGCGGCGGGCTCGGCCACGCGAGCGACGATCACGAGTCGAGCGCGCAGCGCGGGGCCGCGGCCATCGACGTGGCGATCCGGCCCGGCGGCAGCGCCCGAGGGCTGGAGATCAGCGCCGGGTACGAGGATCTCCTCGGGCCCTGGGAATACGTGCAGAAGAGCTCGAGCCTCGACGGCAGCGGGCCGCTCCGGACGCAGGTGTTCGAGCAGCGGCACCGCATCGGGCTCGACGTGCGCTACGACGTGCTCCGCCTCATCAAGAAGGGGCTGCCTGTCCACCTCTCCCCCATGCTGGGGCTCGCGTTCGTGAAGGTCGACTCGGACCTCTACGGGAGCCTCCTCTTCGGCGGCGGCGGCGGCGGAATACTTGCTGTGGACCTGGACCCTCGGACGAGCGTCGACGGGTCGTTCTCGGTGACTCGAGGGTTCGTGAGCGAGGGCGGAGAGCGGTCGCTCTACGGGTCGATCACGGGTCTCTGGAATTGGGGGGCGGGGGTCTCGCTGGGGGCGACCGACTGGTCGCGGATCCGGCTCGGATATGTGGGCGAGGCGCTCGATCGACAGGCCACGACGCGGTTCACGCACGGCGCGCGGCTGTCCTTCACCGTGAGCTTTCTTTAGGTCGGAGAAACAGGGACAATGAAACAGCTTCGAACGACGTGGATGTTTATCGTCCTGCTCCTCGGCGCGCTCGCGTGCGGCGCGACGGCAGGGTGCAGCACCGAGATCGTGCCTCCGACGGCCGCCGTCACGGCAGATCCGACGACGGTCGCCGTGGGAGCGGTGGTGAAGCTCGACGGGACGACGAGCTCGGATCCCCAGGGGCTCA
>Ga0268298_10004864_pt1 | contig 12857 bp, 8 predicted proteins | sample WWTPWeurt_MetaG_FD_194462 | JGI IMG/M metagenome (GOLD analysis project Ga0268298, IMG submission 194462) | Activated sludge microbial communities from WWTP in Nijmegen, Gelderland, Netherland - WWTP Weurt | ecosystem: Engineered > WWTP > Aerobic digester > Activated sludge | place: Netherlands...
GTGGGAAATCAGGGACAGGAAATCCCGCTTGATGCGGTCCTCCCGGCGGGTCTCGGTGACGTCGCGGAAAACGAACAGATGGGCGCCGCCGCCCCGGACGGAATCGAGCCGTCCTTCCAGAACGAGTTTTTTTCCTTCGGTGCGGACCAAATCCACGGACACGGGCCCGGGCGCAACCACGGCGCGCTCCCACGGGGGCTGAATCGCGAAACCGCCCGCGACCGCGGGGAGCGGTTTCCCCCGGGCGTCGTCGGGCGTCACCCCCAACAATCGTGCGCCCGCGGCGTTGATCATTTCAATCCGGCCCTGGGGATCGGCCACCAGGGCGCCGTCGGTCATCTCGGAAAAAAGGGCGGACAGCGTCTCCTTTTCGGCCCGCAACCGGGCAAAGAGCCGGGCGTTGTCCAGGGCCACCCCGACTTCGGCGGCCAGCAACTCCAGCAAGCGGCGGTCGTTGTCGTCGAATCGTCCCCCGCCCGATTTGTTGATGGCTTCCAAAACGCCCAAAAGTCGCCCTTGGTGCAACACCGGCACAGCCACCAATTGGCGCGTCTCAAAATCGGTCCGCCGATCCACCCGCGGACTCCAGCGCGGGTCCGCCGCCACGTCGTTCACCAGCAGCGGTTCCCGTCGGGCGGCCACCCACCCCGACAGGCCTTCGCCGGGCTTCAGGCGAACGCTCTTGACGCGTTCGCCGACGGCGCCCAGGGTGGTGTCGAACACCAGCTCGCCGGTGCTCTCGTCCAACAGCAAAAGGGATCCCGCCGCCGCGCCGGTCACGCGCGCGGCCGTGGCCATAACCTTGGAGAGCAGCGCGGGCAAATCAAGTTCGGCGCTCAGGGCCCGGCTGGCCTCAAGCAGGGTTTCCAGGGCGGAGGGCGGGGGCGCCGCGCCCCGCGGCAATGAAAAAGCCGGGTCGCTGACCAAGCCGCCCGGCTTTTTTTTACGGAAGGGAAAAAACATCAGGGGAGGTCGGTCGACCCCATCAGGAAACGATCCACTTCGCGGGCGGCCCCGCGGCCTTCGTTGATGGCCCAGACCACGAGGCTTTGCCCCCGTCGGCCGTCGCCGCAGGCGAACACCCCAGGCGCGGTGGTGGCAAACCGGCCGTGCTCGGCTTTGATGTTCGAGCGGTCGTCGCGTTCCACCCCCAGCTGGCCGAGCAGCCCGGCCTCGGGACCCAGAAAACCCATCGCGAGGAGAACCAACTGGGCCGGCCAAACTTTTTCGGTCCCGGGGATCGGCTTGGGAACAAACTGGCCTTTTTCGTTCTTGGCCCATTCGATGCGCGTCGTGTGGATTTCCTTCACCCGGCCGCTGTTCTCCCCCGGGACCAAGCGGAGCGTGTTGATCAAATACTGTCGCGGGTCCTCCCCGAAAACCGCCGCGGCCTCTTCTTGCCCGTAATCCATCTTGTAGATCTTGGGCCACTGCGGCCACGGGTTGTCCGAGGCGCGCTTCTCCGGCGGACGAGGAAGGATCTCAAATTGAACGACGCTTTTAGCGCCCTGGCGCAGGGCGGTGCCCACGCAGTCCGTGCCGGTGTCGCCGCCGCCGATCACGATCACGTCCTTGTTCATCGCGGAAAGGGCTTGGCCGTCCTTCAATTTGGAGTCGAGCAAGCTTTTGGTGCTCTTGTGCAGATACTCCATGGCAAAATGGACGCCTTTGAGTTCCCGGCCCGGCACGTTGAGGTCGCGCGGCACGGTGGCGCCCACGGCCAACACCACGGCGTCGAACTCCTGGCGCAGCTTTTCGGTGGGATAGTCCTTGCCCACCTCGGTGTTGACCCGGAACACCACCCCTTCCTTGGCCAACAAATCCACCCGACGCTGAACGACGTCCTTGTCCAGCTTCATGTTGGGAATGCCGTACATCAAGAGCCCGCCCACCCGGTCGGCCCGCTCAAACACGGTGACCGTGTGACCGGCGCGGTTGAGTTGCGCGGCCGCGGCGAGGCCCGCGGGGCCGGAGCCCACCACCGCGACTTTCTTGCCGGTGCGTTTTTGGGGCGTTTCGGCCTTCACCCACCCTTCGGAAAAGGCCTTGTCAATGATGGAGACTTCGATGTTCTTGATGGTGACCGCGGGCTCGTTCATCCCCAACACGCAGGACCCCTCGCAGGGGGCCGGGCACACGCGCCCGGTGAATTCGGGGAAATTGTTCGTCTTGTGGAGCCTGTCCAGCGCGTCGCGCCACAACCCGCGGTACACGAGGTCGTTCCATTCGGGAATCAGGTTGTTGATGGGGCACCCGGCGGCCATGCCCGCGATGAGCGTGCCGGTGTGGCAAAAAGGCACGCCGCAATCCATGCACCGCGCGCCTTGCTTGCGCAGGGATTCCTCGGGCATGTGTTCGTGAAATTCGTTCCAATGGCGCAGGCGTTCCTGGGGATCGGCGTCTTTCGGTAATTCCCGGCTGAACCGCATAAACCCCGTGGGTTTGGGCACCCCCAAAGGCTTGGGGCGGTGGCCGTGACCCTCCGACGCGGTTGTTTTCTTCTTGGCCGTTTCTTTCGTCGTCATGAAATTGTCCCCCGTTCGGATCCCGTCGCGATGGGATAACCGCTGGATTGCCACCACCAAAAACCGCCGATCATTTCCTTCACAAAAACGCCGAACATGCCCAGGCGGAGGGCCGCTTTGTGGGCGGCGTTGCAGCCCGGGCCCGCGCCGTACAGAACCAGGAGTTTGCCGGCAGGCAACTTGTCGAACCCGTCCCGATCAATTTGCCGGTGGGGCAGGTTGTAGGCCCCGGGGATGTGCCCTTGGGCGTAGGATTCCGGAGAGCGCGGATCGATCACCAGGAACCCGTCGACCCCCGCCGTCAAATCCGCATAGACATCCGAGGGGTCGGTCTCCAGCGCCAACCGATGGGCGAAGGCTTTGACGGCCTCCCGCCCGGGCAAGGCCTTGTGTTCCAGGACGAGGGACGCCGGGGCTTCGGCCACGTCAGTTGCCCCCGACACGCGCGAGATCCCGGGCGTTCTCTTCAAACGCCGCCATGATGGCCTGATCGCCTGACATGCCGGCGTCGTGCATTTTCTTGATGGTGGCGACCATGCGTTTGTAATCCTTCGGCATCACTTTCACGAACCGCCCGATCAACGCCGGGCCCTTTTCCAGAACGCGTTTGGCCACGGTGCTCGTGGTGTAAAGCAAATGTTTGACGAGCAGGTTGTGGACTTCTTGAATGTCTTCTTCCGACATGGGTTCGGTCTCGACCATTTCGCGGTTCACTTTTCTGGCGAAATCGCCGTCCACGTCCCAGACATAAGCGACGCCGCCCGTCATGCCCGCGGCGAAGTTGCGCCCCGTGGGCCCCAGGACGACGACGCGTCCGCCCGTCATGTACTCGCACCCGTGGTCGCCCACGCCTTCCACCACGGCGTGCACGCCGGAGTTGCGGACGGCGAAGCGTTCGCCGGCGAGTCCGCGAACATAGGCTTCGCCGGAGGTCGCTCCGTAAAAAGCCACGTTGCCGATGATGATGTTCTTCTCGGGCACGAAGGTGGCGCTTCGGGGCGGGTAAACCACGAGCTTGCCCCCCGAAAGACCCTTCCCGAAATAATCGTTGGCGTCGCCGTCCAAAATCAGGGTCACGCCCCGAGGCACGAAGGCGCCGAAACTCTGGCCGGCGGATCCTTGGAACGTGAATTCGATGGTGTCGTCCGGCAGGCCCTTACCGCCGTAACGCCGCGTGACTTCGCTGCCCAGGATCGTCCCGACCACCCGGTTGCGGTTCTTGATGGGCACGATGGCCTTGACCTTTTCCCCCCGTTCAAGGGCGGGCTGGGCGAGGTCCAGCAACGTCGTGCGGTCGAGCGATTTCTCGAGGCCGTGGTCCTGCGGAACCTGGGCGTAGCGGCCGACATCGGGCCCCGCCGACGGCGCGTACAAAACGCTCGAGAAATCAAGCCCTTTGGCTTTCCAATGGTCGACGGCGCGGCGCGCTTCCAGGCGATCCACCCGGCCGATCATTTCGTTCAGGGTGCGGAAACCCAATTGCGCCATGAGCTCGCGCGCCTCCTGGGCCACGAACCGCATGAAGTTGACGACGTACGCCGGGTCGCCGGTGAATTTTTTGCGGAGTTTGGGGTCCTGCGTGGCCACGCCCACGGGGCAGGTGTTGAGGTGGCACACGCGCATCATGACGCAACCCAACGTCACGAGCGGCGCCGTGGCGAACCCGAACTCTTCGGCCCCCAGGAGCGCGGCCACAATCACGTCGCGCCCGGTTTTCAGTTGGCCATCGGTCTCAACGACGATGCGGCTGCGCAGATTGTTGAGCACCAAGGTCTGATGCGTCTCGGCGAGGCCCAGCTCCCAAGGCAACCCGGCGTGTTTGATCGACGACTGGGGCGAAGCCCCCGTGCCGCCGTCGAACCCGGAGATCAAAACCACGTCCGCGTGGGCCTTGGCCACGCCGGCCGCGATGGTCCCCACACCCACTTCGCTCACCAGCTTCACGCTGATGCGCGCCGTGTGGTTGGCATTCTTCAAGTCGTGGATGAGTTCCGCCAGGTCTTCGATGGAGTAAATGTCGTGGTGCGGCGGCGGAGAGATGAGCCCCACGCCCGCGGTGGTGTGGCGGGTTTTGGCCACCCAGGGGTACACCTTGGTCCCGGGCAACTGGCCGCCTTCGCCGGGTTTGGCGCCCTGGGCCATTTTGATTTGAATTTCCCGGGCGTTCACCAGGTAAAGGCTCGTCACGCCGAAGCGCCCCGACGCCACCTGCTTGATCGCGCTGTTCTTGGAATCGCCGTTCGGAAGCGGTTTGTAGCGCTCCGGGTCTTCGCCGCCTTCGCCGGTGTTCGACTTGCCGCCGACGCGGTTCATGGCGATGGCCAGGGACTCGTGGGCTTCCTGCGAAATCGAGCCGTAGCTCATGGCACCGGATTTAAAGCGTTTCAGGATCGCCTCCACCGGTTCCACTTCGTCGATGGGAATGGGTTTGTCGGCGGGTCTGAAGTCCAACAAACCGCGCAAGGTGAAGTGCGCCTTGGACTGGTCGTTGATCAATTGCGCGTAGGATTTGTACGTGTCGTAGCTGTTGGTCCGGGTCGCCAGTTGCAAGCGGTGGATGGACTCGGGGTTGAAGAGATGCCGCTCCCCGTCCTTGCGCCATTGGTAGTTGCCGCCCACGTCCAGGGCCTTGCCGTCCGTGACGATCGGCGGGTAGGCGCGGTGGTGGCGTTGGGCCGCTTCCCGGGCGATGACCTCCAGGGTCGCGCCGGACACGCGCGAGGGCGTCCCGGTGAAATAAGCGTCCACGACGTCGCGGTGCAAGCCCACGGCTTCGAAGATTTGGGCGCCGCCGTAACTTTGGATCGTGGAAATCCCCATTTTGGAAATGGTTTTCACCACGCCCTTGGTGCAGGCCTTGATGTAGTTTTTCACCGCGGTTTTGTGGTCGACGTCCAGCATGCCCTCGCGGATCATGTCGTCCAAGGTTTCGTAGGCCAGATAGGGGTTGACCGCCCCCACCCCGTATCCGATGAGCAGAGCGTAATGGTGGACTTCCCGGGGTTCACCGGTTTCAAGCACCAAGCCCACCTTCATGCGGGTGCCGCGGCGGATCATGTCGTGATGGAGACCGGCCACGGCCAGAAGCGCCGGAATGGGGGCCCGCGTCGGCGAAACGCCCCGGTCCGAGAGGATCAAAAGATTGACGCCGTCTTTGGCCGCCTTGTCGGCGGCGGCGAAGAGATCGTCCATGGCTTTTTTCAGTCCCTCGCCGCCGGTCGTCGGATCGAAAAGAATCGGCAGGGTGACGGCGCGAAAACCGGGAACTTTAACGTTCCGCAGCTTCTCCAGTTGTTCGTTGGTCAGAATCGGCGACTTGAGCTCGATCAAACGGCAGCTCTCGGGGGACGGGTCCAGCAGGTTCCGCTCCGCCCCCAGCGTGGTGACCGCCGAGGTGACGATCTCCTCGCGGATGCAGTCGATGGGCGGGTTCGTCACCTGGGCGAAAAGTTGCTTGAAATAGTTGTACAGCAGTTGGGGTTTGTCCGACAACACGGCCAGGGGCGTGTCCGTTCCCATGGCGCCGAGGGGCTCGACCCCGTTTTTCGCCATGGGCTCGAGGATGACGCGCAAATCCTCGTAGGCGTAACCGAAGGCCTGCTGGCGCTGCAGCACGGTCCCGTGTTCTTCGTAAACGGGCTTGTCCTGGTCCACCAAATCGTCGAGGGCGATCAAGTTTTTGTCGAGCCACTCGCGGTAGGGCCGCTCGGCGGCGATTTTCTTTTTGATCTCGTCGTCGGCGATGATCCGCCCCTCCGCCGTGTCGATGAGCAACATGCGGCCGGGCTGCAAACGGCCTTTTTCCAGCACGCGATCCGGCGGGAACTCCAACACACCCACTTCGGAGGCCAGCACGACGACGTCGTCTTTCGTGACCACGTACCGGGAGGGCCGCAAGCCGTTGCGATCCAAGGTGGCGCCCACCACCGTGCCGTCCGTGAAGGCGATGGAAGCGGGGCCGTCCCAGGGTTCCATGAGGCAGGAATGGAACTCGTAAAACGCCTTCTTTTCCTCCGACATGCTTTCGTGGTTCGCCCAGGGTTCGGGGATCATCATCATCATGGCGTGAGGCAGAGAACGGCCCGATAGCACCATGAATTCCAGGGTGTTGTCGAACATGGCCGAGTCCGACCCGTCGATGTCCACCACGGGCAGGAGCCGTTTCAAATCGTCGCCGAACACCGGCGATTCAAGCAAAGCCTGGCGGGCGTTCATCCAATTGACATTGCCCCGCAGGGTGTTGATTTCGCCGTTGTGGATGATGTACCGGTAGGGGTGCGCCCGGTTCCAATTGGGGAAGGTGTTGGTGGAAAAGCGGGAGTGAACCAGCGCGAGGGCCGAGTCCAGATCCGGATCGTTCAGGTCGTTGAAATAACCTTCCATTTGATCGGCCAGAAGCATGCCCTTGTAAACGACGGTGCGCGCCGAGAGACTGGGGATGTAGAAGCGGTTCGAACCGTTGGTGTCGGGGATCTTGATGGAATGTTCGGCCCGCTTGCGGATAACGTAGAGCTTCCGCTCGAACGCCAACGGGTCGCTCAGGGACGACGCGCGGCCGATGAACGCCATGCGGTGGAGGGGTTCGCCCGCTTGGGCGCTGGCGCCCAGGGCGGCGTTGTGGGTGGGCACGGTGCGCCAGCCCAAAAAGGTTTGGCCTTCCTCGGCGACGATTTTTTCAAAGGCGTTTTCCGCGTCACGGCGCGCTTTTTCATCGCGGGGAAAAAACATCATGCCCAAGCCGTAGGCGCCCGGGGCGGGCAAAGTGATTTTTTCGGTCGCGGCCGCTTTCTTCAAAAAGGCGTGGGGCAGTTGCAGGAGGATGCCGGCGCCGTCCCCCGTGTTGGCTTCGCACCCGCAAGCGCCCCGGTGATTGAGGTTGTTCAGCACCTCCAAGGCCTGTTTGACGAGAGTGTGGGAGCGGACGCCCTTGATGTTAACGACGAAACCGATGCCGCACGCGTCGTGCTCGTTGATCGGGTCGTACAAGCCTTGTTGGGGAGGGGCCGCGTTCATCGTGTCACCTTTTCGTTTTTATTGGGCGCGGGCGTCGCGCCGAAGCTCCGCCAGCGTCAAACGGACCGCCGCCGACAGAGGCCGTCCCCGGCGCCGAACCAGGCCCAGGGGGCGAACAAACGTCGTTGCTTTCAAAGGAACTTGGGCCAGAGTCCCCCCGCGCACTTCGCGCTCGATCGTGGGGCTTGGCAGGAGAGAAAGGCCGGGGCCGATCTCCACGGCTTTTTTGATCGCTTCGATGTTATCAAATTCCATATCGACGCGAACGGCGGCGCCGTGCCGCCTTAAAAAACGATCCACTTCCCGGCGGACCCGCAACCCCCGGTCGAACGCCACGAAGGGTTGCCCCGCCAGCCGCGCCGGGTCGATTTCCTTCAGGCCCGCGAGAGGGTGCCCCGGCGCGCAGGCCAACACCATGGGTTCGATGCGCCAGCGGGTGATCTCCCACTCCCGCGACCGCGGCGGAAACGAGACGATGCCCAAATCCGCGCGTTCTTCGCGCACGGCCTCCAGCACCTTGTCCGGGTGAAGGTACTCCACGCGCAACCGCACCGCCGGGTGGGCGCGGGCGAACGCCGTTTCAAATTCCCGCATGTGGCGCAAACCCACCGAATAAATGGCCGCGATGCGGACTTCGCCGCCGTCGGGCCGGCCCTGGATTCGTCGCTCCAGGGCGGCGAATCGCTCCAGCAAGTCCCGCACCCCGTCGAAAAAGGTCCGCCCGTCGGGGGTCAGCCCCCAGGGCCGATGGGAGCGATCGATCAGCACCGTCCCCAGCCGTTCCTCCAACCCGTGCACCGCCTGACTGACGGTGGACTGTGTCACGCCGTTGGCCGCCCCCGCTTTAGAGAAGCTTCCCAGGCGCGCCGCGTCGCAAAAAAATTTCAGGGCTTCGATCTGCATGTTATGATAGCAATAATACAAATATTACGCAAATATAGCATTAATTTTTTTAATTATTAACTACGGCAGGTCGCGCCAGCGACGGACAGCGGAGGTGGGTACGCCGAGAGCCGCCAACGCCCGATGATCGCCCGCTTCGAAGCGGGCCAGAGCGGTTTCGTAGGGAAGGCGGTGACGACGGGCGGCGGCGCGGGCGGCGGCACGTTCACGCGCGGCGCGGATCGGTTGTCCGACCGATTCCGCCCAGCGCGCCCGCCCCAAATGAGTCATGACGATCCCCCGCGGGTCATCGGATTGTTTAAATAGGGACAGCGCTTTGTCGTAGGCCCGAAGCGCCTCGGCGAATCGCCCGAGGCGGCGCAGACTCCCCCCCCGCCCCCAATGGGCGAACCCCTCGCTGCTGGCGTCGCCCAAACGTCGATAGAGGGCGGCGGACCGCCGATACAAGTCCAGGGTCGGGCGCGGATCGCCGAAAGCGCGCAACGCGTTGGCCTGGCCGCACAGCCCGTAGGCCCGGCCGAAGGGGTCTTTAAGACGATCGAAGATTCGGGAGGCTTCCCGGTAATTGATCCACGACCGGCGGTCCTGCCCCAGAACCCGCTGAACACCCGCCAAGCCGCAAAGAGCGAAGGCCCGCGAGGAGGAATCCCCGTTTCGACGGGCCCACGCCGCGGCCGAGCAAAAAGCGGGCACCGCGTGCCGAAGCCGCCCCGAAAAACGCTCCAGACCGCCCAGCGCCCAGAAAGAGTGTTGAAGGCCCGCGGTGTCCCCGTCGCGGGCGAAGGCCGCGCGCGCTTTTTTAAGGGCGCGGCGCGCCGCGGCGAACCGCCCCGCCCCACGCTCCACCAGGGCGATCTCAAGCGGAACATCGCCCCCCGACCGATCCCGCCCCGGTCGGCCCCGCCACAGCCGGGACGCTTCGGCGTATCGGCTCAACACGCGCAGGCAATGGCTCGCGCCCAACGTCGCACGGCGCTCTTCAGAACCCACCTTCAATCGGGCATAAAGGGATTGGGCGCGTTGATAATGAACCAGGGCGTCTTTGTAGGAACCCAGAGCGCGCTCGCACTCGGCTCTTTTGAAGAGGATTTCGGCGGAGAGGAAAGCGTCCCCCGGGGCGGCGCACCGCCGCAGGAGCGGCAAGGCCGACGGCCAGTCGCCCCGGGCAAAAAGGGACTCCGCCTTGGCAAGCAAGGGAAGGGCGTTGGACATAGCGATCGGTCGGCGCGGGCCGACGGAAAACTTTATCGTTTGGAGTGCTGGTAGCGCTTCCGGGCCTTGGGTTGGCCGGGTTTTTTGCGCTCCACCATGCGCGGGTCGCGGGTCAAGAAACCCTTGGCGCGCAGCGGGGTGCGGAGTTTGGGATCCATCTCCACCAGGGCGCGGGAAATGCCCAAGCGGATGGCTTCCGCCTGTCCGGTGATGCCCCCGCCCACGGTGCTGACGAAGACGTCGTAGCCGGAGAGGGTCTTGGAAATGCGCAAAGGCGCCAACACGGCGGATTTTTGCCGTTCGTTCCCGCCGAAGAATTCTTCGACCGCTTTGCCGTTGACGATCACGCGGCCTTCACCGGGCACCACGCGCACGCGCGCGATGGCGGTCTTTCGCCGTCCCACCGCCCAGAGGGGGTTTTGACGGGTGATTTCCAGGGTCGCTTCGGTCATGGGAAAGGGCCTCTACTTCGCGGCGGCCACGAAGGGCCCGCCGGATTTGATCTTGGGATTTTTGGTGTCAACGGCGAGGGCGGTCGGGTATTTCACAGCCCCGTCGGCGTTGCGGAAAACTTTCAAACGGCGCATGAACCGGCTGCGCAGTCGGTTCTTGGGCAGCATGCCCGAGACGGCCAACTCCACGGCGCGCTCCGGTTTCTGCTCCAACAGGCGTCCGTAGGGCGTGAGGGTCTGCCCACCGCGGTAACCCGAGGCGCGGAAATCCATTTTTTGGGTTTTCTTGTTGCCGGTCAGAACCACTTTCGAGGCGTTGACGACGACCACGCCGTCGCCACGATCCACGTGGTTGGTGAAATCGGCTTTGCCTTTACCGCGCAGGAGCTCGGCGGCCAGAGACGCCAGACGGCCAAGCGCGACGCCATCGGCGTCGACCAAGTGCCAGCGGCGGACGGCCGGCACCGATTTTGGGTGTTGGGTGATTTTGGTTAACATAGGGGGACGATTTTAAGAAATCCTTTCGTAAAAATCAAGATTTGTTCTTTCGGTGTCCCGAGCGAGCCTTGGCCGGGGCGAACCCTGTGGGCTCCACCGGCACCGTGCCGTCCACGGGCAGATCGGCGGCTTTGAAAGCCGGCGCCGGGGCGGGACCGCTCAAGGTTTTCACCATCGCGATTTCAACACAGGTGTCGGGGAAGTACGGGCAGCGCACGCACTCCGTCCACACCTTGTGGGGCAGCGCGTTCTTGACGACCCGGTCGAACCCGATCTTGTCGAAGAAACCGTCTTTCATGGTCAAGGCAAACACTTTGGTGACGCCCAGGGTTTGGGCGTCTTTAAGGCACGCCTCGACCAGCTTTCGGCCCAGACCGCGCCCCTGGTAATCGGGGTCCACGGCCAAAGCCTTGACCTCGGCCAAATTATCCCACTGAACCGCCAGGGAGCAACACCCCACCACGCGCCCCCGATCCTCGGCGACGTGGAACTGTTGGAGGTTCTCATACAGTTCCGAGATCGCCCGGGGGAGCAGCTCCCGCTTTTCGGCGAAAACGCCCAATAACTTGTGTATCGGACGAACGTCCAAAATACGCGCGCGACGAACTTTAACCATGGGAGAACGGCAGTATACTATTTTTGGACCGGACGCGGGGCGGCGCCCGCCGGTGTCCGTTCAGTCCAACGCGCGCGCAGTTCCTCGACCCGGCGGCGGACGGCGTCCATTTTGGGGTAGCGGATCTCCCGATACCCCCGCGCCTCAGCCGGAGCCGACAGGGCCTCGACGTAAAGATCGTAGGCGGCGTCGTCCGTAAACAGGTTGAAACCATCGACCACCCCTTCGTACCAATCGCGGAAATCCCGTTCGCGCCGGTGCCAGGCGGGCAAAAGGCGCCGCAGAACACCCAAACGTTTCATGACCGCCAACTGCCAATCCCGCGAACGCCAGTCGAATTGGACGTCACGCCCGAACAACGTGAACCGGGGCCGGTTGAGGTGGATGTATTCCAGCCGGTCGCCCCGACTGTGGTCGATGTTGTAGCGGGAGCGGTCGCGCCGCCGCTTCTCGGGCGAGGTCAACAGGTGCGCCACGTACACCTCGTCCTTGATGGCCATGACCCGCGCCAGATTTTCCAACACGGCGCGGGTGGCTCGGTGCCCCCGGGCCGCGCTGTCTTTTTTATAGACGGCCCACAACCGGGTCAAATACCGTCGCGCGTAGTCCGGCCCCCCCCATTGGATCAAGTCGTAGACGAACTGAGCCAAGCGGGCCCGGTCGGGTTCGGGAAGATCCATCCAGCGGCTGGCTTCATCCATCATCCGCCGATAATCCCTCGACCACGCCCGACCGAACAGCGGCCGCGACGCGCGCAACAAGCGGGCGCGGTCTTCCAGGGTTTCCCAATAACCCGGCAGCCGGGGTGAAAAAGCCGCGAATTCCTCGGGGCGGGCCGCCGCCCGGCGACCGACCTCGAAAGCGCGCAGGTTTTCGTCCCGGTCCGATGACGGCACCATGAGCGCGATGGCTTTCTTGAGGTTCTCGAGGGAAAGGGGCAGGTGGCCTTTTTCGTAGGCGGCGCCCAACAACAACACGTTGGCGTAGAGTCGGTTGCCGAAGTACGCCTCGGAGACGCCGGCGAAGTCCAGCCCCAGATAGCCCCGGGTGGCGGCCCGCAGGACCTCTTCAAGCCCCGCCACCGAGAAATCCTCTTTCCCCAAAAGGGTGCGCACCGTGGGCATCTTGTGCGTGTTGACCACCGCGTCCGTTCGGTGGGGCGAGGCCACCCGCAGGTTCATGCGGTTGTCGAGCCCCCGCGCCGCCTCCAGGAGGTCGATGCCGAGCAGGAGGTCCGCCCGACCGTAGGGCACGAGCGGCGCGTGGGTCCGGGACTCGCGCGAATAAATGACGTGGCCGTAAACGCCGCCGTTGCGGATGGCCAAACCCTTTTTGTCCGCGAAGAGCACGTGGTACCCCTCGAGCAGGCCCGCCTGGACCAAGATCCCCGTGGTGACGCCCGACCCCATGCCCCCCACGCCGGCGGTGTAGCAATACCAGGTGTCCTCGACCCGCGGGGTCGGACGAGGCGGCAACGCGTCGTCGGAAACGCCCGTTTTCCCCGCCGCGGGCGCGCGCCGATGGACCACCACTTCCTCAAAGGAAGGGCAAACCTTGCCCTTGGCGCAGGCGCCGTCCGCCACGCACAGGGAACGGTCCGTCACGATCTTCGGTCCGTGAAGCGTGTCTTCGATCGCC
>Ga0268298_10004865_pt1 | contig 12856 bp, 10 predicted proteins | sample WWTPWeurt_MetaG_FD_194462 | JGI IMG/M metagenome (GOLD analysis project Ga0268298, IMG submission 194462) | Activated sludge microbial communities from WWTP in Nijmegen, Gelderland, Netherland - WWTP Weurt | ecosystem: Engineered > WWTP > Aerobic digester > Activated sludge | place...
CGAAGGGCGAAAACCCCCAGAACACCGGCTCGGGCTCGAGCCGCACGCCGAAGCGCGCCTGCACCTCGTCTCGCACGAAGCGAGCGAACTCGGCGACGTCGCTCGCCTTGGCACCGGCGTGCGCCACGATCGAGAGCGAGTGCCGAGTGGAGAGGCCCACCGCGCCGCGCCGCGTGCCCTTCACGAGCCCGGCGTGCTCGATGAGCCACGCTGCGCTGAGCTTCACGCGTCCGTCGGCTTGTGGGTAGCGCGGCATCGAGGCATCGCCGACCCGAGCGAAGAGGCTTTCGGCCGCCTCCTCATCGACCACCGGGTTCACGAAGAACGAGCCGCAGCTCCGTCCGTTTTCGTCCAGCGGGTCGAACAGCATGCTCTTCTTCGCGCGGAGCTCGAGCACGGTGGTGCGCACGTCGGCGAGGGACGGGTGGACGGCGCCGCGGCTCCGCAGCTCCCGTTCGAGCTCGGGATACCGCACGCTCGGCGCGCCACCTGGGGCGAGGTCGAACGTGACCGCCAGCACCACGAAACGCCCGGGCGCGCGGCGCTTGAAGAAGCTCGACCGGTATTCGAACTCGCACGCGGCACGATCGAGCTCCACCACCTCGCGCCGCTCCAGATCGAAGGCACGCACGCTCACGATGGTGTCCTTCACCTCCTGGCCGTAGGCGCCCACGTTCTGGATCGGCGTCGCGCCGACGCGCCCCGGAATTCCGCTCAGGCATTCGATGCCGGCGAGGCCGCGCTCGACGCTCGCCCGAACGAGCTCGTCGAAGGGCTCGCCGGCAGCCACCCGCACGCGTCCACCCGCGAGCCACTCGCTGCCGCGAAGGCTCATCTCGAGCACGAGGCCGTCGACGCCCGGGTCGGCGATCACGAGATTGCTGCCGCCGCCGAGCACGTGCAGGCCGAGCCCGTGCTGTCGGGCATGGGCTGCGGCATCGAACACGTCCGCTTCGCTTCGCGCCCCGACGAACCAGCGAGCGGGGCCTCCGATCCCCAGGGTGGTCTTGGCGGCGAGGCCGACGGCGCGCTCGAGCTGCACGATGGCGCTCCTAGCACGGTCCGGTCCGGGTCAGCGGATTCGTGCGCGCCGGAGGCCGGGCTTCGGTCGCGCGAGCACGCGGATCTGGCGTTCGCGGCTCTCTTTCTTGCCCTGACCGCTCCGTCGCGCACGTGCAGCGTCGAGGAGCTCGCGCACCTCGGGCGCGATGCCTTCGGGCAGGCCTTGATCCGAAAAGGGCACGAGAGCGTCGGCCAGAGTGAGCACCCGATCGAAGAGCGGGCTCTTCGAGTCGAGCAGCACCACGCTCTGGCCGTTCAGCCGCACGAGCCCGCCCGATGCGTGGTGCACTGCGATGCGCAGTGGCTCGATGCGCACGGTGATGCCGAGCCCTTCGGCCACCGAGACCAACTCAGCGAGCAAGCGCTGCGGGTCCACGCCGAGAGTATACGGGACAATCCGGCGCGCCGCCCTCCGTCTGGAAATTCCCGTGTGTTTCTGCTGCGGAGAAATCAGCCGAGGGTGGTACCGTCGGCCATGCTCCGTTTCCCGGTCGGGCCGTCGACCCTCGAGCTCAGCCAAGGCAACATCACCGAATCGGACACCCACGCCATCGCCAATGCAGCCAACGCGATGCTCATGGGAGGTGGCGGCGTCGACGGAGCGATCCATCGCGCAGCGGGTCCCGAGCTCATGGACGCGCTGCGTGAAATCAAGCGTGACCTCCCCGGCGGTCTGCTCGAGACCGGGGGCGCCGTGATCACTCCCGGCTTCTCCCTGACCGCGCGTTGGGTGATCCACTGCGTGGGTCCCATCTACGAGCGGGAGGGGGAGCGCTCGGCGAAGCTCCTCGCGCGCTGCTATTCGAGGTCGCTCGAGCTCTGTCGAAAGCACGAGATCGCGAGCGTCTCTTTTCCGTCCATCAGCACGGGCGTCTACGGCTACCCGGTCGAGCTCGCGGCGCCCGTGGCGCTCGAGGCCGTGCGCCGCGGCATCGCCGAAGGCGGCTCGCCGTCACTCGTGCGCTTCGTCCTCTTCGACGCCGAGACCCTCGAGGCGTACCGGAAGGCCGCGGCCGAGGTCCTCGCCTGAAAGTGGTTCCCGGCCCGCTCACCGCCGTGCTATGAGCCGCGGCGCGCGAGTGTCTCGCCGGAGGTGGGAGCGATGAGCGCTTCCCAGGCGAGCACCGAGAGAACCCATGTTCTCGTTCAACCCAGAGACTCAGAATGACTTTTACCGAAGCTGCGGCGCAGGTGCTGCGCCTGGTGGGCAAACCACTTCACTATAAGGAGATCACGGACGTCGCCATCGAGAAGAACCTGCTGAGCCACGTGGGCAAGAGCCCCGAGGTCACCATGGGGGCCAGGCTCGCAGCGCTCGTGAAGAAGGGGGACAAAGAGAACCCCCTCGTCCGGATCAAGCCAGGCGTTTTCGCTCTCCGCGAGTGGGATCAGTCGACCATCGACAAGGGGCTCGCGGATCGCACGCCGGCCCTCGAGATCGCCAAGAACGCCAAGCTCGACGTGAGCGCGCTGGTGACCAGCGATCGCTCCGACGAAGAAGAGGAAGAGGAGCTGGCAGCGGGCGACGAGGCCGCCGCCGACGACGCGGAAGAGGCAGGCGAAGAGGCTCCCCAAAAGACCGACGACGAAGAGACGGCGCGGCGTGAGCGCGCTCAAGCTGCGACCGACTTGTTCGAGGCGGAGGATGACGACGACCTGCCGATCTTCGGTCGCCCCGAAGAAGAAGAGTCCGACGAAGAAGGGGAGGGAGACGCAGCCGGTGGAGGACGCCGCCGGCGCCGACGCCGCCGACGCGGCCGAGGGACCGAGCGCGACGAGATCCGCGGCGGTGACGATCTGCCGACCTACACCGTGTCCGACGCTCCGCAAGACGTCGAGATCGAAGCCGAGGCTGACGGCGAGCGAGCCGAGCACCCGGAGCGCGCCGAGCGTGGCGAACGCGACCGCGGCGACCGCGAACGCGGGGAACGCGACCGTGGCGAGCGTAGCGAGCGCGGCGAGCGCGGCGAGCGCGGCGAGCGCGCCGAGCGTGGCGAGCGCGCCGAGCGCGCCGAGCGCGCCGAGCGCGGCGAGCGCGCCGAGCGCGGTGAGCGTGGCGAGCGCGAACGGGGTGAGCGCGGCGAGCGCGGTGAGCGTGACCGCGGTGAACGTGGCGAGCGTGGTGACCGCGACCGGCGCGACCGGCGCGAGGACCGTGACCGGCGCGACGACCGCGACCGGCGTGACGACGGCGGCGCACCTCTCGACGAGCTCGCGGCGAAGCCCCTCGCGGACCTCGTGGCATCGCTCCTCTCCACGTTCGATCGTGGCGGCGGCCCGGTGGGCGCCCAGAAGCTCGTGGATCTCGCCCAGCGGCGCGGCCGCCTGAACGGCGACTTCCAGAACGCGCAAGGTCAGATCTTGGCCGCGGCTCGCGCCGACAACCTCCGACGCTCTGCCGCCGGCCAGCGCCCTCGCTTCCGCGTGAGCGGCGGGCGACTCGCGCTCACCGAGTGGAGCCTCGACGGAGAAGCGCTGCGACTCGAGCGGGAAGTTTTGGCCCTCGCCGAGCGCTATCGAGAAGCCGTGCGTCGCTCCCTCACCCGCAAGATCCAGGACCTTCCCCATCGCGCCATGGGGGAGCTCGTATCGCTCCTGCTCGAGCGCTTGGGCCTCTCGGACATCCAGAGCGTGCGCCGGCCGGGGTCGCCTGGCTCCGAGCTCCACCTCTCGGCCGTCCTGCGTGGTCCCACCGGTAACGTCCCGACCGCCATCGTGGTGCGCCGCGACGGCCGCGAGATCGGGCGTGAACGGGTCACCGAGCTGCGCGGGGCCCTGCACCACTACGGTCCGGCGGCTGCGGGCTGGCTCGTGACCACCGGGCAGGTGCTGAGCGGCGCTCGAGAAGAGGCGGCGGCCGCGGGTGCTGCGCCAGTTCACCTGCTCGACGGTCTCGGCTTGGCCAAGCTCTGCGAAGAGCACCTGGTGGCCGTGACGGAGACGCGGGTCAGTCTGCCGGTTCCGGACTTCGACCTGCTCGACGCGCTCCGAGGCTCATGAGAGCTCGGGGGAGCGCTTCGACCGCGGGTGCGGCGTTGGCCGGCGGGCTCCTGCTCGCCGGCTGCTCGGCCTCGCCGCCGCCCTCCCGCTTCCCGTCGGCGGCCGATGCGCTCGAGCGCATGCACGCGACCTATGCCTGCAGTCGCGGCATCCAGGGCGAGGCCAAGCTCGAGTACTTCGGTGACCGCGGCCGCGTGCGCGGCAACGTGCTCTACATGGCCATGCTGCCCGAGGAGCTACGCTTCGACGTGTTCAGTCCTTTCGGAGTCACGCTCTCGACGCTCACCTCCGACGGTCGCGACTTCTCGCTCTACGATCTGAAAGAGAAGACGTTCCTGCGCGGCCCCGCCAACACCTGCAACGTCCAGCGATTCACTCAGGTGCCCGTCCCGCCGTTCGCGCTGGCGCAGCTCCTGCGCGGCGAAGCACCCGTCCTCGTGCACGAACCCGCTCAGGCCACGTTGACCTGGGAGAGCGGAGCGTACCTCGTCAAGATCCAGAGCACGCGCAAGGCGGCCCAAGAGATCCGCCTCGTCCCGACGCCGGACGACTGGAACCAGCCTTGGGAGAAGCAGCGGGTCCGGGTGCTCGAGGTCGCCGTGAAGCAACACGAGTTGGATCTCTACCAGGCGTACCTCGCCGATCACGAGACTGCGCACACGGGCGCGCCGCGCAAGGATCCCGAGGGCCTCGACCCTACCATCCCACCGAGCGGGCCGGCCTGTGACGCCGAGATCCCGCGCCGCCTGCGCCTGGTCACGCCCGACACCGACCAAGAGCTCGTGCTGCGCAACAAAGAGGTCATGCACAACCCGCCGCTGCCCGAAGGCTCGTTCCGCCAGCCGGTGCCGAGGGGAGTGCGCGTGCGGCAAGCCGCCTGCGCGGATTGAAGCGCCGGGTTCAGGCGTTCTTCGCTATAGTCGAAGGCTCGAGATGCCGAAGAAGCGCAAGGCACGCGCGGCGCAGGTGAAGGCCGCCCGCTCCCAGCGGCTCGAAGAGGCCAAGGAGCGCTCTGCCGCGCGGGCGCGCGCGCGCAAGCACGCCCTCGAACGCGAGCGGCAGACCGAACGCCGCCGCACGAGCGAGGCTCCGCGCGGGGAAGACATCCCCGAGGGGCAGTTCCGGCCGCGGAGCGCCGAGCACATGCCCCGCTTCGCCGGGGTCTCCACCTTCCTGCGCTTGCCGCTGGTCGACGCGTCGGCGTCCGTGCCCGATGTCGACGTGCTGCTCACCGGAGTGCCGCTCGACGTCGGCTCGAGCTACCGGCCCGGCGCACGCCTCGGACCCCGCGCCGTGCGCGAAGCCTCGTCCCTCACCCGAGGGTTCTCCGCTGCGCTCGGCATCGACGTGTTCGAAGAGCTGCGCGTGGCCGACGGCAGCGACGTGGCTCCTTCGCCCCACGATCTCGAAGCCGCCATCGAGGCGGTCGCCAGCCGCGCCGAAGCCATCGCGCGGAGCGGCGTCATCGGCGGTTACGTCGGCGGTGATCAGACCACGACGCTCGGCGCGTTGCGGGGCATCCACCGCGCAAAGCTGAAGAGTGTCGGCCTCGTACACATCGACGCGCACAGCAACACTGCGGGTCCCGCCTGGGGGCGTGACGTCCATCACGGCAGCGTGATCCGGCATGCCGTCACCGAGGGCCTGATCCGGCCCGATTGGACGGTGCAAATCGGGCTCCGCGGGCCGTACTCCACTTCGGGTGACCTCTCGTTCGCGCTGAGCCACGGCTTCGAGATCGTGAACGTCGACGAAGTGAAGTGGGATCTGCACTCGGCGGTCAGCACGCTGCGCAAGGTGGTGCGCCACGGTCCGGTCTACGTCAGCGTCGACGTGGCCGCGCTCGATCCGTCGCAGGCGCCCGGCGTGGGAATCCCTTGGCCGGGAGGGATGACGGCTTGGGAGCTGCAACAGATGTTGCGCGCGCTCGTGGGGAGCGAGATCGTGGGCTTCGACGTGGTGGAGATCTGCCCGCCCTACGACGTCTCGAGCATCACCGCCCACGTCGGCGTCATGGTGCTGCAAGAGATCCTGGCTGCCATCGCCGATACGCGCCGCTCCGCGCGACCCGCGCCCAGCACGCGAGACGCCCGCGGCGGCCGCATCTCTGCCTGAGCGTCAAGGCGCGGCGAATGCCGCGACGACGGCGCCCGGTACGTCGCTGATGAGCGCGTCGACTCCGGCGCGGCCGAGCCGGAGGGCGTCGGCGGGCTCGTTCACGGTCCACACGTTGACGAGGGCGCCGCTCCTCCGCCAGCGCCGAACTCGGGCGTCGCTCGCCAGGGCGAGCTCGGGGTGGACTCCGACGGCGCCGAGCTGGGCGTAGAGCGGGGCCCGCGAGAGCACGCGCTGCTTCGCATGAACGAGCCACGCCACCGGGTAGCTCGGCAGGAGCCACGCGAGGCCGCGCACCAAGAGCGGATCGAAGGACGAGAAGAGCACGAGCTCGGCGAGGGCCCGGCGGCGCGAGAAGAGCTTGGCGACGCCGAACAGCAGGGCCCGGCGCTCGCTCACGTCGCGCTTGAGCTCGACGTTCAGGCGGTGCCCGCCGCGCTCGGCCCACTCGAGAACCTGCGGCAGGCTCGGGACGCGCGCGTCGCCGGCCAGGCGCACGCGGTCGAGCTCGGCCGCCGAGAGCGACTCCACGTCGGCCAGGTTCTCCTTGCGAGTGACGCGCTCCAGCGTGCGATCGTGGAGCACGATGATCCGCCCGCTGCCGTCGAGGCGCACGTCGAGCTCCACACCGTCGGCCCCCTGGCGCACGGCGAGCTCGAAGGCAGGCAGGGTGTTCTCGGGAGCCTCGCGCCGCGCGCCGCGGTGACCGAGCACGAGCGGCCGCCCATTGGGGGAGCGGCGCCAGCCCTGGACGGCGAGACGGCGAGCGCGCGACCTCACGCCAGCTCTTCGGCGATGGAACGGGCGACCTCGCGCGCACGCTCCACTTCGCTCGCCCGGAACGCGATGGCGCCCACGACCGGGTGGCCGCCGCCACCGTGTCGCGCGCAGATGGCGCTGATGTCCGTGTCGAGAGGCTTCCCGCTCCAAGGGTTATAGCCCACGCTGACCTTCGCGCCGCTCTTCAACACGCCGACGATCACCGAATAGACCGAGTCGGGGAACAGGGCATACGTGACGAACTTGCCCACCGTCTCCAGCACCGATTCGCTCAAGTCGACGAACACCACGCGGCCCATGCGCTGGCCCTTCTCGCGCACGCGCTCCACGAACCGCGACTGCTTCTCACCGAGGGGCTTGTAGCGATCTTCGATGTTCTTGCTGCGGGCCACTTCGGCGAGCGGTTTCGCCAGAAGCTCCGGCACCATGCGCTCGAGGAAGCCGTCGTCACCGTAGTGCTCCACTACGCTGACCATTCGCAGCACCGGCTCGCTGCGGGCGATGGCCGCCTCGGGGGAATCGAAGCGCGCGGAGTCCACGATGTCCGCCCAGTGCACCAGGTCGTGCAGCATCGGATCGTTCAGCGCGAAGTGCCGCCAGGCCACGTCGGAGATCAGCTTGGTGCAGGAGCTGTAGTCCGGGTCGTAGAAGTACTGGCGCTGGCCCTTCCGTTCTTCGAATACCCGCTGCTCGTCCAGCGTCTGAAATGCAGTGCGATGGTGATCGAAGAACCAGGTCACGTTGCCCTTGGCCGAAAAGCGGTAGTCCAAGATCGCGTTTTGTTCGCCGACCAAGATGTCTTCGTCCGCGCGGCTCTGGCCGATGCCGTACCCGCATGCGCGATACACGAACTTGTGCTTGTCCCCGTCGACCGCTCGGAGGAGGCGCGTGAACAACACCGCGCTCGCGAGCCCGTCGAAGCAATGCCCGTGAGTGGCGACGACGACCTTCACCCGACGCCTGTTAGCACAGGTCCTGGCACTGTGGGGCGATGTGGGTATAGACTTCTTCGCCGGAAATCTGGATGTCGAGAGGGAGCACCAACATGCGTTCCGCGACCACGAAAGCCGTCCTTGTCCTCGCGTGCTTGGGCGCAATTGCGCTCACCGCGTGCAAGAAGAAGGATCAGGGACAGGACGCGCAGTTCCAACAAGGGCAGTCGAGCGGTGGCTACACGCCAGGTACCGGCGGCCCGGGCGGGCCGGGGCCGGCAGGCCCCGATGGAGGAGCACCTCAGACCTGCCCGCCGGGTCAGCCCTGTCAGCCCCAGCCGGGGCAGGTGCCGCCCCTCGGCGCCATCGCGAGTGACCCGAATGCGCTGCAGCAGATCCTGGCGGGTGCGCTCGCCGGCACCGCCGCCACCCTCGGCGCGTTCACGGGCGGCGAGCAGGCGCAGCTCGAGGCGGGTGTGAAGATGAAGGCGCAGACCGACGCCAAGGGCAAGGTGCCCGACGGGCCGCTGATGAGCGCCAAGCTGCAGCAAGACGGCCACGCCGAAGCGATGTTCAAGCTCGAGCCGAACCGCTGCTACACCTTCGTCGGCTTCGGGAACCCGGGCGTGTTCGTCTACCAAATCAACGTGCTGACCGCCCCGCCGATGCCGCCGCAGGTGCTCGCCCAGAGCGACGCGGATGGTGGCGACCCCACCGTGGGACCCGGCGACCAGTGCGTTCGCAATCCCTATCCCACGGCCATGCAGGTCAAGATCGACATGCACGTCATCAAGGGCCAAGGCCTCGTGGGCGCACAAGCGTACCGGAAGTAGCGGCACAACTCCGTCATCGCACGCGCCGAAGCGTCGCGCGTGTCCGCTTTCGATCGCCTGCTGGAGGGCGCGCGACTTCCGCCCCGGATCCGCGATCTCCTCGAACCCCCGCTCACGCTCCATCTTCGCGGTGAGCTGCCGCGGGGCCCCGCCGTTGCCATCGTCGGCACCCGCGCGCCGAGCGCCGACGCCGTGGCCTACACCGCGCACCTCGCGGGCGCGCTGGCGCAGGCCGGGGTCCTCGTGCTGTCCGGCGGAGCGCGCGGCATCGACACCGCTGCGCACGAAGGGGCCCTCGCGGTGGGAGGGTTGAGCGTCGTGGTTTCTCCAGCGGGCGCCGACCGGCCGTTTCCGGCCGAGAACGCCGAGCTCTTTCAGCGCGTGATCGTCGGCGGTGGCGGTCTCCTCTCCGAGCACGCGCCGGACGTGCCCGCGAATCCGAGCGCGTTCTTCTCCCGAAACGCACTCCTCGCGGCGCTCGCCCACGTCGTGATCGTCGTGGAGGCCCCATACCGGAGCGGTGCATGGAACGCGGCCAAGCACGCGCGACTGCTCGGGCGACCCCTGCTGGTGGTCGCGCACCCGCCGTGGAACTTCCGCGGCGCCGGGTTCGCCGCCGAGCTTGGCCGCGGTGCCGAGCTCTGCCTCGGTCCGGCCGACGTGCTCCGCCGGCTCCGCGAACGGAACCTCCACCCACTCGGCGAGCCGTTGCCCGCCGAGCCCTCGCCGTTGCCCGTCTGCGCTCCTGCCCGGGCCGCCGCGCCCCTGCTCGAGCCCCCGCCCCGCGCGCCCGCGCGCGAGCCCGCGCCCGCATCCGCGCCCGCGCCCGCGCGAGGGCGCCGCCGCCGGAAGCGCGGCGATGCGCTCGATCCCGACGCGACCCAGGTGCTCGAGGCGTGGAAAGCTGGAGCCACGCATCCCGACGAAATCGCTCAGCGAACCGGCTTGCCCGTGGGCCGGATCCAAAGCGCGCTCTTGACTCTCACGCTATCCGGCGTGTTAGTACCGGCCCCCTTCCCGCAGGGCACATCCATAACCCGTCGAAAGCATTGATTATTGAGGTGCTGGCGTCGGGGGGTGGGCTTGCACGAGCTGCTTCGGGATCGCATCAGGAAGGGGTTTCACGGTGCCCATGGAGAAGACCCTCGTCGTCGTCGAGTCGCCCGCCAAGGCCAAGACCATCAAGAAGTACTTGGGTCCGGGCTTCGAGGTTTTGGCGAGCAAGGGGCACGTCAAAGACCTGCCCAAGCGCATGGGCATCGACGTAGAGAACGGCTTCCGCGAGACCTACGAGGTCATCGAAGCCAAGGCCAAGGTGCTCTCCGAGCTCAAGAGCCACTCCAAGAAAGCCGAACGCCTGCTCCTCGCGACCGACCCCGATCGCGAGGGCGAGGCCATCGCGTGGCACATCGCCGAAGAGCTGAAGCGCCCCGAGCTCGAGGTGGTGCGGGTCGAGTTCCACGAGATCACGAAGAAGGGCGTCGAGAGCGGGCTCGCCTCGCCGCGCCCACTCGACGAGCACCTCTACGCTGCTCAGCGCTGCCGTCGCGTGCTCGACCGCATCGTGGGCTACGACGTCTCCGCGCTGGTCTGGAACAAGCTCGCGTTCGGTCTCTCGGCGGGGCGCGTGCAGTCCGTGGCGCTGCGCCTCATCGACGAGCGCGAACGGGAGATCGAGGCCTTCGTCGCCGAGGAGTATTGGAACGTCGGTGCGGCGCTCAAGAGCAAGTCGTCGACGCCCCTGGTCGCGCGCCTGACTCGCGCCAACGACGAGAAGGTCGAGGTCACCAACGGCGAGCAAGCCGCGGCCATCCGCGCCGACCTCGAGACCGCGAAGTACCGCGTCGCCGCCATCACGCGCAAGGAGCAGAAGCGGAACGCGCCGGCTCCCTACACCACGAGCAAGCTGCAGCAGGACGCGACGGCCTACCTGCGCTTCACCACGAAGCGCACCATGAGCGTCGCCCAGAAGCTCTACGAAGGCGTCGATCTGAAGAAAGACGGCGGCCCCGTCGGTCTCATCACCTACATGCGTACCGACAGCGTGCGCGTGAGCCAGGACGCCATCCAAGAGGCCCGGGCCCACATCGAGCAGAAATACGGCGCCGACTTCCTGCCAGCCAAGCCCAACGTGTTCCGGGCCAAGAAGAACGCGCAGGAGGCCCACGAGGCCATCCGCCCGACATCGCTCGAGCTCTCGCCCGCCGTGGTCGAGAAGCACCTCACTCCCGAGGAGTTCAAGCTCTACAAGCTGATCTGGGATCGGTTCGTGGCCTCGCAGATGGCGCCCGCGGTCTACGATCAGACCGCCGTCGACATCGAGGCCAAGCCGGCGCGCAAGGCTGCAGCCCACCGGTCGCTCACGCTGCGCGCCAACGGCAAGGTGCTCAAGTTCGCTGGCTGGCTCGCCGAATACGGCAAGGGCACGTTCGGGGAAGGAGAGAAGCTCGCGGGCGAAGAAGACGCCAACGAAGGCGAGGGGCGCGACAGCGTGCCGCCGCCCGCGTCCGGCGAGAACGTGAAGGTCCTGGGCTTCGACAGCGACGACGGCACGCTGCCCGAGCTCAAAGAGAACGAAGAGCTCACGTTGGTCACGCCGCCCGGCGTGCTCACCGAGCAGAAGTTCACGCAGCCCCCGCCCCGCTACAACGAAGGGTCGCTGGTGCGCGAGCTCGAGAAGCGCGGCATCGGCCGTCCCAGCACCTACGCCGAGATCATCAGCAAGGTGCAGGCGCGCGACTACGTCGAGAAGCTCCCGGGCGGGCAGATGAAGCCGACGGAGCTCGGCCGCATCGTGGTGTCGGGGCTGCTCGGCACCCACCTCGATTTCATGGATCCGGACTTCACCGCCAAGATGGAGGAGGAGCTCGACGAGGTCGAGGCCGGCCGCCTGGATCGGGTGAAGCTGCTCGGGCGCTTCTACTCGCGCTTCCGCGAGGTCCTGGACGTCGCCAAGAAGCAGAAGCGCTGGACCCCGGAGCCGGAGCGCACCGAAGAGAAGTGCCCGGAGTGCGGCTCGTTCTTGCTGAAGCGCTGGAGCAAGAACGGTTGGTTCATGGGCTGCGAGGCCTACCCCAAGTGCAAGTTCACGCGCGACCTCGCCAAAGACGGCTCGCCGGCGCCGGCCCCCAAGGTCACCGACGTGGCTTGCGACAAGTGCGGCAAGCCCATGGTGATCAAGACCGGGCGCTTCGGTGAGTTCCTGGCCTGCAGCGGCTACCCCGGCTGCAAGAACGCGAAGCCCGTGCCGCTCGGCGTGCCGTGCCCGAAGTGCGGCGGCGACATCGTCGAGGTGCGCGCCAAGAAGCGCGGCGGACGCACCTTCTACGGCTGCACGAAGTATCCGGAGTGTGACTTCAAGCTCTGGCAGCGGCCCGTGAACGAGCCGTGCCCACTCTGCAAGCACCCGTTCTTGACCGAGACCACGGGCAAGAAGAAGAAGATCGTCTGCCCGCGCGGCAAAGAGTGCGGTTACTCCCGCGAGGTCGAGGTGCCCGAAGAAGCCGCGGCGGAAGGCGCAGACGGCGCCCCCGCCTCCAAGACCACGCTCACGAGTCGCGGCGAACACGCCGCGGCCGAGTCCGTCGCGCCGTGACCCGCGTCCACGTGGTCGGCGCAGGTCTCGCCGGCTCCGAGGCCGCTCTGCTCCTCGCCGACCGCGGGCAGCGCGTGGTGCTCCACGAGCAGAAGCCCGTGGCTCGAACGCCCGCCCAGTCGAGCGACTCGCTGTGCGAGCTCGTGTGCTCGAACTCGTTCCGCGGCGCGGCGCTCTCCAACGCGGTGGGCCTCTTGAAAGAGGAGATGCGCCGGCTCGGATCGAGCGTCATGGCGGCCGCCGCGCTCACCCGGGTGCCGGCGGGAGGGGCACTGGCCGTCGACCGCGAGCGCTTCGCGGCCGAGATGACCCGGCGCCTGGTCACCCACCCGAACATCGAGCTCGTCAGCGGCGTGCTCGAGCAGATCCCGGTCGAGCGGCCCTGCATCGTGGCCACCGGTCCGCTCACGGGAGAGGCTTTGGCGCGCGACATCGCCGCGCGCGTCGGCAGCCAGCACCTCGCCTACTACGACGCCATCGCGCCCATCGTCGACGCCGACAGCATCGACTGGGACAAGGTCTTCATCGCGTCGAGATCG
>Ga0268298_10004866_pt1 | contig 12855 bp, 11 predicted proteins | sample WWTPWeurt_MetaG_FD_194462 | JGI IMG/M metagenome (GOLD analysis project Ga0268298, IMG submission 194462) | Activated sludge microbial communities from WWTP in Nijmegen, Gelderland, Netherland - WWTP Weurt | ecosystem: Engineered > WWTP > Aerobic digester > Activated sludge | place...
CTCTTGATGGCGGCGGCAAAAGCAGCCATTTCGGCTTTCCAGCCTTTGTCCTGCGCCATGCTTTCCACTTTCTTCTTCCCATCCTTGATCGTGGTCAACGAGACATAATCATCCAGCACCGCGATCGTTCCTTCACAGAAGACTTCGAGTCTCTCCTTCGGGAAGGATTTATCGCCGTTGGCGAGATAGTCCACCACGCCGATCGAGCCATCGGGGAAGGTGAAGGTCATCGAGACATTATCCTCGCGATATTTTCCTCCGCCGGGCAGGGCGTGCGCAGACACGCTGACAGGAGCAGCGCCGACGAGATAGGTGATCAAGTCGATAAAGTGACAGCCCTCGCCAATGATGCGTCCGCCACCGAGCTTTTCATCCTGAGTCCAGTGGTTCAAAGGGATGTACCCCGCGTTGACCCGGTAATGGGCGTGCAAAGGTTCCGTGCGATTCGCGATCGACGATTTTAGACTTTGGGCAAGCGGGGAAAACCTACGGTTAAAACCAACCGTGAGCAGCGAGTGTTGCGTGGAAAGTGCTTTAATGACAGCTGCCAACTGCTTACTGTCAACTGCCAACGGTTTCTCCACGAACACGTTCTTTCCCGCCTTCAACGCCTTGATGACGAACTCCGCGTGCGAATCATGCCGCGTGAGAATGGCGACCGTGTTGATCTTCGGGTCATTGATGATCTCGTCTTCGCTCGAAGTGGCATATTGAAAACCGAACTTCTTGCCGGAGTGCTGAGCGTGCAGTCCGCCGGAGGATGCGATCCCGACCAACTCGAAGTCCTTGTTATTTTTCAACACAGGCAGCAAAGTGGCATTCGCGTACATCCCCGCGCCAAGGACTCCAAGTTTAACATTGCCATTCAACGTTGAACGTTGAACGTTGAAGGTAACTCTCTTACCTTCTTCCTTTTCATCTCCATACTTCAACAAGACACCCAGGAAAGGTTCCTTGATCTTCCCGGTGATAAGCTCATACGCCTTCACACCTTCTTCGATCGGCAGGCGGTGACTGATGAGCGGAGTCACATCCAGCTTGCCGCTGCCCATCAGGTCCACGATGGATTGCAGGTTACGCCCTTCCGTCCAGCGCACATAACCAATGGGATAGTCCACACCGTTCTCTTCGTAGCTTGGGTCGTATCTTCCTGGACCGTAGGAACGGGAATTAATAAAAGAAAGTTCCTTCTCGAAATAGATCTTGCGCGGCATCTTAAGCCCCACCGCTCCGGTGGCAACGACCTTGGCACGGTCGCGGGCAATGACTCCCGCCAGTTCGATCGGATCGTTGGATGATGTGTCAGCGCAGATGATGATGCTGTCGAAGCCGCGGTTGGCAGTGAATGCCGCCGCAGCCGACTCTGCCTGCGGGCGGGAGACAGCTTCAATTCCAAATGAAGACGCGAGCTTGATCCGCTTAGGGTCAAGGTCAATGCCCAAGACTTTGCATCCTGCAGCAGCAGCCAGTTGAACCGTCAATAATCCCAAAAGACCCAGCCCAATGACCGCCACGTTATCTCCGAGCTGAGGCTCCGCCAGGCGAAATCCCTGCAGTGCGATCGCACCAAGCGTGGTGAATGCCGCAGATTCGAAATCCACGTTCTTGGGCAGCGGGGTGATCAGATTCTTCGGGATGATGTTGTACTCGGCATGTGAGGCGTAATTCGCGCCCGCGCACGCCACCCGCTGACCGACCTTGAAGCCGTGCATGTTCCTGCCAAGCGCAACAATGACTCCCGCCGAGGAATAGCCGAGTGCCATCGGCTGATCAAGACGGTTGAAGACCGCCTGCACAGTGGGCATCACGCCTTCACGCTTTGCTTTATCGAGAGTTTGCTTCACAAGGTCGGGACGTGAACGCGCCTTGCCAACCAGGGTCTTCTCGGCAAATTCGACCACCATGCGCTCCGTGCCAGCCGAGACAAGGGTTGCCGATATTTTTACAAGCGCCATACCTTCGCGCGGAGTGGGTACCGGCACATCCTCGACCGTGGTCTTTCCGTTCTTTACATTTTGAAGGAGTTGTTTCATTGGGTTCGACCCTCACAGATTTTTATTCAGCCTGTTGCTGTTGTTTTTATGGAAACGATTGGGGAAGTATAACGCAAATCATTTGATGTCCATCCCGCTTGTGAAAACAAGTGCAACGTGACAAAAGTCACTTTAACGATTAAGTTTTTACTTAACTATTGACTTCATTTTTTGTGAATGCTATTCTGTTTCAAATCGAACGGCGTGCGCCGTTCTATATTTGTTTACCTAAAGGAGATTCAGTATGGAACTCGGTGGTTATGCTAATAAAGTAGCTTGGGTTGACCTTTCTGCCGGCAAAGTGGAATTCAAACCCATCGCAGAAGACGATGCCCGCAAATATATCGGCGGACGCGGCTTGGGCGTGAAATATGTTTTTGACAACGGACCGAAAGTCGATCCACTCTCCCCCGATAACATCCTCTGCTTCATGAACGGACCCCTTACCGGATCCGAAGCCAACATGAGCGGACGTATGGCGATCGTGACCAAGTCACCTCTCACCGGGACCGTGACTGACTCTCACCACGGTGGCTGGTCTGCCGCCCGCTTGCGCTGGTCTGGCTATGATGGCTTGGTCTTCAAAGGCAAAGCTGCCAAACCCACCTATGTTTACATCCATGATGGTCAGTTCGAACTGCTCGACGCCTCTGAAGTTTGGGGCAAGGGCGTTCACGACACCGTCAAGCACTTCAAAGAAAAATACGGCGAGAAAGACCTCACCGTCATCACCATTGGTCAGGCTGGTGAAAACCAGGTCAAGTTCGCATGCTGGGTCAACGAAAATGACCGCGCCTCCGGACGCGGCGGCACCGGCGCAGTCGGCGGCTCGAAGAATCTCAAAGCCATCGTCATCAAGGCTGAGAAGGCGATCGTCAAAGCCGGCAACCGCGACGCTTGGAAACCCGCTCACGACCGCGCCCTCAAGAACATCATGGCTGAAGAGAATATCACCAGCCCGCGCAAGGGTGGTCTCTCTGTGTACGGCACCAACGTGCTCATGAACATCACCAACAGCATCGGCGCCCTGCCCACCAAGAACAGCTCCGTCACCTCCTTCGGCGACAAAGCCGAGTTGATCGCCGGTGAATGGGTCAACGCCAACCTGCTCGTGGACAACCCCACCTGCCACGCCTGCCCCGTTGCCTGCAAGAAGGAAGTGGAAGTTAAGGATGGTCCTTACGCTGGTCTGCGCATGGAATCCGTGGAATACGAACCGGCCTGGTCGGTCGGCGCGAACTGCGGTAACAGCGATGCCCGCCTCGTTGCCAAGATGATCGATCTCGCCAACGACTACGGCTTCGACGCCATTGAAATTGGTCACCCCATCTCCGTTTGGATGGAAGCCTCCGAAAAGGGCTACACCAAGGACGAGGGCAAAATCGCCTGGGGCGATGCCGACGGCATGACCGGCGCTGCTGAAATGGTTGCCTTCCGCAAGGGCTTCGGCAACGTGATGGCTGATGGTGCCGATGCAACCGCCAAGCACTTTGGTCACCCCGAACTCGCCATGACCGTCCGCGGACAGGGCATCCCCGCCTACGATCCTCGTGGTCTTAAGGGCATGGGCATCGGATACGCCACCTCCAACCGCGGCGCCTGCCACCTGCGCGCTTACACCCCCGCCGCCGAACTCGGCGTTATGCCCTTCGGCTCCCTCAAGGTTGACCCGCTCGAATGGAAGGGCAAGGGCGAACTCGTGATGATCTTCCAGGACATCCACGCCTTCTCCGACAGCATGGACCTGTGCAAATTCTCCGCATTCGCCATGGGCGCTGAAGAATATGCCCAGCAATATGCCGCCATGACCGGCGTCCCCTTCACCACCGACGACGTGCTGAAGACCGGCCAACGCATCTACAACCTTGAACGCTACTACAACAACCTCGCCGGCTTCGGCGCAGGCTCCGACACCCTGCCCAAGCGCTTCACCGAAGAAGCTTCCACCCAACCCGGCTCCGTGGGTCACGTCTGCGAACTCGACCAGATGCTCGCAGAGTACAACGAAAAGCGCGGATGGGTCAACGGCGTTGTCCCCGAAGCAAAACTCAAGGAACTGGAAATCATCTAGTTCAGTGAGAAGTGGTCAGTAGTCAGTGACCGTAAACAGAAAGAGACGTGTCCAATGGATACGTCTCTTTTTTGATTAAAAATCCGCTTCTCTCTTAATCTCGAAACTGATTCTATTTTCTCAAGCATTTATCCCCGCTGATAAATTCATCATTCCACACTCATCATTCTGCATTTCCCCTACCCTCCCGCCCTCAACGTCTTCTTCCGAAACCGCTCGATAAAATCGTCTGCCACGGCCTCCTCCAACTCCACCATCAGCCGTGTTTGCCCAACCGAAAGTGAAAACATACGGAACGGCTCCATCTTTTCGAGGCGCACCGTCCAGCCTTCACCTTTGATCAAATCCGTTTCCACTTCCTTCCCGCCCATTTCCTCAAGGTACTCCTTAAGCAAAAAGAACGGGATGCCCCGCATCTCGTGGACGATGGTGCGCATTATCCACCACCCACCGGCGGGAAAATATCCACCTTATCTGCGGGTTGAATAATGGTCTCGAACTTCTCCGGCAGATATACCGCTTCGCGCCCATTGATGAAGAACTTCATGTGCGGCAAAAAATTCCCCTGCTCATCCAGCAGTTCCTTGCGCATGGCGGGATATCCTTCCACGAACATATGCACCAACTGAATGGCAGTCGTGCCGTGAGGCAGAGTCAGCTCCACCGTTTTTTGACCAACGATCGGTCGCAGCGTGGCATAGAAATTCACTTTCATAAGCATCTCTTCCATGAATGACACCTCTATTATTTTTTGATAACCTTTGGCATTCCTATTTTACCGCCATCAAAACAAAAAGACCCGGATTTGCTCCGGGTCTTTGCTCTTTACTTTTCAGTTACGGACACTGAATAATGCCCTGCGCCCATAAACATCCGCCGCAGACCGGGGCAACCGTGTTACCAAGGCAGTCTTCCTGATTTGTTTCAGAAAGGTCGCAGCCGCCGCAGAAGGTGCAGGGCGCAAAAGCAAAGTTATGCAGGCGCTCGCGATAGGCGAGATACTCCGGGTCGAGCCAGATCTGCTCAAGCGTTTTCTCACGCACATTTCCGATGATGTGCTTTTTAGCGACACGCGGCTTGTTATGCAGGTAACTCATGTGAGTGTGCATGAGCGGCCAGCACGGACTGACCTCCCCCGTCCACGCGATGGACATGGTGCCGTTCTCGACAAAGTTGCAAACGTCATTTGCACCGCCCCAGTTATTCCCCGCATAGCTGACGTTCAATCCACTGTTGAATACCGCAAAAAGGGCATCGCGTGTTTCTTCAGTAAAATCCATTTTGGGCAGGCTGATGCGCGGAAGATGCTCGGCATTAAGGTAGGCAATATTGCGGGTGGCTTGATTGTACAGCCGGTCACCTTGCAAGTCTTCGGTTGGCGGCTGAAGGTTGCTCACCGAGAAATACTTGGCACGAATGGATTTACCGATGTTGATCACCTCTGGCAAATCCTTGATATTACGTTTCATGGCAACAAATGCCACACCGATCTCGGGTTTGGGGTAATGTCCTGCCGCCCGCATTTTTATCAAGCGCTTCATGTTCGCTACGATGTTGGGGAGTTCTGCCCCCATGCGAACATCAGTGTAACTTTCAGGAGTAGCGCCATCAATGGATACCCAAAGCACATCCAGCCCGGCATCGATCAGTTCGCGGGATTTCTTCTCGGTCAGGATCGTGCCATTGGTGATGAGTTCCACTTTGACACCCAACTCCTGCTTGATGCGCCGGATCCATTCGATGGTCTTGGGGTGAAAGAGCGGTTCGCCGATTCCACCAAAATAAACACTGGGGATCGGGTCCATTTGTTTCAAGCCATTGAGGATGCTTTCAAAGGTTGCCTCGGTCATTTTGCCAATGGGCTGGTCCCAGGCGTTACGAAAGCAGGTGATGCAGTCGAGGTTGCATGCCACGGTCGGCTCGATATAGACCTTGGTTAGGTGAGTCACCGGGCGGTGCATGCGGACAAAGTTATGTCCTTCGTCGAGGCGAACCTTTGAGCCGGGATTCAGCCCGTATTGGCGGGCAACTTCGGGCGGAAGAATGAGCCGCCCCTGTTCATCTACTTCTGCCCAGGCCGTAGTCGATTTGGTTGATAGAACGTTCATCACATCTCCTTACGAATAAGTCAATTACCACTAATCATATCCTTTTCCTGCAAAATTTCACGTGACATAAGTTACATTTTCCCAAACGAAAAATCACCCGCATTTTCAGCGAAAAATGCCTCGTAAACGCGCATGATATAATTTGTGATGTAACCTAACAAAACAGGAGTCTACTGTGGCTGATCCTCGTATTTCAAAATATGCAAAAGTATTGGTTGAACATTCCGCCCGTGTCGTTCCCGGTGACCGGATCTTGCTTGAAGGCACAACCGCCGCCGAGCCGCTGTTACGCGAGCTGTATATTCAGATCCTCGAAAAAGGCGGCAACCCGCACATGATGGTTGCCCTGCCCGGCATGATGCCTTTCAGTCAGGACGAAATGTACCTGACCTATGCCAAAGAAACCCAATTGGATTTCGTGCCAACTTTCTATAAATTGGCGTACGACCAGTTTGAGGGACGCATCCGCATTCACTCGGCGACGAACACTCATGGAACATCCAATATCGACCCGTCCAAGCTTCAGCGGCGTGGCAAGGCGCTCTCTTCCATTACCGAGGCGCAGTTTCGCCGCGGAGCAGATGGTTCCTTCAAATGGGTCACCACCCTCTACCCCACCGAAGCATATGCCCAGGACGCACACATGAGTCTCAAAGAGTATGAAGACTTTGTCTTCGGCGCGGTGCATGCCAATGAAGATGACCCCGTTGCATTTTGGAAACAGGTGGAAAGCAAGCAGCAAGCCGCAGTGGATTTTATGAAGGGCAAGGGACAGGTGATCCTGCGCGGTCCCAACGTGGACCTGACACTATCGGTCAAGGGACGCACGTTCATGAATTCCTTTGGCACATTCAACATGCCCGACGGTGAGATCTACACCGGTCCGGTCGAAGACTCGGTCAACGGCTGGGTGAAGTTCACCTATCCCGCCAACTACAGCGGCAGCAGCGTGGAAGGCGCAGAATTAACATTCTCCAACGGGCGTGTGAGCACAGCCAAAGCCGACAAGAATCTGAACTTTCTACTTAAGACATTGGATATTGACGCGGGCTCACGCTACCTCGGTGAGTTTGCGATCGGTACGAACTTCGACATTCAGCAGTTCACCGGCAATATTCTCTTCGATGAAAAGATCGGCGGTTCCTTCCACATGGCGCTCGGCGCGGGCTATCCCGAAACCGGCTCGAAGAACAAGAGCGCCATTCACTGGGACATGATCTGCGATTTGCGCACCGATTCAGAGATCCTTGTGGATGGTGAGTTATTCTACAAGAACGGTCAGTTCGTTTTCGGAAAATAGTTCAGGAATTTTAGAGATAAAAAGAAGGTTGAGGAATTCCTCAACCTTCTTTTTGATTCATCGTTGCCGCATCTTTAAGACCGGGCTTATTCATCTCCGAACGAGATACCCACATTCCGCGCGGTAACGACCGCATCATCTTCTTGTTTGACACGCTTGGGAATGGCTGTCGCATCTGCGAGCGGGATATCGATGATCTTTCCGCTGCGCAAGGCGACCATGCGGTCGAAGCCGCCGCCAGCCGCAAGGCGGACCGCCGCAGCGCCGTATCTCGTTGCCAGCGAACGGTCAAAGGCGGTGGGAGTTCCTCCGCGCTGCAAATGCCCCAGCACCGTCACACGCGATTCGAATCCGTTCTTCTCGATGTATTCTCCAACCAGCTGCCCGATGCCGCCGAGACGCGGCACGTAGATCTCGTCGCCTTTTCTGGAAAAGACCTGCCCGCCATTCTGCGGTTTTGCGCCCTCAGAAACAGCGAGGATGCTGAACTTCCGTCCCTGCTCTGCGCGCTCGCGAACCTTTGCCAGAACGCTCTCAAACTTAAATGGGATCTCTGGAATCAGGATCACATCCGCGCCGCCGGAAATGCCCGCCTGCAAAGCAATGAAACCCGCATCGCGCCCCATGAGCTCCAGCACCATCACACGGTGATGTGACTCGGCGGTGGTATGCAAGCGGTCGAGCGCCTCGGTGGCGATGTTCAATGCAGTATCAAACCCAAAGGTCACTTCGGTGCCGCCGATGTCGTTATCGATGGTCTTGGGAACCCCGATGGCAGGCACACCTTTTTCGGCAAGTTCATGCGCGATGCGCAAAGTGCCATCGCCGCCAAGCACGAGCAGCGCATCAAGCTGCAATCTATTGATGCCCTTTACGATCTCATCTGAAACATCAATGGTCACTTCCACCCCATCGCGGATGATCTTCCGCGCGTAGGGGTTGCCGCGATTGGCAGAACCAAGGATCGTGCCGCCGCGCGGTAGGATGCCGCGTACTTCCTCCATGCCCAGCGGAATGATGCCATCCTTTTCGAGGAAGCCGTCATAACCGTTACGAATGCCGAACACTTCACAGCCATACACGCCAATGGCTGTCTTCACTGCCGCGCGGATGACCGCATTTAACCCCGGGGCATCGCCGCCGCCAGTAAGGACTCCGATTCTTTTCATTGCGTGCTCTCCTTGAACGTGAGATTTTCATATCATACCTTAAAGTTAACAACTTTCTTGCCATCCACTCTTATTACCCATATAATGACATCAATGGAAACTCAAACAACGATCAACAAATTTCAAATTCTTCTGCGCTGGTTCGTGCCAGTCGCGGCGGTCCTTGCCTTCGCAGCATGGATGTACCTCTCTCCCGAAGGCGCGCTCGGAAAATTGGATGCCATCGGCTACGCGGTCTGCCATCGCATTGACGCGCGCTCCTTCCAGATCGATGAGCGGCAGCTTCCGCTGTGCGCGCGATGCACGGGCGAATTCTACGCGGCAGGCGCAGCGCTGATCTTTCAAGCTTTCGTCAGCAAGCGCAGAAGCAGGCTGCCCTCAAAAGGGATCATCGCCGTGCTGGTGATCTTTTTCCTTGCTTTTGGAATCGACGGCAGCAACTCTTATCTGTACCTGCTCAAGCAGACATCCAGAGGCGCGCTGGATAACATCCCCAACCTGTACATTCCGAACAATATTCTGCGGCTCTTTACAGGGAGCGGCATGGGAATTGCCCTTGCGGCGATGCTCTACCCCGTGGTGAATCAAACCCTTTGGCGCACGCTCGACGACCGCCCCGCCCTCGAGTGGAGATCGTTCGGCATGCTCATCGGGATGATCGTTATCGTCAACCTGCTCATCCTCACCGACAGCCTGGTCGTGCTCTACCCCATTGCATACCTCAGCGCCCTGGGAACCCTGTCTTTACTGGTGATCGTCTTTGCCATTCTGTGGGTCATGATCATGAAACAGGATAATACCCTTGATCAGGTCCATCAACTCTGGCTTCCGCTCACTGCCGGGCTGACCCTCGCCCTGCTGATGGTACTCAGCATTGACCTTGTCCGCCTGCAGTTGACCGGCACCTGGAGCGGCATGCCCGGGCTCTCCGGCTAGGAAACAAAATCTGCACCAGACTCGTATATAGAACAGCTTTTTTTATTTTATAAAGGAGATCAAAAGATGGAAATGTTACTCGGCATATTCTCTGCATTTGGGCTTTCAGCCAGCGCAGGGCTTAATGCGTACATCCCCCTGCTGGTGGTGGGAACGATCGCGCACTACTTCCCCCAAACACTCACCCTCGGCAACCCCTGGGACCTGCTCGCCAACCCGTGGATATTGCTCCTGCTGGGCGTGTTGGTGCTGATCGAAATGGTGGCCGATAAAGTCCCCGCGGTCAATCACATCAACGACATCATCCAGACCGTGGTTCGCCCGGCAGCCGGAGCGATCGCCTTCGCGGCCAGCGCGAACGTTGTCACTGACATCAGCCCCGTTCTTGCGCTGGCATGCGGTCTGCTCATGGCGGGCGGTGTGCATGCGGTCAAAGCGGCGGCGGTACGTCCAGCCGTCACAGCCACCACAGGCGGCGCAGGCAATATACCGGTCTCCATTGCCGAAGATATCCTTGCCTTCATGGCATCTGTCTTCGCAGTTCTGCTCCCCATCGTCATGGGAACCGTCCTGGTGATTTTATTTGCCCTAGTACTTTGGTGGCTATGGCGTCGTACAGACAAGCCGCAAAGTGCCTGATATAATCCCAAATGTCCCCAAGTTCATCTTCGCGTAAAACAATTGCGCGGTATATCATTCACAAGGAGAAGAAATCATGAACGAAATGCCTGTTTCCCCCGAAGCCCCGAAGAAAAATAACACTGCGCTCATCATCGGCATTGTGGTTGTTGTCCTGCTTTGCTGCTGTTGCGCCACTCTCGCGTTGGGTTGGCAGTTTGGCGACCAGATCGTCCAAGCGCTCGGCTAAAAATATATCCACAACAAAAAATCCTCCGACTCAAATCGGAGGATTTTTTGTTGCCAGAACATATTGCAGTTCCCTCAAGCCATCGTACACATTTTGGGTCATCTCATCATCGAGACCTAATTCTTCGAACTCGTCTTCATCCAAAATTGCCTGCACCCCATTTGCCGAAACCCACAGATCCAGCGCAAGGTCAACGTACGAAACATAAGTATCCCCTATGATGGCGGGCTTGCCAATATTGCAGTACCAGCCTTTAAAGCTGCCGTCATCACGGTCGTAGATCTCAAAGATGTTATACCAACGGTCTGAAAAAAATGTTTCTACAAAACGATCATTACGCTTCAAGACAACATCCATGAATGGCGTATCGTCGCGGTTGAATAACGCCTCGAGCGTGATCTCATTTTCGCCGCGACGCAGCACGACACCGTCATATTGCCAGGTCACTTCATCTGCAAGATTCTTCTTCAAGACCTTCATGCCAGACATTCTACCTTAATCTGCACACAAATAGTCTGACCGATCTTGGGCGCATTCTTCATGTGGATGACAAGCCCGCTCCTTGTCTGGACCTCAAACTGGTCCCGTTTAAAAAGCACGTCTTCAACTTTGAGTTGAATCTCGTCATCGCCATCTTCTGATTGTTTCAGTAGCAAAGAGATTGATTCTCCCATTGAGTGTTTGTGCTTGCAATTCAAAGTAAATATACCAACCTCTGTTTTGACTTTATTCGCCGAAGCAAACACGCCTTCGATGACATTCCCCATCCCCAACATCCGCGCCGCATGGACAGAGTTTGGATGATTCCACACTTCATCAGGCGCGCCATCACGGATGATCTCACCATCGTGTAAAAGCAAAATGCGATCGGCAATGGTGAACGCTTCATCTTGATCGTGCGTGACATAGATTGCGGGGATTTTCGTTTTATGCAAAATAATGCGTATTTGATTCAGCAAATCTTCCTTCAAAGATTTATCCAACGCGCCGAGTGGTTCATCAAACATCAACAGGCGCGGACTTGGCGCGAGGGCGCGGGCGAGAGCAACGCGCTGCTGCTCGCCGCCTGAGAGGTCTGTCACTTTGCGGTTTTCGAAACCTGTCAAATTGACCAAGTCCAACATCTCGGCGACTCTTGGTTTTATTTTTTCGGCGGGGACGTTTCTCATCTTCAACCCGAACGCCACGTTGTCGAAAATGTTCAGGTGAGGAAAAAGCCCATAGTCTTGAAAGACCAAGCCAAAGTCGCGGAGGTGAGGCGGAGTTTGGGCGAGGTCAATCTGATTAAATAGGAACTGTCCGCTTTCAGGAAACTCCAGACCAGCGATCATCCGCAAGAGAGTTGATTTTCCACTGCCTGATGCGCCGAGCAAACAAATAGTTTCGCCCTGCGCAACGGAAAATGAAATGCCGCGCAGGAGCGGTTTGTTTTCATAGGTTTTGAAAATATTTCGAACTTCGAGCATTTTAGAATTCTCCAGAGTCGGAAAGGCGCAGTTTTTCGATGGCAAGAATCGCAAGCGTGGTGAGCAGCATCAGCAGGGTCGCCATCGCCATCGCCTGACCAAAGTTGAGACCGCCAGGCTGGGATAGAAAACGTTGAATGGCAATCGGGATGGTCGGGTACTCGGGGCGGGTGAGCAACAGGGTCGCGCCAAACTCGCCGAGCGAAACCGTAAAAGCAAAAGTTGCGGCGCTCAAGGTGGCGCGGGAAAGAATGGGAAAATCAACGGTCTGCCAAACGCGAAACGGCGATGCGCCCAAAGTGGATGCGGCTTGACGTAACCGTTCAGGGATCGAAGCGAGCGCAGGTTGCAGCGTACGGATGACAAAAGGAAGCGCAACCAACGTATGCGCAATCGGAACGAACCACGGTGAAGCAAGCGAGCGTCCGAAGGAAATGATGAAGCCCAATCCAAGCATGACCGCCGACGAACCCAACGGAAGCATGATGAGCGGGTCGAGAAATTTTTCGAGGCGAGTCGGTTTGGCAAGCGCGTACGCGGCGGGGTAGCCGAGAGCGAGCGAAAGAAAAACGGTGACGCTGGCGTATCCAAGCGAGTTGGCGGCGGCTTGAATCGGCGGGACGTAGAACAAAGATCCGCGGCGATTGATGAAAAGTTCCTTGTAATAGTCGGTGGTGAATCCGTATTGCACTTCGCCACGTTGACCACGGTCCGCTTCGAGGCGGGTGAGGGAGCGGATGGGGAGGGAAATTAAAGGCAGAATGAAGAATGCAGAAAGCAGAATGCAGAGCGTGGCGATGAAGATTTTTTCTTTTATATTTTTTGGTTTGTTTGCAATTGAAAATCTTGGCGCAGTTTGGGTGGTGACTTGGTTGATGGTGCGGGTGTAGAGGATGGAAAAGAT
>Ga0268298_10004867_pt1 | contig 12848 bp, 5 predicted proteins | sample WWTPWeurt_MetaG_FD_194462 | JGI IMG/M metagenome (GOLD analysis project Ga0268298, IMG submission 194462) | Activated sludge microbial communities from WWTP in Nijmegen, Gelderland, Netherland - WWTP Weurt | ecosystem: Engineered > WWTP > Aerobic digester > Activated sludge | place: Netherlands...
CTGTGGCGCCACCACCTGCGCCACAACCCGGCCAATCCCAAATGGGCCGACCGCGACCGCTTCGTCCAGTCCAACGGCCACGGCTCGATGCTGATCTACAGCCTGCTGCACCTCACCGGCTACGATCTGTCCATCGACGACCTGAAGAACTTCCGCCAGCTGCACAGCCGCACCCCGGGCCACCCCGAAGTCGGCTACACCCCCGGCGTCGAAACCACCACCGGCCCGCTGGGCCAGGGCATCACCAACGCCGTGGGCATGGCGCTGGCCGAAAAAATCCTCGCCGACAGCTTCAACCGTCCCGGCCACGCCATCGTCAATCACCACACCTATGTGTTCCTGGGTGACGGCTGCCTGATGGAAGGCATCTCCCACGAAGCCTGTTCGCTGGCCGGCACCTGGGGCCTCGGCAAGCTGATCGCCTTCTACGACGACAACAACATCTCCATCGACGGCCACGTGGATGGCTGGTTCACCGACGACACCCCCAAGCGCTTCGAAGCCTACGGCTGGCAGGTGCTGCGCGACGTCCAGGGCCACGATCCGGTCGAAATCGAAGCCGCCATCCAGGCCGCCAAGGCCGAAACCGGCCGCCCGACCCTGATCTGCTGCAAGACCATCATCGGCGCCGGCGCCCCCAACAAGCAGGACAGCCACGACGTGCACGGCGCCCCGCTGGGTGCCGCCGAAATCGAAGCGGCCCGCGCCTACATCGGCTGGAATCATCCCGCCTTCGAAATCCCCGCCGACGTCTACGCCGCCTGGGATGCCCGCGCCAAGGGTGCTGCGGCCGAAGCCGAATGGCGCAGCCGTTTTGCCGCCTACGCCACGGCCTTCCCCGAACTGGCCGCCGAATTCACCCGCCGCATGGCCGGCGAGTTGCCCGCCGACTGGGCTGCCCACGTCGAATCCGTGCTCGCCCGGGTTGCCGAGAAGGGCGAAACCATCGCCACCCGCAAGGCCAGCCAGAACAGCATCGAAGCCTTCGCGCCCAAGCTGCCCGAACTCCTCGGCGGCTCCGCCGACCTGGCCGGCTCCAACCTCACGCTGTGGTCCGGCGCAAAGGGTGTCAGCAAGACCACCGGCGGCAACTATGTTTATTACGGCGTGCGCGAATTCGGCATGGCCGCCATCGCCAACGGCGTGGCCCTGCACGGCGGCCTGATTCCCTACACCGCCACCTTCCTGATGTTCAGCGAGTACGCCCGCAATGCCCTGCGCATGGCGGCGCTCATGAAGCTGCGCCAGATCTTCGTGTTCACCCACGATTCCATCGGCCTCGGCGAAGACGGCCCGACCCACCAGCCGGTCGAGCAAACCGCCACCCTGCGCCTCATCCCCAACATGGACGTGTGGCGCCCCTGCGACACCACCGAATCGGCCGTCGCCTGGGCCTCGGCGATCGAGCGGGCCAGCGGCCCCTCGTCCCTCGCCTTCTCGCGCCAGAACCTGCCCTTCCAGCCGCGCACCGCCGCGCAAACGGCCGACATCCGCCGTGGCGGCTACGTGCTGTCCGAAGCGGGAACTCCGTCACAGCCGCTTTCGCCGCAAGCCATTATCATAGCCACCGGCTCCGAAGTGGCCCTGGCCGTGGCCGCCCAGAAGCAGCTCGCCGATGAAGGCATTGCCGTGCGCGTGGTGTCCATGCCCAGCACCAACGTCTTCGACCGCCAGGATGCCGCCTACCGCGCGTCCGTGCTGCCGAAAGGCCTGCCCCGCGTCGCCGTCGAAGCCGGTGTCACCGACGGCTGGCGCAAGTACGTGGGCCTCGAAGGCGAAGTGATCGGTCTCGACCGCTTCGGCGAATCCGCCCCGGCCGGCGAGCTGTTCGCGTATTTCGGCATCACCACCGAAGCGGTGGTTGCCGCAGTGAAAAAAGTCATTGCCTGACGCGGCTTCGTTCGCGTCACCGTCAGCGCGGCCCCCGGGCCGCGCGCCGAATTTGTTTTTGTGTGATTAAGACTAGGGAGAAGAATCGATGAGCATCAAGGTCGCCATCAATGGTTTCGGTCGTATCGGCCGCTGCACGCTGCGTGCCATCTACGAGCAGGGTCTGCAAAACGAGTTTGAAGTGGTTGCCATCAACGCCTCCGGCGACCTGGCCACCAACGCTCACCTGCTCAAGTACGACACCACCCACGGCCGCTTCGCCACCCCGGTGGAAACCGAAGGTGAGAACATCATCATCATCGACGGCAAGAAGATCCCCTTCTACTCCACCAAAGACCCCAAGGGTGTTAACTGGGGCAGCCACGGCGTGGATGTCCTGCTGGAATGTACCGGCGCGTACACCACCAAGGCCAAGGCCCAGGCCCTGCTGGATCAGGGCGCCAAGCGCGTGCTGATCTCCGCTCCCGGCGGCGACGACGTGGACACCACCATCGTCATGGGTGTGAACGAAGGCGCGCTGAAGGCCGACATGACCGTCGTCTCCAACGCCTCCTGCACCACCAACTGCCTGGCGCCGGTGGCCAAGATCCTGGCCGACAACGTCGGCATCAAGCAGGGCCTGATGACCACCATCCACGCCTACACCAATGACCAGGTCACCGTTGACGTTCGTCACAAGGATCTGCGCCGCGCCCGTGCCGCCGCCGCCAACATCATCCCGACCAAGACCGGCGCCGCCAAGGCCGTGGGCCTGGTGCTGCCGCAACTGGTCGGCAAGGTCGATGGTTTCGCGCTGCGCGTACCCACCATCAACGTTTCCTTGGTCGATCTGACCTTCACCGCCGAGCGCGCCACCACCAAGGAAGAAATCAACGCCTTGATGACGGCTGCCGCCAACGGCCCGCTGAAGGGCATCCTGGCCGTGAACAACGAGCCGCTGGTCTCCTCCGACTTCAACCACACCACCGTCTCCTCCACCTTCGATGCCACGCAAACCCGCGTCATCAAGGCCGAAGACGGCTCCGTGCTGGTCAAGGTGCTGGCCTGGTACGACAACGAATGGGGCTACTCCTGCCGCATGCTCGACGCCGCCCGCGCCTTCGTCAACGCCAAGTAATCCAGCTGTTTCAACGCCCCGCCCCGTGCGGGGCGTTTTTCATTCCGACGCCACGAAGAACATCATCATGCAAGTCAAAAAGCTCACCGATCTCGACGTCTCCGGCAAGCGCGTGTTCATTCGCGCCGACCTCAACGTGCCCCAGGACGAAGCCGGCAACATCACCGAAGACACCCGCATCCGCGCCTCGATCCCGTCGATCAAATACGCCCTCGAAGGCGGCGCGGCGGTGATGGTCACCTCCCACCTGGGCCGCCCGACCGAAGGTTCCGTTACCGCCGACGACACCCTCGCGCCGGTTGCCGTGCGCCTCGGCCAGCTGCTGGGCAAGCCCGTCAAGCTGATCCAGAACTGGGTCGACGGTGGTTTCAGCGTCGCCCCGGGCGAAGTCGTGCTGCTTGAAAACTGCCGCTGCAACAAGGGCGAGAAAAAAGACAACGAAGAACTCGCCAAAAAGATGGCCGCCCTGTGCGACATCTACGTGAACGATGCCTTCGGCACCGCCCACCGCGCCGAAGCCACCACCCACGGCATTGCCCGCTTTGCCCCGGTGGCCTGCGCCGGCATCCTGATGGGCGCCGAAATCGACGCCCTGGGCAAGGCCCTGCACGCCCCCAAGCGCCCGCTGGTGGCCATCGTCGGCGGCTCCAAGGTGTCTTCCAAGCTCACGATCCTGCGTTCGCTGGCCGAAAAGGTTGACCAGCTGATCGTGGGCGGCGGCATCGCCAACACATTTCTGCTGGCCTCCGGCAAGCGCATCGGCGAATCCCTGGCCGAGCCCGACCTGGTCAAGGAAGCCCACGCGATCATGGACATCATGAAAGCCCGTGGCGCCGAAGTGCCCCTGCCGACCGACGTGGTCGTGGCCGACGAAGTCTCTGCGCTGGCCCGCGCCAACAAGATTTCCGTCGACGAGGTGTCCGCTCACGACCGCATTCTCGACATCGGCCCGAAGAGCGCCGCCCGCCTCGGCGAAATCATCGCCAATGCCGGCACCATCGTCTGGAACGGTCCGGTCGGCGTGTTCGAGCTGCCCCAGTTCGCCGGCGGCACCAAGATGATGGCCTCGGCCATCGCCCACTCCGAAGCCTTCTCCATCGCGGGCGGCGGCGACACCCTGGCGGCCATCGCCAAGTTCAACATCGCCGACGACGTGGGCTACATCTCCACAGGCGGCGGCGCCTTCCTGGAATTCCTCGAAGGCCGCACCCTGCCGGCAATTGCAGCCCTCGAAGAGCGCTTCAAGGACTGAAGCGCCCGACGCTGCAGCACCCCGAAATGCGGCCCCCAGGCCGCATTTTTTATGGCTCTGTTCGCGTGAAGTGTGGAATCACTCTTCCTGGCCGCCCCGCCGGGCTTGGAGAGTCCCACCTGTCGGGTGGAGCGCTTTCCACAATTTGCGCGAACCTTGGTGGTTCATTCCATTCGAGGTTCTGCGGGTTAAGCCCTTACTGGACGGCTTTCCGGTGTTTGGCGTTACGTTGGCCGGGATTTTCCACGGCCGGGTTTGCACACCCGGCCGGCTACGGCGGCGCGGAGCGATGCTCCGCGAAACCCCGCTGCCGCGCCCCCTTCGGGGGTTCCCTTCCTCCGGCGCTGCCGGGCGGGGTCTTCGCAAACTCGCCCTTCGGGCTCAGACATGCGAAGCCCTTTTCCCGCCCGTCATCACCTCCAGTCGGCACGTCAAGAGGACCGGAAATGCAGGTGATCAACGGTCGGTCGCCCTATCGGCTTCCGGAGAGGCTCGGTGGTCCTCTGAAAGCCCGTCTGAACCGCCGAGCAGCGCACCAGCAGGCGGGGCCTTCCGGCGCGGCTGTCTGAGCCCGAAGGGCGAGTTCCGCGCCGGCCGCCTGCTGGGAGCAGCGCAGGGGAGTCGGCCGAAGGCCGACCGGTGAAGCCGGGTCGCCTTCTTTGCCTTCTTTCTTGGCGAAGCAAGAAAGAAGGTCGCCCGCCGGGGGCGAGTCCCCGGCCAACGTTACGCAAAACACCGGAAAGCCGCCCAGGAAGAGCCCAGGCTCACGCCGGCATGCCATTACCCTCCTCTGCAGGCCTGCCAGACCCGGAAAGCCTGACCTGTCGCGGGGAAAACGCTTTCCACACTTAACGCGAACATAGCCATGTTTTATGGCGATGCCCGCCTTGTATGTGGAAATGCATCAGCCCGACGGCGCCCCAAGGGCCATGTGCGGGCGACTTCAGTCACCCCTTGTACCCAGGCACCACAACGCAGCTGCAAGCGACGCAAAGACTCCACGGACAAGGATGGCAGCGCCTTTTTCATCGCTGTCCCGGCGCTCAGCCGCGCCGCCACCTCAACACTTAATTGATCCCGGCAAGTAAAAAAACGGCACACCGCGCCGATAATCACCCCACCCATTTATTTCTGGGCGTTTAACAGGGAAACCTCCCCTTGGGACGCCTCATCCAGCCATGCCCATTCCGGTCAGCGCCCTGATTGGTTCTCCCCGCAAGCTCGTCGGCGCCATCGTGCTGTTCGTGGCGCTGGACCTGAGCGTGCTGCTGATCAATCTGTGGCTGGCCGAGCAGATGGCCCAGGATGCGGTGGCAATCAACCTGGCCGGACGCCAGCGCATGCTGTCCCAGCAGACCACCAAGGCCCTGCTGCTGGCCACGAACGCCCCCACCGCCAAGGATTCCGACGTGGCCAAGCTGGAGCTTGAAGCCGCCTTCGGGCTTCTCCTGCAAACCCAGAAGGCTTTCGCCCAGGGCGGCGAAACCCGCGGCGGCGACGGCAAGACCGTGACCCTGCAGGCCGTTCATGGCGAGGCGGCCCAGGCCGTAGCCCGGGCTCAGACGATCATCGCCCCCCTGGAGCAACTGCTCACCAGTACCGTCCCTGCGGGCACGCCGCAGACGGCCAGGCTTGGCCGGGCGGCGGGCTACATGGTGCAGTACAACCAGGATCTCCTGTCGCTGATGAACACCCTGACCACCGCGCTCGAACGTGATTCGGTGCACCGCGCCCGCAACCTGCGGGCCATCCAGACTGGCGCCTTCGTACTCGCGCTGGGCAACTTTCTGGCCATCGTCTTCGGCATGCTGAGCCAGTTTCGCCGAATCGAACACGACAGCCAGCAGTGGCGCGAGCTGGCGCGCAAGGACGCCCTGACCGGCCTGGCCAATCGCAAAGCCTTTACCGAAGCGGCCAACGGCGTGCTGGCCCGTGCCCAGGGGGATGCAGGTCAAGGCGCACTGCTGATGCTGGACCTGGACGGATTCAAACCGATCAACGACACGCTGGGGCACGCCACCGGCGACCGTGTTCTGATCGCCCTGGCCCGTGCCCTGGAATCCACGGCCCGCACCACCGACGTGGTGGCACGCCTCGGTGGCGACGAATTCGCGGTGCTGTGCCCCAACCTCCACGGCCGGGACGACGCCGCGCAATTCTGCAACCGCCTCCTGAGCACCATCACCGACATTCCCGGGCAGGTCTGCCCCGGCAAGCGGCTCGGCGCCAGCATCGGCATTGCCTTCTATCCCGAGAGCGGCTATGAGCTCGGCCACTTGCTGGGCCTGGCAGACAAGGCCATGTACGCCGCCAAGAACGCAGGCGGCGGCCACTGCGAAATCGCCTCCTGAGCCGCAGCGCGCTGCAGATTTCGGCGGGCTAGAGCTGCGCCTCCCGGCGAATTTTCCAGTCGCCGCCTTCCCGAACCCATTCGATCTGCTTGCGCCCTGCATCGCTGTAGTTGCCGGAGCGATAACGCTGCTCGAAGCTCACCGACACCACCTCGCCCTCCACCTTGTAGCTGGGTGCGCCAAGCAGCACCTGGATGTCGCCCTTCTTTTCGAGCTTCGCACGGCGATCGGCCTCCCAGGCGCTGCGGGCGCGCTTGTCGGCAGGTACGAAGTTGCTGCCGTAGAAGGCCAGATAGCGACTGGCGTCCTTGGCCTCCCAGGCCTGGCGCCAGGATTCGAGACGGCTGGCCACGAGTGGGGTCGGGTCGGTTGCCGGCCGGGCTGCCGCGGGGGCTGGAGCCGCAGCCGGCGGAGCCGCTTTCAATGCCACCGGCACCGCCGCAGCGGCGGCCACCGGCACGGGTGCCGCCGCCTGCGACGCTCCGAGCTGGGCGTGATGCTGGCGCAGGGCCGCGTTGCCGGGCTCGAGTGCCAGACCACGCTCAAAGGCCTGGCGGGCTGCCGGCAGCTCGTTGCGGGCCATCAGCACGACCCCGAGAGTGTCGTGGTAAGTGGCCCGTTTTTCGTCCTTGGCCACCGCCTTCCGGGCCAGCGCCAGGGCCTCGTCGAGCTTGATCCGTTGACTGGCCAGCACAACGGCCAGATTGTTGGCCAGACGCACGTCGTCCGGCTCGATCTTGATGCCGGCCCGGTAGGCCGCCTCGGCGTCCAGCGGGCGCTTCATCCGCTCGAAGGCCTGGCCGCGCAGCGCGTGGGGCAAGGCACTGGTCGGGGCGAGACTGGCCGCCCGGGCGTAGGCCTCGACGGCCTGCTCGCCCTTGCCGAGGGCCAGCAAGGCATCCCCGCGGCCCAGCATCGCACCGGTGAAATCCTTGCGGGCGGCCAGCGCCTTGTCAAAGGCAAGCAACGCCCGGTCGGCGTGGTTCTGCTTCAGGGCAATCAGGCCCTGGGCGTGCAGCCCCAGGGGGTTTGCCGGATCACGTCGCACGGCTTCGTCGAGGGAAGCGGCGGCTTCTTCGAGCTTGCCCTCTGCCGACAGGGCCAACCCCAGACCGAGGTGGGCCTGGGCCAGTTCCGGGCTCTGCTTGAGCACGTCGCGCAGCTGGGCCACGGCGAGGGCCGGCTTCTTGAGTTTTTCCAGATAAAGGGAGGCCAGATCGAGCTTGAGCTGGATCGTGCCCGGCTGGCTGGCGATCGCGGCGCGGTAGCTTGCCTCGGCCTCGGCCAGCAGGCCCTGCTCCACCAGCAAGCGGGCCTGCGCCTGAAGCACGCCGGCCTGGCCGGGGGCCATGGCCACGGCACTGCTCATCCAGTCGCGGGCCAGCTTGCCCTGCCCCTGGGCCTGGGCCACCACGGCGAGCCCGAGCATGGCCTCTATGGAGCGGGGATTGGAGGTGTAGGCCTCACTGAAAGCCTTTTCCGCCTGTTCGAGCTGCCGCTGCCGCAGCGCCAGTTGCCCTTTGCTGAGCGCGTCCAGGTCGGCGCGGGCGGGCTCGGCGGACAGGCTGGGCTGCGGCGTGCTGACCAGCGCCCCGGCGCAGGCGCCACCGGCCAGGAGGGCAAGGCCGAGCCCGAGAATGCGGGCCGGAAGGAGACGGGTTCGATTCATGACAACCTCGATAACTAGGACGACTTGGGCCGCGGCAGCAGCCGGGCCAGCGCGCGAATGCGGGCAACGCGTCGAAAGATAGCCCACGCCGGGGGCATCCGACGATCGCATATTTCACAGGCAGGGGCAGTCGGTCTGCCCATTCGGGTGCGGGTGCGATTTATTGCTGGGTCACGGCAATACCGGGCGAAGCGCGGAATGGAAAAAAGGGGGCAAGCCCCCTTTTTTCCTGCCAGACAGGCTTGAACCCGGACGCGCTGAAGCGCCCGTTCAGACTCAGGCCTTGTTGCGGCGACGCACCACGGACAGGCCGGCCAGACCCAGCGCGCCCAGCATCAGGGTGGTCGGTTCGGGAACCTTGTGGTTCGGCGTGGCCGAGATCAGATCCTGGCTGGAATCGCTGGCCCAGGTCGTCAGCGAGTAGCTGCCGGTGGAGGGCGCGCCGCTACGCAGGTTTTCCAGGTAGACCCAGGCGATGTCCCAGGCTTCGGTCAGGTCGGCGGCGGGGTGGAAGGCATCGGGGATGCCTACCCAGTTCTTCAGATTGCCGGTGGTGAGGTTGCCGTCATCGAGGGCTTCCCACAGGGCGATCTGGAAACCGGCGACTTCAACTGCGCTGTTCAGATGCACCTTGCTGTAGCTCTGGTCGAAGAGCGTCTGCACGGCGCTCGGAACGCTGGTGCCGGCGGTGAAGTCGGCGCCGGTGGTCAGGGCGGCGTTGGAAACGCCGGCCAGCAGCTCGTAGCAGAAGGCGGCGAAGCTGCCGCTGTTGATGTCGAAAACGGTGGTGTCCACCTGGTGGGTGGTGGTGCCGGCGGCGCCAACAACATCGACGTTGAAGCCCAGCAGGACGTCCAGGTCCGGCGCCATCACCAGCGAGTCGGCGTGGGCGGAGGCGCTGGCCAGCATGCCGGCAGCGGCGAGAGCCAGGGCGGCTTTCTTGAAGAGGGGGAAGTGATTCATTTGGAGCTCCTGCGTTAAAAAGTGGGGTGTTGCAAATCAAGTTCCGCCGCGCCGGCCGGACAAATCCGACCGGCGCGCGGGGCGCGCTTAGGCGGCCATCAGTGCGTATTGCTGCTCTTCGTAAAGGTTGCAGAGCTGACCCAGGGCGGCGACGCTGTCGTTGCCAACGCTTGAGGCGCTGGTCACGGCCGTTTCACCCACCGAGACGCTGGCACCCAGGACGAGGTCGAGGCTGCGGTCGTCACCCAGGAGGGACGCCAGGTTGGGCAGTTCGACGCCGGCTTCATTGGCATCGGCCAGGGAGACGTTGAAATACACGTCGGCCATGTCGATGCTGCTGCCGTCGGACATCACCGCGCTGGAACGCTCCAGGTGCAGGTTGCCCTGGGCATCCACCGCCGGCAGATCGACGTGATCGACCTTAAGGCTGGCCACACCGGCCTCGGCGAGGGTGCGCAGTTCGCCGGCGTCGGTCTGGTGGTTGCCGTTGAGGTCCTGCCAGACGCGCAGCTCAGCGAAGTGGGCATCGTGGGCATCGACGAAACCGTCACCGTTGCTGTCGAAAGCGCCCAGCTTGGCAAAACCGTCGCCCTTGCTGGTGCCGCCGAACAGTTCGGAAAGGTTGTCGATCTTGCCGTTGTGGTCGATGTCGATCGCCAGGAAGGCATCGCCGGAGGAGATCCAGCCACTGTCGATCGCCTTGCCGTTGCCGAACAGGTCGAACTTGCCGGTGGAGTCTTCACGGGCGATGGTCTGGATGCCGTTGCGATCCAGGTCGAGGACGATCGGGGTGATCGCCGCGTCCCAGCTCATGTCGGCTTCGCCGGACACCAGGGTGGTGAAGGCCGTGGTGGCCACGTCCGTGGTGCTGTAGGCATCGGCATCCTTGCTGTCGTCGGTGCCAATATCCTTGGCTGCCCAGAACCATTTGGACATGTCGACGCCCAGGTAGGTTGTGGCGCTCTTGTCGAAGACAATGCGGTAGACACCCGGATCCAGGTTGGTGAACTTGTAGTTTCCGTTGGCGTCCGTGTAGGTCGTGGCAATGGTGGTGCCCACCGAGTTCTGCAGCTTGATGCAGACGTTGGCGATACCGGGTTCGCCGGCGTCCTGCAGGTTGTTGTGGTTCTTGTCTTCCCACACCTTGTCGCCGATGCTGGCCTTGCGGTACAGGCCGGCATCCCAGCTCAGGTCGTTTTCACCCGCGCTAAGCGTGGTGAGCGCGGCCTTGCCGGTGGCATCCACATCGGAATCCACCGCGTCGTTGGTGCCCTGGTTCTGCTTGGTGTAGTAGTAGCCGGTCGGGGCCACCACCTGAACCTTGTAGTCACCTGCATTGACGTTGCTGAACAGGTAGTTGCCGTTCGCGTCGGTCGTGGTGGTGGCCACCACGCTGCCGGCGGAGTTGAGCAGCTTGACGGTGACGCCCTTGATGCCGGCTTCACCCGCGTCCTGCACACCGTTGAAGTTCATGTCCTCCCACACCTTGTCACCGATGCTCGCGGTCACCGGCGGGCAGTACAGGCCGGCATCCACGGACAGGTTGTTGCTGCCCTGGGTGAGGGTGTAGACGCCGGTGGTGCCGGAGCTGTCGATGTCGCTGTCGAGCGCATCGTTGCCGCCCAGATCCTTGCCGGTGATGACGTAGCCGTTCGGGGTGACGACCTGGATCTTGTAGTCGCCGGCCGCGAGCTGGCTGAACAGGTAGTTGCCGTTGGCGTCGGTGGTGGTGGTGGTGATCACCGCACCGGCGCTGTTGAGCAGCTTGACGGCAACGCCGGCAATACCGGCTTCGCCTGCATCCTGCACGCCGTTCATGTTGGCGTCGTTCCACACCTTGTCACCGATGCTGACATCGGTGGCGCAGAAGGCCGACGCGGTGCTGACAACCAGCTGGTCGATCTTGAAGTTGTCGTTGCAATCGCCGCCCGTGGTGTTGGCGGCAATGACCAGCACGTTGCCGGCAAAGCCGTTGGCGTTCAGGTCGGCCCAGCGGGCGGTGGTCAGCGTGGTGGAGTTGACCTCGGTGAAGCCCATGCTGGAGAGCACGGCATCGGTGAGGGCGATGTGGCTGTCGAAGGCGCCATTCACGGTGCCGATCCACACCTTCACGTCGCTGTCGCCAACCACATAGCCCAGGTAGGTCTTGTCGACCACCACGGTCTGGGAGAACTCGAACAGGACGTAGTTGTCCCGGCCGACGTTATCCACGGTGTGCGAATCGCCGCTGCCGCTGCCTTCACTGCTGTCGGTCACGCCAAGGCCGCCGCCGTAGGCGCCCAGGAAAGCCTTGGACCAGGTGCCGTAGGTCTTGTCGCGGCTCCAGGCGCTGGCGTTCACCGAGATGCCGTTGTTGCTGTAGCCGTAGATGTTGCCGTCAGTGCCATCGGTGGCGGTGTTGCCACTGAAGTCGAAGGTGGCCGTCACCTTCTGCACGGTCAGGCCGGCATCCCAGCTCAGGTCGTTCTCGCCGGACTCGAGCACGGTCTGCGCGGTCTTGCCGACACTGCTGGAGGCAGTGCTGACGAGGCTGACGTTGTCGATGATGCCGCCAATGCTGTCGTCGTCACCGGCCTGCTCGCGGAACTCGACGCGGCTGCTGGCGTCGGCTGCGGTCACCGTGAAGCTGTACTTGGTGAGCGCGGTCGAGGTCGGATCGATGGTGGCGATCTTCGCGCCTTCCCACCAGACTTCAACGGTGTTGGTGGCAGCGGCATAACCGGCACGCTGGGCCAGATCGACGCTCAGCTGGTAAGTCTCGCCGGCCACCGTGGCCACGTTCTGGTAGAAGCCGGTATTGGAGCCCGCGCAGTTGGCATCCAGCTCGGCCACCATGGCACCGGTCACCGCCGAGACGCCGTAAGCGCCAGCGGTGTTCACTTCGACGCTGTCGCCATAGCCGGTCCAGCCGGTCGTGCCGGACTCGAAGCTGCCATTGACGATCAGGTTGGTGCCGGGGAGGCTGCCCGCCCCCACGTCGGAGTCGATGGCGTCGTTGGTGCCCTGGTTCTGGCTGGTGAAGGTGTAGCCCGCCGGCGCCACCACCTGAACCGAGTAGGTACCCGGCATCAGATCCTTGAACACGTAGTTGCCGCTACCGTCGGTCAGTGTGCTTGCAACCACATTGCCGCTGGCGTCGAGCAGCTTGACGACCACGCCCGGCACGCCGGCTTCGGTGCCATCCTGGATGCCGTTGTTGTTGCAGTCGGCCCACACCTTGTCGCCGATGGAAGCCTTCTGGTAGAGGCCCGCATCCCACGACAGGTCGTTTTCGCCAGCGACCAGCGTGGTGTTGATGGTCTTGCCGGTGGTCGGGTCGAAGTCGCTGTCGGTCGCGTCATTGCCGCCCTGATCTTTCGGGCTGACGAAGTAACCGGCAGGCGCCACCACCTGGGCAGCGTAATCGCCCGGGGTGAGGTTGCTGAACAGGTAGTTGCCGTTGGCATCGGTGGTGGTGCTTGCCACCACGCTGCCGGTGGCGTTGAGCAGCTTCACGGTAATGCCGGCCAGGCCGGTTTCACCTGCGTCCTGCACGCCGTTGGCGTTCTTGTCGAGCCACACCTTGTCGCCGTACGAAGCGGTTTGCTGGTACAGGCCGGCATCCCA
>Ga0268298_10004868_pt1 | contig 12848 bp, 10 predicted proteins | sample WWTPWeurt_MetaG_FD_194462 | JGI IMG/M metagenome (GOLD analysis project Ga0268298, IMG submission 194462) | Activated sludge microbial communities from WWTP in Nijmegen, Gelderland, Netherland - WWTP Weurt | ecosystem: Engineered > WWTP > Aerobic digester > Activated sludge | place...
GTCGAGGAGGGGCAGGTAGGGCACGCCGTAGGCCTTCACGTTGGCTTCCAGGGCCTCCACCTGCAGGCGGCAGGTCTCGTCCGCGATGCCCTTCTCTCGGTCGAGGGTGGGCACATTGTGGTCCGCCACCGAAAGGATCGCGTTGGGCCGCCGCAGGGGGCGCCCGGCCTCCCGCAGGCCCTCGAAGGCCTGGGGGCTGGTGACCTCGTGGACCAAGTGGCGGTCGATGTAGAGGAGGCTGGTGCCATCCGTGCGCACGGCCACCAGGTGCTCATCCCAGATCTTGTCGTAAAGGGTGCGGGGAATCATGGCTGCTTCCTCCTGGGTTGAGGGTTCGTGCGGGTGAAGTCCGTGGCTCGGATCAGCTGCAGGAAGGCCTTGGCCGCGTGGGACAGGGCCTCCTCCCGGCGGGTGACGATGCGGATGAGCTTCTCGACCTGGAGTTCCTTGACGGCGACCTCCACCAGGCGGCCCTGGCGGATGCCCTCCAGCACCGTCATCTTCGGCAGGATCGCCAGCCCCGCCCCGAGGGCCACGAACTCCTGGATGGTGGTCAGCGAGCCCAGCTCCATGGTGATGCGCAGCGGCGTGCCGCAACGGGCGAAGAGATCGATGATGGCGTTGCGGGTGGGCGTGATGGCGTTGTGAGCCACGAAGGTCTCGCGGCCCAGGACCTCGAGGCTGATCTCCTTCTTGCGGGCCAGCTTGTGTCCCGGGGGCACCACGAGCACCATGTGATCCCGCAGGATGACCTCGCTCTGGAGCTCGGGATGCATGGGATCGTAGGAGACGAAGCCCACGTCCAGCCGGCGCTCGAGCACCTCGGCGGGAATGCGCTCGGAGCTCTGGCGGTAGGCCTGGATGCGGATGGCCGGATGGGCCTGCTGGTAGGCCAGCAGGACGCCCGGCAGCAGGAACTCCGACACGCTCTCGTTGGCGCCGATGTTCAGCCGTCCCTGCTGGAGCCCCTTGAGCGAGCCGAAGGTGTCGAGGATCTGCTTGCGCAGGTCGAGCATGCGCTGGGCGAGGGGCAGTAGCGTGGCGCCCGCGTCGGTGAGAGTGCCGCCCTTGGTGGTGCGGTCCAGCAGGGTCTCGCCCAGCTCCTCCTCCAGACGCTTGAGGGCCAGGCTCACGGCGGGCTGGGTGCGGTACAGGCGCTCCGCGGCCCGCGAGAAGCTCTTCTCCCGCGCCACCACCAGGAAGGTTTCCAGCTGCCCGAGGTCCATGACCGCTCCTGCGTGAAGTGTAGAATCCAAAGAATAACTTATGGAATCATAAAAAAAATTAAATTCATTTATGAGTTGGACGGCGCCATCGTTTGGTGATCCCTCCGGCTCCGGCCGGGTGAAGGAGCATCTCGACCCATGGGCACCGAGCGGATCACCATCTTCGACACCACCCTTCGCGACGGCGAGCAGTCTCCGGGCTGCAGCATGAACCTGGACGAGAAGCTGCAGATGGCCCGTCAGCTGGAGGCCCTGGGGGTGGATGTCATCGAGGCGGGGTTCCCCGTGGCCTCGGAGGGCGACTTCGCCGCCGTGCAGGCCATCGCCCGCGAGTGCCGGAAACCGGTCATCGCCGGCCTGTGCCGGGCCATCCCCAAAGACATCGAGCGCGCCTGGGAGGCCCTCCGGGAGGCCGCCCGCCCCCGCATCCACACCTTCCTGGCCACCTCGGACATCCACCTCGCCCATAAGCTGCAGAAGTCGCGGGCCGAGGCCCTGGTCATGATCCGCGAGGGCGTGGGCCTGGCCAAGTCGCTCTGCCCCGACGTGGAGTTCTCCGCCGAGGACGCCACCCGCAGCGACTGGGACTACCTCGTGGAGGTGTTCACCGTGGCCATCGAGGCCGGTGCCACGGTGCTCAACGTGCCCGATACCGTGGGCTACACCGTGCCCGACGAGTACGGCCGCCTCATTGCCCACCTGAAGGCGAAGGTCCCCGGCATCGATGGCGTCACCATCAGCGTCCACTGCCACAACGACCTGGGGCTGGCGGTGGCCAACTCCCTCGCCGCCATCGCGGCCGGCGCCCGGCAGGTGGAGTGCACCGTGAACGGCATCGGCGAGCGGGCCGGCAACGCGGCCCTGGAGGAAGTGGTCATGGCCCTGTCCGTGCGGCGGGATGCCATGCCGTTCACCACCGGCGTGAACCAGGAGGCCATCTACCGCACCAGCCAGACCTTGGCCAACATCACGGGCATCGAAGTCCAGCCCAACAAGGCCATTGTGGGACGCAACGCCTTCGCCCACGAGAGCGGCATCCACCAGCACGGCATGCTGAGCCACCGTTCCACCTACGAGATCATGACGCCCGAATCCGTGGGCGTGCGCCAGACCCACCTGGTGCTGGGCAAGCACTCGGGCCGGCACGCGCTGGCCAAGCGCTTCGAGGAGCTGGGCTATCCGCTGGGCCGTACCGAGCTCGACAAGGCCTACAAGCTGTTCACGAAGCTCAGCGACCAGAAGAAGGAGATCTTCGACGAGGACCTGCTCGCCATCGTCCGCGACGGCCTCACCCACATTCCCGAGACCTTCAAGCTCCGGGCCCTCCAGGCCACGGCCGGCACCTCCATGTTCGCCACGGCCCTGGTCACCCTCGCCTCCGATGGGGGCGAGGCGACTGAGACCGCCATGGGTGATGGTCCCGTCAACGCGGTGTTCGCAGCAGTGGACAAGCTCACGGGGCTCAAGGGGCGGCTGCTGGATTTCCGCATCCACGCGATCACCGGCGGTGCTGATGCGGTGGGCGAGGTGTTCGTCCAGGTGGAGTTCGATGGTGTGACCCAGGGCGGGAAGGGGGCCAGCACGGACATCGTCGAGGCCAGCGTCCGGGCCTACCTCAACGCGACGAACAAAGTGCTCTTCGCCCGCCGCGCAGCCGCGCCGGCGACGGCTGAAACGAGGTGATGCATGACGGATCCCAGGCCCGCACCCCAGCCCGATAGCCCTGAACGCGCTGCCGAGGCGGCACTGGCCGCGGCGGTCTCCGCACCGGACCCGCTCGAGGGGCCTGATTCCTACGGCTGGGGGGTGTGACCATGGAAGCTCGCATCACTGTCCTCCCCGGCGACGGCGTGGGGCCCGAGGTCACGGCGGAGGCCGTGGCCTGCCTCGCCAGCGTCGCCGAGCGCTTCGGCCACCAGTTCACCTTCCAGGAGGCGCTCATCGGCGGGGCCGCCGTGGACGCCACCGGCGATCCCCTTCCGGACGCGACCTTGGACCTCTGCCGCAGCGCCGATGCCGTGCTGCTCGGCGCGGTGGGCGGGCCTGCCTGGGATGGCCACGCCCGCGACCAGCGCCCGGAGTCCGGGCTGCTGCGGCTCCGGAAGGGGCTGGGCCTCTTCGCCAACCTCCGGCCCGTGACCGTCCACCCCGCCCTGGAGGACGCCTCCCCCCTGAAGCCCGAGGTCGTGCGCGGGACGGACCTGATGTTCGTGCGCGAGCTCAGCGGCGGGCTCTACTTCGGCGAGCCCCGGTCCTATTCCGACCAGGCCGCCGTCAACACGCTGCCCTACACCCGCGCCGAGATCGAGCGCGTGGCCAGGGTGGCCTTTGAGCTGGCCACCACCCGGCGTCGGAACCTGGTGTCCGTGGACAAGGCCAACGTGCTGGAGACCTCCCGCCTCTGGCGCCAGGTGGTCAACGACCTGGCGCCCAACTACCCCGATGTGAAAGTCCAGCACCACTACGTGGACAGCTTCGCCATGGCCCTGATCACCCGGCCCCGCGATTTCGACGTGGTCCTCACCGAAAACCTGTTCGGCGACATCCTCAGCGACGAGGCGGCCGTGCTGGCCGGCTCCCTCGGCATGCTCCCCTCCGCGAGCCTGGGCGGCTCCGTGGGCCTCTACGAACCCATCCACGGCTCGGCGCCGGACATCGCCGGCCAGGACGTGGCCAATCCCATCGGCACCATCCTCTCGGCGGCCATGCTGCTCCGCCACGCCCTCGGCCTCAAGGACGAGGCCCTGGCCCTCGAACAGGCGGTGCATCGCGTGGTCAAGGCCGGGCACGGCACCGGCGACCTCCGGGGCGGGGCCAAGTACATCCACGGCACCCGCTTCATGGGCGCCCGCATCCGCGAGGCCATCCGGCCGCCGCGCGCACATGCCCCCCGGCTGGTGGATTCCGCCTATTCCTTCTGTGGTTCGCCCGAAGGGCACCGCTCCAAGCTCTAAACCGCCCGCAGGACCCCTCATGTCCCTTCGCCTATCCACCGCCCCGATCCCTCCGTCCTTCCCGGCGGCGATCGTGGTGACCATTCGGCCCGTGGGCCCCGGCTTCCTGCTGCGGCTGACGGACTAGGGGCCACCCGATCGAGACCACATCGACCACGGCCCCGCACCCACCAGCGGGGCCGCTGACTTTCTGAACCACGAGGACCACCATGACCGCCAGTGACCAGCCTCTGAACCGCCACAGCAGGGTCATCACCCAGGGCGCCCACCGCGCCCCCGCCAGGGCCATGCTGAAGGCCATCGGCTTCACCGACGAGGACCTGGCCAAGCCCATCATCGGCATCGCGAACACCTGGACCGAGATCGGCCCCTGCAACTACCACCTGCGCGAGCTGGCCGAGCGCGTGAAGGCGGGCGTCCGCGCCGCCGGCGGCACGCCCATGGAGTTCTGCACGGTCTCCATCAGCGACGGCATCACCATGGGCACCGAGGGCATGAAGGCCTCTCTGGTGAGCCGCGAGGTCATCGCGGACTCCATCGAGCTGGTGGCCCGCGGCAACGCCTTTGACGGCCTGGTCTGCCTTTCGGGTTGCGACAAGACCAACCCCGGCGTGGCCATGGCGCTGGCTAGGCTGGACATCCCCGGCCTGATCCTCTACGGGGGCTCCACTGCGCCCGGCGAGTGCGATGGCAGGGACCTCACCGTACAGGATGTCTTCGAAGCCGTGGGCGCCCACAGCTCGGGCAAGCTCGACGATGCAGGACTGAAGCAGGTGGAGGACGCCGCCTGTCCCGGCGCCGGCGCCTGCGGCGGCCAGTTCACGGCCAACACCATGGCCGCCAGCCTCGAGCTCATCGGCCTCAGCCCCATGGGCCTCAACGGCATTCCGGCGGAGGATCCGCGCAAGGGCGAGGCGGCCGAGAGCTGTGGTCGCATCATCATGGACCTGCTCCGCAGTGACCTGCGGCCCAGCGCCATCCTCACCCGCAAGGCCTTCGAGAATGCCATCGCCGCCGTGGCGGCCACGGGCGGCTCCACCAACGCGGTGCTCCACTACCTGGCCCTGGCCCGGGAGGCCGGCGTGCCCCTCACCATCGACGACTTCGACCAGGTCAGCGCACGCACACCCCTGCTGGCGGATCTCAAGCCCGGGGGGCGCTTCACCGCGCCTGACCTGCACGCCGCCGGCGGCATCCGCCTGGTGGCCCAGCGCCTGCTGGAGGGCGGCAAGCTCCATGGCGCCGCGCTCACCGTCACCGGCCACACCATCGCGGAAGAGCTCGCGTCGGCCGAGGAAACCCCGGGCCAGCAGGTGGTCCGGCCCTTCGCCAACCCCATCAAGGCCAGCGGCGGCCTCGTCATCCTCAAGGGCAGCCTGGCGCCGGAGGGCTGTGTCATCAAGGTGGCTGGCCATGAGCGCCTGCACCACACGGGCCCGGCGCGGGTCTTCGAGACCGAGGACGAGGCCTTCGCCGCCGTCCAGGCAGGCCGCATCGACCATGGCGACGTGCTGGTCATCCGCTACGAGGGGCCCCGCGGCGGGCCCGGCATGCGCGAGATGCTGGGCGTCACGGCGGCCCTCATGGGCGCGGGCCTGGGCGAGACTGTGGCGCTGTTGACGGATGGCCGCTTCTCCGGCGCCACCCGGGGCCTCATGGCGGGCCATGTGGCGCCCGAGGCCTTCGTGGGGGGCCCCATCGCCCTGGTGCGCGAGGGCGACACCGTGGTCTTCGATGTGCCCACGCGGCGTCTGGACCTGAAGGTCCCCGAGGACGAGCTGGCCCGGCGCCGGGCCCAGTGGAAGGCCCCGGCCCCGCGCTACCGCACCGGCGTCTTCGCCAAGTACGCCGCCACCGTGGCCAGCGCCTCCGAAGGCGCCATCACCACCGCCCAGTGAAGGAGGCGCCCATGTCCGAACCAGGATCCTTCACCGGCGCCCAGCTCATCTGGGAGAGCCTCCTCCGCGAGGGCGTGGACACGGTCTTCGGCTATCCCGGCGGGGCCATCCTGCCCACCTACGACGCCATGACCGGGTACTCCATCCGCCACGTCCTGGTGCGCCACGAGCAGAGCGCCGTGCACATGGCGGACGGCTTCGCCCGGGCCAGCGGGCGCGTGGGCGTGGTGGTGGCCACCTCGGGCCCCGGCGCCACGAACCTCGTCACGGGCCTGGCCACGGCCATGCTGGACTCGACGCCCCTGGTGGCCATCACCGGGCAGGTGGGCTCGGCGCTGCTGGGCACGGATGCCTTCCAGGAAGTGGACATCACGGGGATCACCATCCCCGTCACCAAGCACAACTACCTGGTCACCCGGGCCGAGGACATCGTCCCCGCCCTCCGCGAGGCCTTCGCCGTGGCCCGCAGCGGCCGCCCCGGCCCCGTGCTGGTGGACATCACGAAGGACGCCCAGCAGTCCCGCGCCGTCCTGGACTGGGAAGGGGCCGTGCCCCAGCGCCACCTGCGCCACATCCCGCCCACGCCGGAGCCGGCCGACCTGGCCCAGGCCCTGGACCTCATCCGCCAGGCCAAGCGCCCCATCATCCTCGCGGGCCACGGCATCCAGCTGTCCGGCGCCCAGGCCGAGGTCATCGCCCTCGCGGAGCGCGCCGACATCCCCTTCGCCCTGACCCTGCTGGGCCTGGGCGCCGTGCCCGCGACCCACCCGCTGAGCCTCGGCATGATGGGCATGCACGGCGAGGCCTGGGTGAACCGCGCCATCCAGGAAGCCGACCTGCTGCTGGCCTTCGGCATGCGCTTCGACGACCGCGTGACGGGCAAGCTCAAGGAGTACGCGCCCCACGCGAAGAAGATCCACATCGACATCGACGCCAGCGAGCTGAACAAGAACGTGCCGGTGGACGTGGCCATCGCGGCGGACCTGGGCGCCGTGCTGCGGGCCCTGCTGCCCGAGGTGCCCGTGGCGGACCGCTCCGCCTGGCTGGACACCATCCGCGAGTGGCGCGGGGATTCCGCCGTGCGCGACATCAAGAACCTGCCCGACGATGGCCACCTCTACGCCGCCCACGTGATGCACGACCTCTGGCGGCTCACCAAGGGCGAGGCCGTGGTGGTCACGGACGTGGGCCAGCACCAGATGTGGGAGGCCCAGTACTACAGGCACGACGGGGAGCGCAGCCTCATCACCAGCGGCGGCGCCGGCACCATGGGCTTCGCGCTGCCCGCGGCCATCGGCGCGAAGATCGCCCGGCCGGAGGCCGAGGTCTGGGTGGTGGCCGGCGATGGCGGCTTCCAGATGACCTTCGCCGAGCTGATGACCGCCGTGCAGGAGGGGGTGAAGGTGAACATCGCCGTCATCAACAACGGCTATCTGGGCATGGTCCGCCAGTGGCAGGCCCTGTTCTACGAGGGACGCTATGCCGCCACGCCCATCCTGTCGCCGGACTTCGTGAAGCTGGCGGAGGCCTTCGGTATCCCCGGCCAGCGGGTGGAGACCCGCGGCGAGGTGGCCGCGGCCGTGGCCCGGGCCCGGGAGGCCCAGGGCGCCGCGCTCATCGAGTTCAAGGTCGAGCAGGAGGACAGCGTCTATCCCATGGTGCCGGCGGGCGCGGCGCTCCACGAGATGATCCGCCGTCCCAGCGTCCTCGCTGAAACCGGTTCGGACCCCGTATGAAAGGAGGTCACATGCCCCACGTGCTCGTGGTCTACACCGACGACGAACCCGGCGTCCTCACCCGCGTGGCCTCGCTGATCCGGCGCCGCGGCTTCAACATCCACTCGCTCACGGTGGGCCCCACGGAACGGGCCGGCCTGTCCCGCATGACCATCGTGGTGGACGCGGAGGCGCCCACCGTGCGCCAGGCCGTGGAGCACCTGCGCAAGCTCGTGAACGTGCTGGAGGTCCAGCAGCTGGGCGACCGGCCCATGGTGGTCCGCGACCTGGTCCTGGTGCGGGTGGCGGCGACTCCCGAGGTGCGCTCGGAGGTGCTTCAGCTGGCCCAGGTCTTCCGCGCCAACGTGGTGGACATCGCCGACGACAGCCTCGTCATCGAATGCACCGGCAGCCTGGCCAAGATCGACGCCCTGGTGGACTCCATGCGCCCCTTCGGGATCCTCGAGCTGGGCCGCACCGGCGCCGTGGCCATGGCCCGCGGCACGCGCACCCCCGCGCCCTCCCGTGCCCCCGTGCCTCTCCGCACGGGCACCGGCCCCGAAGCGATGTCCGTCTGATCCCTTCCTTCCCTGCGACCCCCAACCTCAAGGAGCCCACCATGGCCGTCATCCACTACGAAGCCGACCTCGACCTCATCCGCGCCCGCAAGGTGGCCATCATCGGCTATGGTTCCCAGGGCCACGCCCATGCCCTCAACCTGCGCGACAGCGGCGTCAATGTGCGCGTGGGCCTCCACGCCGGCTCGGCTTCGAAGGCCAAGGCGGAGGCCCAGGGACTGACGGTCTCCACGCCCGCCGAGGCGGCCGCCTGGGCCGACGTGATCATGATCCTCACGCCGGACACGGGGCAGGGGGAGCTCTACCAGCAGGCCATCGCGCCGAACCTAGCCCCGGGCAAGACGCTGATGTTCGCCCATGGCTTCAACATCCGCTACGGCTGCATCGAGCCCCCCAAGGGCGTTGACGTGAGCCTGGTGGCGCCCAAGAGCCCCGGCCACCGGGTGCGCGAGGTCTTCGTCGAGGGCGGCGGCACGCCCGGCCTGGTGGCGATCCACCAGGACGCCAGCGGGCAGGCCCTGGCCTTGGCCCTCTCCTATGCCCTGGCCCTGGGCCTCACCCGCGCCGGCGTGCTGGAGACCACCTTCACCGAGGAGACCGAGACGGACCTGTTCGGCGAGAAGGCCGTGCTCTGCGGTGGCGCCAGCGCCCTGGTGAAGGCGGGCTTCGAGACCCTGGTGGAAGCGGGCTACCAGCCTGAGATCGCCTACTTCGAGTGCCTCCACGAGCTGAAGCTCATCGTGGATCTGATGCAGCGGGGCGGGCTCAGCTACATGCGCTACAGCATCAGCGACACGGCCGAGTACGGTGACTACACCGGCGGCCCCCGCATCGTGACCGAGCAGACCAAGGCCGAGATGAAGGAGATCCTCAAGGAGATCCAGGATGGTCGCTACGCCAAGGCCTGGATCGAGGAGAACAGGACGGGCCGCAAGTGGTTCGAGGCTCAGCGGGCCGCGGACTATGAGCACCCCCTGGAGCAGGTGGGCAGAAAACTCCGCCGCATGATGCCCTTCCTTGATCCCGTGGAAACCGCTGCCCCGACAGTGAAGCCCTGAGGAATTTCCGTGACGGGTCTCGGGCACCTTGACCGAGGGTCAAATGCTTGAGCCCCGTCACCCCTTTTGGCCTCAGAATGGTGTCTATGCGCGGAAAGCCATCCGTGCCCAGGAGCCCTGCATGGCCGAGTCCTTCTTCAAGACCGCCACCTCCCCCACCCTCCAGGGCTGGCAGGCACCCGGTTCCTTGGACTTCCAGGCCGCCTTCCTGAGAGCTGGCGGGTGGGCGCTGCCCCGCACCGACGCCTTCCCGGATGCCGCCAAGCTCCGCGCGCGGCTGGAGGAGCTCAAGGCCTCCATGCGTGACGGCGCCAAGATCGGCCTGGACCTCCGGGGCCTGCGGGACAGCGCCGACAGCGTGATGACCGCCGCCCGCGAAGCCGGCGTGGCCTTCCTGCTGCACACGGCCGAGCTGCCGCCTTCCCTGGCCATGCTCCGGCACACCAACATGCCCCGCCTCGTGGCCGTGCAGAACCCCGAAGAGGGCGCCAGGGCCAAGGCCGGCGGCGCCGCCGCCCTGTTGGCCCGGGCCTGCGATGTGGCCTCCCTCCGCAGCCTCGGCCTGCCTGTGATGGCCGTGGCCGATACCGAGGCCGAAGCCCGACAGGCCATGGCCGACGGCGCCATCGGGCTGCAGCCCCGGACCCCCGGCCTGCTGGATGCCTCGCCCCTGGCGGCCTTCCGGACGCGGCTCATGGCCGGGCTGGATTCCATGGCCCAGGCCTTCGTGCGCCGCGGGGCCTGCACGCTGCCCCGCCTCAAGATCCGCAACCTAGACCTGGCCTATCCCATCCAGCAGGGCGGCATGGGCGTGGGTGTCTCCTGGGAGGGCCTCGCGGGCGCCGTCGCCAGCGCCGGCTGCGTGGGCCTGGTCTCCGCCATCGGCACGGGCTACCACGGATCCGCCAACCCCAAGATGCGCCTGGGCCGTCCTGACGGCACCGATGCCCTGAACCCCCCCAAGGCCCTGGAATGGATCGTCCGCGCGGCCCGCGAGCGGTCTGGCGGCCGCGGCGCCGTGGGCGTGAACATCCTCTGCGCCATCGAGGGCTACGAAGAGGCCGTGAAGGCCTCCATCGCCGGGGGCGCCCAGATGATCGTCAGCGGGGCCGGCCTGCCCCTGGGCCTGCCGGGCATGGTGGGCGACGCGGATGTGGCCCTGGTGCCCATCGTGTCCTCCGGCCGCGCCCTCCAGGTGATCTGCAAGCAGTGGCAGCGGAAGTACAACCGCCTGCCGGACGCGGTGGTGCTGGAGGGCCCCGAGAGCGGCGGCCACCAGGGCTTCAGCCACGATGGCTGCCTGGATCCGGCCCACACGCTGGAGAACATCCTCCCCGAGGTCATTGAGGAGCGGAACAAGTGGGGAGAGTTCCCCATCCTGGTGGCCGGCGGCGTCTGGGATCACGCGGACATCCAGCGCTTCCTGGCCCTGGGCGCGGATGGCGTGCAGATGGGCACCCGCTTCATCGGCACCTTTGAGTGCGACGCCTCGCCGATCTTCAAGGAGGTCATCCTCCGCGCCAAGGCCGAGGACATCGGGCTCATGAAGTCCCCCGTGGGGCTGCCCGCCCGGGGCGTCCGCACCAGCCTGCAGCGGAACATCGAGGCCGGCACCGCGCCCCAGGTGCGCTGCGTGAGCAACTGCCTGTCCCCCTGCGGCCACGGCAAGGGGGCCATGGCCGTGGGCTACTGCATCGCCGACCGCCTGGCCGACGCCATGCAGGGCAAGGAGGAGAGCGGCCTCTTCTTCACCGGCAGCAACGGCGCCAAGCTCCGCGAGCTGGTGAGCGTCCGCGACCTCATCGAGGAACTCACCCAGGACCCCGGGCTCCAGCGGCTCTACGCTTAGGGCCGCTCAGCTGGCGTTGGGGTGCCGCTCCAGCATCTGCCGCAGGACCGGGTTCCGCTTCACCAGATCCTGGCGGCGGAGGTGGGCGATGAGCTGGGGCGGGGCCGCGCTCCAGCGGGCGATGTTCTGGACCAGCAGGGTGGAGGTGTAGGTGCGCCGGCAGAGGATGGCCGTCGCATGGCTGTCGAGGGTGAGGCCCACGAGGCTGGCCAGGCACCTGCCTTCCGTCGTGAGGATCAGCTCCGCGCGCTCCTCGCCCGCCCGTTGGTTGAAGCTGGCGCGCAGCACGTCGCGGGCCATGGCGCGGACCTGCTCGGGCGCCTCGCGGGAGATGGCCACCAGGAACTGGTCCAGCAGGCGCCGCGTGGACCAGAGGCGGCGGTAGAGCCCCGGGGGCAGGAGGGGGTTCTGCAGGAGGGCGCGGCGCACGCCGCCATCCTGGGTGAAGGCCGGGCGCGCGCCGAGGGCCTCCAGCCCCGCCGCCGTGCGGTGGTGGGCGGCGATGAGGCGGGCGTGGATGCCGCCCACCCGGGGATTCTCCAGCACGGCCCGGATGACCTCCGCCGTGGGGTCGAAGCACCAGGCGCTGAGATCCGGCTCCACGGCCACCTTCGCCTGGGCCACCCGCTCATCCTGGGGCCGGGCATGCAGGTGCAGTTCGAAGAGCTGGCGGTGGGTCGTGGCCTTGGCCGCAGCAAGGGAGTCCTCTGCTTCCGGGTCGGTCGTTTCGGGATCAGGTTCAGGCTCGGGTGCCGGGCTGGGTTCCGGCTCGAGTTCCAGGGCCGGCAGCGCCACCACCGCCGGCTCCGGCCGCAGCGAGTCCAGGGCCCCGAGGCGCCGCAGCTCCTCGAGCATCCTGGTCACCGCGTCTTCGTCCAGGTTCATGAGGGCGGCGAGGGTCGGCACGTCGAGGGTGCCATCCAGCAGCGACAGCAGGTAGCCCTGGCGGGGATCGAGGGGCAGGGCGAGGTGATCCACCCCTGCCCGGGGACGGGGCTTCCAGGTCATCGGTCGAGCCTAGAACCAATCGGGTCCGGGGGCACCTGGAGAATTGACGGCGCTACGAAGCCTGCGCCGCCAGGCTTGATACGGCGTTGGCCAGGGGGACGATCCGGCCGCGGTCAGGTGCCCGGACGAGCCAAGGCATCCAGTCCTTGAACACGGGGGTCCAGTAGGCCCAGTCATGGCCACCCGGCCGCAGGTCCACCTGGACCGGCCGACCCCGGTCTGCGCAGAGCCGCGCGAAGTCACGGCAGGCCCCGGCCAGGTGGTAGCGGTCCTCCGTACCTGCACCGATCACCAGTTCCGCGTCACCTCCGAGGTGGCTCCAGGGATTCCATGGGGCGAAGAGGACGGGATCCAAAGGGAAGGTCCGGCGCAGGCTGCGCCGGATGAACCATTGGTAGCTGGTGAAGGGGGCGTCCACGAAGGCCGGAGACAGGGCGAGGCAGCGGGAGAAGGCCCCGGTGCGGGCCGCGAGGTTCAGGGCGCCGAACCCGCCCATGCTGAGGCCCGCGAGGGAGCGGGCCTGAGGCGTCCCGCCAAAGCCAGGATGCCGGGTTTCCAGCAG
>Ga0268298_10004871_pt1 | contig 12844 bp, 9 predicted proteins | sample WWTPWeurt_MetaG_FD_194462 | JGI IMG/M metagenome (GOLD analysis project Ga0268298, IMG submission 194462) | Activated sludge microbial communities from WWTP in Nijmegen, Gelderland, Netherland - WWTP Weurt | ecosystem: Engineered > WWTP > Aerobic digester > Activated sludge | place: Netherlands...
CGCCGACCACCGAGGTCCTGCGGATCATGGGCCCGACCGGTGGCACGCATCACGTGGTCTTCGACAATCTGATCTTGGATGCAGTCAACGCCGCCAAGGGCAACGTCATCAAGCTGACCTATACGGGCTCCAACAAGGCGAACGCCGCCCACCACATTCGCATCAGCAATTCCGAGCTCATGAACGCCAAGAGTCAAGGGATATTGGCCTATGATGGGACGCACCACGAGTTCATCAACCTGAAGGTCCACGACAACGGTGACACCAGGTTTGACCACGGCATCTACATCGCCGCCCACAACAGCTTGATTGAAGGGTGCGAGTTTTACCGGAACTCCGGCTGGGGGATCCACAAGTACCCCCAGGGGGACAACCTCGTGATTCGGAACAATCGCGTCCACGACAACGACCGTGTCGGTGACGGCGGGCCCGGGATCGGGATCTACGGCGGAAAGGGAAACCTCGTCTACAACAACCTCGTCTGGGGCAACAGCACAGGCATCGTCGCGCGCTACGGCGAGACCGGCGCGAAGATCTACGCGAACACCGTCTATGGCAACAAGGGCCCGGGCATCGAGAACGGAGCCTCGAGCTCGAGCGCCATGATCCGCAACAACATTGTCTTCGCCAATGACGCCGACATCACCAACGACGGCTCGGCGTCGATCTCGCAGAACGCGTGCGCCAAGCCGGCGGCGGGCTGCGTCGTGACCGGCGATCCGGGACTGGTCGCCCCGAGCGCGAAGCCGCCGAACTTTCACCTCAAGGCGACTAGCCCGGTCATCGACGAGGGCGCGAACTTGGCCTCCGAGGGCGTGACCACCGACTTCGACGGCGTTCCGCGCCCGAAAGGGGCGGGCTTCGACATCGGCGCCTTCGAGTACTGTGCGTCGGGCTGCGGCGGTGCTGGCGGAAGCGGCGGCGCTGGCGGCATCGGTGGAAGCGGCGGTGCCGCGGGCACCGGCACCGGCGGGGTCGCGGGCGCAGCAGGCGCTGCCGGCAGCGCGGCTGCCGCGGGCACCGGCACCGGTGGGGTCGCGGGCGCAGCAGGCGCAGCAGGCGCCGCGGGCGCTGCAGGCACCGCCGCTGGTGGAAGCGGCGGTAACGCTGACGCGGGCGCTGCTGGCGGTACAGGTGGAAGCGGTGGTGCAGCGGGCGCGACCGCTGACGACTCGAGTGGCTGCGGGTGTCGGACCGCTGCTGGGGTCAGCTTCGGAGCCAGCCGCTACCTGCTGGGGATCCTGGCGATGGTCGCGGCGTGGGGCCTCGGCGTCCGCCGCAGGTGGCGGACGCGGTGAGGGCCACGTTCTGGCGCATACGGTTAGCCCCGGAGAATCCAATGACCAAGCTCGCGGCCACCTTGTTGTTCTCGCTGCTTCTCCTGATGAGCGGATGCAGCTTCGATGCGACGCCTTCATCTGAAGGCTCTGATTCCGCGGACACGGCGCGGACCTCCGCGCTGGAGACGGGCAAGACCTATTACGTCGCAACTAACGGCAAAGATACCGCCGCGGGAACGGCCGCGGCGCCCTGGAAAACGATCACGCACGCCGTCGCTCAGATGCAGGCCGGGGACACGACCTATGTCCGCGGCGGGACGTATAGCGAAAAGCTCATTCGTTTCGAACGTTCCGGTACTGCCACGGCGCCCATCACACTCTCGAACGCGCCGGGCGAATCCCCGATCATCGACTTTGGTCAAGACCCTTCCGTTGACAACTTCACAGACATACGGCGCATTACCATCAGCAGTGCTGCGGGCTCCGCCACGCCAATTGGTTGGATCACCATTGAAGGATTCGAAATTCGGAATGGCTATGAGGGCATCAAATTTTATAGCCTGCGCGATGCCACGATCCGAAGAAACTGGATTCACCACAATCGCAATCAGGGCATCTTGGGGGATGGCGACCGAGTCGTCATGGACCAGAACCGGATCAATCACAACGGTCCGATCGTGCAGTGCGTCGGAAAGTGCAATCTTCAGCACGGCATATATGTGGGCGGCCACTCGAACGTCGTCACGAACAACCTGATTTACGACAATCTGGCTTTTGGCATTCAACTGAACGGTTCTTCCAAAGAATCTGCCGACTGGCTGATCGCAAACAACACCATTGCGCTCAACCGAAACAGGTCCGGAATCGTTCTTTGGGGCTCGCCAAAGGATATCAGGGTCGAGAACAACGTCTTCTACGACAATTGCAACGGGTACCAGTGCCTCAGCACGAGTGGTCAGGGCCTCAGCATATCGAGTGGCGTCCGTGGCGCGAAGATCCGCAACAATCTCTTTCATGCAACCGGCTCGGGCGCGACCCTCCCGTGGGCCTCTAGCTCTACATTGACGGAAGGCCTCCACTACACGGCATCCGGCAACATCATCAATACGCTCGATCCAAGGTTCCAGGGCGCATCGGCTGGAGACTTCCTGCTTCAGCCCGGGTCGCCGGCGATCGACCAGGGCCTGACGCTGTCGGAGGTGACGTGGGATCATGCCGGAGGGCCGCGGCCTTGGCCTGTTGGCGGCAAACAGGATATCGGCGCGTATGAGTACGGCGCCCCCGAAGGCGGCGGCTCCGGAGGAACGAGTGGTGGTCCTGGTAGTGGCGGTGCGGATGCGGCGGCCGGCACCGCCGGCGTCGGTGTGGCCGGCTCGAGCGGGGCCTCGGGGGGCGGCTCTGGCAGCGACGCACCGTTCGCCACTGGGGGCACTACGGCCAGCGGCGGCAGCGCGCCACGCGGAGAGGCTACTGACGTCGGCGAAGATTCGAGCTGCGCATTCCGCGCGACGGGCGGGTCGAAGAGCGCCTCGCTCCTGCTGATCCTCGGTGCGCTTGCCTTTGGAGCTTGGCGGAGGCGGCGCGCTCGACTTTCCATGAGCTCGAAGCCGTAGCCGATGCGGACTGCCACCAAACGCATGCAAAGCGCGCGCAGTGCTTCAGTAGCAAGCAAGGCAACAGCGCGAACAGGGTGGACGCGGCCAGCGCGTCATCGCATCACGGCGGACGGTTGCGGTACGCTCAGGCGATGATGACGGCGCGGCGCGCAACGCTCGTGGCTTTCTTGCTGGCGACCGCAATCGGTTGCAGCGACAGCGGCTCGGGCAGCAGCAGCGGCAGCGGCGCGAGCGGCGGCACCAGCGGCGGCTCGGGCGGCGGGGGCAATGGCGGAACGGGGGGCACCAGCGGCAGCGGGGGCCTCGGCGGCGGCGGGGGCAAGACGGACTGCAGCGCCACTCCGTGCCGCTACGTCCGTTCGGGCGCAACCAGTGGCGGCGACGGCTCGAGCTGGTCCGCTGCGTTCGGCGATCTGCCGAAGCAGCCCGAACGGGGCGCGGTCTACCTTTTCGCCGACGGTGATTACGCGTCGCTGATGCTCGACGCTCCGGAAGCCGGAACCACTCCCATCACTCTGCAGAAGGCCACTTCGGAAGATCACGGCACCGACGCAGGGTGGGATCCGAGCCTCGGCGACGGGCATGCGCAATTCCCCGACATCACCCTGGTCAGCGACTTCTGGGTGATCGACGGCAAGCGCCGTGACGAGACCGCCTGGCAGAAGGTGGAGGCGTACGGCTTCCGGACCGAAGGGGTGATGGCCCACACCATCAACTTCGGACGCGCGTCGAACGACGTGTCGATCCGCTTCGTGGACGTGGGAGGTCCCCCGAACGGCACGTTCGACACGAGCCTGCCCAAAGAGGGATTCTACTTCGGGGGCTTCGACGCGGTGATCGCGCGTTGGACGATCTCGTCCTGCCACGTGCACGACGTGTATCTGCCCTTCCAGCTGGCCGGTGCCTCGGAGATCACCGTGGAGCGGAGCCGACTCGGCCCCAATTGGAGCAAAGAGACCATCCGCGGCCAGAATCACGCCTCTCGCATCGTCGTTCGCTGGAACGTCTTCAAAGACGGCTGTCAGGGGACGCCCGGCGATCCCACGGCGCCGGGCTGCACGGCGCAGATCGCAATGTGGGACGGCGACCAGGCCGGCGACTTCGACGGCAGCGAGATCTACGGCAACGTCATCTGGACCACCCAGAGCACCGGGCACTCGGACGGCTGCATCTTGGTCGGCGGGGACGACGGCGTGAGCGCCGCGGGCGTCGCGGCCAACGACGTGCGCGTCTACAACAACACCTTCGTCGGGATGGCCGCGGGCAATTGTTCGATCCGCATGCCCGGTCAGCACACCGGTGTGAGCGCGAAGAACAACCTGTGGTTCGGGCTCGGCAGCGGCGTCGCCACGGGCTGCGAGGCGGACTCGTGCGAGAACAACCAGAAGCTAGGCAGCGATCCGTTCGTCGCTGCGGCAAGCGGCGACTTCCACCTGAGCCAAGCCACCGCGGGGGGCAGCGTACTCGGCGCGCCGTACGACGTGGACCTGGATGGCGTGAAGCGGGGCGGCGACGGCGTCTGGGATCTCGGTGCCTACGAAAAGGGGCCGTGAGCCCACGCGGGACGGACGGGTCTTCGCTCGAGCGGCCGGCCGCGGTCGGCTCGAGCGCAGGTCACTGCGTTCGCGCGCGTGGGGGTCGGTATGCACGAGCGCGAACGAAGACTTTTCCGGCCTTCGGCCGTCCGAGTGGGCTCTAATGCGAGCATGCGAAGGCTCCGCGAAGCGCTGAAGCTCTTCCTCCTGGCGTGTGTGCTCCTCGCGTGCAGCCGCGGTGGTCGCTCGAAGCCGAACGTACACGTCAAGATGGGGCAGCTGCCGGTCGACGCTCTCGACGCAGCGCGGGAGATGGGCAAGTCCGCCGCGACGGAGAAGGACGCGGACGTCCTCGCGGGCAAACTCGGCGCGTTCCTCGAGCGTTTGAGCTTCCCGGTGGTCAGCGTGGCGGGCGACAAGCTCGTCGCGAAGGGCTACATGACGTTCCCGCCGAAGCGCGGCTTCCTGTGGGAACCGATCCTCTCCGGTGTGGCGCGCGCGACCGTGAAGGGGGACCGACGGCCGGCGTCCGTCGTCTGGCGCACCTTCGTACCCCAAGCAACGCGCGAAGAGCTTTCGGAGCTCGACTTGACCAGCACGTTCGCCGAAGCCGCAAAAGACATCGCGCAGAAGAAAGGCAACACCATCGACGCGATGTTGGTCACTGCCATCGCCAAAGATCTCGAGACGCGAGCCGCGACCGAAGCCGAGCCGTGGCTCGACCCGACGGCGACCTTGTTGCTCGGCCTTTGGATTTCCCTGTCGGCCGAGAAGGCACGGCCCGGACTGCGCCCCGGCATGCCCGCCGAAGCTCCGGGGATGCCGCAGGGGCTCCCGGGCATGCCAGCGGGGATCCCGAAGCTGCCGCACGCACCCGACGCGCTCGCGGCCGGAGAGAAGCCCCCCTCCGCGTGCGCGTTCATGGAGAAGGCCGCGAAGGCGGCGGAGGCGCTGGGCAGCGGTGCAGAGTGGGGCGAGAAGGTCGGCAGCTGGCTCAGCGACCACCCAGCCTTCGGCAAGCTCGGTGCAGTGGTGTCCAAGGTCGGCGACGCGGCGGCGATTCCGACGGTGATCGCAGAAGCGGTGAGCGGAATGGGCATCGCCGCGTTCGTCGACGTCACGGGAGAAGGGAAACCCACCAAGATCAGATACGGGGATGGTCCGGTGACCTTCCGGGTGCGTGTCGAGAGCTTGAGCCCGTTCTCGAAACCGGAGCTCGACTCGTTCGTGAGTTGTCTCGAGAGCGTCTCGCCTGGATCGGCAGCGGTGCTGAAGCCGCTGCGCGACCTGCCTCCGAAGGGGCCCGTCGAGGGCATTCCGGTCTACTGGGAGGGGACCCGCGCCTACGACCCGACGCACGGGAAGTTCACCCCCGAACGCGCTTCGGTGCCGGAAGCGCGGCTCCAACAGGTCGCCAGAGAGGGGCTCGGAACCGCGCTCGGGAGCTTGACGGACTCCGGCGGTGCCGCCACGGCGAAGTTTCAGGTTCGCAGCGCCGGGCAGGGGAAGTCCCAGGGTGCGAGCCGCTTCGAACTCTACACCATCATCGCCTGGGTGTTCCCTTTCCCCCTCCAAGGCAACGTGGCCTACGGCGGCTCGAATCTGATCGCGAATCGATCGGTGCCGCTGCCGCTGGAGATCGAGGTCCCACTGCCGAAGGATTGGGAGCTCGAGTTCAAGGAGAACCTGCTCGCCACCGGAGAGGGTTTCAGCGGCGGCTGGTCCATCGATGCGAGCGCGACGGTGCCGTTCTCGCTCGGCCCCAACTTGGACTTCGACGCGCAGGGGCAAGGCAGCTGGTCATTCGGATTTCAGGGCGGCTCGGGTGTGGTGCATTGCACTGCGCCTACCGACAAGAACCCCTTCACTTTGAACGTGAAGGGCAAGGTCCAGAGTCGCGACACGATGTCGACCCACTTCGACCTCACGGACTCCGCACAAGGAAACGTCAACTCGAAGCTGACTTGCAGCGGTCCCGGGGGCCTCAGCATGAGCGCACCACTCAAAGGGCCGGCCGGAGGCAGCGCACTCAAGGGAACGCCCGCGCAGAGCTTCGACATGCCGCTCCGCGACGGACAATCCAAGAGCTTCCCCATCACCCAAGGAAGCGCCAAGGGAACCGCGAAAGTCACGCTCAAGGCCAAGCGACCCGAATGATCCGCCGCGGTCACCGCGGAGCGCCTGGCGCCGCGCAACGACCTCGCGAGCGCGCGCGAAAGGTGTCGTCCGTCCAGCAGCGCTCGATGATCTGCCTCATGGGATCGTCGGACATCGTCATGACGTCCTCCGCTCCGCCCTCGCACGGGAGCAACCCAAGGTTCGAATTTCGAAGGGAGCGAGCCCGCGAGGAGCGATGCGGCTCGCGTCGGGGGTGCGAGGCCGTGCTCCGCGGAAGCTTCCGGTGGGGTGGGCGGCCGGCACTTCGACGTAGCGAAGACTACGCCTTGCGCCAGTAGGTTGTCGTGCCTCGAGCCGTCTCGGGCTGCCAGCCCGACCGCGAATCGTGCGCCGCCCCTGTTCCCTTTGCATACATGGCGCGTGGTTCTCCGGCTCAGATCTCGCTCGGCACGCAGGCGAAGTTCTTCGCCGCATCGGGGTTGGCGTGGTCCAACGGCGTGACTCGGTATCCGTGCTCTCTCAAGCGCTCGAGGCAGCCCTCACGTGCCTTGCGCCCGTGGATCGAGAGCAGGATCTTCGGACGGGCCCCGGCCAGCAGCTCTCGTCCACCCGCGAGCACGCGTTCCTCGGCGCCTTCGACGTCGATCTTCAGGACGTCGGGCCGGCGGTCCATGGCGCGCGCGTACTCGTCCAGGCTCACGGACACCACGGGCAAAGTGCCTGCGTCGCTGAGGCGCCCCAACGCGCTGGAAGGGCCAAGCTGGAATCTCGCCAGGGCGAGATGATCCGAGAGAGCCCAGGGCAAGATGGTGACGTTGCTCAGGCGATTCAGCTCGCAGTGGCGGAAGAGGTAGGCGACGTTCCGCGGGAGCGGTTCGAAAGCGTGGACGTGCCCGCCGTACCGAGCGAAGAGCAGGGTATACAAGCCGACGTTGGCTCCCAGGTCGAGCGACACGCTGTCCGGGGTCAACCAACTCCTTGCCAAGGTGAGAAGGCGAGGCTCGGCCTGGTTGACCACGACGGACATCCCCTTGCCGGCCCCGCTCGCCGCCCCGACGATCCACCTCGCGCCGCGCAGCGGACCGGCGAGGATGGGCAGAGCAGCGCCAGTCGGCACCAGCTTCGAAATGAAATGCCTTCGCTTCACGTGCAGGCTACCCCCGGGACGACAGCAGCCGAATGTCCGTTGCGCCGATGCGCGCCCAAGCGACGTGCGCTCGCTTCACGGCTCGGCAGTCTAACGCATCCGCCGGCGCTGCACGCACCCGCGCGCGCGACCCGGTGGAAGTTCGAACAGTGTTCTTGCTGAGCGTGGCGAAGAACGTGCGCTTCGTGACGGGAGCCCCTCATCCGTCGGACCTGCGCTAGGCTGACGACCGATGCCCGCCCCCGAGCGCGCTTGCCAAGTAGCGGCCCCGACGCCCCGCTGGCTCTCGCAGAGCTGCCTGGCGGAGCTCGCCCGGTGATCAGTTCTGCCTCCAGGCCAGGCGCCCAACCGCTGCTCGTGGCACTCTGTGTGATCGTTGGTTACGGCTTCTTCTTGCCCTTCTTCCCCCTGAATCCGAACCCCAACGAGACGTCTCGGCTGTATCTCACCATGGCCGTCGTCGATGACGGGAGTGTCGCCATCGACGGCCCGATGCAGCGGTACGGCGGCGTCTGGGATCGCGCGCGCTGCGGGGACCGTTTCTGCAGCGACAAAGCGCCCGGGTTGTCGGTGCTCGCAGTGCCGGCGTATGCGGCTGCGCGAGTCGGCGCGAAGGCCATCGGAACCAGCCTGTCTTTGCCCGCGTCGCACGCACTGGTCCGTTGGGGCGCGGTGATCCTGCCGACCGCTGCCGCTTGTGCGTGGGCCTTCCACCGTCTCCGTCACCGCATTCCCAGCGCGCCGCTGCGCTGGCTCGTCATTCTCGCGTTCGCGGGCAGCCGGTCGCTGTCCTGCCGGATGAGCCAACTCCCGAACTCGCCGGTGAGCCGTACGCGGTCGAAGTAGAAGTTGACGAGCGAGAGCGGCTTCGCCCCGCTCGCGCAGCCGTGGACGGAGGCGTGGCGAGCGATCACGTTCATCAAGTGCCGTGTAGCAACGACGGGCTGCTCGAGCACGACGCGCTCGAACTTGGTGAAAGAGCGCGCATCGGTGCTCGCACCGCCGAACGTGCAACGAATGGCGTGTACGTCACGAACGACGGCGCTCCGCGGCAGACGTGCGCGACGAAAGTCGACGTCCTCCCAATGCTGCGGGCGACGTGGCAGCTGCAACCGGCCAGGCTTGGCGTCGGGCAATCGCGGCTTGCTGGAGGCGTGTTCGGGCGGCGCAGCGCCTACCGTCTCGGCGACGCGAAGCGCGTCGAGGAACACCTGCATCGACTCGGCAACGACGCGCGCGGCTCGCGTCGCACGGTCGACGAAGGCGACCCTTCCGGCTCGGCGACCTCGATGGAACACGACGAAGCTGCCCGCCGGCGAGTGTGCGAAGAAGAAGGAGCCGGCGGGGCGGTGGCGCTTTTCTTCGGTGAAGTACGCGTTGAACCCGGCCAGATCCTCCGGCATCACGCCAGCTCCTGCCTGCCGAAATCCGCTGAGCACGCGCACGGGGATGCCGTCGATCACGACGTCTCGCAAGCGGTAGCCGTTTGCGCGCGTGAGCAGCCGTCGGTAGACGTCGGGTAGAGCTACACCGAGCCGGCGCTCACCGTCGCGGATCTCGGCATCGGAGAGCCCCTCCCCCAGCGGTTCGCCGGGCATGCCCGGTTCGACGGACCGATCCGCCATCTGTCTCCCGAATAACACGCAGCGCGGCCTACGGCGTGCAGAACGCTTAGCGCACGGAAGCGCCACGCCCGCTGGCGGCCTGCTCGAGACAACGCTCCTTGCCGAACACCCACGCGAAGGGAGTAACCGAGGGGGTGGTTTGCCGGGGGGAAGATCGCGTACGCGCCCTGTCCGACCTGGCACACGGTGGCACAGCGGTCGGGTGGAATTCGCGCGAGAGACGCAGCCGAACTCCCGGCACGAAGCGTGCTTGGGACGCGCGGCATGAGAACCCGTGCGGCGTTGATCGCATCGACTTGGGTCGCGGCGCTCGCCGCTTGTTCCGGCTCCACGACCGAGGACCCCAAAGGGAGCGGCGCGACGGGGGGTTCGAGCGCGACCGGCGGTGTCGGCGCGACCGGTGGCATCGGCGCGACCGGTGGCATCGGCGCGACCGGTGGCATCGGCGCGACCGGTGGCATCGGCGCGACCGGTGGCGTCGGCGCGTCGGGTGGCGTCGCGGGCTCCGGCGCATCGGGCGGTGTCGCCGGCTCGGGGGCATTCGGCGCCACCGGCGGCGTTTCCGGGAGTGGAGGCGTCGCCGGGAGCGGTGGGTTCCAAGGCAACTGCACGCCGTTCAGCGCGCCCCAACCCGCGTGTGGCAACGCCTGCGGAAACGGTAAGCTCGACAAGTGCTCCAGCTGCCCCGACGCTGGGGGAGGCGGCGGCGGTCCGCCGGGTGGGTTCGGGGGAAGCTGGTGCAGCAATTCGGCGGAAGAGTGCGACGGCTCGGACCTCGCGGGACAGTCCTGCCAAGGTCTCGGTTACACCGCGGGCACGCTCGGCTGCACGTCGTGGTGCGAGCTCGACACGTCGGCGTGCCAGCGCTGCTATCCGGTGGCCGGCCATCTGCTCGGCTGCGATCAGAGCGTGGCGGCCGCAAAGTACCCGGCCGCATTCGCGCTCGCCGCCACCGATCAGGAGATCGCCATCGCTTGGGTGTCACAAGACGTCGCAAAGCCCGAAACCTGGTTTGCCCGCTTCAAGCCCGATCTGTCCCTGATCGCGAAGACCGGGCCCTTCGACCCCGGTTGCGCGGTGTCACTGGCGCTGGCGGCGCGGCCGGGCGGCTGGGTCCTCGCATCCGGAGGGCTCACCGGAGTGAAGGTCACGTCGCTCGACGCCAACGGCAATGCGACCGCGAGCTTCTTCGCCACGAACACCGGTGGTGCCCCGACGCTGGCGGCTCGGCCTGGCGCAGGCCCGCTCTTGGTCTGGAACGAGAACAAGAAACTCGGAAGCGCCGTCGTGACGGCGGACGGCAGCACTGCAACGACGGCGGCGTACATCGCGATGCCGAGCGACAACGGCTACGCCGCGCCCGCCGCGGTGTTCGTTCAAAATGGCTGGCTGGTATCCACCCGCACCGGCAGTCAGGTGGTCGTGGCTCGCGTCGAGCCCGACGGTTCGTCGAACGGCTTGCTCCAGAAGCCGGCACCCAACAACACCGAGAACCCTGCCCTCGACTTCGCCAACGGAACCGCGCGACTGGTGTACGACAGCTTCGGCGGCACGCCGAGCGTCGAACTGGTGATGCTCGACGACACGGGCAAGGCCAAGTCGAGCAAGGTCGTCCTGGGGACGACGCCGGCGTACTTCAACGACGCCTTCCCGGTGGCGGTCGGCGACGACACGGTCGTGCTGCTCGGCAGCTACACCGGCGGCGCCTACCAGGCTGCTTATCTCGACGTGCGGCGCGTGAACGCAGTCGGGCAACCGGTGTGGAACGCAGAGAAGATCGCAGCGGATCCGACTTGGCTCACCAAGTATCGCGCCGTGGCGCGAGGCTCCGAGGTCGTGGTGGGCTTCGTCGCAGGGACGACCTGGGCCTCGGGTCCGGCTGGTGGGGCTGCGTTCGCCAGCGGCATCGGCCTCGCACGCGTCAAGCCGTGACCGTTCTCGCGGGTGTCGCTGCGCCGTGGTAGACGAGCGACGCTCTAGCTTCGGTTCGCAGCAAGATTCCCATGCATGAGAGGTGTTGGTACTCGGTCCCACTCGTCACGCTGGCGCTCGCTTGTGCGGCGCATGACTTCCGCATCTCCGCCAGCGTGACGAGCGCGGCGTGCCCAGGCAAGGCAGCGCGGCCGGTCGCCGGCGCGAACGTGGCGATGGACTGCCCGCAAGTGATCAAGGCGTCAGCGCCGAGTCTCCTGGGAAAGACCGACGGGGCAGGGCAGTTCGTGCTGGAGGAGCCACTCTTCGGCCGCTGGCTTCACGATGGCTGCGAGCTCGTGGTGTCGAAGCCAGGCTTCGAAACTCGGCACATCCCAGTCGCAATGGTGTGCGAAGAGTACTCAGCGAACCACTGCACGAACCTGGTGGTGAGCGCCGAGCTCATGCCCGAAGGTGCTTGCCGCTGAAGCGCACGCGCCTCCTGCTCGTTTCCGCACGCGCTCGCGTCAGAGCTCCCGCCAGCGCTGGCCGAGTCCGAGCGCTGCCATCCGAAGCGCGATCTCCTCGCTTATGGGAGTCCCCGGCCCGTTGTCGCACACGTAGATCCCCGTCGCTTCGATCTTCGCCTGAAGATCGGGCATTTTGCCCGTCGAGACGCGACGAAAGAAGTAGAGCGAGTATTCGGAGTCGTAGCGCTCGAAGCCCTCGATGGCTCGGAGCTGCCGATCTACGGCGCTCGCGTCGGTGATCTCGCAGTCGAGCATGCGTTCGTATCCCATAGCGCAGCGGTTTCGCGGTGCCATCGATAGCACGGCGCCTTCGGCGCAGCATTTCCGCGCGAGTCGGGCTTGGGCTGCCTGGCGGCCCCGCGTCTCGTGCGATAGCTTCCCGTAGCCGGCCAGGCGTCGAGAAAGCGCCCGCACCGAGGGAAGGCGCCATGTTGCTTTTCGCTCACGACGGCAGCCTAAATGGCGACTTCGTCGCTCGCTACGCCTTGCACTGGGCCGAGGCGAGCCAACACCGCTTGCGCGTGCTGCACGTCACCGAAGATGAAGCTTCGTTCGAACCGACGCGGGCTCGCCTGACCGAGCTCGCCGAGCGCGCGGGCGTCGCGCTCGAAGTCGAGGTCGTGCCACGGCGCGGCGCCTCGGTCGCCCAGCGCCTGCTGGAACACGTTCCCGCGGATCCGGCTTCCTTCTTGGTGTGCGGCGCGCGAAGGCGCCCTCACAACGCCCTCTTCTTCGGCAAGACCGTGAGCGCGGAGCTCTTCGCGCGGGCGCCCGCTTCGGTCGTGGCGGTTCGCGTGGTCCATCCGGGGACCCTGGGAGCGCCCGACCGCGTCTTGCTTCCGCTCGGCGGCCATCCCCGCGGCGCTGCCCAGGCCCTACCCTTCCTGTGCCTGCTCGGCTCGAGCCTGCGCCACGTACAAGTGCTCTGGGTCCGGGAGGTTTCGCGCTTTCGCCATCGTTCTCTCGGACCCGAGTCCGTCCAGCGTTTCGTCGCCGAAGGCCGACGCTTCCTCGAGGGCGTGGAACGAGAGCTCGTCCAGGAGCTCGGACCGAGAGGCGTCGTGGTGGACGGGAGCGTGGTG
>Ga0268298_10004872_pt1 | contig 12842 bp, 7 predicted proteins | sample WWTPWeurt_MetaG_FD_194462 | JGI IMG/M metagenome (GOLD analysis project Ga0268298, IMG submission 194462) | Activated sludge microbial communities from WWTP in Nijmegen, Gelderland, Netherland - WWTP Weurt | ecosystem: Engineered > WWTP > Aerobic digester > Activated sludge | place: Netherlands...
GGCCCTCTCCACGGCCCTCTCGGGCTGCGGCTCCGACACCGAGTCCACCTCGGGCGGCGGCTCTTCGGGGACATCGACCTCGGGGGGCGGGGGATCCGGCGGCGACACAGGGGGATCCGGCGGGACGACGACCTCCGGCGGCTCCGGCGGCAGCGGGACATGCACCCCGGGCGACAAACAGAGCTGCTATGAGGGCAAGGAAGGCACCGAGGGAGTCGGGCTCTGCAAGGCAGGGACACAGACGTGCAAGGCCAACGGCGAGGGATTCGGCCCCTGCACGGACCAGGTCCTCCCCACCGCCGAGACGTGCGCGACCCTGGGCGACGACGACTGCAACGGCCTCGTGAACGAGGGCGGCCCCGACTGCTCGTGCACCCCCGGCGAGATGCAGAGCTGCTATTCGGGCCCCATGGAGACCATCGATATCGGCCTCTGCCACGGGGGCACGCAGGCGTGCAAGCTGGACGGCACAGGATACGGCCCGTGCGAAGGGCAGATTGCCCCGCAGGCCGAGACGTGCGTCACCCCCGATGACGAGGACTGCGATGGTCAGATCAACGAGGAGGGCCCCGGGTGCGTGTGCGTCCCCGGCACGATGATGGCCTGTTACACCGGCCCCGCCGGCACAGAGAACGTGGGGATCTGCCTGGGCGGCAGCGCGATCTGCAACTTCGCCGGAACTGAATACGGACCGTGTACTGGCGAGGTGACCCCCCAGGACGAGACGTGCTTCACGCCCGACGACGACGACTGCGACGGTCAGATCAACGAGGAGGGCCTTGGTTGCGTGTGCGTCCCCAATTCGATGGTGACCTGTTACACAGGGCCCATGGGGACGGCCGGGGTCGGCGCGTGCAAGTCAGGGACAGCCCCGTGCAACGCGCTCGGCACAGGGATCGGGGCCTGCTCGGACGAGGTGTTGCCCACGACGGAGACATGCCTCACGCCCGAGGACGACGACTGCGACGGGCTCGTGAACGAGGAGGGCGTCGGGTGCACGTGCACGCCGGGCGCCACGCAACCCTGTTATTCGGGGCCCGCGGGGACGGAGGGAGTCGGCACCTGCAAGGGCGGAGTCCAGACGTGCTCACCCAATGGATCCGGCTTCGGCGCGTGCGTGGGCGAGGTGCTGCCGGCCGTCGAGGACTGCTCGACCCCCGCGAACGAAGACTGCCTCCCTGGCCCTGACTGCGGGGGCGCCGCGTGGGCGAAGAAATTCGGCGCCGCGGGCGATCAGCAGATCAACGCCCTCGCGCGGGACGGCCAGAACAACGTGCTCATCGCCGGGCGATTCGCTGGCTCCTTCGGGGTGGGCGGGACGAACCTCACGAGCGCCGGCGGATACGACATCTTCGTGGCCAAGCTGGACACCGCCGGGACCCCCCTGTGGGCCCTGCGCTTCGGCGACGCCGCGATCTACCAGGAGGCCTTCGACGTCGCCTCGGACGCGCAGGGCGACGTCTTCGTGACTGGCTATTTCGAGGGCACCCTCAACGTCGGGGGCACGGTCCTCATGAGCGCCGGCGCCACCGACGCCTTCCTCGTCAAGCTCGACCCCAACGGAGCTGTCCTCTGGGCCAAGCGATTCGGCGCCGGGGGCGCGCAGCTCGGCCAGTCCCTCGCCGTCGATCTCCAGGGCAACGTGACCCTCGTGGCCAATGGATTCACCTCCATGGACTTCGGGGGTGGCGCCCTCCCGAGCGCCGGCAACTACGATATGTACGTGGCCAAGCTCGACCCCGCCGGCAACTACCTGTGGTCCAAGCGATTCGGCGGCCCGAACGCCGATTTCGCCCAGGGGATCGCCGCCGACTCCGCGGGGAACATCGTCTTCACCGGCAAGAGCGACACGGCCCTCGACTTTGGCGGGGGCGCGCTGCCCGGCGCGGGGGGCCTCGACGCCCTCGTGGTCAAGCTCGACCCGCTCGGCTCGTACCTGTGGGACAAGCGGTTTGGCGATGGTGCCAATCAGTTCGGGGTGGACGTGGCGACGGACATTCAGAATGACGTGCTCCTCGCGGGCGGATTCGAGGGCTCCGTGAACCTCGGCGGCGGCGCGCTCACGGCCGTCGGCGCTGTCGATGTGTTCCTGGCCAAGCTCACGAGCGGCGGCGCGCACACGTGGAGCAAGCGAGTCGGGGCCGCGGGCGCCAACCCCTCTGTCGTGAGCATCGCGGCCAGCCCCGGCGGAGATCTCTTCATCGCGGGCCAGTTCGACGGCACCGTCAACTTCGGGGGCGCGAGCCTCACGGCCACGGCGATCGACGCCTTCGCCGCGAGGTTCGACGGGGCGGGCGCCCACGTGTGGAGCAAGCGATTCGGGGCCGGAGGCAACCAGTACGCGACGGGCATCGCTGTGGACGGGCTCGGCGCGGTGCTCCTGGGGGGTTATTTCGAACAGACGATCGATCTCGGGACAGGCAACCTGTCGAGCAGCGGCGGTCTGGACATGTTCGTGGGCAAGCTGTCCCCTTGAGCCGCGGCGTAGACTTTTCGCGACATCTTCGTCGACGGACGAATCGCCCTCGCGTGCTCGGCGGACGGTCCGTCCTCCCGGTCGATGAAATTCCTCGCGAACATGGGTATTCGGCGAAAACTGCTCCTGTCCTTCCTCGTTGTCCTGGCGCTGATGGTGAGCGTGGGCGCCTTCTCGCTCATGCGAATGGCGAGCTTGAACGCCGTCGTCGACCACATCACCGAGGACGTCGTCACGGGCATCGACAAATTCGGGGAGATCCGCAACTCGGCGCACAGCTACCAGGTGCACATGCTGGCGGCCCTCACGGCGCAGAGCGAGGCCGACATCGCCGCTCACGAGAAGGCGGGCCTCGAAGAGAGGGCCAAGATCGAGGAGGCGCTGAGTGAAGAGGAGAAGACCGCGGTCGACGACGACGAGCGGGCCACGATCGCGCCTGTTCGCAAGACATGGGACGCGTACACCGCGGACGTGACTCCGGTGTTCGCCCTCGTCCGCGAGGACAAGAGCGACGAGGCACGCGCGCTGATCCTCGGCGATCGCACGGCGGCGCTGGACAGGGAGCTCGACGCCATCGTCGTGTTCCACCAGAAGATGGGGCGCGACGCGGAGCAACTGGCAGAGACGGTGATCAGCGGGAGCCGACTCTGGACCATCGCGACGATCTTGCTCGCGCTCATGGTCGGCCTCGGGTCCGCGCTCTTCATCGCTTCGCACATCGCCAACCCCGTCGCGTCGATGGAGCGCGCCGTCGCGAAGGCCGCGGAGGGCGATCTCACGGCCCGCGCCGAGGTCGAGGGCGGCGACGAGATCGGCCGCATGGGGACCGCGTTGAACAACTTCCTCCAGCACCTGCACGACAGCATCACCGAGGTGGCCCTGGCGAGCACGCAGATCGCCGCGGCGTCGGAGGAGCTCGCCTCGAGCGCGGAGCACCTGTCCAATGGAGCCCAGGAGCAGGCCTCTTCGCTCGAAGAGACAGCCGCTTCCCTCCACGAGATGACGGCCACCGCGAAGCACAGCGCCGAGAGCGCGCAGGAGGCCAATCGGGTCGCCGTCGAGTCGCGCGACGCCGCGGACAAGGGCGGCAGCGTCGTCGAAGCGGCCGTGGCGGCGATGGGCACGATCCACGACACCTCGGCCCGCATCGGCGAGATCATCGGCGTCATCGACGAGATCGCCTTCCAGACGAACCTCCTCGCCCTCAACGCGGCTGTCGAGGCCGCGCGCGCGGGCGATCAGGGCCGCGGGTTCGCCGTCGTCGCCTCCGAGGTGCGGACTCTGGCGCAGCGCTCCGCGAAGGCCGCCAAGGAGATCAAGAGCCTCATCCACGACTCGCTGGAGAAGGTCGATCACGGCTCCAGGCTCGTGAACGCCTCGGGCGCGACGCTCCGGGAGATCGTGGGCTCCGTGAAGCGAGTGACGAGCTTCGTCGAGGAGATCGCGTCGGCGGGCGCCGAGCAGGCGAGCGGCGTGGAGCAGGTCAATCTGGCGGTGTCGCAGATGGACCAGGTGGTCCAGTCGAGCGCCGCGCAGAACGAAGAGCTCTCCGCCACGGCCGAGGAGCTCGCCGGGCAGGCCGAGCAGCTCCGCAAGCTGGTCGACAAGTTCAAGCTGGCCACTCAGCATGACGCCGCCCCGCCGGCCGTCGAGAGGCGTATTCAAGCCTCCATCCCGCCCCGCCGCGCGAAGCTCGCCCCCCGGCGAGACAACCGCCCTGTCCCTTCGATCCAGCCGAATCGCCGCCGCACGAGCTCCCCCCGGGCCGAGGGCGACGTGTTCTCCTGAGCCTCCCCGCCCGATAGCCCCCCTTCCGAAGAGCCTACCTACTCCGCGACGACCTTGAGGGCCTCGTGGAAAGCATACAGGCTGTCCTGAGACATGCTGTAGATCCCGAGGCTGCCCGAGCCGGGCTGATCGCGGTTGATCGCCCAGAAGGCGACGAGGCCGAGCTTGTTCTGCTTCGCGAAGCTCGCCAGAGAGGCGGCGTCGGCGAGCGTGAAGATCTCGGCCGGATCATCGTTGACGCCGATCATCGGGGTCGCGCCGAGCATGGCGAAGGCTCCCTGGTCGGAGAGGCCCGGGATCAGGCCCTGGAGCTGCGCCTTGCAGTCGACGACAGCGGAGATCGATTTCTCGGCCATCGTCTTATTTCCGTAGTTTCCATAGAAGTCCATCGTCATCAGGTTCACGTGCGAGACCTTGACCCCAGCGTCCAGCGCGGAGGCGACGACGGCGAGGCTGTCGGCGGGCACGCCCCCGGCGACTCCATTGGCGTCGTCGTGCGGGATCGCGGGGAGCGTGAAGGCGATCTGGACGCCCTTCTGACCCTGCACCATCGCGAGGGCCTGCGCGCGCAGGGCGTTGATCTCGGGGCTCGTGGCTTGCCATTGCTCGACGTCGAAGTCGAGATCGTGAATGCCTGTCTGATCGACGAAGGCGCCGATCGCCCCGGCGAGGGAGGCGGCGTCGGGACAGGCGTTCTCCAGGTAGGTGCCCGCGGCCCCGCCAAACGAGGCCTTGAGCTTGCCGCCTGCGGCCACGAAGGCGTCGACGTCCGACTTGTGTTGCTGGATGTCCTGTGTCGCCGAACAGCCCCCGTCCGAGAGCACGAACGCGAGGGTGACGCCCGCGATGCCGGTCTGGGCCCGGAGATCCGAGAGATCCGTGAAGGGATAGGCGTCGGAGCCCCAGCCCCAAGTGTAGAAGTAAGGGGCATAGTCGGTGCCGCTCGGGGCCGCGCCCCCGGTGCCGCCTGTGCTCATGGTGGACCCGCCGCTCCCCGTTGTTCCACCGGCGCTCGTGCCGCCCGTGCTCGCGCCACCCGTGCTCGCGCCCCCGTCGGGACTGCCACCCTCGCCGCCGCTGCCGCCGCTCGAAGTGCCTCCGCCGCTCGTGTCGCCGGACGAAGGGCCCCCGCAGGCGAGACCGCCTGTGGAGAGCGCGGCAGCGAGCGCGAGACAGAGCTTGAAGGCGCGGGATCTCGAGGGGTGCGACATGGCTTCTCCGGGCGTCGGGGTCGCGAGGGTGCGACGACGCGCGGAGTTGCAGCCGGCGTGCCGGACGGCGCGGGCGCGGGAGGAAGGCCCTTTTGCGGCTCGCCCGGCGCGAGGCTCGCAGGATCGGAGAGGGCGCCGGGACCGCTCAGGGAGGGAGTCGCGATCGAACCGATCATGGGGGTGATCGGATCGATCACCCCTTGTTCATCGTCGGCCCGCCGAGCGTCGGCCGACAGGCGTCCGACGTCCGACGGCGAGCACGTCAATCCCCGTGACCCGCGCGCCTCAGCACCTGAAAACCGACGAGGATCGCCACCGCGCCGACGAAGGCGGCAGGCAGGCTCCAGGGGTTGAATTGGGGGACTCCCCTCCCTGCGGTGACATGGAAGACGAATCCCCCGATGAAGCCGCCGAAGGCGCCGAGGATGATTCCACCCAGATAGGCGAAGCTCCGCCGGAAATAGAGGCCTGCGAACAGCAGTCCTGAGAGCGCGCCAAGCACGATCCATGCAACAAGGGACATCGCTTCCTCCCTTTTTCGCCGCCCGCGGACGGCGCAGGGCAATGGGCTGGTCCGTCCCAACGTGGACGGCCGATCACTCCACCCCTTCCGGTCCTGAGCATGGCTTCGAGTCGCCCCCGAGGCCCGTCATTTCGTGTCGCGCTCCCGCTTCGCTTTCGGGCGACGCAAAGGGCCCTTTGCCGCCTTCAGGGAGCGGGGGGCGGGAGGCCCGGATCTTCGCCCGGAGTCGGCAGCTCGACAGAGCCGTCATCCGGCTTCTTGGGGCCTTTTCCTGGGACGTGGCCAGTCCCGGGCGTCACCGTGGGGCGGGGCTTCGCCGTGGGCTTCGGGGCGACAGTGGCAGTCGTCGACGACGTGGAAGTGGCGGTCGCCGTGACAGGGGGAGTCGGATCGAAGGCCGGCGGCACCGTGGGAGTCGCGGACACCTGGCCTGTGGCCGGCTCCGGGACAGGGTCGCGCGCCCGGATCTGAGAGGAGACGACCATCCACGTCACGCCCGCGGTGAGCAGGACGAGGGCGATCATGAAATAGCGGACGAGCTTCTTGCGGCGGTTCTTTCCGAACGCGAGCTCTTCGTCGTCGATGTCTGTCGTCTCGACGCCCGTCACCGTGCCGTGCGTGACAGCAGGCATCGAGTAGGCGGAGGGGCCTTGTTGCGAGATCGGCGCAGGCGGGATCGGACGAGCGGCCTCCGCCGGGGGACGCTGCCCCGACGCTGCGCGCGCAGGGAGCGCCCCCGACGACGACGGCGGAGGCTGCGGGACAGGCGCGGACGAGGCGGGCGGCGCGACGAAATCGTTGACGAGGAACGGGTTGATCGGGCCGTCCACCACGGCGGCCGGCCGCGAGGGCGCCGCGCCCATCTGCGGCTCGCGCGGAGGCGGCACGCCAGCGCCGCCGGCCTTCGATTCGCGCGGGGGCGGCGCGGCGGGCGGAGGCGGCGGCTCGTCGTCGTCGGGCTCCACGAAGGGCGCGGAGGGGTTCGCGGCGCGCGGGGAGCCGGCGGGGCCAGCGCTGCGCGCGGCGAGGGGCAAGCGGGGCGCGGCGGGGATCTCTTCCGTCACCGCCTCGGGGCCCGTGGGAGGCTCCATCGAGACGGCGGGCTCGGCCTCTTCCCAATCGCCGTCGTCGAGCTCTTCTTCGCGCGCGGCGCTCGGAGGAGGCTTCGCAGCCGCGGGCTTCGGCGGCGGTTTGTCGGATTTCTTGGCGGGCGCAGGCGGGACCTCCGAGGGGCGCTTGGACGGATCTTGGGGCGGCGGGATGCTCGCGCCGGGCCGAGGCACCGATGTGGGGCCGGCGTTGGCGGCGGCGAGCCCCGCGATGCGCGCGAGGCCCTCGGCGCACGCTCGAGCGCTCGCGAAGCGTCGCTGCGCGTCGCGATCGCAGGCCCGCGCGAACCACTGATCGAACGCGGGCAAGAGGCCCATCATCACCTTCGAGGGCACGGGCATGTCCCCGATCGTGATGCGGATCAGGAGATCGCCGACGCCCTCGCTGTCGAACGGGAGCTCGCCTGTGACGCACTGAAAGCCGAGCACGCCCATCGCCCAGATGTCGGTGCGGTAGTCGACCTCGCCGATGCCCTTCACCTGCTCGGGGCTCATGTAGTGCGGCGTCCCGATCAGCGTGCCGACGCCCGTCTTCTGCATCGTGACCTTGGCCGCGTCGCGCACCTTGGCCACGCCGAAGTCGAGGACCTTGACGATCTCGTCGTCCTCGTTGTGCGTGAGGAACACGTTCTCGGGCTTCAGATCGCGATGAACCACGCCGGCCGCGTGCGCGCGGGTGAGGGCGCGGGCGACCTGCGTGAGGATCTTGGAGGTCTCCTTGATGGAGAGGTGGTGCCGCTTCTCCAGGCGCTGAAAGAGATCCTCGCCGTCGAGGAGCTCCATCACGATGAAGGGCTGATCCCCGTCGATGCCGTGATCGAGGATCTGCACGACGTGCGGGCTGCGGAGCTGCGCGGCCGCTGTCGCCTCACGCTTGAAGCGCTCGCGGGCGTCGGGCCGCTTCGCGAGATCGGGGTCGATCAGCTTCACCGCGACCTGCGTCGTCAACGCGAGGTGCTCCGCGACCCAGACCGACGCTTGCGAACCGACGCCGACCGTCCGAATCAGACGGTAGCGTCCGTTCAGCACACGCCCAGCGTTCGCGCTCATCCTTGGGAAAACAGCCTACGTTGCAGGGGTGCGCTCTGTCGAGTAAGCGCACACGATCGTGTCTCCCCGAGGCGCCCCGAGGCACCCGAGAGAGGCGCCTTCCTTCGAGGAGGCGCGGCCTGGAGAGCGGTCTCAACCGGCATGCTGGCGCTCGTGGGCCGTCTCCTGGATCAGCGCGCGCCACTCGGCCCGCGTGAGCTCGGGGTAGATGTAATCGCACTCGAAGTTCGTGTGGTGCATCATGAACCGCGCGACGTCGAAGACGAGCTGCGCGATCTGCTCGGGATCCGTCGCCGCCGCGAGCTGCTCGGTGTCGCCGCGGATCGAGTCGTGGTGCTTGCGAGCGACCTGCACCTCCTCCACCAAGCCCTTCTGCTCCAGCTTGGGGAAGATCGCGATCTCCTCGTAGTGCATGTGCCGCTCCATCGGCCCGCGAAGGAACGTCACGAGGCCGTCGCGCTCGGCCACCGCGGCGGACTTCGAGGAGCGCGCGGTCTGCATCAGCCGGTTGGCCATCTCTCGCGCGCGGTCCTCTTCCTCGAAGAGGTCCTGGATCATCCGATCGACGTGCGGCATCAGGCGAACGTCCTAGTACAGCGGCTGGCCGGCGCGTAGCGGATTCCTCGGCGACGGGGCTCGCGGGCCCCGACATGGGCGGATGCCCCCGTTCGCGGCCGCCAGGGGACGCGCTCCCGGCGCGGCGTGCGTGTCGGCCCGCCTGGCGCACCGGATGCGTTGAAACGAAGGCTCTGCGTCGCACGAGCGCGCTGCCGCACCGTGTCGATCCCGCGAATTAGCTTGAAAATAAGCCTGTTCTGAGGATCACGACGCGCCGGTCCCCTCGCCCACCTCTTGCACACGGCGACGGACATGGCTGAAAAGGCACGCCGCAAGAGGACCGTCGTGGTCGGGGCCGCCGGCCGCGACTTTCACAACTTCAACGTCGTTTACCGCGACGATCCGCAGGTGGAGGTCGTGGCGTTCACCGCCGCGCAGATCCCCGGGATCAGCGGGCGACGCTACCCGGCGTCGCTGGCCGGGCCGCTCTACCCCGAGGGCATCCCCATCGAGGACGAGGCCTCGCTCGAGGCTATTTGCAAGGCGAAGAAGGTCGACCAGGTCGTCTTTTCGTACAGCGACGTCGCCCACGCCACGGTCATGCACCTCGGGTCACGCGCGCTCGCCGCCGGGGCGGATTTCGTCCTGCTCGGGCCCGATCACACGATGCTCCCCTCCAGGCGCCCAGTCATCGCGATCAGCGCGCTCCGCACGGGCTGCGGCAAGTCGCAGACGTCCCGGTGGCTCGGCAATCGGCTGCGCGCGCGCGGGCTCCGCGTCGCCGTCATCCGTCACCCCATGCCTTACGGCGACCTCGCGGCCGAGCGCCTCCAGAGGTTCGGGACGCTCGCGGACATGGACCTTCACCGCTGCACGATCGAGGAGCGCGAGGAGTACGAGCCCCACATCCAGGCGGGCAACCTCATCTTCGCGGGCGTCGACTACGCGGCGATCCTCGCGGCCGCCGAGGACGAGTCCGACATCGTGATCTGGGACGGCGGCAACAACGATTTCCCCTTCTATCGCCCGGATCTCCACATCGCGATCGCCGACGCGCTGCGCCCCGATCAGATCACCACGCACCACCCGGGCGAGGCCGTCGCGCGCATGGCGGACGTCGTCGTGATCAACAAGGTCGACGTCGCCTCCACCGCCGACACCGAGCGCGTCGCCGACGCGATCCGCCACGTGAACCCGAGGGCCACGATCGTCCGCGCCGCCTCCCCCGTGAAGCTCAGCGATCCGGGCGCCGTCGCGGGAAAGCGCGCGCTCGTCATCGAGGACGGCCCCACCATCACGCACGGCGGCATGCAGTACGGCGCCGGCTACGTCGCCGCCGTCGCGGCGAAGGCCGGGCTCATCGTCGATCCGCGGACGTCCGCGGCGCCGGAGATCCGCGCCGTCTACGCGCAGTACGGGCACATCGGCCGCGTCCTCCCGGCCGTCGGGTACGACGAGCACCAGCTCGACGCGCTCCGCCGAACCATCGAGGCCTCGGACGCGGACGTCGTCGTGTCGGCCACGCCGATCGATCTGGGCGCGCTGCTCAAGCTCAGCCGCCCCATCCTGCGCGCGCGCTACGAGTACGGCGACGCCGGGGATCCCACGCTCGGCAGCATCGTCGACGCGTTCCTCGATCGCCTCCCGCAGTCGAAGAAGAGCTGATCCCCCGCGGATCGAAAGGTCGAGAGCTCCTCATGACCGAGGCCCTCCTGCCGTATGTCCTCGCGACCCCTCGCGTGCAGCGCGCGCTGGGCCTCCTCGGCGAGCTCGACGATCCGCACCCCGCCACCCGCGACCTCTCTCCCGACCGCCTCGTCGATCCGATGCGCGTCGCGAGCTCGCCGCTCGTGGACGGGATCCAGCGCCTCGACGCGGCCCTCTTCGGCGAGCGCCGGATGAGCATCCCGAGGTGGGCGCTCTACGACTGCGCGGGCCTCCCGGGCGCCGTGATCGGCTTCGGAAAGCCTGCAAATCAGCTCACGGACGAGGAGCGAAGGGCGCTCGCGATCGAGCCCGCGTTCGAGGGCTTCGCGCCCCTATCGATGATGATGGCCATCCCCATGGTCGGTCGCGGCCGGTGGCTCGTCTACACGCTCGGCTCCCTCGCAGCGCCCCCCGGAGAGCCGCGCGAGCCCTCGCGCGGAGCCGCGGCCCTGAACACAAAAACCCTCTCCTTCGGCCTCGATCTGCTGCGTCACGTCGGCCCCGCGGCGCCGGAGCAGGGCCCGCGCGCGGACGCTCTCGAGGTGAGGGCGATCGCGCAATGGGACTCCCCGGAGCTCGCTGCGTTCGCGGCCCTCGCGCGCCCGACCTCGACTCCCTCTCCGCCTTCGGGCCCGCGCGTCCTCGCCGCCTGGATGCCCGCGCACGATCACCCCGCGACGGCCATCCTCGATCTCGACATCGCAGCGAACAGCGCCGACTCGGAGCCCGCAGCGTCGGGACTGCGTCCCCCAGCGGCGGCCGTGCGTACGGCGTCCCTCGGCGGCGACCGGTTCACCAGCGCCGAGGACATCGCGCAGGACCTCTCGACGCTCACCTCCATCGACGTCCACGACGCCCACGCGCTCCGCCGCCTCCAGCGCGACATCGAGCTCGGCCACGCCGTGAGGATCATCGGATCCCCTTGTTTCCAAGGCCCCTCGCAGCGTGTGCCGATCTACCGCAGCGCGAGCCCCTCCCGCGGGACGAGCTCCGTCGACGTCCCCGACCCCTCGCTCACGATCTCCAAAACTCCCTCTCTTCAAGTCGATCCAGCGGTCCTTCACGCGACCGAGCTGCACCCCGCCAACGAGCGCCTCCTCCGCGACCTCGTCCCCTTCGTGGTCGCGACGCCCGATCACCAGGCGCGGCTCGACCTCGCTCCGTTCGGACGACCCATCCCCGCGGCCGCGCGCTTCGATCCTCTGCGCGTCGAGTCCGCGCCGTTCCTCGGCCTCCTCTCGCGCCTCGACGCGCTCACGTTCGGCCCCGAGGGGATGCCCATGCCCCGGTGGCTCTTCCTCGACGGCTCCGCGCTCCCCGCCGGCATCGTCGGCCTCGCGCGCGAAGCGTCCGCCCTCGATCCCGAAGCGCGCGCGATCTTCGGCCTCTCGGACGAGCACGCGGGCCTCGTGCCCCTCGCGATGTACATCGCGGTCCCGACGCTCGATCGCACCACGTGGGTCGGCCACAACCTCGCGAGCGCCGCCGAGCGCCTCCCCCACCGCGGGCTCGAGGGCCTCGGACGCCTCGCAAAGGCCCTTGGTCTCGCCGTGTACGGCGCGCGCGCGCAGATCGGCGCCACCCAGTGGGCGAGCCGCGCGCTCCACGTCCACGCTCGCCTCGGCCCGCTCGATCTGCTCAGCGCGTGGACCCCCGCGCACGCCGACATCGAGACCCTCACCTACAGCGCCACGATCGACGACGCGACGCTGCACCACCTCGCCGGCGACCCCGCGGGCCACATCGATCACCCGCCGCCCGACCTCTGGATCGACAGCGCGGATCCCACGGCGATGCAGGCCCTCCAGTCGCGCATCGAGGCCGGCGAGCGCTTCCAGATCGTCGGCCCCCCGCAGCACCTCACCGATCACCACCAGCGCGTCCCCGTTCATGAGCGCACGTGAAGCCATTCACGGGCGCACGTGAAGCCGTTCACGGGCGCACGTGAAACCGTTCACGGGCGCACGTGAAGCCGTTCACGGGCGCACATGAAGCCGTTCATGAGCGCACATGAAGCCCGGACCAAAATTCTGGCGTCGGCACGTCGCTGGAACCTGACAATCCAGCGCGTCGTCTATACTCGACCCACATGCGCAGACGCTGGCCCCGCCTCGTCCCCTTCCTGCTCGCGCTCTTCGTCGCGGCCGGCGGGGCCGACGCGCAACCCTCGCTCCTCCACGAGTTCATCCCGCCCGACGCGAAGGACGACCTCGCCTTCCAGGCCACCACGAGCGACGGCGATCTCCCCGCGGTCATCATGACCCCGAGCGGCCCCGTCCCCGCGCCCGACCCAACAAAGCCTCCTGCGCCGAACGGTCACGTCTACTCGAACAGCACCGCGGACGACGGACCCGACTCTTCCTACGAGCCCGATCGCGACACGCGCAAGCCCAACGTCGAGCGCTACGACGACCCCTTCT
>Ga0268298_10004873_pt1 | contig 12839 bp, 9 predicted proteins | sample WWTPWeurt_MetaG_FD_194462 | JGI IMG/M metagenome (GOLD analysis project Ga0268298, IMG submission 194462) | Activated sludge microbial communities from WWTP in Nijmegen, Gelderland, Netherland - WWTP Weurt | ecosystem: Engineered > WWTP > Aerobic digester > Activated sludge | place: Netherlands...
CAGCTTTCGTCAAAGACGAATATTGTTGCCGCCGCCGCGGAAGAACTGAGCGCGAACACAGCCTCTGTGGCGGATGGGATGGAAAAAGCCAATAACAGTTTGCACGCTGTGGCTGTAGCGGTCGAAGAAATGACTGCCACTACCGGCGAAATTGCTAAAAATTCAGAAAAAGCACATACCACCACAGAGCAGGCTGCTGTTCAGGTGGATCAATTTTCAGTGGTGATGAACAGGCTGGGTCAGTCTGCACAGGAAATTGGAAAGGTGACAGAGACGATCACGAGTATCTCATCCCAGACCAATCTGCTGGCACTTAATGCAACGATCGAGGCAGCCCGGGCGGGTGTGGCCGGTAAGGGGTTCGCGGTTGTCGCCAGTGAGATCAAGGAATTAGCCAAACAAACTGCAGAAGCCACGAATATTATCAAGGAAAAAATCAATACTATTCAAGGCTCAACAGCCGGAGCGGTTGCGGATATCGAAAGGATTGTGCAGATCATCCGGGATGTCAATGAGATCGTCATGGGCATTGCTGCCGCGATCCGTGAACAGACAACGGTCACACAGGATATCGCCAGTAATATCGGGCAGGCATCCTTCGAGGTCCGCGATGTGAATACCCGCGTGTCGGAAACGTCCATAGTCACCAGAAGTATAGCCAAAGAGATTGCTGAATTAAGCGGTACTGCTGAAGTGGATGCAGGTTCGTTGAATGAGATAGCAATATCCGTTACGACATTGAAGAACATGGCTCGATCGCTTCAAGAGGTCTGCAGTCAGTTTAGATTGGATGAAATCAGCAAGAATAATAAATAATAAAAAATCAGGAATTAAGGTAAACAATTATGCAGAAAAAGATATTTCAATCCGCTATAACGATCATGAACAGGCTTGCCTATTCAGGAAAGATGCTGTTGCTCACAGCAGTTTTCCTGATTCCAATTGTAATCCTTACCTTTCAACTGGCATTGCAGTTTGGGAAAGATATTGACTTTACCCGTCAGGAGCGGAAGGGTGTTGAGTACCTGGGTCCAACGCTGAGTTTGCTTCAGCATGTTCAGCAGCATCGCGGCGCTTCTAATACCTATTTATCCGGGGATGGGTCTTTCAAAGATATTATGGTGCAGAAGCAGGCCTCCATTAAAGAAGATGTTGCAGCGATTGATGCGGTGGATCAACTTTACGGATCCGAATTTAAAACAACTGAACGCTGGCAGTCGCTCAAAAGCGAATGGCAAACCCTTCAAAATGAGGTGGGCAGTCTGTCTGTCTCTGAAAGTTTTGATCGTCACACTGCGCTGATCGCCAAGATCCTTGGGTTCCGCATTTACATAGCCGACAAGTCCAATTTATCCCTGGATCCGAATACAGATATCTATTTTATTATGACCTCGACAGTGAAATCCTATCCACAAGTAGCCGAACTACTAGGTCAAATTCGGGCGATCGGATCAGGCGGTCTTGTGGATGGAAATATCAGCGATACCGAAAGAGTCAACCTCCAAGTTTTAGCCCGTCTTGCCGATTCGAGTTCCGCCCAGGCGGAGCAGGATGTTCAACAAGCCTTTGATTTCAATCCTGAACTTCGCAGCCGCCTGGAAGAATTTACTAAGGACGCGTTGACTCAGGAGAAAACCTTTCAGACTATGGTTGCCGATCAGGTCATAAATGCCGGAACTATCACCATCACATCAAAGGAATTTTTTGAAGCGGCTACAAAAGCCATTGATGCTGAATTATTGGTAGCTGTCGAGTTGGATAAAGCAACCGATGATCTGCTGACTGCTCAATTACAAAAGCTAAACAATGAAAGAATTCTGGCGTTTATTTTGGCCGGTGTTCCTGTTCTGCTGGCGTTGTGGTTGTTCGCTGGCTTTTACTTCTCGGTCATCAAGGCAATGGCGGATGTGAAGGAAGTTGCCACGAGTATTTCTCAGGGCGATGTCAGCCACAATCTTGAATATCACTCACAGGATGAGGTGGGGCAAATGGCAGAATCTTTCCGAGCCATGATCGCATACCTGCAAAATATGGCCAGGGTATTTGAGAATATGGCGCAAAATGATCTGCGGGAGGATGTGACGCCCATCTCTGATAGAGATGCGATGGGCAGATTTTTCTCCAAAATGATCGTCAACCTGCGCGATTCCATCGGACAGGTGGCGCAGAATGGCGCTTCCTTGAGTACTATTTCCGGGCAGCTTGGCTCAAAGACAAACATTGTCGCCGCCGCAGCCGAAGAATTGAGCGCCAATACAACCTCAGTAGCGGCAGGTGTGGAGCAGGCAAATACCAATTTACACGCTGTTGCTGTGGCAGTGGAAGAAATGACCGCCACAGCGGGTGAAATTGCAAAAAATTCTGAAAAAGCGCATGCGACCACAGAACGGGCTGCCGAGCAAGTGGATCAGTTTTCCATGGTCATGCGAGACCTTGGTCAGTCTGCCCAGGAAATTGGGAAGGTAACGGAAACGATAACCCGCATCTCTTCCCAGACAAATTTGCTGGCGCTCAATGCCACGATCGAAGCCGCCCGGGCGGGCGCAGCCGGCAAGGGATTCGCAGTTGTCGCCAGTGAGATCAAGGAACTTGCCAAGCAAACTTCAGAAGCGACCAACGTGATCAAGGAAAAGATCAATACCATTCAAGGATCAACTGCCGGGGCGGTTGCCGATATTGATAAGATCGTGCAGGTCATACGTGATGTCAATGAGATCGTCATGAGTATTGCCGCGGCGATCCGGGAACAATCTATGGTCACACAGGATATCGCAGGAAATATTGCTCAAGCTTCCAATGGGGTTCGGGATGCCAGTACAAGAGTAGCTGAGACCGCGACTGTAACCAGCAGTATTGCGCAAGAGATCGCTGAACTAAGCGGCGTGGCCGAAGTAACAACCGGCCCAAGATCGGCAAATGAACTTGCCGCTTCGGTCACTACACTAGTGAATATGTCCCAGTCGCTTCAGGAGATCTGCAAACAGTTTAGGCTTTATGAAACTGGCAAGGATGACTTGATCGCTGAAATCGATACTTTCAAACAAGCCCACTTAAACTGGGTCAAGAAGGCGGAGGATATGCAGCAGGGCGGAATGGCTATTAATGTCAAAGACATCCCCGCTCATACGAGCTGCTCACTCGGGCGCTGGTATTACGGGGTTGGCAGGGGAAGATTTGCCCATCACCGTGAATTCATAGAGATCGAGACCCCGCACAGGAAATTTCATGAGTTGTTGAGGGAGTATGTCGAGGTGTTCAAGAGTCACGGAGCAGGCCGGGCGCAAGGCAGTCTCGATCAATTGAAATCACTCTCATTGAATATCATCAATAATTTTGAACAATTAAAAAGGATCGTTTAATAGCCTGGCAATTTCCAGCAATGATCGTTGAAATTAATTACCAGAGGATTGGCCTCAAAGGAGAAAGAAAATGAAAATCCTAAATAACATGAAGATCGGTAGAAGGCTTGTGGTTGGCTTTGGAGTTGTGATTTTAATGATGATCGCGGCAACCGCGATCGGAGTTTGGAGTATTAATTCAATCAATGCTGGATTGGACGATGTCCTTTTTCAGATCGAGCAAATTGACCATGTTCATACCGTTGACGAGAATTTGGATGGCGTGTACTTGCACTTGTCTCTGGCGCTTCTTGAAACTACTCCTTCCGGACAGGCCGCTATGCTGGCAGACCTCGCTGAACACCGTGCTGCCTATCTCGAAGCTTTGGATTGGTTTAAAGCTAATACAGATACACAGGAAGAGAAAGCCCTCATAAAGGCGCTCGAGGATGTATTGGCAGTCAATCTTGAGATCAATAATAGAGTGCTTGACCTGCTTAATTCAGGACAGGCTGAAGAAGCCAGACAGCTCTATCTGCGTGAAGGTCTGGAACGGCTGCCTGTCATGGAGCAGGCGCTTGATGACCTGATCAATTCTGTGGATGGTGAAATGGTTGTTGTAGAAAAATCTGCCCAGGACCTTACGAATAGAATGGGTGTGGTCTTGATTGTTTTCGCTGTAACAGCACTATTCGTAGCGATTTTCATGGTTGCAACGATCACAGCCAGCATTACCAAACCCATTCAGATATCCTTATCTTATCTAAAGGATATGTCCATGGGTGATTTTTCCGTTCTTCCCGCGCGGGACCTCATTGATAGAGCAGATGAAATGGGAGATATTGGAAAGTCAATTTCAGTTCTGCTTGGCAGCTTGAAGAATTCCATCGGTCAGGTTCGTGACGGAGTTGGCACGATCGCTTCTGCTTCCACGGAGCTGTCCGCTGTTTCTTCGCAAATGACCTCCTCTGCTTCCGAAGCATCGGCCAGGTCGAATGGTGTCGCCTCCGCAGCTGAAGAAATGAGCGCAAATACATTTTCAGTGGCCGCTGGAATCGAGCAGGCTGTTACGAATTTGCGCAGCGTTGCCACTGCCACGGAAGAAATGACCGCCACGATCGGTGAGATCGCAGGAAATTCAGAAAAGGCTCGCCGCATTACGGGTGAGGCTGTGTCTCAGGCTGACCAAATTTCAGCCGCAGTGCGCTCGCTTGGTCAATCTGCGCAGGATATTGGCAAGGTGACCGAGACGATCACATCCATTTCGAACCAGACCAATCTGCTTGCGTTGAACGCAACCATCGAAGCCGCACGTGCCGGTGCCGCGGGCAAAGGCTTTGCTGTGGTCGCGACGGAGATCAAGGAACTTGCAAAACAGACCGCTGCGGCCACCGAGGACATTAAGGTCAAGATTTCCGGAATTCAAAATTCAACCGCGAACACTGTTGATGATATTGAAAAAGTTATGAAGGTCATTCATGATATAAGCGATATTGTCACCACCATTGCCACAGCCATTGAGGAACAGTCTGTTGTAACCAAGGATATCGCCGGGAATATCTCTCAGGCGACCAGGGGGGTGGATGAGGCCAATGATCGTGTATCCCAAACTTCAACTGTGTCCCAATCAGTAGCACAGGATATTGCAGCGGTTAATGTAGCTGGAAATGATATTGCCCGCGGAAGCCATCAGGTACAAGAAAGCGCCAGTGAATTGTCAAAACTGGCTGAACAACTGCGCACTATGGTTCAGGCCTTCAAGGTCTGAACTTGAGTTGATCATGATTATTTATTACGCCAGCGTAGGAGGCTGAAATGCCACTTCAAGAAGAACCCACCCTCGTATCCACTTTTTATATCGGAGGTACGCTCATGGGTGTCAACGCGATGAATGTTCAGGAAGTCGTTCAATTGCACAACCTCACACCGGTGCATCATGCCAGTGATTATATTGCCGGCATCATTAACCTGCGCGGTCAGATTGTCACTGTGGTCGACCTGCAGCGCAGGCTCGAGATTGACCAATTGGATACCCGGTCAGCCCGGGATATTTTTATCGTTTCGTCCCATGGTGAAAATATCGGTTTGCTGGTCGACGAAGCCTCAGATGTGATTCCCGCTGATATGGATAACCTGGCTCCGCTGCCTGCAAATATGAGTCTTACCCAGCAAAAATATCTCAAAGGAATTTGCCAAAGCGAAATTCGCCCGATCGCCATCCTGGATGTCAATTCACTGTTGAGCGTGGAGGAAGATGAACCTGCGAGTTCTGGTCGTAGATGATACTTCCCTGTTCCGACGGGTAATCACGGACGCTCTCGCGCTTCTTCCTGACGTGGAAGTGGTGGGTACTGCTCCAAATGGAAAGATCGCTCTCGAAAGGATAGCGACTCTTTCACCTGACCTGATTACACTGGATATCGAAATGCCAGAGATGGACGGCTTGGAGGTGCTGAACGCATTGAAGAGTCGCGGCATTGAATGCGGCGTGGTGGTTGTCAGCGCGTTAACTCTCAAAGGCGGCGATCTAACCATTCGGGCGTTGGAACGGGGCGCGTTTGACTTCATCACAAAACCAAGCGGCGGAGACCCGCAGTCCAATCTGCTTGCAATCAGCAAACACCTTGCCCCGATCGTGAACGCTTATCGCCGGCGCTGGGAAATTCGCTCCATTCTAAAACAAACCTCTACAACCGGCACTCCGTCCAATAGGTCCGCAACTGTGTCTTCTCCGCAGCCGACGCGTACTGAACGTCCGCCCATCTTAAAAAAAGCGGATCTGGTGTTGATCGGTGTTTCGACTGGCGGCCCTAATGCGCTGGCAAAAATGCTGCCGGCCCTGCCACTCAATTTTCCTGTTCCTATATTGATTGTTCAGCACATGCCGCCGTTATTTACAAAATCAATGGCTGCCAGTCTGTCGGAAAAATGCAAGATGGCGGTCAAGGAAGCCGAAGACAGGGAAATCATTCGTCCGGCGACGGTCTATATCGCTCCGGGCGGGCGCCATATGAAAATTGTACCGGGCTCAAAAGGAGAAATTAGTTTAAGCATCACAGATGATCCCCTTGAAAATAATTGCCGTCCATCTGTTGACTATTTATTCCGCTCTGTTGCGAATACATTTAATGGCAACACCACAGCCGTTATCATGACCGGCATGGGGAGTGACGGCGTGCTGGGACTTCGTCTATTAAAACGCAAAAACTGCCATATCATTGCCCAGGACGAAGCCTCCTGTGTGGTCTTTGGCATGCCCGGAGAAGCCGTGAAAGCGGGTGTTGTGGATGTAATTACCCCGTTGGATCATATCGCTGAAGAGATCAACCGTTCAGTAAAGAGTGCAATCTTGTGATCAAAATTCTGCCTGAAGAAGCGCGCACGCTATCACTATATATTTATTCCCTGTGCGGGGTACATCTTGATGAGACCAAGGGTTATCTTTTGGAGAACCGTTTGGCGCCCCTGTTACAGGAGAATTCCTGTGGAAGTTTTTCAGAATTCTATTTGAAAGCGCGATCTGATTCAACAAAGACCATTCCCAGAAAAATTGTGGATGCGGTCACTACCGGGGAGACTTCGTTTTTCCGCGATAGTGCGCCTTTTGACTTGCTCCAATTTAAGCTATTACCCGAACTGATTGACCGTCGGAGAAAAAATAACTCCTCCAGGGGACCGATCTCGCTGCGTATCTGGAGCGCGGCTTGTTCATCCGGGCAGGAGGTTTACACAACCGCCATTGTGCTGCAGGAAACCCTTGGAAACCTCCTCAATTACAATATTCAACTTTTGGGTACTGATATATCGGATCAGGCTGTGGCACGCGCCTCCTACGGTGTTTTTTCCAGAATGGAAGTTGAACGCGGATTGGCGACCGAAAAGCTTCAACGAAATTTTGTTCCGGTAGAAAAAGGCTGGAAGATCAGGGACGAACTTCGAGGAATCGCTTCCTTTAAGAAATTGAATTTGATGGAGGACTTTTCTTCGCTGGGTCGTTTTGATATTATTTTCTGCCGCAACGTAGCGATCTACTTTACAGAAGCAGATAAGGTGAAATTGTTTTCAAAACTTGGGAATGCTTTGGATCCAGATGGTGCTTTGATCATTGGCAGTACAGAATCGCTGACCGGGTTATGCCCGCAATTCGAACCCATGCGCTATCAAAGAAGCGTGTATTATCGTTTGAGGAAATGAATTATTGGGACTCTCGCGTAAGTTTGGAGAGCAAGTAAAGCTGAATTATATGGATGGGGAGCAGGTTCATATGGGCTAGAAAAAACAGAAGCCAGTGACCCAGTCGCTGGCTTCTGTTTTTTTCTAATTTTTTCTTTTTTCAACATACACCTTTACTGCGTCTCGCATGAACTGTGCTAATTGTGGGTGCATCTTGTCGAAGTTGGCTTTAAATCGCGGATCAGCGTTATATCCATTGACGAGACCGAGCAGTTGGTCGAGATCCGGTGTCCAGAAGTAGTCCATGTGGTTGCGCCAGCGTTCGACGATTGCCTGAACTTCAGCACTGGATATGCCTTTTGGCATGGCGGCAATCATATCTTCGTAGACCTGCCTGCCTTCCGCCATGATGGCTTCTTTCTTACCCGCGGAATATCCCTTCCACTTGCGGTTTGATTCGCGCACAGTCTCGGGATCATATATTTTTTCTGCTTCCAGGGCATATTTCTCCTGCTCTTCTTCGCTAAAGCCTTCGAATAAACCTTTTGGGTCCATATTTTTTTCTCCTTTCAGATGTTGAATAGTATTGTCTACAGTCGTAAGCAGGTGGTTCATCCGCGCGACCTGCTTTAGCAGCGCATCCTTGTGATTTTGTAACGCATTCAACACATCAAAATCATGGCGTCCCATGATCTTTTTTATGTCATCGAGTGGAAAATCCAACTCACGATAGAACAGGATCTGCTGTAACTTTAACAGTGACTCCTCCCCGTAGTAGCGATAGCCATTATCACCAACGCGGGATGGCTTGAGGAGACCGATGTCATCGTAATGATGCAAAGTCCGTGGCGTGACGCCTGCCATTTTGGAAAGCTGCTTTACTGTGAACATGGCATTAATATAAACCCTTACGTAACGTTAATGTCAAGGGTTTAAGGTAAGTGAGACTTCAGAATTCTTTAATATTTCCGAAGTCTGGGGTTTATAATCCTTGTTATGGATATTATCTACAAAGACGAACACATACTCATCATCAATAAACCTGCCGGGCTTTCCGTCTTGCCTGAAGGCTGGGAACCCGACGCGCCCTATATCGTAAAATTACTTGAAGAGGAGCATGGAAAGATCTGGGTGGTGCACCGCCTTGATAAATACACCAGCGGTGTGTTGCTCTTTGCGCTCAATGCAGAAGCTCATCGTGCGTTGAACATCCAATTTGAAAAGCATGAAGTTGAAAAGGTCTATCGCGCTATTACTGTTGGCGCTCCGCCTTGGAAGGAACGCATCACAAAATTTCCGCTGCGTGTCAACGTGGGTCATAAGCATCGGACCATGGTGGACAACAAAAAAGGAGTCCGTGCCGAGACCAAGTTCAGAGTGCTTAATTGGAATAATGCCATCTCGGATGATCTTTCATTGCTGGATGATATTAAAGGAATGGCGCTGGTTGAAGCGCGCCCGATGACTGGGCGTACGCATCAGATCAGAGTCCATGCGTATGCGTTGGGGTATCCACTATTGGGTGATACGCTCTATAGCGCGCCTGATACAGATATTATCGCCCGTCCGGCTTTGCACGCGCACTCTTTAACCTTTACACACCCAGTTTCCAATGAGCGCGTTTCATTTACAGCTCCTTATCCGGCTGATTTTAAGAAAGCAATCGCGCGTTTAAATCTTTAAATAAAAAAGTCCCGCTTTGATCTGCGGGACTTTTCGTTTCAATCGCTTATGAAATTTTTCTAGCTTCCATGTAGAAGCGTTTTTCACGGGCTTCGCCCATTGAGAAAGTTTTTCTCGGCAGTGCGCCGTCCAGAATTACCGTTTTGAATAACTCAGATTTATGCATGCCAGCCAGGTAGATACCCGCGTTACCGGGCTGTAATGCCAGGCGTTCAACCACATCTTCCCCGTGAACATAATCAATTTTTTCTGCGCCTTCATCTTTCAAGAACGCGTCGAGGAAGGGTTGAATCGTGCCAACTGCCAGATTGGAGGTTGGGTGAGCGATCTCTATCACGCCAAATTGCTTTCCGCCGCCTACCAGACCGATTAATTGATTTGGTCCTGAAGCGGAATCTACCTTTTTTGTCATTTCTTCGCCATTCGCAACCTCGGTATAAGTGAGGTTCTCACCGAATGTATTCTTAAGTTCCGCAAGCATATCTTTCTTTAGGTTGAATAGTACCCGGTGGATAGGTTCAAATTCCAACCCATCATCGTGGACATTTTCAATTTCAACCAAAGCATAGCGCGATGGGTGGGCAATGCCGACTTGGGGTTTCATCTTTTCCCATATCGCTTTCGCGGTTGCCAGGGAGTGATTGCCGTCGCCCATGGCAAACAACAAGGGAGGCAGGTCAGGTTTGACCCCATATTTTGCTGCAAAGGTTCTAGGCTCGATCAGTCCGCGCAAGGCTTCAATGATCTGTTCTTCATATTCGGGAAGGATCTTATATCCGGTAAGATGACCGCTGTCGAGCATGAGATCAAAATCATAGATCTTATCTTGCTTGTTTTTAATCGCGCTGATCGGTTCTATGACCGTGCGTTTCGGGTCGTCGATCAATACAAGGATGTGCGGGAGTTCCATGGAAGCTCCCTGACGGATCTTGATGCGCGGAGGCAGACGTTCCACGATGGTTCCCTCGGTAGCGCGGATGAGACTCTGTGAGCCTTTGTTGTAATTGTAGCGTTCTAGGTCAAGGCAAAGGATTAGGCCTTTGCGGACTTTGCTACCAATTTTTCGTTCAACATAAATGAAGCCTTCCTGGGTTTGGAGAATGCCTTTATCCATGTACTTGCGCATATTGGCCTGGATATTTTTGATCCGTTCTTCCTCGCCGGGCTTGTCAAGATATACTTCGGGAAAAACCAAATTAAGGGAGGAAGGCGCGTCTCCGACAATACGTTCCACCTCTTGCCAATATTCCGGTTCGGAGGTGAACTGGTCACAGGCGATCACTGCCCACTTTTTTAGATCCACTCCGCCTCTGGGCATAAAAATCTGTGGGATTTGAATGCCAATGTCGCTGAAAATTTTCATGTCGCCTCCAAATAAATTAAATATCGTTGCGAGGGATGGTTTTCCCGAAGCAATCTTATGATCTATGATGATTTTAATTCTTCGAGAATGCAATCAATTTGTCAGCAACTTCCGCGCCGACACGGGCTTGCGCTTCCTTGGTGGCTGCTCCGATGTGCGGCGAGCCGATGACATTATCCAGCTTGAGCAATTTCCAATCGGTTGGTGGTTCTTCAGAGAAGACGTCCAATGCCGCGCCGGCGACTGTGCCATTGGTCAATGCTTCGTACAAGGCATTTTCGTCAATAATACCACCGCGTGCGCAGTTGACAATACGCACACCCTTTTTCATCTTCGCGAATTGTTCCGCGCCGATCATGCCGGAGGACTCTTTGGTCTTTGGCAGATGCAAGCTGATGTAATCTGCCTGGGCAAGCAATTCATCCAGTGTGACTAATTTGATGCCTGCGATCTCTTTTACATAGGGATCATACGCGACGACGGTCATGCCCATCACGCTTGCGCGTTTGGCAACTTCCTTGCCGATGTTGCCCACGCCGATCAGACCGAGTGTCTTGCCGCCGATCTCGTCGCCGTCGAAACTCTTCTTGTCCCATTTTTCAGCTTTGACAGAAGCGGTTGCGCGGTAGAGGGAACGCGCCATCATCAGCATGTATCCGATCGCCAGTTCAGCCACCGAAGCGGAGTTAGCGAGCGGTGTGTTCATGACCGCGATGCCTTTCGATTTGGCATACTCATGGTCAATGGTATCGAGACCAGCGCCACCACGGACGATCACTTTCAGGTTGGGGCAGACATCAATGAGCGCCTGGCGTACTTTGGTGCGGGAACGAACCACCATGCCGTCATAGGCAGGCAATACATTCGGGAGTTCTTCAGGGGTGATGTCATCACGCACGTCCACGGTCAAGCCTGCGGCGCGCATTTGTTCGATATATTCCTTCTCGGTCTTATCGCAAATCAAAACTTTCATGGGAATTCTCCTTGTTTGGGTGGAAATTAATAACAGGAATCAAACCGGCGAACCGGCTGATTCCTGTTTGAAGAGGCACATCTGATCACAAAATCATTCTAACAATGAGGAAATGCTTTGTCAACGACATCTATCAGGGCAGAATCATGTCAATTGTTCTTGATAATTTGTCAGACAACCAGATATAATGAAAGGGAAATCGACTTGAAACCGAACCAGTTCAACGGTCAGAATGAACCGTAAATCTTTCTAATAGGAGAATCCAAAAATGTCTGATCTCAAACGTGCGTACAATTTTAATCCCGGCCCAGGCGCCCTGCCTCTTGAAGTTTTGCAGCAGGCGCAGGCAGAAATGTTGGATTTCAAAGGCACCGGCATGTCCGTGATGGAAATCAGCCACCGCTCAAAGGAATTTGAATCCGTGATCCAAACCGCTGAAGCGGACTTGCGTGAACTGCTCGCCATCCCAGCCAACTATAAGGTGATGTTCCTGCAGGGCGGTGCACATTTGCAATTTACGATGATCCCGATGAACTTGCGTGCAGCCGGCGCTTCTGCCGACTATATCGTCACAGGCACATGGAGCAAGACCGCCATTAAGGAAGCGCAGAAACTCGGTGCGACCCGGACTGCCGCCAACACCGAAGCGGATGGTTTCAAAGGTTTGCCCGCAACACTTGACCTCGATCCTAATGCCGCCTATCTGCATTTCACCTCCAATGAGACCATTCACGGCGTGGAATTTTTCGACGAGCCCATTCCGCCCGCTGGCGTGCCGTTGGTTTGCGATGCTTCATCTGACTTCATCAGCCGCCCGATCGATGTGTCGAAGTACGCTTTGATCTATGCCGGCGCGCAGAAGAATGCCGGGCCATCCGGTGTGACGATCGTCATTGAACGCGATGACATGATTGAACGCACTCCCGCTAATTTACCTGTTATGCTCGATTACAAGATTTTGGCGAACAGCGGATCATTGCACAATACGCCACCGAGCTGGGCGATTTACATGGTGGGGCTTGTCTTCCAGTGGGCCAAGAAACAGGGTGGACTCGCCGCCATTGAAAAGACCAACCGCACCAAGGCAGGTTTGATCTACAATGCCATTGATCAAAGCGGCGGCTTCTATCGCGGACACGCCAAGCCTGAAGCCCGTTCCCTGATGAATATTCCTTTCCGTTTGCCGAGTGAGGAGTTGGAAGATACCTTTGCCAAGGAAGCCAAGAAGAATAACCTGATCGGTCTTAAGGGACATCGTTCTGTCGGCGGCATGCGCGCTTCGATCTATAATGCGATGACCGTAGAAGGC